>Ga0078972_1009899_pt1 | contig 18356 bp, 10 predicted proteins | sample YelNatPaOPGAMG01_FD_67568 | JGI IMG/M metagenome (GOLD analysis project Ga0078972, IMG submission 67568) | Hot spring thermophilic microbial communities from Obsidian Pool, Yellowstone National Park, USA - OP-RAMG-01 (SPADES assembly) (version 2) | ecosystem: Environmental > Aquatic > Thermal... | reverse complement strand
TGAGTTTTATTACGATTCCCAGCGGTATAAGATACGGTTGGTAGGAATTGATTGTTTTGAAATTCATAGGAATAACCGATTGCAAAAGCAAGCTGATGAGGCAGGAATTGACATTGATAAAGCATATGATTTAGGTTGGCAGGCTTTGAGATTTGTAAGAGATAAGATTGAAAACAAGAAGGTTCTATTGTTCAAGGATTATACCCAGAACAATTTTGATGTTTATGGCAGGCTGTTGCGGAAGGTTTGGGTCGATGGATATTTTTTGGCTGATTCGTTGGAAACATTATGTGCAAAGGTTATAAATAGAAAAAGATATTATAAAAAGTAATTTATTCTAATAATTTAATAGGAGGCCCAAATGAAAAAAGTGCTACTTTTCTCGTTTATCATTTTGTCTTTGTTCGGTTGTTCTTATCCTTACTATTATAACTATACTTTTAGGATGGAACGCCCTGTTGTTTCCAAAGAACTTACATATTCGGATGATAACATTGAAATTACTTATGAGTTGGATGATAAGCTAATCAATTTCACCATTAAAAACAAAACAGGAACGCCGTTGAAAATCAACTGGGATGATTTAGCATATATTGACCCGTTCGGATATGCTAAAAGGGTTGTTCATTCCTCAGTTAAAATTGTAAATCGCTTTGAACCACAAGCCACTACTGTAATACCGGCATTCGCAAAATACAAAGACTTCATACTCCCTGCTGAAAACATATATTTTGGTGAATATTTAAAAGATTGGATTGTTCTTACTTTGTTTCCAGGAGAGGACAAACAGATTTATTATAATAAAACCTTTGGAGTTTACTTCCCTATTTTAAAAGGGAAAGATCTGTTAGAATATTACTTTGTTTTTTCGATTCAGAATATTGAAAAAGTATATTATTATAAAATTCCGATATATGAATTAAAACCTTAAGAAGAGGAAGGGAAATTTCAGGAATAAAATCATAAGCCCTTTGGGCAATTTTTTAAACAATTTATTTTGGAGGTTCTATGAAAAGGTTCTTTATTCTTTCCAGCTTATTTGCAGTTATTTTGCTCTTTTCGTGCGGCGAAAGTCGAGAAAAGTATAATCATCGTGCATTAGCTTTTGTTGACTCTGTGAATAAAGCCACAGATACTTATTTGGCGTTCGCAACTGCTTGGGCAAGATCGTGGCGTTCAATAATATTTGATTATCGGTATATTTCTCCTGTGAGTGGGGCAACGGAGGTTTGTATCGATATGAATGAAGGACTTGCAAAATACGCCAAGGAGATAAAGCCTCTTGATTCACTCATTTTCAAAAAACACCAACATGTTCTTGATAGTTTGTTCAAAACCCTTAAAAAGTATCCAAGCGATTCAAAGAATTTATACGAATTAATCTCCGAATTGTACACACTAAGCAAACGAGCTTATAAAATGGCAATGGAACCGTCGGGTTCATTACAAACTTACACACAAAATCTTAATGATTTGGAAACTAAATATGAAGAATTGAAGAGCAAAATTGATTTAGAAAAGCAATAATTGTTCAAGAATGCCACGATACTCAAAACCCCGGGAAGACAGATGGGTCCATCCAACCTATAAGAAGGCTTATTGCTATCGGTATAGGAATGGCATGGTTTACACCAGTGTTAATTCCGTTCGCAAAGCTACTGGGTTGGTATGGACCCCAAAGAATAAAAAGTTGGCAATGGAAATATTGGACCAAAGAATTAGAGAAGAGGTTATTAAAGTAAAAGCTCCTTCGAACAAGTATATTTCCGATTTAATTAAACAATTTCATAAAGATAAAATAATGCATCTAAGCCGCTCTTCAATTTTGAGATACAAACGGATTTATAGGTATTTCCTCTATGAGGACCTTCCGCTCGATGATGTTCAGCTGATAAGAATGAACATATTAAAAGCTATTGAGAAACTTCATTTATCACCAAGTACTTTAAAAAAACTTCTCTCCGATTTGAAAGGAATTTTTAAATATGCGATTGAATTGGAATGGATGGATAAAAATCCAGTCGTTAGTTCAATGCTACCCGTAGTAAAGAAAAAGGAAATTAAAATTGTAACCGCTGAACATATTGAGGCATATAAAAAGTTTTTCGAAGAGGATGGGCAAGCTCATATTGGTTTAATTATTGAATTTGATTTTTTAACTGGTCTTCGCATCCAGGAGTTAATTGATTTGCAGTGGGAAGATGTTACTCCTCGTTATTTTATTGTGAAAGGTAAAGGGTCGAGGGATAGAATTTTCCCTTTGTCACCATTCCCGAGGGTTGCGGAAATTCTTGATGAATTAAAGCGAATGGATTTTTATAAACCTGTTCCTGTTAAATATCAACCAACTTTAGCAAAGAAATTGCGACGAGCAAATAGAATTTTGAATAATAAGTATCCTGATTTAAAATTTGATGGTGTAACTTTCCACGTCATACGAAAAGGCGCTATCAACAACTGGCGCCGTTTGGGGATTGATACAGAGGTTAGGAACATCTTGGCAGGACATACAAGTGCAATTGAACGACAACATTATCTTTCTGTACCTGACATTGAATTATTAGAAAGTCGGATAAGTAACATAACAAAAATTTAAAATGAATCTATGCAAAATGTAAGCAAAATAAGAACCCCAAAAAACAAAAATTTGAATTGAAATGACATCGTAAGTATTTGTAAATCAAGAAGTGTAAAGGATTGTTGTGCTCCTTGGGGGACTCGAACCCCCGACCCGCTGATTAAGAGTCAGCTGCTCTGGCCAACTGAGCTAAAGGAGCATACAAAATTAATAAAATTTTTTCAAATTTATAGCGTTTATTTTATTGAATTTTGTGGTGAGATATGGTTAGGTACATTGCCGTTTTCTTTTCCTTCCTTCTTTTCTTGAATTACTTATCGTTTTGTTACGACCCAAGTTTGCTTGCTTATTGGAGTTTCGACGAAGGGAACGCCAGAGATGTCAGTGGCAATGGATACGATGGCATAATGGTCAACAATCCGACATTCGTTCAGGGAGTTTCGGGAAAAGCAATTCATTTCCAAGGCAAAGGATATTATATTCCCACCAACGGAGGTGATGAACGGAAAATTGGTTCACACGTATTGCTTCCGCCGATAGACCTCCATCAGTTAGACGAGTTTTCCATCACGATGTGGGTCAAGCACGAAGGATTTTCAAACTACTATGGTGATGCTTATTTGTGGTTTGGACACTATCAAAAGGGTTACCTATGTATTCAAAATCACGTTTTTGAAATAAGAAACGATTTTAATTTATATTATCAATTTACTGTTGCAGGCTTAAATTTTAGCAATACAATTGAAATGCCTTTTGATGAAAAATATAAAAATGTATGGGTATGTTTGGGGATGGTTTACCGAAAAAATTGGCTTTATGCATATGTTAATGGAATTCTTATTGATTCTATGATGATGAAAGTTAATTATGAGCTTTCTTATTTTGCATTAGCTCGTTCTTGGTGGAATTACGATGGCGAGGAGCGGAACTCAGCCCGATTCACTGGTGCAATCGATGAAGTTAAAATCTGGAAAAAAGCATTGACCGAAGAAGAAGTTCGTGCCGAATGTTCCAACTGCGGTCCAATGTCATTCGAATATGCCGACTTCCATTCCTCTCCAAATCTGAATCTCATTGGTTCTGCAAGATTTGATGGAAACACAATCGTGCTCACCCCTTCGTTGAGTAACCAAGCTGGTGCAGTTTGGACAAGCACAAAAGTACCTCTGGGCAATGGATTTGAAACTGAATTCAAATTCAGGATGCGAGATGGAATAAACACAATGCATAAGGAAGAACATTATCAAGGAGCCGATGGAATTGCATTTGTCATTCAAAACTATTCGAACAAGACAGTTGGACTAACAGGTGGCGGAATAGGATATTCTGGATTGCCACGATGTTTAGCAATTGAAATCGACACATACTCAAACGATAGTTTGCAGATAGAAAATTACAACGACCCGAATGATAATCACATAGCAGTGTTGAGCGGTGGATTGGGGGAGATAAAATCGGAGCATCGTTCACCATACTTAATAGCAGAGAACAAAGGAATAATGCCATTACGGGTAGATGGGACAATATATTTTGTCAAAATACAATATCGTGAGAATGAATTAAAGGTATGGATAGACACAAGCGAAAGATATGGTGAGCCAGTGATAGATGTAAAGGATGTAGACATAGTGAATATGTTAGGATTGGAGGGGGAAGGCTGGGGGTACATTGGAATAACATCGGCAACAGGGAATGCATACGAACGACACGAACTCTTGGCTTGGAAATTCTGCACATTTAGTTATACATTTGTTTCTTCGATTGAAGAAAAAAATGTTTCAGATAATAAAGATAAAGAATTTCTGATTTTAACCGAGCAAAATCCGAAAATCCTGATACGGAGTTATAATTATTATAAAATTGAAGTATTCAATTCGAATGGTATGCTTGTGTACAAATCCGAGCAGGACTTAAACAATGGAAATGAGTATTGCGAATTTAATTTCTCTTTGTTGCACACAGGAATTTACTTTATAAAAGTTTCAGCAAAAGAACAAATTTCTATTTTTAAAGTCTTACGAATAAAATAATTGTTAGGGGGTTTTATTCTTTTGAAAAACCAGAACATTTGTGGACGCAAGAGAAGGGAAAATTCTATTGAATATGTAAGTATATTTTGTTGTGCCAAAACCACGGTTATAATAGATTACCCTATAATCTAATTTCTTATAAAATTTTTTAATCGACAAAGGTTGGCAAAGGTGAACAGCATCGTCATCACTTCTTTCGAAAGCAATTTTGGAGTTTTTCATCCTCGGTTGAATTAAAATAAATTTTGGTTCTTTTGAAAAAAGGTTTTCAAAATACCATTTAAGACTTCTAAAAATACCGAAAAATGCATCGAAAACATTGTTCAATTGCCAAAAGCGGTCTTTTTTTGTTAAAATATGAAAGAATCCAGTTATGTAAGCATTGATTCCAGACCAGTTGGGACATAAAATAATAACATAACCTCCGGGTTTTAATACGCGGTCAATTTCCTTCAAAAATTTTTCAACAAAAACAATATGCTCAAGTACACACAAAGAAGAAACGGCGTCGAAATACTCATTCTCGAAAGGAATTACATCATCTATATATGAAACAAGCTTGGCATTCTTGTTTTTTATTTGTTGGGAATATTCTATCAACTTCTCCTGCGAAAAATAATCTAACCCAATAACTTCTTTAAAACCATATTCGGCAATTGTATCGGGGATTCGCCAAGAACCGGAACCTAAATCTAAGATTTTGGAATCTTTATTTTTTACAACCTTTGCAATAAAGTTTGCATATTCAGTATAAACGGACTGAGGACGCTCCATCAGTCCATAATTCTCAGGGCGTTCTAGGTAAAACTCCTTTAGAGAATCTTGGACTTTTTCTAAATCTTCGGCTTTTAGCCTCTTGGGGTTAATTCTCATTATATTTGAATGAATTGCTTATTTCTTCAAACTTCCCATTAGTTTTTCGCGTTCCTCGTCGGAGAGCATATCCATAATCGATATTCCACTGCTCAATGGTTTCGTTTCGTAGTTCTTGGGGTTTGGATTTCGTTTCGGATTCTGTGGCGCCGAACGAGGTGCAGTGTCTTCTTCATCCTCGGCTAAGCCAAGGATTAACGACTCCTCTTCGGGCACAATATCGGCAATGTATACCTTCAATCTATCGCCTTGCTTCAGTGGTATCTTGTTCCCCCGCAATATCTTTTTCATTTTGCTGCGAGGCAAAAATCCATCCAATTCAGGCGAAATCGAAACTACGCAACCTTGGGGAACAACTTGCAGAACTTTGCCCTCGTAAACTGAATTTATCGGATACTTTTCGTGTAATTTAGGCCAAGGATTTTCTTGCGTTCTCTTCATACTTAATGAAATAGTCTTCTTTTCGGCATTGAAGTCGATAACAACGACTTCGACTTTGTCTCCGACTTTAAGCATTTCGCTTGGGCGGCGCAACCGGCGAGTCCACGAAATCTCCGGCGTTCGTAGAAGCCCTTCGACCATAGGTTCAAGTTCAACAAATGCTCCGAAGTCGGTCATTCGACGAACTACGCCAGTATGGCGAGTTCCAACTCCATATTTCTCTTCGGTCGCAGGCCATTTCTTTGTGTCGACTAACTCTTTTCGACTTAATGCAATTCGTTTATTTGCCTTGTCGACTTCGACAATCACAGCTTTTAAAGTATCTCCAATTTTGAAATGTTCTTTTAGATTATCAATTCGATATGGTGCAAGGCGGGAGACGTGGATTAAACCTTCGACTCCACCTAAATCTATAAAAACGCCAAAAGTGGCGATGGAACTCACTGTCCCTTCAACAACTTGACCAACTTTGAAACTATCCCAAAGTTCGTCCTCGAGTAATTTCTTTCGGCTGACGATAACAGCCATACTTCCTTCGTCGTACTCTTGAATTTCATGGACTTTCACTGTTATGTTTTTCCCAACAACTTCGAGCAGTTCCTCGTCGGTTGGAGATTTTTTAAGATGGAAATGGGAAGCGGGCAAAAACAAAGGTGCTTCCTTGTAGAAAACTCGCAAACCGCCACGCACCCGACTATAAACATTGACTTCGATTGGCTTGTTCTCTTGGAAAGCTTGCTTGACTTCGGCAAAGGCTTGCATTAATCGAGCTCTTTTGCCTCGTCGAATCTCGCGTTCCTGTTCGCTTGTGGTTTGCGTTGTTTCTTGTTCAGTCGCAGCTGGGGTTGTGGTTTGCTCGGCAGTTGGGGTCGATTCAGCCGTGGCTAGCTGTTCGGTTACACTTTCAGATGCAACTACAACATTCTGCTCGGCTTCCACCGGTTGTTGAGTTGTTGCGGATACCTGTTCGACTGTCGCTTCGGAAACAGTTTCTTGCGTTGCCGATTCAGGTTGAATTTCTGCTGGCGCAGCGTTTAAATTGTTTTCTTCCATTTGCTCACCTAATGACAAATGCTTTTAAAATATTGATTTAAATATAAAAAGCAAAAATAATAAAAAAAAGATAAGTAACCATCAAAATTATTTGCAAAATATATTTTTTGTTTTATTAAAGTTGCAAAAATTGCTTGGCGAAGAACAAAGGGGAAAAGGGAAGATTTAAGTAACACGATAAATTATGGATTTGAGATTTTGATTATTAGCCGAGATACAGGGATTTCCAGACATCGGATGTTTTCGAAACATCCAATGTCTTTAAAGCTTGAATAAAGTCTTGAAAACCCTTAATTTTAAGGTATGAGAATTAACTTATCCCCATTAAAAAACTTCCTGACAATCGCTTTTAAAAAATGAATAAGCCTAATTTCAAAGCTTAATTTAAATCTGTGTTTTGCCTTTATCGACTTCTTTCAGTTTGTTGCCATCAATAATTACAGAAGCAACAAACAATACAATCATTAGAACTGCGAAGAAGAGTGCAAAAGCATCCAAAATCGTATACCTTTCGCCAAACAAAGGAATTTCGCCTGCTCCAAGGAAATAGACCAATGTGTTCCCAACAACAATGAAGACTCGGGCTTCGGTCGGACCGAACCCAAAGTAGGAGATAGAAAAAACCCCAGTAATTAAAGTTTTTATGTATACGAAAATAGACATCAAAAGATAGCCAATCAAAGCCAGAAGAACGAAGTCGAGTCGTGCATAGGGGGATAACCCAACCCCAATACCGATAAGGACTATACTGACAGAATCCAATGTATGGTCAATAAAGAAGCCATATTTGGGTCTTTCAATCTTGCGATAGCGTGCTACGTTTCCGTCCAAACTATCCCCAAACCAATTGACGAAAATTCCAAAAGAAGCTACCCAAAGCCAAACGGGATGGTAATAGCTCAATGCATACGATATTCCCGTGATAAGCGAACCAATTACCCCAAGAACGGTCAGAAAATCGGGTGTAAACCAAGCTGGAATCTTTTGTACAAGCCAATTTATAAGTGGTCGCTCAATAAAGCTCAGAACAGTTCTGGTCTGCCTTACATGGTTACTTAATGACTCGAACATTTCAAATCCAAAAAAGCAAAATTAAGAAAAGGTGAAGAAAAAGTTAATATTCAACCACTATTTCGACTGTTCGAGAGTAGAATCTCCCTTCGGGCAGTTTGTTGTCGAAACGAATTTGCTCTGAACCCACGCCGATTATCTGAGCAGAATTTAAGTTTAAAATGCGAGCCACCTCTTCGGCACGGGCTTTGGACAGTTCGATATTGTAATTTCGTTCGCCGATGATGTCGGTGTGTCCAATTAGGGTAATTTTGCGGGCACCTTCGATTTTCGATGCAATTTTCCTTAAAAATTCAATCTGATTTGGATTTACTTTGCTTGAATTAAAGTCGAAAAGTAACAAGGAAAACTTCTGGTTGGGCTTTGGGGATGGCTCTGGAAATTCAATTACAACCGGCTCATCGTCAACGACCTCAAGGGCTTTGTTCCTTATAGTTTCGAAAAGTGGAAGGGAAGTACATAAAACTTCACTTTCACGTGTTGAATCTACAAAAAATTCAACATATATGTAAATTTCTTTACGCTTTGGGTTCTTCTTCCGAAATTCCTTACAAATCCAATCATCAAAGCTCTCGGCAATATCCAAATTTTTATCTTTGAAAAATTTGTTCAAACTGACATCGAAACTATCGACTTTTCCCGAAGGGACGGAATTGTAGCCGAAAAAGGTTGTGTCGAAAAAATTGAGTTTGTATCTTCTTGTTTCGCTTTTCATTGTAACTTTTAATCTAATTGTATCGGGGAAGAAAATGCTGTTGATTTCGTTGATTGTTACAGGAGAAAGTATATCGGGGGAGTCCGAAAGAATTTCGACCCGTTGGTTTTCTTGATTTCCTTCGGGAATATTTGGGTTCGAAAAATTTTGTGGCAAATTTCGTAGTTCGATTGAAATTCTGCTTGGGTCGATATTCCAAACTCTAACCAGATATTTCGAAATGTTTTCAGCCCGCAATTTGGATAGTTCAAGGTTATTGTATTCTTCGCCAATATTGGAGTTACATCCAACCAGCCGAATCTTTGCTTTTGAGTTTTGTTGCAATCGGTAGCCAATTATGTTCAAGATGTTCCAGTAAACCCCCAGCGGATTGTTGTAATTGAGTGAATCGGAATTGAAATCGCTTTGATTTTCCAACTGGACATATCGTTTGTCCAATCTTGAAGAACCATAATCGAAAAAGACATAGTTAAGCAAAGGAACGTGGTTTTCGTAATTTTTTCGTATCAAATATACTTTTGGAGACACCCGATAGTTGCCATTATAGATGGGAATTATATCGATAAAATTTTTGGATTCAGGTTGCGGTGGCGAAGGTTGAGTTTCCATTTCCTCAACAGGGGGCAAATTTTGTGGTACGGGCAATGAATCGATAATTTTGGGCAACGGTGGTTCGGCTGGCGTTATCTTTTCGGTTAACTTACGAGGAGATACATTTACCCGAATGCCGAAAGCAACAATGTCCGAAGTAAATTCATTTGTTAGGTTCGAAAAACCAAACGAAAAGTATGGGGAAATCCCAAGTTTAATTGAACCGAAGGAAAGGAAAGGTGGCTCATAAGTAATTCCAGTTACAAAGCTAAATGAAACAGGGAACTTATGGCGACCGCCAGAAGGCAAATTCCCTGTGCTTGTCCTAAACCGTGGTATGCTGTCTTTAAAGTATTTCATCTCGGAAAATGAAATTTCGTTGGGACTCGAAGAGTGGAATGCCAAAGAAAATCCCGCATTAAAAGAAAGATATTGAATTGGTGATAATACCAAACAAAGCGAAAAGAAAGGATTCAACTGGTTTTGTTCTAATGTAAACTTCTTGTGGAGCAGAAAATCATTAATTACTTTTGTTGAATCGAAAAGCAACGAAAAGTCCCTTTCGGCAGTAATTTTAAAAGGAAAATACTTTATTCCAATCTGGCTTTGCAGGAAAAGATTTTTGGCAATTTTGATGTTATAAAATGCTTCGAGATTCGGTGCAAACGAGGTACCACTTCCATAGTAAGGTATTGCATCGGGAACAGAGCTGAATTGTCGAAAATCACCTTCGCTTCGCAAATATTCCAAACCGAGGGTAATTCCATAATTTTGGCTATGCAAATCGAAAGTGAATAAGAATAACGAAACAAAACACAAAACAACCCACCGAAAGATATTTTCAATCTTCCCCACGAAACTTTAATCCCTTTTAATTTTACTTCTCTTTGAGTAGTTTGATATAGTTGATAACTCTCTCGTTTTCGGGTGTTGTACCTTCGAATCGGATTACATAGGTACCTTTGGCAAGGTCAGGCATCTCGAGATAGAATTGGTTCAAACCTAATTGATGCGGACAATCCTCGATTTTAGTAACAAAAGTTCCATCGACAGCAAAGACGTAGGCATCGAGATGCGAAACACCTTGGGTAATCACATAACTTACAAGCGTAAAGTAATCGAATGGATTTGGATAGACATTGACCTTTCGCATCCAGTCCGGACCGGCAAGCTCCATTGTTGTTGTTACGAAATTGTTGTTCTTGCAAGCTTCGGGCAATTTGTTCTCGGGGTCGAGCCTCAACGCAAACTCAAGGTAAAATATACTATCGGGGACGACATATTCGATTTTCCCATTGCGTGAATCAAGCAATTCAAAGGAAGAAATTGTATCCCTGTAAATCAGCACCGTATCTTTTAAGTTCAAAATTGCATAAACATCGTAGTTTATGGTTTCTTTAATAGGAACCAATCCATTCGAAATCACCCATCCCAGCAAAACTTTCTCGCCAGCTTTAACTTTTCGGACATTTGGCAGAAATGTTCGCACAAAAATATCCTGCGACGGAGCTTCGAGTGGCGAGTTGTCGGTATAGGTGAAAGCTTCTTTCTTGGTTGCGAATTTGCTTCGAGGTCCATCGTAACGAACCACAACATCTTTAATCACCTCTGGGTCATCGAACCAATTGGCACATATCTGGGATGCAACATCAAGTTGGAGTTTCAGCTCTTTGAGTTCGCCGGGAACTATAATTCCAGTAGAAACTTGGTAACGATTTACTGAAATTTGAGACACATTCGATTGCCCTGAATGAATGTTAAAGTATTTGCCCAAAGAGAATTCCAGGCGTGCATTTTCGGCGATATCGCTTCCAGTATTCAGCAGATAGAATGTTACCTCGAGCAATTGATTCCCACTGCGAATCGAGGCGGTAGTATTCTCGGAAATTTGCTTCCCATCGATTGCGCTGATACGTTTGAAATGCGTTATTTTGGGTCCTACACTCGATAAAGTTAAAGCTTTGTCGGTTGTAACGAAATTACCAACAGGTGGAACTTCGTATAAAAGATTTTCGGCAGTAGTCAAATTGAACTTATCGGGCAGATTCGAACTATTTGCTTCCACTTTTTCGAGAACATAAAATTTAGTCATATCCTTTTGTGGGAAGTTCTTAAAGCTCGAAAGGTCAATCGTTTCGATAAGGTTTTTGTTGTCGAAAGCAACGGGAAGGACATTTTTAAGTGTATCAAAATCAAGATAGGTAATTTGTTTGTTCGACCATTTTGCTGTTCCAACGCCACGGAAGGCGTTTGTGCCTTGCACCTGAATTTGTTTCAAATTGCTTTGTCCAAGAACAAATTTTTGGTACTCCAAAATGGTTCCATCGGACTTTTTCCGTGTTATACTGAACATTACTGGTGGTGCTTTGTAATTAAATTTCCCAAAATCTTTGCCGGAATAGGAAACAAATTTGCCCGAAGAGGAAAAATCGATGGAATAAACACCCGGGGCAAGAGTGGAATCAATTTTAAACAGGAAGATGAAATATGCTCGGCGCGAAGCTTGCAATAAGTTCAACGTATTGCCAATGTTCACAAGCATTTCGCCTTCGGGTTGATTAAAACGCCACCCTGTTCGCAGCGAACCAAAATCGTCCCCGCCCTGAATGATTTTCCCACTTGCCGGGTCAAATTTTGCCGGAACAAGAGGTCGCGGGTATACTACATAACTAAACACCAATTGTGTCTGCTGCAAATTCGATGGTAATTGAGGAATGAATTGCAGATTGCATAAATTATTATCCGTTCCATTATTTACCTCGATACGGACTTGGAGGAAAGAACCACTCAATTGTTTCGGGAAGCCTTTGAAGTCGGGGTTAGTAGTGTCAACATCAGGAAGAATCGTTATTTCAGCCTTGTCAATCTTGGGGTCGATAATAGTCGGCATATTATAGTTTGGTTTGATTAAGTTGCAAGGGTCCCGGCCTCCGGCGTATGTTGTTATCGTTATGTCGCCATAACCGTAAGAAAGATGGAACGGGTCGAAATTAATGTCGAAATTATGTGGTTCGTTCAGGTCTTCGATTGTATGAAGGATATAAGTAGTGTCGATACCATAGCGAACACTTGTAGGCTGTGCTTTTGAAGTAAATTTCAGGTTCGAGCCGACAGCAAAACCAGAAAGAGTGTGGGAAGTGATGACCCAAGGCGAGCCTCCGAATATTTCTTCTACAACCAGCCACCCACCCTTGCTAATTTCGACAGAGCCTTCCTTTCCTAACCCTTCGTAAATCGCCTGAATTTCTATTCTTGTTTTGCCAAGTTTCTCGAATTTATCATCACCATAAGTATTATCTTCGCCCGGATACCATCCCGAGGTTACCATACCATAGATATCATCTTGGAAAGGCTCCTTGGGCCAGTCCTTGTAATCTTCGCCATTTCCAAGCATAAAAGCATCGTGGAGGAAGCCGGTTTGCGAGTGGAATCGGTCGCCTCGGTCGTCTATCCAATCGTCTATTCCGTCGTTATTATCGTCGTCCAATGCTGGTGGAATTAATAACTGAGGAATATAAATGTGATACTGGAACGGGTCTTCGATAATCTCGATTTTGTCCTTTGTGTTTGGATTATCAATCCATTTCTGGAAAGGCTTTCCATCGATTTTAACGATTTTGTCAATGTCGTATGTACCATCGGCTTTTTTGGGGAAAGTGATTTTATATCCGCCGATGCCTTTTGGAATGTCGTAAATCAAGTAGCCAAAAACTCCATCGCCAAGTTTCTCATCTCCTTCGATTTTCTCCGATGGGTCGTTGTAATCGACATCGTGCCCGGCATTGCGAATCCAGTAATAAGAATACTCTGTAGAAGCATCCATTGTGAACTTCAAAAGTGCTTTCCCAAACATAGGAAGGTTCGAAAAGCGAACAGTCCCAGTAGTATCCAATATTTCGAAATTGTTTGTTAGATATTCAAATTGCAGTGGATTGGGCAATGGAGCCCAGTAGGTGTAAGTTGTTCTAACGGGGGAAATTCGGGTTTCGTTGAAAATAGTTTTGTAAATTAAATTGGAATAGGGCGAATAGCTTGGGGTCGGGCTGTTCATATCGATTTCTCTTCCGCCGAGCGAAAGAACCGCAATAAACTCCCGGTGTGGTTGCGGAACTGTTCCAACACAGTGGTCAGTTGGCTTCAAACGATAATTGCTTTTAAGAGTGTCGATATATATAAAGCCTTCATAATTATGGATTTTTTGATAGATGAACTGCTTCCAAATGGGTTCTCCATTCTTGTCTGTTTCCATCCAATATTTCCAATGCGGGTCATTTTTATCCGCTTTCGAAAGGTCGGGAGTATAAGGATAGAACATCCCAGGAACATCCTCATCCAGCTTTCCAAAGACCTTTCCAACCCCAGCAGAAAGTTTGACCAAATCGGGCGGGTCGACCCAAATTTCATAGTAACAATATGGGTCGAAATACTCGTAGCCAGCTATCTTCCCAATGTCCCACGTAACTTTCCAAACACGAATTTTATCGCCCGGAGCCTCGATATCGACAATACCATCGCCATCGATATCCTTTGCTCTTATTCCATCGTGATTAATATCTTCGTAATAAGTTGTATCGCCACTTCGCAAATGCTCCCAAGGATTAATCCAATACACTTCTGTTTCTTCAATAGTGTAGCCTTTGGGATAAATAGAAGAAGTGTCGAGCCAAACGTCGGGATAGCCATCGCTGTCCATATCATATTCGGGCTTGTTTTTATCATTACTTCCTCGAAGCACGTCGACAAATTTCCCACCCGGCGTTTTTAATATTGGAATATTTATGCTATTATCTGTCCAATAAAAAGGCACATCTTTCGGGATGTATTGTACATACTTGGTTTCCATTGCTGCTGTTCGTTCTTTGTTTTCGATTATGGTAAACACCTTGAATGGCTGAAAATCGAGATATAAGAAGTTCTTCCAATTCAAATCGGTATCGACTATCAAACGAGCAGAAAACATCATATCGGCGTAATTGCGATACTTGACAAAGTATTCAAGCCCATTGCTGCCCGCAAATTTCACTTCGCAGTAGGACACATAAATGTAATTTGCCCAAGAAATGTATCTATCAACTTTTTCGTGTATTTTGTCGTTCGGGTCGGGAGTTGAAACTAAATAAACAATTTCTTTCTCTTCGTATGGCTGCAAAGAAATATCCGAAAATTGTATGCCATTGCCCGAAAGCATAGCAACAGAAACTCCCGGAACATTTGCACCAACAATCTTGAAATAGTCGCGCACCCACTCGACGACCTTTACGTTGTCCACAGGTTTCCCCGAAAGATTTCTGATTTTAATCCTGACTTGGAAAGTATCGATTCGGTCGAAGGAAATAGCATTTCTGCCAGCGATGATTTCGGCGGGCAAGTCGTTGTAGATTGAACGAGTTACATCAATATTTGAGCAAAAAGCAGAAAAAAACGCATTCAAAGTCCATTGCAACTGCCGGCTCCCTTTGTTGAGTTCGTTCATACCGCCAATAGTTGGCAAGCCAGTGTTTACGATGATTCTCCCCCCATTGGCTTGTTGCCCACTCAAGATGAAAACGACTGGATTGCTTGTATTCTTGATGTAAGCAATCACATCAGCCTGCGGAACATTGACCTTTGGGAAATAGGAACCATAAAGTTTTCCGCCAGTCGATAGCTCTGTAAAGGACAAAGGATGATTGGCAGAGGTAAACGCAACATCAATTGTATTGATTTCGGGCGGGGCAAGGTAGGATTCTCCGAAGTTTACCGCACCCGGCGAAAGATAACCCAAACGCTCCAAGAAATAGACAGCGTTCCCTTCGGCGTAAATCGTACCACCACGAGCCAAAAACTCATCAATCCGACTTTTTAGATTTGGATATGTCGAAACTATTTTATCAATGTAAAATTTATCGTCTTCGCCAACTTTTCGGAAGGGAGGAATAATTAGCAAGCGAGTGTTACCAGAAATTCCAAGGCTGTCGATTATTTTTTCCGATGCAAAATAGTACATATTGTCGTAAAAATTAATATCGAAAAGGTTTTTGTAGTAGAACGAAGCCCACGAAACAGTAGAATTGTTTTGTTTGAGCAAACTTTGGAAGATACACACAACCTGTGGATTATGTTTAAATTGCAAAGAAAAGTGGGGTGAATTTTTCCAATCGTAGGATTCCTTCGTGATGTAACTCATCGATGAAAAATCTTTGGGAACTGCGTCGGGGTAGACAAATGCCCCGCGATTTTCACCGCTTGCTATCCAATAAATTGAGTATTCCCCAAATTTGGGGAATAATGTGCTATCCATTGTGTTGTTCGTGAGCCGGTAGTCGACATAGGAATATTGCAAAGCAAATCTGTATGCTCGGAGAATATCTTTCTGATTAGTATCGGTAGGAATGATGCTAACTACCGCAAATGCTTTTTGTAACACAAAAAGCGTGATTAAAAGGATTGCTGCTCTCGTTTTCATTTTTTCTCCTTTTAATAATTATGTGAATGTAATTTAATAAAAAAATCTTTTTACCAAAATTTTATTTTGAAATTATTATTTTTGCTTTGTTTTAATTAGGGAGAAAATATGAAAAAAGTTGCTTTTCTAATTTCTGTGTTATGTGTATTTGTTCTTTTCCAAGAATCTTTAAGCGTTGAAATTCGAAGGAATCAATCGAAGGACGCAGCGGTTTTGCTTTCTGTTAAAGTTTCCGAAAATCCCCCTAAAATTATACTTAATTGGACAAAACATCCTTTGGCATATCTTTACGAAGTTCGCCGAAAAAATTTCGAGGACATTAGTTTCCCTGCAACTCCCTTGGCAGTTCTGGATTCAAACACCACTTCTTACGAAGATGCAAATGTTGTCGTTGGAAAGGAATACGAATACGAAGTTCGAGCCTACTACAAAGCTCTTATCGACGCCACAATTCAGCGTCCCGATGGTTCTACTGTCGATACAACTTTGCTTACATTCCTTGTTGGTTTTGGATATGTCCACTCGGGGATAAATGTGCCACCACGGCATTCCTATGGTCGTGTGCTTGTTTTAATCGACGAAACAATGCAGCTCGAGTTGGCTCCGGAAATTGACCAATACATTGCCGATTTGGTATCGGAAGGTTGGACGGTCACGGTTAAATATGTTCCTCGGGTAGAACAATTCGATGGCAATAAAGTTAAGCAAATGAAAGAGTTGATATTAGAGGAATACGGCAAAGACCCCGTGAATTTTTCCACTGTTGTTCTGCTCGGTAGAGTTGCTGTGCCCTATTCAGGACTGATTGCCCCCGATGGGCATAGTAACCACGTCGGCGCCTGGCCCTGTGATATGTATTATGGAAGTATTTACGAAACTTTTTGGACTGACTTTTCTGTAAACAACACTTCCGCCAGCGACCCGCGTAATCATAATATCCCCGGCGATGGGAAATTCGACCAAAACACCCCGGGAAGCGAAATTTCTTTTGCCGTCGGTCGAATTGATTTCTACAATATGCCGAAATTTACACAAGGCGAGATAGCTTTGCTTCGCCAGTACTTGAATAAAAACCACCTTTACCGCACTGGGCAAATTGCTCCCAAGTGGCGAGGCTTGATTGATGATAATTTCGGGGCTAATCGTTATATAAATTCCTTTGCATCCAGTGGCTATCGTAATTTTGCTTCTTTGCTTGGTCCCGATAATATCGTCGTTGCCGATTGGTTCACCACTCTTAAAACCGACGATTACCTTTGGGCATACGGTTGCGGTGGTGGAACATTTACGAGCGCCGGCGGAATTGGCTCCACCGACGATTTTGTGGCTAACAATGTTAATGCTGTTTTTACAATGCTTTTTGGCTCTTATTTTGGCGACTGGGACTCGCAGAATAATTTTATGCGTGCTTCTTTGGCTTCGAAACCTTCGATTTTGACCTGCAGTTGGGCTGGCTTCCCCCACTGGTATTTTCACAATATGAGTGCCAATCTTCCCATAGGATATTCCACTAAAATAACCCAAAGCAATGTTACAAACTACCTCGGAGCGCTATATTCCTTCGATAGCACCCGTTATTATCTTGTTGGGCAAGGATTAAATCAAATTCACGTTGCACTGATGGGAGACCCGACATTGACCTTGTATTCTTCTGCTGTGCCAATGCCAAAATCCGTATCTGTGGTTCAGCCCGCGGGCGAGTTTGTCCATATCAGTTGGCAACCCGCTTCCGAGCCCGTCGATGGATACTTTGTTTACCGCTCCCTTTCACCAAACGGTGATTTCGTTCTGCTCAATCCCACACCAACAAAGGAGACTTCGTTCGTCGATTCCACTTTGCACGAGGGAACGGTTTACTATATGGTTCGTTCCTTCAAAGTCGTCGAGAATAACTCCGGAACTTTTGGAATGCTCAGTCGCGGGGCGATACAAAGCGCCCAAATTACCTCGGTCGCCGATAACGGAACGAACCTTTCGTTCGACATTTCCCCTAATCCTTTCGATAACGACATAAACCTAAAAATCTATCTGCCTACGAGCGATTTTGTCAAAATTGTTCTTTACGATTTTATGGGGAGAGAACTCAAAAGTATCATCAATTCACATTTAGCAAGTGGCGAACATAACATTTCATTCAATTTCGAAAATCTACAAGTTGTTTCGAACAGTGGGATTTTCTTTGTCAAACTCTTTCACTCCCGAGGCGTTGAAACACGTAAAATAGTGAAAATCAAAAAGCAGTAATTGAGCAGCAATCTAAGTAATTCAAAAACCAAACTTGGCAAATTTTATTTCAATTAAAACTATGGTGAATACACAATATAATCCACCTTAAATTTGATTTTTGTAGGGGCAATTCATTAATTGCACCTACGAGATATTAAATCAATTGACGGTTATAATCGAAAACCCAAGTTCGTGAACCTAACGGGACCGAAAGACATCGTATGTCTGCCAGACATCCGATGTCTGAAATTCCCTTGTTCGGCGAAATGCGACTGGGGCAAACTGCGCTCGCCCTACAAAAAGACATCGGATGTTTTTGAAACATCCGATGTC
>Ga0078972_1009898_pt1 | contig 18357 bp, 11 predicted proteins | sample YelNatPaOPGAMG01_FD_67568 | JGI IMG/M metagenome (GOLD analysis project Ga0078972, IMG submission 67568) | Hot spring thermophilic microbial communities from Obsidian Pool, Yellowstone National Park, USA - OP-RAMG-01 (SPADES assembly) (version 2) | ecosystem: Environmental > Aquatic > Thermal... | reverse complement strand
GCATTCTTAAGTCGCTGCAGTCTTTCGGTGACGATGCGGCGGACCTGGGAGAAGGGGTGGAAGACGCCGGGGAAGATGAAGGCCGAGTACATTCCGAAGTATGCGCTTGCCTAGGGCAGCGCAAGGATAGAAAAGAAGGCGAGCGGTGGATGCGTGGAAGGATGGGCTGGGCTACCCTTTAGCACAAGGTTGGAAGCACTATCGAAAAAATGCGCTTTTACAATTTTTGCAGCAGGCTTTTCGTACACGCTGAATTCCTGCGTGTGCCAAATTGTCTGGAGATTGCTCGAGCTCAGCATTGATGGCGTGAGCTGCCACAGGCTTACTCCTTTGAACCAGCTGTCCTTGTTTTCATCCAAAATCCCCAGATACGCATCAAGCCCGCGGCTCTGCAGGTCATAATTCACAGTTTTATCGGGAGATGGACCTGTCATGTCGTACAATCCGCCGTTTACGCTTTGATATCCCCCTTCGAGCGCCATGAGCGGCTTGCCGGCATTCTGGGCAATCCCCTTGAGGTATGCGATGACATCGTCTATTTCGAACTTGAACTCGGGTTGCTCGATGCTCTCGATCCAGCCTCGCCGTATTTCCTCCACGCTCGCATTGTCATTGTGCGTCACCGGCACATAGAGCGACACACCGATCATATCGACAAGATCCCAGAAACATACTTCCTCGACATCAGGGACAGAGCGGAACCAGCGATTGAAAAGCGCATCATAGGTGACAAGCCCTGTAAAACGCCCGCGAACCGCGGCCACAAGCTCCTTCCATTCCTCATGATATGCAGTGTCGAGATGGTTCATCTCCGTGCCGATGCAGATGGCGTCGACATGGTTCTGCTCCGCAAAATTTGCAAGCTCTTCGAGATAGCCCTTGTAGGCGGGAAAGAAGTTGGCCGGAAGGAACTTTGCCGTATCGGTGTTCCAGATGTTGCGGTTTTCTGGGCTTTCGGCCTTTGTGGTATGTGGCTTGAGCATTATAGAGAATCCCGCCTGCCTGGCCTTTTGGATGAGACGCTGGATATCTTCCCAATAAGGATGCAGAGAATCTTCGAACGGTACTCTTGTGCCATCGTCATTGAAATTGACCGGCCAGTCCAGCGCAAGGAAATTCGCGCCCTCATCAAGCGCGAACTTCAGCGCCTTGTCGACAAGGGTCGTATCGCTGAACCAATCCTTGCCCCATGCGCATATGTTGAAACCTTGCCATTCGAATACAGTATTCGTATTGACCTGCGGCAGCTCGCCCGAGCCTAATGGATTTCTGCCGCACCCACCACAAAAGAGGATGAGCATAGCTAAAAAAATGCCGATGAGCATTTTTTTCATATGGGACACCCTTGTGTTTCTTTATGTATTATCGGAAATTGTTACACCAAACGCAAGAATTCGGTTAGATAGTATGATGAGGCATCGGTAGCGTTTCGGTTAGATTTTATGATGAGGCATTGCGGAATTGCCAAGCCCCAGAATCGAATCATTCGACTTGACAGTGGATACTTTTCCATCGATAATCATTCAGTTTTTCTAATATATCAATGATTATAAGGCGGTTTGCATGAATTCTTGTGAGTTTTGCATTGTCGGCGCAGGGCCTGCCGGCTTCGGCGCATTGAAAAGGCTTCTGAAGGACAGTAAGACCAATGTCGTGCTATTTGAAGCAAAAGGTGAGCCGCTTTACTCACTCACGTCCATGCAAGCTGTCCCATTGAAAAACGATTTGTTCCCCCAAGGAATCACCGGCTCGGCTTTCAGAAGTCATTTGCTTTCCGATTCAGAGGCGCTGAATCATATCAGGTTCGATTCGCGGCTGATCGGCATTGATCTTCATACACGCACCTGCATCATGAATCACGAGGGGAAGGAGAATGAGGTCATCCACTTTGAGCATCTTCTGATTGCTACCGGCGCTATGCAGGCTATAACACCAGAAATGCTGCTCCCCGGCTTCCGTGGAGCGGGTATTTTCACTGTTTATCAGGTACTCGAGATGCTTACGCATTTTGATTTCATTCCTGGCCAGCATCTTGGGATTCTAGGTGAAAGCCAATATTCACATGAGCTTGCAATCCTGGCACGCCAAAAGGGCATCAAACCATATGTATTCTCGAATGGGGTAATTGCAGAATCTATTCGATACCGCGAAATTGTCCGCGTTCTTGGAGACGAACACATGAGCGCGCTTGAATGTATCCTTCCGAACGGGGAGATTGCAGCATTCGAACTCGATTCGCTTGCAATAGACGGCAACTGGTCTATGGAGCACAAAATGAGGGAGTTGCTTGGAATCGAGTGGGATATAGATGCGTGGCATGCAAAAACCGGCGAAAATCAGTCGATTCCTAGCCATACTGAAGTTTCCATCATTGGCGATGCGTATGAGCCTCGCTTCGATTTTCTTCAGCAGTTTGCAAATGGCTATAATGTAGCCGGGAGGCTTGCATGAACTTCGATGTTGCAATCATTGGCGCGGGCGTCACGGGGGCAGGCATTGCGTATGAACTCAGCAAGTTCAATTTGAATATTGCACTCATCGATGCATACAATGCACCGACACAAGGCGCAAGCAAGGCTAATTCCGGCATTCTCCATGCAGGATACGATGACGATCCAGCATTATTGCGTGGACAGCTCGTCGTTCGAGGCAACACGCTCTACGACACTTGGAAAGAAGAAATCGGGTTTAGACTGCGCCGCGATGGTTCGCTGGTAGTTGCATTCGATGATGAGCAGCTTGCGCGCATACAGGAAGAAAAAGCGCGGGGTGATGCAAAAGGAATTCCAGGCCTCGAGATATGGGATCAAGCCCAGCTGAGACACTATGAGCCTAATTTGAATAAAGAAGCGATTGCAGCGCTCTATGCTCCTACTGCCGGTGTCGTATGCCCCATGGAAGTAACCAATTTTCTTTTTAGAAATGCGGTATCGAATGGAGTCGTCCCCTTTATGGATCAGACTGCTGTCGATTTTGAAAAATCAGGCGATGAGCTTATCGCGTTAATCACCAGCAAAGAAAAAATCTATGCCAAATTTTTCATAAACGCTGCGGGCGTCTACGGCGATATGATTTCCCGCAAAGCAGGAATCGATGCCTATACCATAACCGCCCGAAAGGGAGAATACATTCTGCTTGAGCCAAACGAAAAATACGATGTGCATCATATCATTTTCCCGTCTCCTACAAAAACAAGCAAAGGTGTTCTTGTCACCAAAACGATTACGGGCGATATACTGCTCGGTCCAAATGCTGTCGACATGCCAGAAACAGAAAAATCAAACAACTACACGACTCGTGCCGGCTTGCAAGAAGTGCTCGAGAAAACAAGAAAACTTGTGCCAACATTATCGACGAAACTGGCAGTCAAGACATTCGCTGGACTTCGTCCACAGCCGAATACCAATGACTTCATTCTGGAAGACTATGCTGCACCGGCAAACTTTATCAATGCGATCGGCATACGTTCTCCCGGCCTCACTGCAGCGCCTGCCATTGCCGAATATGTAGTGCACATTCTCGAAAAGAAGGCAGGCTCATTGCCCCGAAAGGGCCGCTATGACACAATCAAGAGAACCCAATTCTACCCGCTTGCTCGTGCATTGCAAGACCCCGCCTGGGGCAAAACCCTTACACCACATCTGGACTCGGCGCCCCTGCCTTTGCTCGAACTGGCATGGGATTTCGGTGTCCGCAACCAGCTCTACAACTTCACATGCTATGCAGATTTGGGGCTCGGCGTCGACTTAGGCGCAAGCTGGCAAAATCAACTCATTCAATGGATCAGACACAAAGGCCTTCCGACACGCGATATTCTGTACCGGCATACAGGTTCTTGGCAAATTAAAGAAGTGTAAAATCAAAAGGGGTCAGACCCCGTTTTGCTTTTCACTTTTCAAAAGGGGTCAGACCCCTTCCGCTGCGGCCTCTTGATTCATCAAGCTAGTCTTGTTACTATCGACAGCAACACATAGGAAGGCATAAATATGCAGCATGGGAAGAAAGAGGTGCATAATTATCGCATCGGAACACCGGATTCTTGCTCTGGCGGGCGCGGGCAAGGTGCGCTCAGACCGGGCGCACATGGCGTAGGCGGGCTGAGGTCGGGCGCATATGAGCCTGGCGCACATGGCGTAGGCGGGCTGAGGTCGGGCGCATATGAGCCTGGCGCACATGGCTTAGGCAGGCTGGGGTCGGGCGCATATGAGCCTGGCGCACCTGAACTGTGCAGGCGCGAGCCGGGCGCACACAACACTGAGCAGCAAGCCGATACACTACAGCCGCAGCTCGAGCATGGAGGCTCCCCCGCGTACGATCCTCTTTCACCGAGTCCCAGCGGCCTCTACCTTCGCGAGCACGAGCACGATGCGTGCGGCATCGGAATAGTCGCTGATCTCACAAAGAAATCGAGCCATTCCGTCATTTCCGATGCGCTCACCATTCTGCAGAACCTCGAACACCGAGGCGCCGTCGGAGGCGACAAAAAAACGGGCGACGGCGCAGGCATTCTCTGTCAGATTCCAGACCGCTTTTTCCGCCGCGAAATGGGCATCGAAGTCTCCATGGGGGCTGTGCACACTGGCACACCTCTGCCGAATGCCAGCCATCCTTCAGACCTCCCATATGGAATCGGCATGTTTTTCTTGCCGGCCGCCCATAACGCCTTCCTCAGCGCGAAAAAGCTTGTCTCCAAAATCGCTGCCGAGCGAGGCTTTGCCCTCATATCCTGGCGCGATGTGCCTATCCTTCCCCAAGTGCTAGGCGAACGCGCCAACAAGACAATGCCGCGCATCTGCCAGGCCGCATTTGTACGGAACCCCAGCAGTTCCATTTCATCAGACGATTTCGAGCGCAGCCTTTTCATTCTCAGGAAATACATCGAGCAGGAAGCAAAACGAGCCGGATTTTCCTTCGAAGAGTTCTATATTCCCTCGCTCTCGTCCCGCATCATTGTCTACAAAGGCATGTTCGTCGCTTCGCAATTTGCAAATTTCTACCCTGACCTCAGAGACCCCCTTTTCGAAAGCCAATTCGCGATTGTGCACCAGCGATACAGCACCAACACCTTACCTTCTTGGCCTCTTGCCCAGCCCTTCCACATGATTGCCCACAATGGCGAAATCAATACACTGCGCAAGAACATCAATTCCATGAAAGCCCGGCAGGCGACCATGGCGTCACCACTGCTAGGCGCGGATTTTTTCAAAGATATCACCATACTCGATGAAGCCGGCTCCGATAGCGCAATTTTCGACAATATTTTCGAGCTTCTCGTGCATGCGGGAAGAAGACCTGAACAGGTATTCGCGATGATGGTGCAGGAGCCTTTCGGCGAAGGACTGCGGATTTCGCACGACAAAAGAGCATACTACGACTTCCATGCGGCAATGCTTGAAACATGGGACGGCCCTGCTGCCATGAGTTTTACCGATGGGCGTGTGGTGGGTGCGGCACTCGACCGCAACGGCTTGCGTCCTTTCCGCTATTTGCTCACCAAATCCGGCTATTTCATCGGAGCAAGCGAAGCCGGCGTACTCGACATCGACGAATCGGAAATTGTCGAGCGCGGTATTCTGCGGCCTGGCGAAATGGTGCTCGCCGATCTCGAAAATGGCCGGCTCATCAATGATGCAGAAATCAAAACGCGAATCAGCAGACAAAAACCCTACCGCCGCTGGCTCGAAACAAATCGGATCGAACTGCGCGGTCTCTTCTCGGCTCCAGATGTCCGACCCTCCAGCACCGAACTTAAGCATCTCATGTCGTATTTCCAATACAATACCGAAACAATGAATATCCTGAAGCCGATGCTCCTGCAAAAGCAGGAAGCGGTTTCTGCGATGGGGACAAAAAAGCCGCCTGCAATTCTTTCTCGCGTACCAGTACCGCTCTACGCATATTTCCGTCAGCGATTCGCGCAAGTGACCAATCCTGCAATCGACCCATACCGCGAGTCGGCAGTCATGTCGCTCGATAATTATATTGGAACACAAAAAAACCTTCTCGAAGAGACTCCCGAACATTGCAGGCAACTCAAGCTTCAGAGGCCAATTTTGTCCAATTCCGACATGGAAAAACTGAAAAATTCAAGAGTACCTGGATTTGCTTCAGCTTCGGTTTTCATGCTCACGCCTGCGACAAATATCAGACTTGAAGAGGAGCTCGACAGAATATGCAGAGAAGCCGAACACCATATCGACCAGGGCGCGAATCTCATCATCCTGAGTGATCGAGGACTGGATGAACAGCATGCGGCTATCCCCGCTCTTCTCGCAACCGCAGCCGTCCATACCTATCTCGTCGATGCAAAAAAACGCCATCTGGCAGGCCTTGTCGTTGAAACAGGGGAAGCGCGCGATGTCCATGAAATTGCAGTGCTGCTGGCGTATGGCGCAAGCGGCGTCAATCCCTGGATGGTTTTCGAATTGCTTCCTTCGATTTCCGACCAGCTTGAAGAAAGACCCAGCGCTGAAATACTTGCCGATCATTACATCGAAGCAGTAAACAAAGGCATCCTGAAAATCATGTCCAAGCTTGGAATAGCGACGGTATCGTCGTACCGCGGTTCGCGTATGTTCGAGGCTGTCGGGCTTTCGGAAGGCCTCGTCAAACGCTATTTTCGCGGGACTGAAAGCAGGTTCGGGGGCATCGGGCTCGATGAGATTGCAGATGATATGCTGAGCCGGCACCGAGCGGCTTTTGGAGTCGAGCCCAAAATTGCGAACCAACCAGCAAGCCCGCCTGCCGTCCCCTGGCCGCCCTCGCTCGCCGCCAAACTGACCAAAGCAGTGCGTGAGCTCGATGCAGAGGCATGGCGCGCATACGCCGACGGCATGGACAGCGCCGCCCGTCCGCCCTTCGCGCTGCGCGATCTCTTTTCTTTTAAATCAGATGGATCGCTTGTATCAAGAAGCCCGTTGCCGCTCGACCAAGTTCAGCCTGCTGAAGAAATCATCAAGCGCTTTTCGATTGCGGCCATGTCGCTCGGTGCCATAAGCCCTGAAGCGCACGAGGCGCTGGCAGCGGGAGCAAATGCAATAAGCTCATGGAGTAATTCAGGCGAAGGCGGAGAAGACAGCGAGCGCCATACCTACCAAGACAGAGGGCTTGATTCGCATAATGCCTCGAAGCAGATCGCATCAGGGCGTTTTGGCGTTACTGCGCGATACCTCGCCACAGGACTGGAATTGCAGATCAAAATCGCCCAGGGAGCCAAGCCCGGCGAAGGCGGCCAGCTTCCCGGAGCCAAAGTGAATGACTACATAGCCAAACTTCGGCATTCGAAGCCTGGCGTCACGCTTATCAGTCCGCCGCCTCACCACGATATCTATTCCATCGAAGACCTTTCCCAGCTCATCCATGATCTGCACTGCATAAACCCGGGTGCTCGGATTGCGGTCAAACTGGCCGCGCAGGCGGGCGTCGGCACAGTCGCGGCAGGCGTTGCAAAGGCTGGAGCCGATTGCATTATCATCTCGTCCGGCGATGGGGGAACAGGAGCTGCCCCTCTTTCATCGCTCGACTATGCCGGTAGTTATTGGGAAGCTGCGCTTCCGGAGGTCCGTCAGGTTCTCGCGATGAACAGCCTCGACCTGAACACTGTCATACAGGTGGATGGCCGCTTGCGCACCGCGCGCGATGTCGTTATTGCAGCCATTCTGGGAGCGCGCGAATTCGCATTCGGGACGGCAGCACTCATTGCGATGGGCTGTATTGCGTGCGGCAAGTGCAATCTCGGCAAATGTCCGGTCGGTATTGCAACACAGGAGCCTGAATTCAGGGCAAATTTCAAAGGCCGCCCCGAACACCTTGTCGCATTTTTCAAGTTCCTGGCTGAAGACGTACGCACCATTCTCGCTTCGCTCGGTGCGAAAACCATCGATGAAATTCTTGGGAAATATGAACTTCTCGATTTTTCTGGACGAGCATCTACTGCCAGAGAAAAAACCCTCGATTTCGACCATATCAAAGAAGCCCTCGAAATCGCGCGGCGCTATCCTCTTGTTGAAGAGCGGGACATCGGAAGCGAAGAGATGCCTGCTATCCCTCTTCCCGAAGCAGGGTTGCGCAATTTCCGTCCAGAAAAACGTCAAGATTTTTCAATTTCGGAAGCTGAAGCTGCCCTCCTGCAAAAATGTGCTCAACTTTTTCAAAAAAGAGAATCGACGAGCCGCCTCGAACTTTCCCTGCCAATCCGCAACTCAGACCGTTCTGTGGGTGCAGCTTTGAGCGGCGAGATCATTCGTGCAGGACTAACGCTCGAGCCGGATGCGATTGCGGTCACCTTCCGCGGGACGGCTGGCCAGAGTTTCGGAGCATTTCTTGTGCAGGGAGTCCTTTTCAGGCTTTTCGGAGAAGCAAATGATTACCTTGGCAAAGGGCTTTCCGGCGGGCGGATCATTGTGCGCCCACGCCGTGAATCGCGCTGTCAGCCTGAGCGCAATGTCATTGCTGGCAATGTATGCCTCTATGGTGCAACGGCCGGCGAAGTATTCCTGAACGGCAAGGTCGGCGAGCGCTTCTGCGTTCGGAATTCGGGTGCGCTCGCGGTCGCAGAGGGCACGGGCAACCACGCCTGCGAATACATGACCGAAGGTATTGTTGTTATTTTGGGGAAAACCGGCATCAATTTCGGAGCGGGCATGACGGGCGGGGTCGCCTATGTCTTCGATGAAGACCAGCTTTTCGACACACGCTGCAATCTTTCCGACGTCGATATCGCAGCGGTCACCAGCGCAGAAGACATCGACCAACTGCGCACGATTATCGAGCGCCATCAGAACCTCACCGGCAGCCCGCGCGCCAAGCAGATGCTTTCGGAATGGGACTCGTACCTGCCGCTTTTCCTGAAAGTTGTTCCGCGGTAAAACAAAGGACAAAGGGGTCTGACCCCGGGGTCAGACCCCTTTGTAACGGGGCGCTTTGCGCGCTTTCGTTGCCCGCTCGAACGCAAGTCCGATCCGGAAAAGCAGCTCCTCGGAGTGCGGCACGCCGAAAACCGAAAGTCCTATCGGAAGCTCGCTCACGAAGCCAGCTGGCACAGTGATATGCGGAGCCGCTGCAATGGCAGCGAGCGAAGTATTCCCTCCAACATAATGATCCCCGAGCAAATGGTCAGTCTTCCAGGCGGGTGAATTCGAAGCCGCGACAATCGCGTCGAGCCGATATTTCGTTGTGAATGCGCTGATTCCCTTTTCTTTTTCGAAAGTGCGACACAACGCGAGCGCGTCTCTATATTCAGATTCTTCAAGCGAGCCTTTCCCCTCTGCCTCGATGAGAATTTCCTGCCCAAAGTGCGGCATGACGGTATCCGCATGGGAAGTATTGAATGCGATGATATCTTGCAGCGTTCTCGGCCATGAGATTGAGGCTGAGTCTGTGCGCGCTGCCACATACCTCGCCAAATATTGCTCGATTCCGTATTTAAATTCATATAAGAGAACTTGATATTCAGCCTTTTGCACTTCCTCGTCCGGCTCGATATCGACCGGCACAATCTCCGCCCCAATATCCTCGAGCACAGCAAGCGATTTTTTCATTATATTTTCGACTTGCGGCAAAAAACGCGAAAGCTTCTCAGCGTACCCCAAACGCATGCCTTCGAGAGGACGCCCTGCCAGATTGGCGCCTAAAACACCAGAATAATCCCTCCCCGACATCGCTTCGAGCAGCACAATTGCATCTTCGAGCGTCCGGGCCATCGGCCCCGCCGTATCCTGCGTAAATGAAATCGGGATAATGCCTTCCGCGCTCACAAGACCGCCTGTCGGCTTGATACCCGCAATGCCGTTGATCGATGCAGGCGAAATAATCGATCCATCAGTCTCTGTCCCCACCGAGAGCGCACATAGATTCGCACTCACCGCTACCGCGGACCCAGAACTCGACCCGCTCGGATTGCGTTCGAGCACGTACGGATTCTTTGTCTGCCCGCCTTCGCTGCTCCAGCCCGAGCTCGAATGTGTGGAACGAAAATTCGCCCACTCGCTCAAATTTGCCTTGCCCAGAATCACTGCACCCGCCTCGCGGAGCTTTGCCACAAGCGGGGCATCCTCAGGAGCCAAGAAACCATGCAGCGCCTGCGAACCCGCAGTCGTCGGCATTTGGTCAGCAGTATTGATATTAGCCTTGAGCACCAATGGAATACCATGCAAAGGCCCACGCACGATTCCCGCGCGCCGCTCTCTGTCCCTCTCTTCGGCAATCGAACGCGCCTCGGGGTTCAGATAGAGAATAGACTGCAAAGCTTGCCCTTCACGGTCAGATCCCGCCCCCGGGCAGTCGAGCACCTCAATGCGCTCCAAATAATAGTCGACAAGCTGAGCTGCGCTGAGCCTCCCCGCCTCGAATTCCCTCTGAAAGTCCCTGAGCGTGTATTCTTCGTAAGAGTCTAGGTTGCCAGGCACCAGACCTTGCCCGCCCCGTATTGATAAGCGTTTCCTATTCATGAATGTAATTATAGCGTGCCGGCCCATATTCCCGCCACCCAACGCAAAGCTAAAAGGAAAAGGAAAGAAAAAGAAAAAGGGGTCTGACCCCTTTTAATTCAAAAATCTGTTTTTTATGCTTGACACCATAGTTTCACTTAGCAATAATACCGAAACATATATTTCGCAGCGCGTTCGGCAGCGCTTTGTCGAAATTTGAAATTGGAGGCTCGCGCCAATGATCCTGGGGAAAATCAAAGAAACACTCCCTCGCATGTCGCCCAATTTCCGAAAAATCGCCTCGTTCATCCTCGATAATGACAACAATGTCGCCTTCACTTCAATTTATTCACTCTCCGAGACTTTGGGTATAAGCACCGCCACCCTTGTCAGATTTGCAAAGAGTCTGGGCTACAAAGGATATCAAAGCTTCAAGAAAGACCTTCAGGAAGAAATCCAGCACCGACTCCAGCCATACGACAAGGTGAGCTTATCGAAACTCGGCAGCCTCCCCGAGGAAAAGCGCCTTCAAAAACTCATACAGAATGAATACAACAATTTGCGCAGCACCCTGAACAATCTCCTGTTGAGGGATTTTGAAACAATTATCGGCGCAGTGCAGAGCGCCCGTAGAATTTTCATTGCGGGCTTTGGCATCACGCGCCATTTTGCCCAAATCTTGCAGACTACCTTTCTGGCAAGCCAGGGGAAAGATGTCTTTCTCATAACCGGCTCAGTTTCCGATTATTCTCCCCAGCTGAAAAGTTTTAGCGCAGACGACATCATGTTTCTCATGACCTTTCCGCCCTATTCTGCCGAAGTCAAGCATGTCGCCAGTGTTGCGAAAGAAAGAGGCGGCTTTCTCTGTCTCTTTACCGATTCGGCGAGCTGCCCTGTCTATTCCAAAGCCGATGTCGTTATAAAATGCACAACAAATTCGCTCCTTATGTCGAATTCGTTTGTCGGCCTTGTTTCAGTCATTCATGTGTTCATCCATATGTTGCTGCTCTCTTCGGAAAATGGCGGGAAAAGCATACGAAACGGACTCGAAATGGAAAAAATGGGCTATTCCATCATCGCAGATGCAGGAGAACAATCATGCTCGTAATCCAAAATGCGGAAGTGTTTTCGCCAGCGCCTCTTGGCAAGCTGGATATTCTTGTTGGTGGCGCAAAAATCCTCGCCATGGAACCACATATCGATCCAGCTATGCTTCCGGGTGAGACAGAAGTGCTCGACGCGTCCGGAATGTTGCTCGTCCCAGGCTTTATCGACGGGCATCAGCACTTTACCGGCGGCGGTGGGGAAGGCGGATTCCAAACACGCGTTCCTGAACTCACTATTTCGATGAATTTCCGGAATGGCGTTACGACCGCGGTCGGTCTTTTGGGCACAGACTCCCTCACTCGCTCTATTGAAAATCTCTATGCCAAAACCCAAGCCTTCAATGCCGAGGGCTTGACTGCTTTTATGCTCACTGGCGCGTACTGGTATCCTTCTCCCACGCTCACTGGCTCCGTCGCGCGCGACATGGTTTTCCTTCAGCCGGTTATCGGCGTCAAACTTGCGCTCGCCGACTCGCGGGGGCCGCATATCGATGCAAAAGACCTGGCCGCACTTGCCTCTGACGTGCAGGTTGCCGCACTCGTCGCAAACAAACCAGGCATTATCACTGTTCACACCGGCATACGGACACAAGGCCTCGATCTCATTTTTGAAATTGTCGAGCAATTCGAAATCCGGGCAAGCATTTTTGTTCCCACCCACATCAACCGCAAGAGCGGCAAGCTTACCAGCCAGGCACTCGCGCTTGCAGAAAAAGGCTGCGTCGTCGATGCCACCTGCTCCCAGGCGCCGCTCGAGCCGGATTCTCCCCGCCTTACCGCCGCGGATTTTGCCTGCATGGCAAGGGACAACGGCCTATTGGGGCAGGTCTCCTTCAGTTCCGATGCGGGCGGTTCTATGCCGATATGGAACCAGGATCGCAGCCGCATCATTGGCATGGGGGTCGGCATGCCTTCTTCGCTCCTATTCGAGCTCGACCTCCTCGCGAACAAAAAAGGCGTGCCCCTCGAGCAAGCCCTCATGCCTCTGACCACCACGCCCGCGCGTCTCTACGGCCTTGAAAACCGCAAAGGTGCGCTACGCGTCGGCATGGATGCAGATTTGCTCACCATCGACCCCGCTTCGTTTGAAATCCGCGATGTCATCGCTCTCGGCTCGATTGCCGTCAGAAACAAGATCGTCGAGAAAAAAGGATATTTTGAGCATGGCAGTGACAAATCAACTCATGCATGAGGACGAAATCCTCACAATAAAAGACTTGTCGCTCAGTTTTCCTGGTTATCATGGCTATACCCAGGTGCTGCACAATGTGTCCTTTTCAGTCAAAAAGGGCGAAACACTCGCCATAGTTGGAGAATCCGGCTCCGGAAAAACTGTCACTATGCGCAGGGTCATGCAATTGCTCGCCAACGTGCGTACCGACTCAGGCCGCATTCTGCTCCGAAAACGCGATGGCACTGTTCTCGATATCACCAACATCAGCCACAAAGACGCAACCAAAATCCGAGGTACCGACCTTTCCATGATCTTCCAGGAGCCGATGACCTCGCTCAATCCGGTATTCACTATTGGAGACCAGCTCCTCGAAGCTGTGCTTATACATCAACACATTTCAAAAACCCAGGCGATGCAGAAAGTCATGGAGCTTCTTGAACTGGTCCGCATCCCCGACAAGGCCCGGCGCGTCAAGGATTACCCCTTCCAGCTTTCGGGCGGCATGCGCCAGCGCGTCATGATTGCAATGGCACTTGCATGCAATCCGCAGGTGCTCATCGCTGATGAACCGACAACCGCCCTCGATGTGACAATCCAGGCCCAGATACTAGCGCTTATACAATCACTGCAAGAAAAACTGCATATTTCGGTCGTATTTATTACCCATGATATGGGCGTGGTCGCGGAAATCGCCGATCGCGTCGTAGTGATGTACCAAGGGCAGGTTGTGGAAGAAAACGATGTTCATTCGTTGTTTTCTTCGCCTTCTCACCCATATACGCAAGCCCTTTTGAAAGCTGTGCCCAAATTGGGCTCGATGACTGGCAGGCCTTTCCCTGCAACCCTTCCTATTCTTGAGATGTCAAAAGAATTGAGCAGAAAGCCTGGCGATGCCGCTCCCGAAGAAAAGACTATCGATACTGCCGATTATACAAAGCCGCCGCTCTTGCAAGTCAGAAATCTTACAACCCACTTTATCGCTGACAAGACATTCTTCGGCCGCACCACCCATGTGGTCAGAGCCGTTCAGGATGTCAATTTCGACCTCTTCGAAGGCGAGACGCTCGGCGTCGTTGGCGAATCAGGCTGTGGAAAATCAACCACCGGATATTCGGTTCTGAAACTTGTTCCTGCGCAGGGCAAAGTCCTTTTCATGGGGAAAGATATCCTGACCCTCCCTGATTCAGAGTTGAAACAATACCGAAGAGATATTCAGTTCGTGTTTCAAGATCCATTTGCCTCGCTCAACCCGCGTATCAGAATAGGCGCCGCAATCGAAGAACCTCTCGTTATTCACAACATCGGCACGCCCGAAGAGCGTAAAAAACGCGTCGAATTCCTTCTCGATTGTGTAGGAATCCCCCCAAAACACAAAGACCGCTATCCGCATGAATTCTCCGGCGGACAGCGCCAGCGTATCGCCATTGCGCGAGCACTCGCCACCCAGCCAAAAATCATCATCGCCGACGAAGCAGTATCGTCGCTCGATGTTTCAATTCAGGCGACCGTGCTCAATCTCATGCTTGAGCTTCAAAAAGAATTCAAGCTGTCCTATCTCTTCATTTCGCACAACATGGCCGTCATCGAGCGCGTGAGCAATCGGGTCATGGTCATGTATCTCGGGCAAGTCGTAGAATCAGGCACTCGCATGCAGGTGTTCGAAAATCCCATGCACCCCTATACAAAAAAGCTGCTGGCGGCAATTCCGGTGCCCGACCCGACTCGCCGGTCCAATTTTAGTATGCTGAGCGGTGAAATTCCAAGCACCATTCATAGAATCGAGGATGCAACGCCCAGAATCGAATATATCGAAGTCGAGCCGGGGCATTTCGTCGCATCGACCAAGGAAGGAGTTAGCTTTGGCGCATGACCGTCGGTCAACGCCAGAAGTCTATATATTCTATCTTTCGAGGAGGCTTACGATGAAAGCAAAACATCTGGTACTTGCGCTGATGATGGTACTCATCATCTCTGCAATGCCCCTGTTTGCGGCCGGAAAAGACATTGTCTATGCATCGGATTCTACGACCAAAACGCTGGACCCGCACGATACATCCGATACATATTCCGGCGCAATCGAGCGGGCAATCTGCCAGGGACTCTTGGGATTCGACAAGAATCTGAATATCATTCCACTTCTTGCTGAGTCATATACTTACAACGATACCGCAACCGAATTCACCTTCAAACTGCGCAAAGGCATAACCTTCCATGACGGTGCTCCCTTCAACGCACAAGCTGTCAAAGTGAATATCGATCGCCTCATGACAGGGAAATACGTGCGAAGCAGTCTCATGGCTCCGGTGAAAGAAGTTAAAATCATCGATGACTACACTGTCAAATTCATTCTTAAAGAGCCATTCGGCGCATTCCTGAATGCTCTCGCGCATCCAGGAGCCTTGATGCTGAGCCCCAAAGCCTTGCAGGAATATGGCGATGATGTAAGCAAGCATCCTGTTGGCACTGGTCCATTCATGTTCAGCGAAATGGTATCCGGAAGCTATGTGCTCATAAAGAAAAATCCCAATTACTGGCGCGGTACCGTCAAAGTCGATTCCATCAAGTTTGTACCAATCCCTGAAAATGGCTCTCGTGTTGCTATGCTGAGGGCAGGCCAGGCTCAGTACATTTACCCGATGCCTGCCGAGCTTCTCAAGCTTGTCGAAAACGATCCCAACATCGAAGTGATTAAGCAGCCCTCTATTATCGAACGCTATCTCATCCTCAACACCAAGTCCAAACCCCTCTCCGACGAACGGGTCCGCCAGGCAATCAACTATGCGCTCGACAAAAAAGCGATCATCAACATCGCATGGGGCGGCGCAGCCACCGAAGCCGATTCCATATTCCCCTCTGCACTCCCGTTTTTCAAGAAACAGGGACCATGGCCGTATGACCTTGCAAAAGCCAAAGCGCTCATGAAAGAAGCTGGCTACGAAAACGGCTTTAAAGTTGTCTTCCTCACCCCGAATGCGAGCGCCCGCCTCAGGGCAACAGAAATGGTTCAGCAGCAGCTCAAGGCTATCGGAATTACCGGTGATATTCAGTCCATGGATGTCGCAAGCTTCTATGACAAACTGGCCAAAAACAAGCTTGAGACTGTCGGCGATACACCATTCATCGCATTTGGCGGTTGGTCTTCGTCCACAGGAGATGCCGACTGGGCAACCCGTCCGCTTCTCTCTACGGAAGCCTTCCCGCCGAACATGTCCAACTACGGATTCTTTGAAGACAAAACCGTCGATAATCTCATCAAAGCAGGTCTGACCACGGCTGATCCGAAAGTCCGAGCGAATGCCTATGCCCAGCTTCAGGATTATGTATGGTCAAAAGCTCCATGGGGCTACCTGTTTGTAGATACGCTTATCGCGGCTAAGTCGAAAAACATCAAAGGCATCTACCCGATGGCAGATGGTGCATTTACGGTAGAAGAAGCAGAGATTGTACAGTAATTTATGCTGAAATATTTCATTCGAAGGTGTTTATCCATCCTTCCGGTCCTGCTGGTTGTCTCGATATTGGTCTTCTTGTTTGTACATTTGCTGCCCGGTGATCCTGCGCGCATTATGGCAGGCCCCGATGCAGACGAGGCAACCATCAACAGGGTCCGTACCGAACTTGGACTCGATAAATCGCTTCCTGAACAGTACCTGAACTACATGGGTCGCCTGTTCAGGGGCGATCTTGGTAAAAGTCTGCGCAGCAAGCTGCCAGTAGCTCAAGAAATTGCGCTGAGATTTCCGCCCACATTGTACCTAGCGCTTGCAAGCATGGTGTGGTCGATATTATTTGGCGTCCTGTTCGGAGCATACGCAGCAATGCATCGAGGAAAATGGCAGGACTACACGGCGATGCTTGTGGCGGTTTCAGGAATTTCGATGCCGCAGTTCTGGCTGGGCTTGCTGCTTATGCAGCTATTCGCTGTGCACTTGGGATGGCTCCCGGTAACGGGCTTCACTGGCAAGTTCAAAGAACTGATCCTGCCTTCCCTCACGCTGGGCGCAACGGTTGCTGCCATTATCGCACGGTTTACCCTTTCATCATTTCTCGATGTCCTCCAGGAGGAATACATCAATACTGCGCGCGCAAAGGGACTCTCCGAGCGCGTCGTAATGTGGAAGCATGCATTCCGTAACGCCCTTATTCCCGTAGTAACGATGGTTGGGCTCCAGTTTGGTTTTCTGCTCGGCGGCTCGGTTGTGGTAGAAACTGTTTTTGCGTGGCCAGGCCTTGGGAGATTCATGATCGAATCGGTAAGCGTACGCGACTATCCTGTTCTGCAGGCACTCTTATTGCTGTACTCGCTCCAGTTCGTCGTGATAAATCTCTTGATCGACATGCTATATGCGGTAATCAATCCGGAAATTCGGTATAAGTAGGAATAGACCATGGCTGAGAAAACAATTACACCATTCATGATCTTCTGGCAGAAATTCAAGAAACAGAAATCCGCTATGGTGGCCGGAATATTCATACTCTTTCTCGTGCTCGCCGCAATTTTTGCGCCTTTTATCGCTCCATACGATCCCTACGCGATCGATTACGGCAATGCCATGATGCCGCCAAGCCCCCAGCACTGGGCTGGAACCGATATCTATGGCCGCGATATTCTGAGCAGAATCATCTACGGCACGCGCATTTCGCTGACCGTCGGCATTTCTTCAGTCACAATAGGGGCAATCGTCGGTGTAAGCCTTGGCTTGCTCAGTGGATTCTTCGGCGGATTCCTGGATGAAATAATCATGCGCAGCGCCGATGTGCTCTTCGCATTCCCGGGAATTCTGCTCGCCATCGCAGTCGTCGCAATACTGGGGCCAGGACTCGTGAACGTCGTCGCGGCTGTAGCAATCTTCAGCATACCGACCTTTGCGAGAATCGTCCGCAGCAATACCCTCTCGCTCAAAGAGAGCCTCTATGTCCGCGCGGCCAGAAGCATGGGAGCATCAAACAAACGAATCATGTTTGTCCACATCATGCCGGGCACTCTCAGCGGAGCCATTGTGTATTTCACAATGCGTATCGGTACCTCAATCCTTACCGCTTCCTCCTTGAGCTTCCTCGGCCTTGGCGCCCAGCCTCCAACTCCCGAATGGGGCGCCATGCTTGCCGAAAGCCGCGACTATATCGGTGTAGCTGACCACCTGACCATTTTCCCGGGTATCGCTATTTTCCTGACGGTCCTCGCCTTCAATATCTTTGGAGATGGTTTGCGCGCAGCATTTGATCCGAAATTGCAGTAAACCCCACCATGTGGGATGAGCAAGCCTGCCCTTGACCTCGGCCTGTGCGCAAGGTACGTTTTCAATGCATGCAGGCATTTCGCTTGCATACCCATTCATGCGTTCTCAAGCGCCCCATGGCGCATCAAGGAGGATTTTTATGAAGAGGAGACTGCCCATCGCCGCGATTCTTTTGCTTTTTGCGCTCATCCCTGTCATCGCCCAGACCGAAGCCGAGCTCAAAGCTGCCTACGAAAACGCCGTCAAGCTCGCAGCTGGCGCTCCGCAGGACTACACCCTCAACTGGCAGGCTGCCCGAGCCGCGCGCCAATACGGCGATTATCTGGTTAAAAACGAAGTGCCCGGCTGGAAGGATACCGCCCGCGCCGCCGCTAAAGAAGGTATGAAATACGGTGAAATCGCCTTCAAGC
>Ga0078972_1009894_pt1 | contig 18363 bp, 15 predicted proteins | sample YelNatPaOPGAMG01_FD_67568 | JGI IMG/M metagenome (GOLD analysis project Ga0078972, IMG submission 67568) | Hot spring thermophilic microbial communities from Obsidian Pool, Yellowstone National Park, USA - OP-RAMG-01 (SPADES assembly) (version 2) | ecosystem: Environmental > Aquatic > Thermal... | reverse complement strand
AGTTCGGAGACTCCCCTCCTGGACAAGGCCGACCCCTACGCCTCGGACATCGTTTCGGCTCCTTTGCTGGAATACTGGCAGGGGCATCCGGTGGTCATATACACGGATGGTAACTCCAGTCGAATCGACGTGGTATACAACATCGACAGCCTGGAAAATGGGCAGTCTCCCGATAAGCCAATTGCCTGGGGCCTTCCCATCGGTTCCGGTGGTGGCCGCACGTCCTCCAGCCCGGCCCCGGTGATGAACAACACGGCCTTTGTTATCGGCTGGGACGACGGCGGCAGCGACGGCGGTATATATGTCTACCGGCTGGACGACATCTTCACCACGGCCCAGGACGGCAGCCTGACGGTAAAAGACAACGTGCAGCCATATCGTATAGGACAGATTTACGCCGGTATGGATCAATCGTTTTGTGTTGACCCGAACAATAGCAATATGGTCTATTTTGGCGATTCTCGAAGCAACATCTATGCCTACGATGCTTCTTCCGGTACGTGGCCTTGGTCGACAACCAACACGGACATCCCCGGCACCTACGGTTCTCCCGACGACTTTTCCAACCGGTCCCCGGCCCTGGACGGGACCAACGTGTACTTCCCGTTCGGCACCAGCACCGACACGCCATTCGGCGGCGTCATAGCGGTCAACAAGTTCACCGGGCAGACAACATGGATCTCCAATGGCGGGAAGTCCCTGATAAGCTACGACGAGAACTACAATCCGGGCCATCCCACCAACGCCCAGACGGCCCCCGTGGTGGCCAACGTGGTCTCCGGTGGCGGCAAATACATTCTAGAGGGCCTTGGGAGCGGCCAGGTGGTGAAGATCGACGCCTCGGACGGGACCGAGTATCCCTGGATGAACGAGAACGTGGTTGTCAATCAGATATCCCAGTACGCGAAGGGGATCACGGGCGAGATATCCGCCTACGCGGACTTTTTCGCTGTCACCTATGACGACGGGATCATAGCTGCGTCGTTGCTTCCGTGCGACCTGGCGGTCACCGACCCTGCCAACCCTGCCGGCCCGGCCAAGATTGACATCCTGGACAGTTCCGGCCAGCCAGTCCAGCAGGACGCGCAGGGCAACTTTGTCGTAAAAGCCGGGCAGACCTATACGGTGAAGGTGGGCTGGCTGTACAAGCAGTCCCCGTCCGGAGACCCCAACGACACCGCTTGGGATCTTCAGTATGTCCCGCTGGCCGGGCTGCACAACGTAGGGGGCACCTGGGACGGCCAGAGCGGCAAAGTAAGCGGGGGCAAGTGGTACTCGTTCCAATCGCTGACCGATGGTAACGGGCAGGCTTTGCCGCAGAAGTCTTTGTTCAGCGGGTACGCCGGCAAGTCGGAGAACGAGTTCTACGTGGACATGAAGGCCCAGGGGGCGACCGGGGTCTTTGAGTGGCAGTGGACTCCTTTATCCGAGGACGCCGGCAGCACCAATTTCATCGGGGCAGCCTTGAATCTCGGGTTCGAGACCCAGAACATGCCGCTTATCCAGATGTACGAGGACGATCCGCTCACGAACAATCTGGTGGAAGCCGCCGTCAAGATCGAGACTCCCACCCTCCAGGTCCAGCCGAGCACTCAGACGGTCCAGGTGGGCCAGCAGGCCGGATACACGGCCACCTATTTCCCCCTGGGCCCGGGTAACTCCCCCGGCCAGGACGTGACGGGCTCGTCCACCTGGTCGACCAGCGATACCAGCATCGCCAGTCCGGGCAATTCGGGCTCGTTCACGGGTAACAGTCCCGGGCAGGTTACCGTAACGGCCGGTTACACGCCGCCGGGTGGAACCCCGCTGACCGGTACGGCCGGCCTGACTGTGACGGCTCCACCGGTGGCGAACCAGAGCGGCTATCTGACTTTCCGGGCCACGAGTCAGTATGGCAACATCCAGCGGCCCGTGAACACAGCCAAATGGACGGATAGCGTGGTGGCGACGCTGAAACCGCCGGTGCAAAACAGGGTGGGGTCGGGCCCGGATGGCAGTTTCCCCGCTCCTGCGGACGGGGCGACCATAGCGCCGCCATACCCGCCGCCTCCGCCGGCCAGAGGCCCCACCGATGCCGGTTACTGGGTCGGTTCCTACAGCATCATGAGCGGCTGGAAACTGGAGGATGCAACGCTGAGCTATCCGCGCCAGAATCCCGACTACAGCTTCGGCCATCCCCTGCCGCCGCAAGGCACGACGGACACATCGATGGATACTTCGGCCGGAAACTCGGCCACCGGTCAATTCGTGGAGTTGTGGGCCGAGGACGGCGCTGCGGTGTTCGACGTGATAACGCAGGCGCAGATACCGGGGCCGCAAAACTATACCTGTTCGGCGAAGTACGGCTATGCCGTCGACTACTACCTGGAATACTGGTGGTACAACACCGACCCATACTACACCGGACCCAATCCGCAAGCGGTAGTGGAGCCCGGGGGAATTTCGCAAGGTACCGGGACCCTGACCGGTCAGATCCTCGTAAACGGCACCGGGGCGGCGGGCGAAGGATTGTAGGGCTTCCGGGTCGTCGGATTCTTTGGTTCAGTTCGGGGTTTCCCCCCTCCGGTCGGTCGGAAGGAGCCGGCTCATGCCCTGGTTGCGCCCCGGGTCCGGCTCCGGAATGGTTGCTTGCATCCTGCGCTGCCCCGGCTTTTGGCGGCGGATGAAGGACCTAAATTCGGCGAAAGGGGTTTTTTCGATGCCCGACGTGCTTCTGGCTTTGGAGGACAGGTTGGCCGCAACCGTGCTGGCACGGCTGCGGGAAATGAGTTCCTTTGGCGACGGCGGCTGGGAGTTCCGGATCTGTCCGGAGGCGGGAAAACTGCTGGTGGAGCCGGTGCCCGGGGTGCTGGTTCTGTCCCGTTTCCTGCCCGGGTTGGAGGCCGTCCTGAGGGAGGTCCGGGAAAAGTTCGCTGCGGCGCGGACCATCTTTTTGACCGGCCGGGTGGATCAACGGGCACGGGCTTTCATGGACCGGGCCCGCTTCCTGGGGTTCGCCCCCAACTTCGTGACCGGGGAGTTGCCGGGGGACCGGCCCTACCCGCTGCCGGTGGCGCTGTTGCACGACTACGGGGAGATGGTGGGACAGGAAGCCCGTGAAGACGTAGGTGTTTATCCGGCCGGCCGGGTGGCGGTACTGGGGAAGCTCTCCCCGACGGGGGTGGACGCGGTCAAGGTGGACCGGGCCAAGAGAATCGACCGGGGAATCAGCGCGGTGCTGGTACAACCGGGCCTTCCCGGGGCCGCCGACCGGATCCGGAGGTGGCGGCGGAGCGGCTACGACGGCCCCATCCTCGTTTACGGCGGTTACGACCTGGACCTCATAGCCGCCGGAGCAACGGGAAGCGTAGCGGATGCCTCCGGAATCGACGCGTACGTCGCCATGTTCCGGGGAAGGGGTGGCGCGGCATGAGGATATTCACCGATTGTCCGGAGCGCTTTGCGGCCCAGCGCGTCGTAGACGATCCGGGCCGGGCCGAGGTGATCATTTTGTTCCGGCCCCAATCGGCCGGTCTGGCCGTCGGGACCGGCAAGCCGCTGTACCTGGTGGCTAACCGGATGCCCCTTTCCCTGGCCGAAAGCGGCGCCAGTATGCAAGTGGTCCGTCCCGCCGATCTGGACCGGCTGCTGGGGGAGGGAGCAAAACCGCAAGTGCCGCCGGTACCGGACATGCGCCGGGGAACGACGGCGACCATTGAAGGACCGGTCACCATCCCGGAGGTCGTTGTTTCCTACTCGCCCGGCACCAACGTGGGGAAAACTTTCATCGCTTCCAATATGGCGGCCTGGCTGGCTTTAAAGGGACGCCCGACGGTGCTGCTCGATCTGGACATGGAAGCCAGCGCCACGTGGGAAATGCTCGGCTGGAGATCTTTCCGCCCGCCCTCCATGACCGCCTGGAACGGCGATACGGAAGCCGTACGGCAGGCGGTGGCCGCCGGTGCGCACCCGGTGATCGACAAAATGTATCTGGTGAAACGGGGCGTGGAGACCAGCGCCGGGCAAGTGGTGCGGGCCATCCGGATCCTGGCCGGTCTAGGATTCTCAGTGGTGGTCGATACCGCCAACAACCAGGAACTGCCTTACATTGATGCCGTTTTACGGCTGGCCGAAAAAGTCTTCCTGGTGGCGACCCTGACTCTAAAGGTACAGGCCAGGCTGGCCGAAATGTACGCTACCGCGCGTTCGGCCGGTGCCCCGGCGGGGCGCATGGTGTTGTGCGTCAACCGCGTGGGCTCTCCCGAGGAGGAAAGAAACCTGCGCCCGGCGGACCTGGCCCGGCAGTTCATGCTGGGCAGACCATATGTCGTGCATGAGGACGCCCGGGGGCGGCGCATGGCGCTGAAAAAGAAAACGTTGCCGGTGGCCGTGAAATCGGCCGTGAGCCGGGAACTGGCCGGAATGTTCGAGAACGAGTTGACGGCGCGGCGGGAGGACAAGGCGGGGCGGAACAAAGCGGGATTTTGGGCCCTTAGAAAGGTCGTGATGTAGGATGGTATTCGCCACCATCGACAATCCCGTGGCCTTGGATAAATTTCAGGCCTTGCTGGGGGTGGAGATTACGGAGGAAGTGGACCGGCTGGCCGAATGCGAGGCCGGGGTTTTGTTCGCCCGCTCGCCCGCCTTCGGTTTGGGAACCGGTGACGTGAAAAAGTACCTGGATCTTCTGTACGAAGCCGGTGTGCCGTGCGTCCTGGTGCTGAACCGGAACGACGGAGCCCTGATGGATTACGCGGCCCAACGCGGGGTGGCGCGGGAGAACATGGTCGTACCGGTCAACCGGAGAGTCCCGGCCGGACGCGTGGCCGCCCTGGTCGAGCCGTTTTTGCAGTCCTACGAATTGTGCTTTGATCCAGGCGAAAGTTCCGGCCACGATCATCGGGGGGTGGAAGAGGTTCCGGACATCGCGCTGCCCAAGCGCAACTGCCTCCTTTACGGCGTCAAGGGCGGCGTGGGTGTTTCCACGGTGGCGGCAATGGTTGCCTCCGGCGTGGACGACGGTTTTCACCTGGAGGTGACGGGCCGGGGGCGGGGCCCCACCGGATATTGCTACCACGGTCCTGCGCCCGGCGAGACCGGGGCCGGTTACGGGACTTGGGACGGCTCGGGATCGTTTCCGGCCCCGGCGGACCGGACCCTGGTAATCGATCTGAACCAAAATGCCGAAATCGGGATTGCCGACGAGTTGATCAGTCAGACCAAATGCTTCGTGCTGGTCGCCGACCGTTCGGAAGTATCGCTGGCGCGGGTGGGCCATCTCGTCGATCACGGTTTGCGACCGGACATTCTGGTGGTTTGCGGTACCCTCCTCGGTTCCGGGAGCGGCTGTCCGGTCGAAGTGTTCAGGGGTGAATACGGCGGCCGCCTGGGGGCGGCCGTAGAGATGCCGGGGGGGCCGGAAACGGAGCGGGTGATCCTGGGCGCCCAGCGCCGCGGTGTGCCGCCTTCCGCCTGTCCCGGCGGGGAGGACCTGAAAACGGCCGGCGGCGAATTGGTCAGCCTCATTCGCACGTACATCGGTTAGAGTCGGACGTGGGGACGGTCCGGAGGTGGGGTGGTTGATGGCCGGGATCATGGCCGCCGGTTCGGCCGAATTTGCCAGGGCGCTGAGGGAAGCCTGCCGGGATTCCGGCCTGTCGGTGGCGGGAGTCGCGGTGTCGGCCGGCGACCTGGCGGAGCAAATCGAGGTCTCCGGGGCCGGGGGCGTCATCGCGCCGGCCGATTGGCTGGAAATCATGGTTGCTCTGGCACCGGTCAAAAGGAACGTGGTCTTTGGGGTCGCAGGCAACGTTACCAGGGACGAACGGGACCGTCTGGCCGACCACGGGGTGCTGCTTCTGCCGTCCGACCCGCGGCGGGCGGCACGCGCCATGGCGGCGGCCCTGGAACGGACCGTCCCGGCCGGTTACCGGGGGGATGACCACCCGGTAACCGTGGACGGTGCGGATACCGTAACCGTGCCGCGGCCGGCCATGGTGCTCTTTTACTCCCGCAAAGGAGGGGTGGGCAAGACCGCCACCGCGGCCAACGTGGCCGCCGCGGTCGGTCTGTGGACGCGCGGCCTGCGGAAGACCGGCCCGGAGCCGACGGTGGCCCTTTGGGACAACAATCCGGAGGGCAACCTGCTCCAATACTTCGGCTACACCCTGCACCGGCGGCCGGCCCAAAAGACGGCTGCGATGGCCGACCTGACGCCGGCGGCCTCGCGGGAAGCGGTTCTGGCCTGCCTGGATTACCACTCCCCGGCCAACGTGTATCTCGGCGTCGCGCCGGGGCCCGGCCGGAAGCCCGGGGAAAAGCTGGCGGCCGGCCTGGGACTTTTGGCCCGGTACTTTCACTTCGTGTTTGTCGACCTGGGGGTGCGGCTGGATGCCGGGTATGCCGCCGTGGCCGCCGCCCATGCTACCGACGTGGTCTTGTTGTCCGATACGGATCCCCGGACGGTATCGTTTCTGCACGCGTACCGGGAAGAGGTGACCGGTTTTTTCGGCGGCGCGGGCAAGTTCAAGCTGGCGGTGAATCACCACAGTCCCGGCGGGGAACTATCCGCCAGGAAGGTGGCCGGGCTTTTGGACATGCCCCTGGCGGCTGAACTGCCGTACTGCGAGGCCATGGGCCGCAGCCGCGACGTCCCGGTGGTGTGCGCCGACCCGCGGGGGAAGTATGCCGGGGAGGTGGTCCGTCTGAGCCGCAGCATTCTGGGCGCTGCGGCCATAGGGGCGGCCGCGGGGAGGAGGGGGCTCCTGGGCCGTTTTTTAAAACAGTAGGGGATAGGCCGTCAGAAGTCCTCATCTCCCGGTTCCGATGGGGAGGGATCGTCCCCCCTTACCTGGGCTGTTTTTTCCGGTAGTTGGCGGCCCGGGAGACGTCGAGCCTTTCCTGCAGGGTGATGCACAGCATTTTCTGGGCCGCGGGCGGTAGCCGGTCCGGATCCTGCTTTTTCCTCACCTCCCGCAACAGGCCGTCGACCTCGCCGCGCCGGTAGCCGAGGGCCAGCAATTCGGTGCGCAGTCTGTCCACCCTACCACCCGCCCATCCGTTTTTCTAATCATTATTAACCGAAAACGCTTCGGAGGTAAATGGGCGGGTCTTCCCATTCGTCTGGTACCAGGGGTCTATGACGCTGGTGTACCCGAATAAAATGCCGTGTCGCCATGCAGACTATCAGGAGCGACTATCTTGAAAACGACGGGGTGGCGGCTTTGCAAAAATACCGGGTGCTGGCACTGGCAACCGCGCTGATGTTCCTGCTGGGGGGGTGCACCGTTTTCGGGAAGCCGGTAACCTACCGGCCGCTGATAACCGCGTTCTACCTAAACTCGGCCGGTACCACCACCGACCCGTTACCCAGCCTGGAAAAGTACGGCGCCGATATGGATACCTTCTCTCCTCTTTGGTATCACGTGCGGGCGGACGGCTCGTTGCAGAGCGAGGTTCAGCCCCAGGCTGTGAGCATTGCGCGCAAGTATAAGCTGAAAATCGTTCCCCTGATCAACCTGGTTTCCAACCAGGACGCCATTCTCACCAACGCTACGTCGCGTAGTAACGCCGTCGACAATCTGGTCAAGGAAATTCAAACCAACAATTGGGACGGTGTGAACATCGACTTCGAGTTCATACCCACCGGCCAGAAGGATTTTTCTTACGACCGGCCCCTTCTGACCGAGTTCATCAAGGACCTCGACCAGAAGCTCAAGCCCCTGCGCAAGGAGATGGACATGTCGGTACTGCCGCATTACGGGGTCTCGGCCGACGTCTCCTCGATCTACGACTACAGCCACCTGGCTCCCTACCTGGACCACGTCACCTTGATGACCTACGACAAGAGTCAGGAAAGTTCGCCGCCCGGACCGGTGGCTCCGTTCTCCTGGGTGGAGCAGAACATCACCACGGCCATGAAGCAAGGTTTCAAGCCCGAGCAGATCTGCCTCGGAGTGGCTACCTACGGGTACAACTGGCCGGCGGGACAAAGCGGCGGCTTTTCCGAACCGACCAAGACCATCATGCAAAAGGCCTCTACCCTGGGTGTGCCGGTGAAGTGGAGCAGCCAGTACCAGGAGCCTTTCTACTACTATACCGACTCCGAGGGGAACCAGCGCGAGGTATGGTTTGAAAACAGCGCGACCCTGAAACAAAAGATCGACCTGGCCAAGAAGTACCGGTTGTACGGCATCTGCATCTGGCGACTGGGCTTCGAGGATCCGTCCTTCTGGAACGTCATCAAGAGCAACATACCGAAATAGACGGATGATGCAGGCGGGGAGCCCGGGAAGGACCCCCGCCCGGGGCGGGGCAGAAAGGCCGGCGGGGAGGGGCGGCAAGTGTTCATTCCGCTCAAGGATGACGTACCTTCCCGGCACCGGCCTTTCGTCAACTGGGCCCTCATCGTGGTCAACCTGGCGGTGTTCGCATACATCGCCGGAGGGGATCTGAACCGGACCATCGCCGCCTGGGGCGTAGTCCCGGCCTCCTTCCTGCGTCTGCCGCCCGCCGCCATGGCCCTGAACGTGGTGACCGCCACCTTCATCCACGCCGGTTGGCTGCACGTTCTGGGCAACATGCTCTTTCTGTGGATCTTCGGCGACAACGTCGAGGACGTCATGGGACACCTGCGTTACCTGGCCTTCTATTTCCTGACCGGGACCATCGCCCTGCTCACCTTTGTCTTTCTCAACCCGGCCTCGACCGTTCCGCTGGTCGGGGCCAGCGGCGCCATCTCCGGCGTCCTGGGCGCCTACTTCCTGCTTTTCCCGAAGGCCCGCGTCTGGACGCTCGTGGCCGTCTTCCCGGTGCGGCTTCCCGCCGTTTTGTTCCTGGGCGTCTGGTTTCTCATCCAGGCTTTGAACGAAAGCCTGGCCATAACCGGAGGGCAAAGCGGCGGGGTGGCGTTCGCCGCTCACGTGGGAGGATTCGTGGCCGGCATGCTCCTGGTTCCCCTGTTGGTTCGCAGGCATGAGGCCGTATGAAAGAAAATAAACCCCCGGCCGGGCCGGGGGTTTGTCCTCGCAATTCTTCTAGCCGGCGATCCTGGCGACCGCTCCGGCGGGACAGGCCCGGGAGCAGCGTCCGCAACGGGTGCAGTTCTCCTCGTTGATGGCGTAATGAACCGTGTCGTCGATGTAGATACCGCCGTCCCGGCATTCCAACTCGCAAGCGGCGCAGGACATGCACGTTTCCGGATTGATCCGGAAGGAAAACTTGTATTTCTTACCCTCGGCCATCTTCCATATCCCCTCCCCGGAATAGAAACTGTCAACACGGTTTTCGCCGCCGGGCGTGTAAATCCTGCCGGGCGGGAAAAATATATCGGAAGAATCGTGGAAAGGGGTGGGGCTCTTGCGGCGGATCAAGGCCATGGTCCGCAGGGATAGGCACGACGAAGGTTACCGGGATGTCTGGCGTCAGGGCCCGGCGGCGGAGCATAAGAAAAGGCAGCGCCTTTTCGGCCGGAACCGGCCGTCCACGTGAGGACGGCGGAAGGGAAAGGGCTGCGGGAAAACCCGCAGCCCGTATGTCAAACCGCCAGGGGAACCTCGAATTTGTAGCCCCGCCCGCGCGCGGTCTTGATGTACATGGGATGGGCCGGGTCCCTCTCCAGCTTGCCCCGCAGACGGTGGATATGGACGGTGACCGTGTTTTCGTCGCCGGGGAAGGCGGAGTGCCAGACGTGGTTCAACAACTGCAGGCGGGATACGACGCGGTTCGGTTTGGAGGCCAGCGCCCACAGCAGGTCGAACTCTTTGTTGGTCAGTTCGACCTTTTTCTTCCGGACGTGGACCACCCGGCCCAGAGGGTCGATGTGGAGATCGGGCAGGACGATGGATTCCCGCGCCAGTTGACTGGCCATACTCTCTATGACCAGACGGCGGGCGAGCACCGCTTTTACCCGCAGGACCAGCCCGTCCGGCGAAAAGGGCCCGACGAGGTACTCGTCCACCCCGAGGCGGAAGCCGGCGGTCTTTTCCAGCCGGTCGTCCCGGGAAACGAGCAGCAGCAACATCACGTCGTGACCGGCACCGCGCAGCTTTTCCCACCAGTCCGCACCACCGTTTTCGGCAAGCGTCTGGTCGAGGACAATAAGATCCGGCGGCGCTGATTCCGCCCGGGTGGCAACTTCCCGCCAGCGGGCGGCCCGGTACACTTCGTATCCGGCGCGGGCCAAATCGCCGCCGACGGACTTGAGGGTCCGCGGGTCGGCGGCGGCGACGAGGATCCGGTATCTGGTCATAATCGCACCTCCTCTACAATATCGGGCCGTTGGCCGTCGTGTATGTTCGCACGGCTGGAGGGGAGCGGGCGACAGCCCGCCAACCTGTCCGCCTTTGAGAATTATGATACGCTGCCGCCGCCCGCCAGGGCAACTCCGGTAGGGGACGATTGTACACCGTTTTGGTATGCTTTAGCGGAAAACAATGGGTCATTTTTTTCTCCCAGCCGCTTGCTAAAAATCTCTCCTTTTTTCGTCCACAATTTTCACGTCCCCCGGTGACGGGGCACTACGTAAAATTTGGCGGTCCCGGTCGGTTGCCGGAAGGAAAGGAATACCCGGCGGCTAATGTATTAATGTCAGTCCCCGTGCGTGGAGGTATTTTTGTGCGCATACGCGAACTGTCCCCCCATCAGAAATTCCAGGGCTACCTGGCGGTACGCAACGTCATCCTGAAGCAGGGTGCGAGCGGTCCTTTCCTGGACCTCAAGTTGTGGGACGGCGAGACGGAGGCGCCGGGCCGGTTTTGGGGGTTCGACGGACAACCGCCCCGGGCCAACACGGTTCTGTGGGTTGAAGGCGGGGTCGGCCTGTACAACAACCAGATCCAGTTGACCCTGTCGTCATTCCGGTCCGCGGCGGCGGGGGAGTATCGCAGCGATGCCTTCCTGCCCCGATGCCCCGTGGACGGGGACCTGTTGTGGGAAAGGCTGCGCCGGCTGGTCCGCGAAGTGACCCGGCCCGCTTTGGCGCGGCTTTTGTCCGTCGTGTTCGACGACCCCGGCCAGGCGGCGTCCTTCCGCCTCGCCCCGGCCGCGGTGCGCCATCATCACGCCTACCTGGGCGGCCTTCTCCACCACACCGTGAGCGTGACCGAACGGGCCCTGGCCATGGCGGTCGACGGCCGGGTGGACCGGGACATCCTCGTCACCGGCGCCCTTTTGCACGACCTGGGCAAGACGGAGGAATACTCGTGGGAGGGCGTGACCCTGGGGGTCACCGACAGGGGCCGCTTCGTGGGCCATATCGCCCTGGGCATGATAAAAGTGAGCGCTCTGGCGGCATCCGTCCCGGGCCTGGACGGTTTGTTGCTGGACCAGGTGCTCCACATCCTGGCCAGCCACCACGGCAGCCGCGACTGGGGATCCCCGGTCGAACCATGTACGCGGGAGGCCATGCTGGTCCATATGGCCGACCTGGCCGACTCCCGCCTGTTCAAGATGGAGGAAGCCCGGGCGGCGGCTTTGCCGGGTGAGAAATGGTCGCCGATGGTGCCCGAAATGGGACGGATCTGGGCCGGAGATTAGGGCGAGGGGAGTGGACGGTGCGCTCCATCAGGTTGTTCGCGTACGCCTTCGTGGTCTTGCTGCTGATAATGGGCGCGGCCATCTTCCTCTTCATGCGCCTGGAACACATGACGTTCATGGATGCCCTGTGGCTGACGGTGGCCAGCGTCTCCACCGTCGGTTTCGGCGAGGGACCGCGCACCACCGGCGGCCGGGTGGTTACGATCGCCCTCATCGTGACCGGGGTGGCCGTATTCACCTTCCTTTTGAGTAATGTTTCCGCCATTTTGGTGGAAGGCAAACTGCGGGACTTTTGGGGGCGGAGAAGAATGGACAACGCCATCGCCCGGCTTTCCGGTCATATCGTGGTCTGCGGCGCGGGCCGGGTGGGAGGACAGGTGATTTCCCATCTCCGGCAGGAGAAAACCCCCTTCGTGGTCATCGAGCGGGACGAAAAGCTCCTCGCCGATCTGCGGGCGGACGGCTCGATTCTCTTTCTGGCCGGGGACGCCACCGAGGACCGCCTCCTCCTGGAGGCCGGAGTGCAAAAGGCGGCCGGGGTCATCACCACCCTGGCCGAGGACGCCGGCAACCTGTTCATCACGGTTTCCTGCCGCGACCTCAATCCCCGCCTGCGGGTGGTGGCCCGGGCCAACCGCCCGGAGTCCGTGCTCAAGCTGAAGCGGGCCGGGGCGGCCGTGGTAGTGTGCCCTTCCTCCATCGCGGGCAGCCGCATGGTGCTGGCGGCCACCAAACCGGCGAGCGTGGCCTTCGTCGAGTCCCTGATGGAGGAACGCAACATCAACCTGGAACTGGAGGAAGTCTTCCTGAGCGGGGCGCACCCGTTCATAAACCGGGAATTGCGCGCCAGCGGCCTGCGGGAGAATTACGACACGCTGGTGCTGGCCATCCGGCGCGCCGAACAAACCATCATCAACCCGTGCGCCACCGAAAGACTGCTGGAGGGCGACGTGCTCATCGTTTGCGGTCCGCCCGACCGGCTGGCGCTGTTGGAGAAGGGCTGATACCCCTGTTGGCGGGAATTTGCGGAGGAGGTGGGGGCGTGCCCGCCGGAGAGGCGGTCCCGGGCACGCCGGCCGTTTGATGAAATTGGAGCCCGTACGTCCCAAACGCAACTTCGAGACCATTTTGGAGCAAATCAAGGCCCTCATTCTCTCGGGCGACCTGGCCCCCGGCGACAAACTCCTGACGGAGCGGGAACTGGCGGAAAAGCTGCAGGTCAGCCGCACCTCGGTACGGGAAGTCCTCTCGGCCCTCAACCTGGCGGGAGTGCTGGAGATCCGGCCCGGTGAAGGTATCTACGTGAAACGGCTGGACGAGGGTTCGGTCATCGAACCGTTGTCCCTGATCCTGCTGCTGGAACGGGAAGACATCCGCCATCTCCTGGAAGTACGCAAGGCCCTGGAGGTCGAGGCCGCCGGTTTGGCGGCCGAACGCCACACGGAAACCGACAGAGCCAGGATGGAAGCCGCCCTGGCGGCCATGGAGGAAGATGTGGGCAACGGCAACACCGGGGAGCAGGCCGATTTGCACTTCCATCTGGCCATTGCCGAGTCGTCCCACAATCCCCTGCTGATCCGGCTGATGTACACCATTCACGATACCATGAACCAGACCCTGAAAACCACCCGGCAGTTGTGGATGGCTTCCACCGCCGGCACGCCGGCCCGCCTTTATGAGGAACACAGGCTCATCTGCGCCGCCATCCGGGAACGGGCCAAGCAAAAAGCCCGGCAACTGATGTACCAGCATCTCTGGAAGGTGGAGATAGAACTGGAGAGAATCGCGGCGGCCCTGAGAAACAACCGGACGCAGGACCGGGACCCGTAGAGCCCGCTGGCTTGTGCCACCCGGTGGTCCGAACATGCCCGCCTGCCCGCCGGGCCCTCTTCGCTTTGGCACCGCGAACGTTCCTTCCAAATTCCCGGGATCTTTCCCTTTTTAAAGTCTTCAGAAAAAAAGTTTTTTTCCCTTTCTTCGGGAAGGAATTTCGGCGTCGCCGGCGTATAAGTATCGGTACGGTGGTCTGACCACCCAACCATACTACCGTGAGGAAAGGAGAGTGGGCCGGCACCTGATTCCGAAGGCGCATCACTTGTTGTTTTGGTGCCATTGGCGGGGATCATTTTGGAAGACGAACATATAATTACAAATATGAAGGAAGTGACAGGATGTTTCAGCAGGTTCTCGACCCGCTGCACAATATCGGGCTGACAACCCTGGCGGCACTGATACCGGTAGCCCTCTTGCTGGTTTTGCTCGGTGTCTTTCGTATTACGGCCTGGCTGGCGGTCATCATCAGTTCCGTAGTGACCCTGCTGTTGGCGGCGGCTTGGTGGCATACCCCGGCCGGCGCCGGGTTGACCGCTTACTGGTACGGCGGTTTGACCGGTATCTGGGCCATCGACTGGATCACGTTCTGGGGCGTCACCATGTATTTCACCCTGGTGCATACCGGACTTTTGGATACCTTTGAAAAGTGGATGATCAACCAGGTGACCGCGGATGTCAGGGTACAGGCCATCTTGCTGGCCTGGGCCTTCGGCGCCCTCCTGGAGGGCTTGGTGGGTTTCGGTTATCCCTGGGCGGTGATCGCCCCTATCCTCATCGGTCTGGGCATCAGGGATCTCGATGCCATCAGGGTTACCGCCATCGCCAACAACGCGCCGGTTTCCTTCGGCGCCCTGGGCGTGCCCATCATCGTCCTGGCCGGGGTGACCGGTCTGCCGCTTCTGAAACTGTCCGGCTCGGTGGCCAACATTGTGGCCCTCCTCGCCTTGGCGCCTCCCTGGATACTGATCTACATGGTGGCGGGGAAGAAGGGTTTCCGGGACGGGTGGCCCCTGGCCGTGGTCGGTTCCCTTTCCTACATTCTGGGCCAGTGGCCGGTGGCCCATTACCTGGGGCCGTGGCTGCCCGATATCACCGGCTCGATAGTCTCCTTCGGGTGCCTCCTCCTGCTGTTGAAGGTCTGGCGTCCCAAAACCTGCCTTGGTTACGGCGGCTGCAAGATCGATGCGGCCGGAGGCGGGGTCAAGCATGATCTCGCTGCCGGCGAAGTGTTCCAGGCCTGGCTGCCCTTTTTCATCATGGTGGTCGTGGTGGTTCTGGGAACCTGGAGCGTCTTTCCCTGGGTCGGCCCGCTCAACAAGGTGGTTCTCGCCTCGGCCAAGATCGGGGCCATATCCTCGGTAACTCATAAACCGCTGGCCGTAGTCTTCAGTTGGAACCTGTTCGCCGGCGGCACATGGATCTTCATCTCCTGGCTCCTGGTCGTCATGCTGTTTGCGGGCAAGGTCCTGCCGGTTTTGGGGTCGGTCTTCGGCAAGGTTTTCCGTCAAATGTGGGGAGCGCTCCTGGTGGGCTTCTTCATTTACGGTCTGGCCAACCTGTTCAATTTCTCCGGCATGGCCGCCTCGATGGCCAACGGCTTCGCCAAAATCGGCCCGGCGTTCATTGTCTTCGCACCCATCCTCGGCATTATCGGCGTGGCCCTGTCCGGTAGCAACACCACCACCAACGCCTTGTTCGGCTACATGCAGGCCACCGTGGGCAAACTCCTCGGTTTTCCCGTACTGCTCCTGCCCTCGCTCAACTCGGTGGGCGCCGAAGTGGGTAAGCCGATAGCGCCGCAAACCGCCAGCGTCGGCGTGTCCACCACCGGCTTCACCCGCCGGGAAGGCGAGGTTATCCGGCACAACATGGGCTGGGCCCTGGCCGTGCTCGGGTACCTGATTGTCATCGGGCTATTCTACTATTTCGTCGCCCCTGGCGCCATGCGCGTCTAGACTTTCCCTTGCCGCGGCGTGCGAGCGGCGCCGGTCCGTTCGTGCGCTGCCCCTCCTTTTTGCCGTGTCTTCTGCTCCTGGAGGCAGGATTTCACCAGTTGCCAAAGGCTGTTAGAGAAGGCTTTTCCGAAAAAGGAATCTGCAATCAGTTGGAGTAGTATTTTTCGGACAGTTGCTATAACCACCGGAGCATGGCATCATGACAGGACCCACACAAGGAAGACCGTTATGAAAGGGGGGATAGATCGCCCGCCGTCCGGTCGGGTGTTTGCGTGCGGTTTTAGAATAATACCAAATAGTGGAGGTGTCCTGACGGTGCCCAAAAAGATCCTTATGCTGGTTGGCGACTATGTGGAGGACTATGAGGTCATGGTCCCGTTCCAGACCCTGCTCATGCTGGGCTATGCTGTGGACGCCGTTTGCCCCGGGAAGGAAGCCGGCGACAAGGTTCGCACAGCCATCCACGATTTCGAAGGTGATCAAACTTACAGCGAGAAGCCTGGGCATAACTTTACCCTTAACGCGACCTTCAGCCAGGTCGAAGCCGGCGATTACGCCGGACTGGTCATTCCCGGCGGCCGGGCGCCCGAATACCTGCGCCTCAACGAGAAGGTGCTGGAGATCGTGCGGGCCTTTGTTGCGGATAACAAGCCCGTGGCTGCCATCTGCCACGGACCGCAGATCCTGGCGGCGGCCGGTGTCTTGCAGGGTCGACTGTGCACGGCCTATCCGGCGGTCGGGCCGGACTGCCTTTCCGCCGGGGCCAGATGGGGGGAGGTAAATGCCACCTTCTCCAACGCTTGGGTTGACGGAAACCTGGTCACTGCCGCGGCCTGGCCGGGACATCCGGAATGGCTGCGCAAGTTCGTGGAACTCCTGGGGGCCAAAATCGAAATATAGACCTATCGGGTTTACTGCAGGCGGGCCCGGTTTCGGGCCGCCTGCATTTACCCGTGATCGGGGAGAGCTGTGCCAGCCGTGCGAGTTTTCCGGAGCGGGATAACCTGCCCGTATACGATCCGGAGAGCAGCGGGGAGCATGCTTTCAGTGGCCGGCGGGTCAAACGCGGGCCGTACCGTGGCGGGGGGCGGCATCAACGCCGATATCAAGGCCCGCGAAAAGCATCCGGGAATACCGGGCGGACGCCGATTTCCCGTTCTTGGGCCAGGCCATTGTTCTGAATCCCCTCCGGGTGAGGGTGCTGGGGAGCGCGCGAAAGAAAACGCATGCGTGTCGACAAAAAGTAAAGTGGCAGCGAAAGCCACCGCGCAGAGGGCATTGTAACCCCATCGTTAGACCCCGGAATCCTCCGGATTTATCCGAGGGAAGGAAATAAAGATAGGCTGCATTTTACCGGATCGCGGGAGATGATGACGTGCTTGATAGGCAGGCCCTGCGCCAACTGCAGTCGGCCGTAGGGAAACAGAATGTTATTGTGGACCGGGAAGAACTGGTTTTATATTCTTACGACGCCACGGCAGGGATGCCGGCGGCCCCGCCCCTGGCGGCGGTGTTGCCGGAGAACACCGCCCAGGTGGTTTCCGTGGTCGACATCTGCCGTAACCACCGCCTGGCGGTCTTTCCGCGGGGCTCAGGCACCAACCTGAGCGGCGGCACCGTTCCCGTGGGGGACGGGGTGGTCCTGGCCACCCCCAGGATGGATCGCATTCTGGAACTGGATCCCGACAACCTGGCCGCCACCGTGCAGCCGGGCGTGGTCATCCAGCGTCTCAACGACGCCGCGGCCCCCCATGGCCTCCTTTATCCGCCCGACCCGGGCACAGTGGCCACCGCCACGATGGGGGGCAGCGTTTCCGAGTGCTCCGGGGGGCTGCGGGGCTTGAAATACGGGGTTACCCGGGATTACGTGACGGGATTGGAAGTGGTCCTGGCCGACGGTTCGGTGGCCCGGTTCGGGGGCAAGACGGTCAAGAACGTCACGGCCTACGACATGGTCCGCCTTTTCACCGGGGCGGAGGGCACCCTGGGCGTAATCACGGAGATCACCGTCCGCCTGGTGCCGGTGCCGGAAGACCGGCGGTCCATGCTGGCCTCGTTCACCGGTCTGGCCGCGGCCGGCGAGGCGGTGGCGGCGATCATCCGGGCGCGGATCGTTCCGGCCACCATGGAGATACTGGACCGCACGACTGTGGAGGCCGTGGAGAATTTCGCCCACGTCGGGCTGCCGCGGGATGCCGCCGCGGTGCTGCTGGTGGAAGTGGACGGCCGGCACGAAGTCGTCAGGCACGACGCGGCGGTCGTGGAGCAGATTCTGCAGCAGTGCGGAGGGCGGCTCAAGCTGGCCGCCGACGACCGGGAGAGGGATGCCCTGTGGGAAGCCCGGCGCTCGGCCCTGCCGGCCCTGGCCCGGCTCCGGCCGACCACCGTGCTGGAGGACGCCACCGTGCCCCGCAGCCGCATCGTGGAGATGCTGGCCGCGATCCAGGAGATCGCCGAACGTCACCGTTTGCTGATCGGCACCTTCGGGCATGCCGGGGACGGTAACCTGCACCCCACCATACTGACCGACGAGAGCGACCGCGAGGAAATGGCCAGGGTGCACCTGGCCGTGGAGGAGATCTTCGCCCGGGCCCTGGCCCTGGGCGGGACCTTGAGCGGGGAGCACGGCATCGGCCTGGCCAAGAAGCGGTTCCTGCCGCAGGAACTGGGGGATGCCGGGATGGCCGCCGTCGGAAGAATAAAGAAGGCGCTCGATCCGGAGAACCTCTTCAACCCCGGTAAAATCCTGCCCGAGGAAGACTGACATGTACGACCACCTGAACAACTTCGCGGCCGACATCAACAAGTGCATGCGTTGCGGCAACTGCCAGGCCGTCTGTCCCGTGTACCGGGTTACCCGGGCCGAGGCGGACGTGGCCAGGGGGAAGTTGCAGTTGGGCCGGGCCCTTTTGGAGGGACGCCTTGCGCCGACGCCGCGCCTGTCGGCCTTGTCCCAGCGTTGCCTGCTGTGCCAGGCCTGCCTCGACGCTTGTCCCAGCGGGGTGTCTACCTGCAACGACATCATGGCCTTACGGGCGCAAGCGGTGAAGGGGGGCGGGCT
>Ga0078972_1008477_pt2 | contig 18369 bp, 16 predicted proteins | sample YelNatPaOPGAMG01_FD_67568 | JGI IMG/M metagenome (GOLD analysis project Ga0078972, IMG submission 67568) | Hot spring thermophilic microbial communities from Obsidian Pool, Yellowstone National Park, USA - OP-RAMG-01 (SPADES assembly) (version 2) | ecosystem: Environmental > Aquatic > Thermal... | reverse complement strand
ATCTGAAGATCATCGCGGCGATCAACAAGCGCATCAAGCTGGTCGCCCAGCTGAAGAGCTATAAGGAGCAGCGCGGCCTCGGTTTCCTCGACCCCGAGCGCGACCAGTGGATGCTCACCTTCGTCTCACGAGCCAACCGTGGGCCGCTGTCGGACGATGGCTTGCGCGAGATCTTCCAGCACGTGCTCGAACTGAGCCGGCGCGAAGCGGCCCGCGAAAGCGAGTCAGACCAAAGACGGGGCATGCCCACAGCGCCTGTCAGTGACGCCGGAGAGCACCGGAGGACTCCGCCAACCTGAGCCCTTGTCATCCCTTAGGGGGACTCCGCCAACCTGAGCCCTTGTCATCCCTTGAGGACGCCGAGCGGCCGCAAGCGCGCCACCTTGCGCGAGATACCGAGTTCGTGGACAACTTCGACGACCCGTCCGACATCCTTGTAGGCGTAGGGCGCCTCCTCGGCCAGTGAGGCTACCGATCCCGCCTTGACGATCACGCCCTGCTCTTCGAGGCGGCGGCGTACTTCGGCGCCGCTTTGGATCCTCTTGGCGGCGCCGCGCGAGAGCAGCCGCCCGGCGCCGTGACACGTCGAGCCCCAGGTCTCTTGCATCGCCTTCTCCGTACCCACCAAGAGCCAGCTCTCGCGCCCCATGTCCCCGGGGATGATGACTGGCTGGCCCACGGCGCGATAGTCTGCTGGCACGTCGGGGTGGCCAGGCCCGAAGGCGCGCGTCGCCCCCTTGCGATGCACCCAGACGACCTGGCGCTTGCGTCCCGGCGCCCCGGGGTAATCACGTCCACCGGCGAGCCCGTCACCCGTGCCGAGCTCGTGCTCCTCGCGCTTGACGATGTTGTGCGCCACGTCGTAGAGAAGCTCCATGCCGAGCTTCACCCAACTGCGGCGGAAGATGAACTCAAAGGCGCCGCGCACCTCCTCCATGATCATCTGACGATTAGCGAAGGCGAAGTTGCACGCGCAGGCCATCGCTGCCAAGTAGTCTTGCGCCTCGGGTGAACGTAGCGGGGCGCAGGCGAGTTGACGGTCCGGCAACCGGTAGCCGTAGCGCGCCGCGCTCGCGGCCATACGCGCCAAGTGGTCGCTGCACGTCTGGTGGCCAAAACCACGCGAACCGGTGTGGATCATCACAACCACCTGGCCGGGCCACACGCCGAAGACCGCCGCAACCTCCTCGGCGAAGATCTCGTCCACGACCTGAACTTCCAAGAAGTGGTTACCGGAGCCCAAGCTACCGACCTGCGTGTGCCCGCGGGCGATTGCCTTGGGCGAAGCGGCCTCCGCGTGTGCACCTTCGAGGCAGCCGTTCTCTTCCGTATGCCCAAGGTCTTCGGCGGTTGCCAAGCCACGCTCAGCCAGGAACCGAGCCCCCTGCTCGAGCAGACCACGCAACTCGCGCTCGCTCAGCTTGAGGGCGCCACGTTCGCCCGTCCCCTGTGGCACGCGACGCATGATCTCGTGCATGAGGTCCGGCAAGCGAGGCTGCACCTCCTCGACGCTCAGACCAGTCTTGAGGAGGCGTACGCCGCAGTTGATGTCGAAGCCCACCCCCCCTGGCGAGACAACGCCATCGCTCTCGCTCATCGCGGCGACACCGCCGATGGGGAAGCCGTACCCCCAGTGAATGTCCGGCATCGCGATGCTCGCCTTCAGGATGCCTGGCAACGTGGCCACGTTCTTCACTTGTTGGAGAGCTTCCTCGACACCAGCCTGCTTGAACAACTCGTCCGTAGCGTAGACGATGCCCGGCACGCGCATTTCGCCTTCGGCCGCGATACGGTACGTGTATGGTGCGATCTGCTGGCAGTCCACAGACAGCGCCTCTTTCCGTTGCGGTTCTTCTCCATGCGGACGCTGAAGGGCTCGCCCGGTCCCCTAAGCCGTCGTCACGACGCGCCCCTCAGCAACGCGTCGCTCACAACGCATGGTTTACCCGCGGTGCAGCGCGTTAAGCCTGAGGAAAGCACGTGCAGACTTTGGCAAGCGCAGCGCGGCCTAAACGTCGAGAATGACCTGCGCCTCCCACCGGCCATCGCGCTGCCCCAGCCACAGGTGGTGGTATGTGGCTGCTTTGACGCCGCCGCACAGAGCGTGCCGCCGCTCGTCGAGGGCCTCACCGCTCGCGCGCGCCCGCAGCGTTGTCGCGCCCAGCTCAAGGACCTCAAACTCGCTCAGCAGCAAGCGGCGTGACTCGAAGAGGAAGAGTAGTTCGTTGAGCCACGCGACGAGTAACAGCTCGTGGTCGGGAGCCTCGACCGCCACGTCGAGCACCTCGCGCCGACCGACCGTGCCGGGGTCGCAAATGAGCGAGAACATGGCGCGGGCCGCCTGTTCGAAGACGGCTGCCTCGCTGTCGCCCCACGCGCGCACGCCAACGTCGGCGGTGTGCTCAGTGATGGCAAAGCCAGCGCTCATCGTTTAGCGGCCGCCGGGCGGCGTGCGCGTCGCATGCCCCACCAGACGACGAGCACGATGACACCAAGCACGACGGCGTAATCGAGGTAGTGCAGACGGCTTTGGATCTTCTCCCAGTTGTCGCCCACTTTGACGCCCACGTAACCGAGCATGAGGACCCACGGCACAGAGCCAGCCACGGTGTAGAGACTGAACTTCCAGAATGGCATCCGCGCCGCGCCAGCCGGCAGTGAGATAAACGTGCGCACGATGGGCAGGACGCGGCTGAAGAACACCGCGATGGCACCGTAGTGGGCAAACCAGCGCTCGGCGAGATCCAGGTGATCGTGGCGCAGCAAGACGTACTTGCCGTAACGATCGACGAACGGACGCCCACCGTAGAGGCCCACCCAGTAGGCAATCCAGGAGCCCACCAAGTTGCCGGTGACGCCAACGGTCACGGCTCCGAGCAGGGTCATGTCGCCTTTGCTCACAGCGAAGCCGGCGAACAGCATGATGGCTTCGCTGGGGACGGGGATACAGGCGCTTTCCAGGAGCATGAGCAGAAACACCGCCGGCAGCCCCCAGTTGCCAATCAGGTTGGTGCTCCAAGTGACAAGGGGGCCGACGATGTCGAAGCCAACGAGATGCATGGTGTGTGCCTTCCTCCTGAGAGCTAGACGCTCAGGTTACCCCAGGAGCAAGCTCGACACCAAATCAGCAATCGCGCGGAGACCATTTCGGCGCCGATTCTTGACTGTCGGCTTGCCAGCGCGCTGGCAAGCCGCACCCTCTCGTCGGCCGCATTGTCCACACGCCCCGCGCGTCAGCGTCAGACCGTTCCGCGCCTCAGACCGCCCCGCCCGCTGAGCCGCTCAGCGCGTCAGACAGTGCCGCGCATTAGACAGCCTCGCGCATCAGACAGTCGGCACACGGTGGACGAGCCAGACGACGGCCACCGGTGGCCGCCACCGGCGGCCTGTGGTAGGTTGCTTTCTTGTTGAGGCAGCGACTGCGTGCGGCCGACCGGTGACCTGGACCCTTCTCTTTTGTCTGGCCGGCCAGCGCCGAAGCGCCTGCGGGAACGGAAAGGACGACAACAGTGGCGATCGGACTGATGGACATTCAGGGGCAGTACGCCGAGGTGAGCGAACGCGTCGAAACGGCCGTCTTGGCCGTGCTGCGCAGCGGCCGCTTCATCCTCGGACCGAACGTACAGGCCTTCGAGGATGAAGCGGCCGCGTACCTCGGTACGGCCGGTGCCGTCGGTGTCGCTAACGGTACCGACGGTCTGACGATTGCCTTGCGCGCTCTGGACATCGGGCGCGGCGATGAGGTCATTACAACGCCGTTCACCTTCTACGCCACGGCCGAAGCCATCGCCCAGGCGGGGGCTACGCCCGTCTTCGTCGATATCTCGCCGGAAACCTTAACCATCGACCCAGACAAGGCCGCCGCAGCCGTCACGTCCCGCACGAAGGCCATCATGCCGGTCGACCTCTTCGGCTTGCCAGCCGATGCCGACGCTCTCGCCGCGATCGCTCAGGAGCGCGCTCTCGCGATTGTCGAAGACGCCTGTCAGGCGTGGGGTGCAACCTACCACGGACGGCGTGCCGGCAGCCTAGGCGACCTCGCCGTCTTCAGCTTCTTCCCGACGAAGAACTTGGGTGGGTATGGCGACGGCGGCCTGGTGACCGGACGCGACGCCGAGGCACTGCAGAAGGTACGCATGCTGCGCTTCCACGGCAGCCGCGACAAAGTTGATTTCGAGTTGCTCGGCTACAACTCGCGCCTGGATGAGCTGCAAGCCGCCGTGCTGCGGGTCGAGTTGAGCGTCGTCGACGCCTGGAACGAGCGTCGCCAACGCGTAGCGGACTGGTATGCGCACTACCTGCCGACCGAGGTGCAGCGCCCGAACGTACCCGACGGGTGCACGCACGTCTATCACCTCTACGTCGTGCGCACGCCGCAGCGCGATGCCGTCGCCGCCGCGCTCAAAGCGCGCGGCATCGCTTGCGCCGCCTACTACACGCGCCCGCTGCACCTGCAACCGGCCCTCGCCTTCCTTGGGCACGCAGCCGGCGACTTCCCGGTGGCCGAACGCGCCGCACGCGAGAACCTCGCCTTACCGATGCACCCCAACTTGACAGAAGAGCAGGTACGGGAGATCGCCACAACTGTGGCCGAAGGCCTGCGGAGCTAGCAACGACTCGCTCACGCCGAGAGCTCGCAGTGATCCCACAAATCATGATCGTCGCCGTGAGACCGTGAAAATCTGGGTCGACATTACCAACTCGCCGCACGTGCTCTTCTTCGCACCGATCATCCGGCGGCTCGAGGATCAGGGCCACATGGTGACGCTCACAGCGCGCCGCTATGCCCAGACCGAGCAACTACTGAAGCGCTACGGCTTGCGCGCCGTGATCACCGGCCAACATCGGGGCAAAAGCATCCCGGCCAAAGCAGTTGGCCTGGCAAGCCGCACGTCGCACCTCATCGCTTCGATGCGTCACGCACACGTCGACGTGGCCGTCGGACACAATTCCAACGACCTGGCTTTGGCGGCGTGGACTTTGGGCATCCCGCAACTCACCATGTTCGACTATGAGTACGCGACCGTTTCGCACCACCTCAACGTGCGTCTCGTGGATGAGATCGTCGTGCCCGAGGCGATCCCCCTCGAGCGCCTCGTCCCCTACGGAGCACGGCCCAGCAAAGTCTTCCAGTATCCAGGCCTCAAGGAGGAGTACTACCTGTACGACTTCCAGCCCGACCCCACAGTGCTGGAACAGCTCGGCGTTACCGACAAGCAGCGCGTAGTCGGCGTCCTGCGCACGGCGCCCGAAGTGACCCTCTACCACCGGCACGGCAACCCACTGTTCGACGAGCTCATCGACCAGTTAGCCACACAGCCCAACCTCACCCTGGTGATCATTCCCCGCACTGAAGAGCAACGGGCTCACTACAGCTCATTGCCGTACGCCAACGTCATCGTGCCGCACGAGGCCGTCGATGGCCTCAGCCTCATCGCCGCAGCCGACTTCGTCATTGGCGCCGGCGGTACGATGAACCGCGAAGCGGTTGCCTTGGGTACTCCGGCCTACACCATGTTTGCCGGACGCCTCGGCGCGGTCGACGAACGCCTCATCGCGGAGGGCAGATTGCACCGTGCGTACAGCGCCGCCGATGTGGCTATCGTGAAGAAGGATCTGCGGGCGGCCGTGACGGCGCCGCGCGACCCGCAGCTGTTCGTCGACGAGATCCTGCGGGTCGCGCGGCGCCGTCACGGCCGCACCCGCCTGGGACGCGTGCTATGATGGGCCTCGCGCCTGCCCTGCGCGCGCTTGCGCGACCGCACCCGTCGCGGCACGCCTAACGAAGCGACCGGCCGATGGTCAGAGAGCGTCTCTTCATCAACCGTCATCGCCTGTGGCAGATCGGCACCGATGCCGTCCTGGTCTCGGTCGCCCTCTACCTCGCCTTCTTGTTGCGCTTCGATTTCGACGTTCCGGCGCGTTACGTCCACCTGCTGCGCACGGTCTTCATCTACGTCGTCATCGTGAAGCTCGCCACCTTCCTCATGTCCGGCCTCTACAACAAGTGGTGGCGCTACTCGGGCATGCGCGACCTCGCGAGCCTCCTGCAGGCCTCGGTAGTGGCATCCGCCTTGGCCGTCATGGCGGCGGAGCTGATCGCCAAGTATGCGCAGAGTCCCTTCTTCGTCCACAACCGCGAAATCACGGCCACGTCACTGCCCCGCGGCGTCATCTTCCTCGACTGGATGCTCGCCTTTCTCATCATGGGTGGCGCCCGCCTGGTGGCCCGCGCTTTCTGGGAACGCCCTTGGCGCGAAGACTTGAGCCGCGACCGGAAGAAAGTGCTCGTCGTGGGCGCTGGCGACGCTGGCGAACTCGTCGTGCGTGAGATGCTGAAGACACGCCAGATCCGCTACCGGCCGGTCGCTTTCGTCGATGACGACCCGCGCAAGAAGAACCTGCGCATCCACGGCGTGCGCGTCGCAGGCACGACGCGACGCCTCCCCCAGCTCGTCGAGGAGTACGGCGCCGAAGAGGTCGTCATCGCCATGCCTTCCGTGGGCGGCAAGGTTGTCGAGGACATCGTCATGGCCTGCAAGAAGGTCAACGTGCCGGTCAAGACCCTGCCCGGCGTCTACGAGCTCATCAAAGGATCGGTCACCATCGAACAGCTGCGGGACGTGCAAGTTGAGGACATCCTCGGGCGCGGCGAGGTCGAGGTCGACCTGCAACGTCTGGCGAGCTACTTGCAAGATGCCGTCGTGATGGTGACCGGCGCTGGCGGCTCGATCGGCGGCGAACTCTGTCGTCAGATTGCCGCTATGGCCCCCCGGCGGTTGCTGCTCGTCGACCACTCGGAGGGCAACCTCTTCGAGATCCACCACGAGCTCGAGTGGGAGAGGCATTTCGGCGACGCCGTGCCCCTCGTCGTCGACGTGAAGAACAAGGCCAAGGTCGATAGCGTTCTCGCCGAGTACAGGCCAACCATTGTCTTCCATGCAGCGGCCTACAAGCACGTCCCGATGATGGAGGCCAACCCCCTGGAGGCGTTCGACAACAACACGTTCGCCACGCTGACGCTGGCGCAGAGCGCCATGGCCCACGGCGTGCAGCGGCTCGTCTTCATCTCGACCGACAAGGCCGTCGAGCCGGAGACGGTCATGGGCCTCTCCAAAGCCTTGGGCGAGCGCATCATCGAGGGTCTCGCCCAGAAGAGCAAGACTACCAAGCTCATCAGCGTGCGCTTCGGCAACGTGCTCGGCTCCAGCGGCAGCGTTGTGCCGATCTTCAAGCGTCAGATTGCCGCCGGTGGCCCGGTCACCGTCACCGACGAACGGATGACGCGTTACTTCATGACCATCCCCGAGGCGGTCCGCCTCGTGCTGCAAGCCGGTGCCATGGGCGAGGGTGGCGAGGTCTTCGTGCTCGACATGGGTCAGCCGATGAAGATCATCGACCTCGCCCGCGACATGATCCGCCTCTCTGGCTTCGAGCCCGACCGCGACATCGCCATCGAAGTGACGGGGATCCGTCCGGGCGAGAAGCTGCACGAGAAGCTCTTTAATGATGGCGAAGAGGTGCAAACGACGGCCCACCCGAAGATCCTCCGGGCAGTACGTGTGCCGATTCCCTTCGCCCGACTTCAGAAGGCGCTGGGCGCTCTGCAGGTCGCCCTCCGCGAGGGCGACCTGCAGAGCGCCCAGCGCCTCGGCCGCAGCATCGCCGACGGCACGTTTGGCACCGACAGCCAGCCGTCTCCGGCGGGTGCACCATCGCCGAGGCCGGCTCAGTCTGATCCGCGAACGTCCGACGCGTTCGCCGCACGACAACCAGTAGTGCCAGGACGGGCACCGGCCGCGGGCGGCGCCTCGACGGCCAGGCCAGCGGCCAGCTCGTAGGCGCATGTCGCTGGCGCTCCTCCTGGCTAAACTGAGCCTGCTCGGTCTGCTGGCTACCTTCTTGCCGCTCTTCGCCGGCCTGCGCCGTGGCCGCCTCGCCTTGAGCGGTGGCCTCGCAGTCTTCGCCGTCTTGCTCGCAGTGCTTGCCCTGCGGCTCGTCGAACACAATCACGCCTCACTAGGCACGCACCTGCTCGTTTATGCCGCCACCGGTCTCCTTCTCGTCGCCGCGCTGGCCGGCCTCACCTGGCTAGCCTGGCGCTTCCCGCGTTGGGCGGTGCCGGTCATGGTCGCCGTGATGCCCCTGCGCGTGCACGTACCGGGCATCGCCGGCGGGGCCAACTTGCTGTTGCCGCTCTATTTCACCGCCTTGGCTATCGTCCTGGCCGAGGTCGTCGTCCGCGATCGCCTGCGCTGGCCCGCCGACCTCCCACGCGACTGGGTGCGCGTGGCGCTCGCCATCTTCATGGCCATCGCTGGCCTGACAACTCTCTGGGTAGGCCTTCACTACGCCGCCCACGAGAAGGCCTTTGAGGCAGCGCTCGTCAAGCTCTTCGCCTTCTACCTACCTTTTGCCGTCGTCTACTACCTCGTGTATCGCTACGTCGCCTCGTGGAAGGACTTGCGCCGACTGCTCGGCGGCTTCCTCGCCTCCGGCGCCGTCCTCGCGCTCGTAGGCCTGGCGCAGGAACCCACGCACCTCGTCTTCGTCAACCGCGCCAAGGTCCTCCATCAAGTCAAGATAGAGGGCGTCTTTCGCATCAACTCACTGTTCTACGATCCGAACATGTTCGGCCGCTACATGGTCGTCGTCGCCCTCGTCGCTTTCGCCGCGATGCTCTTCGTCAACAGGCCGCGGCATCGTTGGGGGTTGGGGTTCCTGAGCCTCGTGGCCACCGTTGCCCTTTTGCTTACCTACTCGCGCTCGAGCTGGCTTGCCCTGGTCAGCGGAGCAATCCTCTTCGCCTTCGTTTGGCTCGGTCGGCGGCGCGGCCTGATCATCATGCTCGTCGCCCTCGTCGTCATGGCCGGCGGCCTACTGGCCTACTCGGGAGCCCGCCGCAGCACCTTCACGATGAAGAAAGTGGAGACCCTGGCGGGGCTCAATAAGCTCACCGGCGGCCGTGCCTTGCTCATCCGCGGCGGCTGGCATATGTTTCGTCGCCATCCCGAGGGCATCGGCCTCGGGGGTTTCCCGCTGGCCTTCCACGACTACCGACCCTACCATCGCGTAAGAGGAGGTTTGATTCGCCCGGTGGGGGCGGCCAACCTCACCGAGAGTCACACGACCGTGATAACCGTCCTCGCCGAGGAAGGCGTCGAGGGCATAGTCGCTTTCCTCGCCCTGCTCGCGATCTACTTTTGGCGCGCGTGGACGCCGGCTGCCCTGCGCCACGATCGACGCTTACGCTTGCTGCAAGGCGCCTTCATGGCGAGCGCCTTGGCCATTCTCGTGCACAGCTTCTTCTACAACGCCTTCTTCGAGGACCCGACGGTCTGGGTGGTGATGGCGGCATCGATGGCGCTCACCTGCCGGCTCAGCCGACTCGCCCTTCCGCGGCCGGACAGCGTGTCGGCGACAGGGCAGAGCAGCCCTGAAACAGGTATGCTTTAGGTCCGGCGCGACAAGCATCTGCGACGGCGTCCGTGACGACTCGCGCACGGCGACGAGCAGTGAGCAGGGAGTGATCCATGCCAGAAACCCAGACCGACGTCTACACCGCCATCGAGGAGGCGGCTAAGCAGCTCTACATCGAGGCCCTCAAGACCATTCCGCCCGATGTCCAGGCCGCCCTCAAACGCGCGCGTGAGCGCGAGACGCACGCTGGCGCGCAAGACATCCTCGACATCATCTTGAAGAACATCGCCATCTCGGCCGAGCGCGACATGCTCGTTTGCCAGGACACGGGCACGGTAGTCTACTGGCTCGAGGTCGGGCAGGATGCACCGTTTAACTTGGCGCAAGTTGCTCAGCGCATCCGCGTCGGCACGCAACGGGCGACCACTGAGCATCCCCTGCGGCCCAACGCGGTGCACACGGTGACGCGCCAGAACACGTTCACCAACACCGGCCGTCACCTCCCCGTCATGCACTACGACTTCGTCCCCGGCGACGGCCTCAAGATGACGTGTGTGCCGAAAGGGTCCGGCTCGGAGAACCAGAGCTTCTTGCACATGTTCACGCCAGCGCAGGGCATCAAGGCGGTCAAGGAGTTCGCCCTGCAGTGCGTCGTACAGGCCGGTGCCAACCCCTGTCCGCCGACGATCATGGGCGTGGGCCTCGGCGGGACCTCGGACCTGGTCATGAGCCTCGCCAAGAAGGCGATCTTCCGCCCACTCGACGTGCGCAGCGACGACCCCATCATTCGCGACCTCGAGGCCGAGCTCCTCGAGGCGGCCAACTCCCTGGGCATCGGACCAATGGGTTTGGGCGGCGACACGACCGTGCTCGCCGTCAACATCGAGCACGCCGACACCCATATCACGCAAAACCCGGTTGCCGTGAACTTCCAGTGCTGGGCAGCCCGGCGGCGCAGTGCCACCTTCAGCGCCTCCGGCGAGGTCCAGTTCGGATTTTAGGAGCGCCAGCATGAGTGCTAAAGACACCGCCCAGGAGAGGGCGACGGCTGCCACGAGCGATGAGCTTCGCCTCACCTTCCCCCTCACCGACCTCGACGCCTTGCGGGCCCTGCACGTCGGCCAGAAAGTGCGCCTCGACGGACACATCATCGGCATTCGCGACGCGACCCAGATCCGCATCTTCGACCGTGGCGTCCAACCGCCGCTGGACCTGACCGGAGCGGCCCTCATCCACACGGCACCAGGCGTGCGCAAACTCGCCGACGGGAGCTACGAGAAGGTCTGCATCGGCACAACGACGAGCACGCGCATGAACCGCTTCACCCAGGGTCTCTTGCGCGACTACGGCGTGCGCGCCATTATCGGCAAGGCCGGACTCCTGCCCGATTCGATCCCGTACCTGAAGGAGTTCGGCGGCTGCTACTTCGCCATCACCGGTGGCGCCGCCGCCCTGGAGACGACCCAGATCGAGGCCATTGAGGAAGTCTACTGGGAGGACCTCATGCCTGAGTGTCTGTGGAAGTTCCGCGTGCGTGACTTCGGTCCTCTGACCGTGGCCATGGATAGCCACGGCAAGAGCCTCTACGAGGACGTGCAGGAGCGAGCTCAAGCACGTCTGCGGGAGTTAACCGCAAGGCTCTGAAGCGCGCTTTAAGGTGCGGCCAGAGTGGGCGGATGGCGCTCGCGCCGGAGCGAACCGAAGTGGGCGGACGGCGCTCGCGCCGGAGCGGGATTCTCAGCCGCGCAGTACCACACCGATGAATGACGCTGGCAGTGCGATGGTATAAGCTCTGCTTATGGACCTGCGCCAACTGCAGCTCTTCATCCGCGTCGTGGAACGACGCAGTTTCTCCCTCGCCGCAGCGGAAGTGCATATCACGCAGCCGGCGGCCAGTTTTCAGGTGCGTAACCTCGAGCGCGAGTTTGGCGTGCGCCTCCTCGATCGCTCGCGCCGCGAGATCATCCCCACCGACGCCGGCCAAGTGCTCTATGAACACGGCAAGCGCATCCTCGACCTGGCCGAGCAAGCGCGCATCGAGATCGGCAACCTCGCCAACCTGATCGGCGGCCACGTCACCGTGGGTGCCTCGACAGGTCCGGGCGAGCACATCCTGCCGGCACTCATCACGCAGTTCAAGGCGGCGCATCCGGCGATTCAGGTCTCGCTCTGGGTCACCGACACGCAAGAGGTCATCGGACGCGTCTTGGACCGCGAGTTGGAGCTCGGCGTCGTCGGCGCCCTGACGCAAAGCAAAGACCTTACCGTAAAGCCTTTTGCTCGCGACGAGATCGTCGTTGTGTGCGCGCCAGATCACCCTTGGGCCAAGCGTGGTCAGATCACCTTTGCCGAGTTCCTCGCCGAGCCGCTCGTCGTCCAGCAACCGGGTGCCGGCATACGTGCCGTGGTCGAGGAACGCCTGAAGGAGCGCGGCATCCGCGACCGCGACCTGAATATCGTCCTGGAAATGGGCTTAAACGAAGCTACTAAGCAGGCCGTCATGGCCGGCGCCGGCGTGACCTACATGAGCAAGTTCGCCATCCGCACGGAGGTTGCCCAGGGCACGCTCGCGGTCGTGCGCATCGCCGATTTCACGATTACGCGCGACTTCTACCTGGTCCACGCGCGCAACCGCGCCCTATCGAAAGCTGTGGTCGCCTTCTTGGAGTTCCTCGGCAGCCAGTACGACAAGCTCTGAGCTTCGGCAAGCCCGCGCAAGGGTCAAGGAGCGGCCTAGCCGCGCGGCTGCTGCTGCGTGATGCAGTGTACGTTACCGCCGCCCAGGACGATCTCGCGGCCGGGAACAGTAACCACACGCCGATCGGGAAACAGGCCCTCGAGAATGCGCCGTGCTTCGCCGTCGTGAGCGTCACCGAAGACGGGCATGACCACGCCGCCGTTGCAGATGTAGAAGTTCAGGTACGAGGCGGCCGTCTTGTCCCCCGCTTGGCGCGGAATGGAACCCTGTGCCGTGTCGATGCCCCACGCCTCTTCAGCGGTGATCTCCATGATCGCCGGCATCGGCAGCGTGTGCACCTCGAGGGCCCGACCGCGGGCGTCGGTCGCCTGGCGCAAACGCTCGAGATTCTCCTGCAGGAGGTCGTAGCGCCAGTCATCCTTGTCGTCGGTGACGCCGGCGAGCACCACACCCGGGCGCACGAAACAGGCGACGTCGTCGACGTGACCGTTCGTCTCCTCCGGATCGATGCCGCGGCCGAGCCAGACGATCTTCTCCACGTTCAGGTAGTCGCGCAGGTGCTGCTCGATCTGCTCACGCGAGAGCTGCGGGTTACGACCAGGGGAGAGGAGGCACTCCTCCGTCGTGAGCACGGTCCCTTGCCCATCGACGTGGATTGACCCGCCCTCCAGCACGAGCGGTGCCTTGTACCGATCGACACGCTCGATCTCGGCTACTTTCTGGGGCACCAGTTGGTCCTTGTCCCAGGGAAAGTAGAGTCCGTCGTAGAGGCCGCCCCACGCGTTGAAATCCCAGTCGACGAGGCGCACACCCCCTTTGTCGTTGACGACGAACGTAGGCCCGCAGTCGCGCATCCAAGCGTCGTTGTTGGAGATCTCCACGACCCGCACGTGCTCCGGCAGCATGGCGCGGGCATTCTCGAACTGGTCATGGTTCACACCCACGGTCACAGGCTCGAACTGAGCGATCACCGAGGCCACTTCTACCCAAGCGTGCTGAGCCGGCTTCGCCCCCAGGCGCCAATTGTCCGGGCGCTGCGGCCACAGCATCCAGGTACCGGCATGGGGCTCGAACTCACCCGGCATGCGATAACCGTCGGCGCGCGGGGTGCTCGCAATTGTCGCGGACATGATTGGCCTCCTTGAGGAACGGTCTGCGTCACTGTGCCACAGACGATTCTAGACCGACCGGTCGGTCATAGCCAGCGGCCCGGCCGTAGCCCGTCGCCGGACACATCAGGAGTGTTCGTCTCGGGCATGGGTTCGACCAAAGGGCAAACCCACGTTTCGCGTACGGCCCGGGCGCGCGTCTGTCTCTACGCCCGGCTGGCATGGTAACGTGAACGGCGTACGGTCCGCTCGTGACGGACGGAGGCTTGCTGGGATGACACCTTTTGAGCAGCGACGGAGACGCGTGCCGCGCCAGTCTGGGCGGCAACCATTTGAGCGACGACAAGCACGCGTGTCGCGCCGGTGACCGCCGACAAGACAAGCCCGTCCGACAAGAGGCGGCCCTTCTTCGGCGTGAAGCGCATCGCCTTCCTGAGTGCGGCTGCCATAGGCCTCTACCTCGTCTGGCCTAGCCTCATGAGCCTCTTCGCCGAGGCGCCGCGCCTGCGCACCATCGCGTGGTTTTGGTTCCTGCTCATGGGAGCGCTCGAGGCGGCCAGCTTCACCTGTTACTGGGGCCTGCTGCGCGTCGCAACCGGCGTCCGCAGTTGGTTCGTCGCCGCCCTCACACAGTTAGCCAGTAACGCCTTCAGCCGCGTCGTGCCCGGCGGAGCGGCCTCGGGCGGATCGGCAAGCTACCAAATGCTCGTCAACGTGGGCATCTCGCGCAGTCGCGCGGTGACGGCACTCACCGCCACGACGTTGATCTCGACGGCAACACTGCTCGCACTGCCTGTCCTCACCGTCCCAGCCATCCTCACCGGCGTCCCAATAGAACGGAGCCTGTTACGCGTCGTGCAGTTTGGCTTCATGGTGTTCGGCCTCCTGATCGGTACCGGGGCGCTCCTCCTGTTCACTGACCGCCCCCTGGCCGAAGTCGGCCGTTTCGCGCAGCGAACCCGTAATCGCTTCCGGCCCCACTCTCCACCGCTCGCGGGGTTACCGGACAAACTCATCGAGGAGCGCAACCTCATCCGCAGTGTCCTGGGCGACAAGTGGTGGCAGGCCCTGCCCTTCGCGGCCGGCAATTGGCTCTTCGACTTGCTCGCTCTGATCGCCGCTCTGGCTGCCGTCGGCGCTCGACCGCACGCCTCACTTGTCTTAGTCGCCTACGTCGTGGCGGCCTTGCTCGGCATGATCCCGTTTACCCCTGGCGGCCTCGGTTTCGTTGAAGTCGGCCTAGTGGCCACTCTCGGCTTGGCCGGCGTCGGCGCTACCGAAGCGGCTCTAGCAACGCTCGCCTACCGCCTGGTCTCGTTCTGGTTCCCGATCCCCGCGGGTCTCGTCGCTTTCACCGTGTTTCGCCGGCGCTTTGGGAGCAATAGCGGCGCACCGTGACACTCGATCGTGAGTGCGCTCACGCGCGCAAGATCGATAACGGCCGGGCGCCCACGGAGAAGAGCAGCGATCGTGGCCGCCGCGTGCTCAGGCGAAGCAAAGGAGCAATCGCCGCCGCCCCACCGACAACCTTGAACGCCAATATCTGCTAGGATAAGCAATCGATATCCAATGTAGAAGTGAGAATCAACGGGAGGCCCCGATGCTCGATTTCCTCTTACTCCCGGAGCGGAGCGCTAAGCCGCGCGAGGCTGGCCTCACGCACGTGCTCGATAAGGGGCTCGGGCCCTCGCAGATCGACGACCTGGTCGCCGTGGCGGCGCCGTACATCGACATCGTGAAACTGGGCTGGGGCACCTCTTACATCACGCACAACCTCAAGGAGAAGATCGAGCTGTACCAAAACCACGGCATTCCCGTGTGTTTTGGCGGCACTCTCTTCGAGGTTGCCATGCGCCAGAACAGGCTCGACGACTACGTGCGCTGCATCAAGCAGCTCGGCATCGAGCACGTCGAGGTCTCCGACGGCACGGTGGCCATGGATGAAGGCGACAAGCTCGCGGCGATCTCCCGACTGACGCGCGAGGGCCTCAGGGTCTTATCTGAGGTGGGGAGCAAGGATGAGCACGTCGTGCTGGCGCCGTACAAGTGGGTCGAACTGATCCAGCGTGAGCTCGATGCCGGCGCCTGGAAAGTCATCACTGAGGGACGCGAGTCGGGCACAGTTGGCGTCTACAACCCCGACGGCGAGGTGAAGAGCGGCCTCATCGATGAGATCCTGCACGCCGTCGATGCCCAGCACCTCGTGTTCGAAGCGCCCAACAAGAAACAACAGACGTGGTTCATCAAGAAGTTCGGCAGCAACGTCAACCTCGGCAACATCCCGCCCGAGGAGGTCATCTCCGTGGAGACGCTACGGCTCGGCTTGCGCGGCGACACGCTGCTTGATTTCCACTGATCTACCGCCCAGTCTGCGCAGCCATTCAGCGACTTTGGCAAGCGGATGCGGAGCCATGACGATCTTCCTTGCACGACACAGTGAGGCCGACTGTAGCTGAGAGCCGGCCCGCTCCTACGCCTGGCCGCGTATTTGTGGGCTGGGACGTCGCTCCTCACGGACGAGGCAGCAGAGGTCTGAGCGTTGCCTCCGCTAGCGATCGGCGTCGCCACCACGGGTCGGACTGCCTGCGCTGCTCGGCAGACCCTCTGAACCACTCAGCGGCGGCTCGTCCGACACTGCCGTCGTGACTACCTCGCCCGCGGCGCCAGCCGCTACCCCGCGTAGAGACGGTGTGGGTCGTCTCAAGGTGAAAACCAGCCACGTGGCCGCGGCTACGAGCGCGTACCCAGCGAACGGAGCCAGGAGGGGAGTCACGCTCTTCAGGAAGCGTGCCTGTCCGTGGATCAACGTGACGTGGAAGATGATCCAGTACGCGAACGTAAGCGCCACCCACAGAGCGGCCGGCAGCTTACGCAGCAGCGCCAGCACAAGCCCGGCGCTGGCCACCACCAAGAAGACGTACTGAATCCAGGCAAACACGCCCTCCTCGGCTGTCAGCCAACGAAAGAGCGCCCGCTCCGATCCGGTCAACGACCGCTGCATAATGGCGCCGGTAACCCCACCCGGTTGTGCGCGGAAGTTAGAGAGCAACTGCCCTGGCGTCCAGTGGAAGAGGAAGTAGGCCTTCTTGGGCATCAGGCGGACCACGCCCAGCGGATGGTGGAGCGCCCAATCGAGAGCCCGATGTGTAAGCTCGCTATTGGCCGTGACTTCGCTGCGCACGCTCTGAATTGGCCACGCGTGGTGGTAGCCACGCACTCCGGTGCCGCCAGTCGCCCGCGAGTTGAGGCCGAGAAAGAGCGTGTAACCGCCATTCGTGGAGATATCGGCCGTTCCCATGACCGCCCAGTTGCGCACGACCCAAGGCAACACAACCGCCGCACACGTGGCCAACAACGCGATCGCCGCCAGCACACGTCGGCGATCGCGCCCAGCGACGACGATCACGAGCGCCACGAGCGGCACGAACAGAATCGCCGTCGAGCGCACCAGTAACGAGGCGCCGAGGAGCACGCCCGCCAGTGCAGCCGTCCGCACCGAGATGCGCCCCGGCGCCGTGTAGCTCAGCAGAAGCGACACGCCAAGGAGCAGCGGCACCATGAGGTTCTCCGACGCCGCCAGGCCAGTCAGCATGACGAAATCCGGGTAGAGCGCCACGACGAGCCCGCCGATGAGCGCCGGTGCAAGGCCCTTACCGAGACGCAGACCGAGTAGGTAGGCAAGCCCAGCGCTCAGCGTCCAGAGCAACACACCGGACACTCTGACAACGGTCAACGACGTCCCAAAGAGGGTAAAGAGCAGGGCGAGAAAGGCGGGATACCCGATGGGGAAGAAGGAGGTGGGGTGACCCAGGATACTGTAGCCGTGCCCGGCGGCGATACTCGCTCCGCCCAGGTAGTAGAACAGGAAGTCGCTTACAGGCAGTGCGTGCACGACGGCTACCCACGCGCCGCGCACGCCGAGGCTCACGGCGATCACCGCCGCGAGACCGACAATGTTAGCGCGCGTCCAGGTCTTCATCGAGTTTCTTCTCCGAAGGGCCACTAACCCGCATAGAGGCGAGCGCCTCCAGCAAGGCTAAGCGAACGAGGTTCCCGTACACGTTACGAAGCCGTTAACAGTTGTTAACGCAGCCGAAGTGAGCGAGCTGAGCTGCATCTGAGAGGGTAGTCTTTGCACGAAAGTGCTCAGTCCCAATGATTGAGAGACGGAACGAGTAGATGAGAGCACCGAGTCACCACATCGTCGGACATACAACGCAGGCGACCCTAGCAAACTCAGCCGCGGTTGTCACGGACGGCGCAGACACGATGAGTGGCATGCCCTCGTCAACCGAACGCCCTTGTCAGCTCGCCGCGAGCACCGTACATGATCGCTGAAGAGTCCCAGAACGTGCTCTTGTCCGCTGCTCCGCAACGGGCCGACGAGGCGGGCACCGCGAGACTGGAAGCCGATACTGCTAGCCTCACCCTCGCGCCCCTGCGTGAGGAGCCTACAGAGCCACGCGATATAGCCGTCGAACGGGCGCGCAGTCTGCTCTGGCCGAGCCTCGCCGTCGCTGTAGGAACACGCCTCGGTTTGCTCGTCTACGCGCTTGTCGCCTCGTACGTCTTGGACCGACGGCACATCGCCGCGCACCTGCTCGTACCTCGGCCAGACCGTCTGCATGGCTTCCTCGGCCACCTGCTCAACGCATGGGTCAACTGGGACGGGGTTTGGTACGTGCGCGTCGCCAGCCACGGCTATCGCACAGTTGCCGACACCGCGTTTTACCCTCTCTACCCGCTTCTTCTGCGCGGCATGTACGCGCTTTTAGGGTCGTGGGAGGCAGCTGGCGTCGTGGTCTCAGCCACGTGTTTCATCGCCGCCACCGCGCTCCTCTATCGACTGCTCGCCGAGGACTTTGGCGCCAAGGTCGCGTTCTGGAGCATCGTGTTCCTCTCCCTAGCCCCGACGAGCTTCTTCTTTCAGGCGACCTATCGCGAATCCCTCTTCCTCTTGCTCTCCGTGGCCACGTTTTATCTGGCGCGCCACCAACGTTGGCTGCTTGCCGGCAGCACCGGGATGTTGGCAACGTTGACGCACTCCACGGGACTCTTGCTCGTCATCCCGCTCGCCATCTTGCTCTGGACAGCCTACCGGCGCGGCCAGTTGCGCGGAGCTGGCCGCCTCCTGAGCGGTGC
>Ga0078972_1009891_pt1 | contig 18371 bp, 16 predicted proteins | sample YelNatPaOPGAMG01_FD_67568 | JGI IMG/M metagenome (GOLD analysis project Ga0078972, IMG submission 67568) | Hot spring thermophilic microbial communities from Obsidian Pool, Yellowstone National Park, USA - OP-RAMG-01 (SPADES assembly) (version 2) | ecosystem: Environmental > Aquatic > Thermal... | reverse complement strand
GTAAATTTGGGATGGTTAATAGGTTTGGTTTTGATTTTTCGGCTTGGGTTTTACCTCACCCAGCGTCTTTACTATATGGTAGTAATTATAATAGGTTGGTTGAGGATTTACTGGAAAGGATAAAAAGGAGATTTAGTGATGAAAGTATTATTTTATGGTGATATTCATCATGGAACGATGATTGGGAAGGTTGATAAATCTGGTTTGGATTTGAGGATACAGGATACCTTAAAGATTGAGAAGGATATAACTGATATTTGTTTGAGAGAAGGTATTAAGCTTGTTATTTTTTGTGGTGATAGGTTTAAGAATAGGATGCCTCCAGTGTGGTTGATAAATTTAGTAGATGGTTGTTGGTTAGATAGGGTTAGGAGTGGTATAAGGATGATTGCTATTTGTGGTAATCATGATTATTTGAGGATAAAGGATTATAAAGATAGTTTTAGTATTTTATGGGATGAGGATGAGTTTGATATAAGTATTTTTAGGACTCCTAATAGTTTAAGTATTGAGGGAAGAAATTTTGGCTTTTTTCCTTTTGGTTTTGATTTACCTGATGACTCTTTTTATGATATTATAGTTTTTCATGATGAGATTTATGGGTTTAGGGATTCTCGGGGTTATTATGCTAATGGGGGATTAGATTTGAAAAGATTGAGGGAGAGGTGTAAGTTTTTTGTGGGAGGGCATATACATTCATTTGAAGATTTTGGGGATGGTATTTATGTAGGTGCTCCTTATCAAATTGATAGATTAGATGCTGGTAGTGAGAGAGGGGTTGTTATTTTAGATTTAGAGACTTTTAAATTTGACTTTATTGAGTTAGATGTTCCAAAGTTATTGTATTTAGATATAAGTTCTGATGATGATTTAAAAAAGGTTTCTACGATTGATTATAAATGTTATTTATCTTGTAGTGTTGATTCTGATTTAGAGAGGGAGGCTAAATCTTTGATTCTTAAGAATAGCAATATATTGTATATTTTTATGGCTATTAAAAAGAAAAGAGGTTTGTATATTGAGAAGATTTTTAAGAATGCTTTTTATACTGATAAAATAGAAGATGCTATTAGTGAATTTGTTAGTAGTAAGGATGTTTTTGATAAAAAGTTAGTTTTAGATACTGGTTTAAGGTTATGGAGGGGTTTAGATGATAGTATTAAAGTCAATTGAATGGCAGGGTTTTTATAGTTATGGAGATAAGATTAATAGGTTTAATTTTTCTCCAGGTTTTTATCTTATAGTTGGTAGGAATGGTGCTGGTAAGAGCAGTTTTTTAAATTTAGTTTCTTTGGCTTTATTTGATAATAGTCCGAGTTCGGCTAAGTTTTCTGCATTGAATGATAAGATTAAGAAGGGTTATATAAAGTTATCTTTTAATAAGGATGGGGTTGATTATGATGTGGTATATGAAAGAGGTGGTAAGTATTTTAATTGGTGTTTATTTAGAGGAGATGTTGAGGTTGTGAGTGGTAAGGATACTGGCGATTATATTGAAAGGTTGATTGGGTTTGGTTATGAGCAGTTTGTAAATTCGTATTATTTATCTCAAAATTCTAATAGTTTTAAGATATTATTTGGTTCTCCTTCTGATAGATTAGGTATTTTATCTCGTATTTTTAGTTTGGATAGGTTTTTTCAATTGTCTGAATTGGCTAAAGTTTCAGCTGACGATTTAGAGAATAAGATAGATTTAAAGAATAAGGATATTGATGGTTATAAGCAGAGGATTGATGTTTTATCTGGTTTGCTTAAAGAGAAGGATGAGTTATTATCTAAAAGGGATGCTTTGTTGAGTAATAAAGTTAGTTTAGAAAGGGATTTGGATGGGTATGGTGCTATTAAGAATGAACTTAATGAGGTAAAGGAAAGGATAGCTAATTTAGATAAGGAAATAGTAGATAAGAGTAAGATTAAGAAGAGTAATTTATTATATGAGTTGGATCGGGCTAAGGATAGGGTAAGAAGAATAGATGAGGAGCTGTCTGGTTATAATGTTATTGATAATTTGGATACTTTATTAAATAAAGCTATTGAGGATAGGGATATAGTGTTGAAAGAGATTGATAATTTATCTGCTATTCGTGATAAGTTGAGTTTTGAGGTTGGAGGGTTGGCTAGGGAAAAGAATGAGTTAGAGAGAGATATAAATAATATATTGTCTGGAGAGGGAAGATGTGATAGGTGTGGTAGTTATGTTTCTGCTGAAAGTTTATTGTCATATAAAAATGAATTATTGGATAGACTTAAGAAGGCTCAAAATGATTATGTTGAGAAGGATAAAAATCTTAAAGAGGTAAATAACAAAATATTTGATTTAAAGAATAAAATAAGCTATTTTGATAAAGAGATTGATAAGTATAAATATATGATGACTATAAGGGATAAAGTTAATAGTTTAATGTCTGAAAAAGAGGAATGTATAAGAGTAATTGAAGCTAAATCTATTGAACTTGAAAAGTTAAATGTAGAGATTGAGTTAATTTTTGGGGAGCGTAATAAGTTAGAGGATGAGCTTATAAAGTTGAATAATCAAGCAGAGTGCTTGGAAGCTTGTAAGAATAAGTTATCTCTTTTAAGTAAAGATTTGTATTATATTGATGATAGATTGATGTCTTTGGGTAGGGTAGAAGCAGAATATAATGGTTGTCTTAATGAATTGAATAAATTATCTGAGAGTCTTGTTTCATTGAGGAATGATTTTGAATCTTATAAATTTTGGATAAAGGGTTTTAAAGAAATGGCTATTTTAAAGTTAGGTTTTCTTGTTGAGAAGATAAATAGTTATTTGGAAGATTTTTTAAAGTATTTTGGTTTAAAATGTTGGATTGATGTTTTGGAGGAGAAGAAGGGTGAAAAAGATTTATTTACTTTAGATAGTTTTAAAATAAAGGTTAATATTTTTGTAAGTGCTGATGATAAGGAGGCGGTTCCTATTGAGGCTTATTCTGGTGGTGAGAAGCAGTTGATAATGTTAGCATTGGTTTTGTCTATTGGTAAGTCTTTGCCTGATTTTAGTTGGGTAGCTTTGGATGAGATTTTTGGATTTTTGGATGAGAATAATAAGAGTAAAGTATTAGATTTATTAACTAGGGAGAGGTTAGGAGATTTAAATAAGAAAACTCTTTTTATAGTTACGCATGATGAGGAGATAAAATCGGCATTAGATTGGTCAGGGGTGATAGAGGTTGATAAGGTTAATGGATTTTCGGAGGTGAGCTATGTGTGATAAGTTAGTATGTGATTTAGGGTGTAGTAGTTGTGATATTTTTGATTTGAGTTCTATAAGTGATGTTTCTGTTTGTATGACTTTTGAAGGGATTAAGTTTTTAGTAAAAAGATTAGTTGATTATGTTGATGATTCTGGAATGTGTTTGAGTAGAGTTTATGGAATAGATAATAATAGTTTGATTCTTGCATCTTGGTTAGCGAATTATTTTGGGGTTTTTGCTGGAATTATAGGTAAGAATTTAAAGAATTCTGTGGTGTTAAGTTGTTTAGATAGTGATTTGGAATTGAAGAGGTTAAATTGTGAGGCTAATAAAGATAAGAATTTTTTATTAGTTTCTTTATTATCGTGGAATGATGATAAGAAGATATGTGATTTTTCTTCTTTGAATATAGGTTTTAATCGGTGGGTTGTTTTTCCTTGGGAGGATGCTTTGAGAATAGAAAAGGGGATAAAAGATTAATAATGATTGAAGGGGGCAAGGCTTTATTACGCAAAGGAGGTTAAAATGGTTAAATTTTGGGCAGACTCTTCAGATTTAACTGAAGATGAGCTTACTGAGGTGTTAAAAAGGGAAGGGATAGATATTGATAAAGTTATAAGAGAGATAGAGGTGTTAAAAAGGGAAGGGGTAGATATTGATAAAATTATAAGAGAGATAAAAGAGGTAGTGAAAGAAAGGATAAAAGATTAATAATGATTGAAGGGGGCAAGGCTTTTCTGCCTAAAATAGGAGGTGGGTTATGAAGATGGAGATTTTTAAAAAGTTTTTAGATTATCTGACTCAATTTAATCCAGTTTCTAAGGTTTATTGGTGTGAAGACGAAATAATTTTTAGTATTGCTGATTATGAGAATGATGTCGTAATTATTTCCCTTAAAGCTCCTTTTAAGTGTGATGATAGATATTTCTGCTTTTTTGATGAGCTAAAGAAATTTTTAGATAATACTAAAGTTTCTGAGGTTCATTTTAAGCTTGAGGTTTCTTCGGGTCTATTTGAGCATAAGACTGCCCCTGCTATTATTGCAGATGGCATATTTAATTTTCAAAGGATTTCTGATACAGACTTGGAATATCTTAATTTTATTCTTCAGCAAAGCAGCTGTGTAGATGTTAATTTGCTTGATGCATTTAAGAAACTTAGAAGAATTAAAGAGAAAGAAATGAATCTCACCAGATATTTCTTCATATCTAACGATGATGGTAAAATTGGATTTTGGCGCTCTGATGGGTATGCTCTCTGTTGGCTTGGGACAGATATTGATGTTAGTAGTAGTCTAAATAAAAATGTTGTCTTAGCTATTCCAATCGGGGCGGTTAAGTTTGTCTTAGACTTTGCTAAAAAGTTTTCTGTTATGTCTATTGCGCAGGTTTGCAAAGATTATGCTAAACTTAATTTTGAGCTTGACGACGGGTTAACTGGTAGCATAAAAATCGGATTGGCAAATAATGAAGCAAAATTTTCTGATCCGATACATTGGGAAGATGTGCGTAAGAAGTCTGACGCATATATCAGTTTTACCTTTCCTGATGTTTTTCTCTTGAAAAAAGTTGCACAAAAATATGTTAAAAAGTTTAAGGTTAGGAAGGATGATTTGCATATTGGAACTATTTTTATTGATGGCTCAATGAAATTTTTTCTGTATAGTATCTTTGATGATGGTCCAGTTGCATTTGTTGCCGAAAGTAAGAATGTTTCAATTTCTAATATGGATAAAATTCCCGAGGAAATAATTCTTGTGTTCCAGCCGTTCAGATGGGATTTTCTTGACCGAATGATTTCTCAAGGTGATAGTTTTAAATGTTTGAAAGGCACCAATTCAACTTTTGAATCGGGTATAAATATCCTTGAAGACCATACGCCATTTGAATTTGAGGATTTTGATAGAAAAAAAGTCTGCTTTATTATGCCCAGAGAAGAGGCGTGGATTTATGCCTTCACTGATAGAGAAGAGGCTGGGATTTATGCCTCCACTGATAGAGAAATAGATATGACTGAAATTACGAAAATAATGGAAGAAGGGTTTAAAAATGATTTAGCTAAGGAGGAGGTGGAATAATGAAGATTATGGGTGTGGATATGTCTCCTAATAAGGTAGGAATAGCTGTTTTAGAATCTTTGAATAAAATAGGTTCTTTGTATCTTGTTTGTGATAAGGACTTGCCTGATAGTCGTGTATTTTGTTTAAAGTCTGATGGTATTAGGCGTTTTATAGAGATTAGAGATTATTTGCTTGAATTTTATCGTAAGTTAGAGGCAGATTGTATTGTTTTTGAGGATTTTGCTTATCAGGCTTCTGGAAGGAGTATTCTTGATATAGGTGAGTTGTATGGTGTGATTTTAGCTGGTTTTTGTGAGGCTGGTATTGATTATAAAACTCTCTCTCCTACATTTGTGAAGAAAATTTTTATTGGTAAGGGTAATGCGAATAAGAGTTTGGTTGTAATAAAATGTGCAAGGTTGTTTAAGGAGGATTTTTCGGTATTTGGACCTTATGTTGAAGATGTTTGTGATGCTATTGCTATTGCTTATTCGTATTTAAAGGTAAATAAAGAGAAGAAACGATGAAATTAAGGATGCTTGAGGATACAGATATTGAGAAGAGAATAGAGATTGATTTAGTAGGTAGTGATTATGTTTTTAAGAATCTTCCTGATGATGTAATTAGGAAGATAGATGGGATCTGTTCTTTGAGATTTTGGGGGAATAATGTTCTTGTTAAGTGGTTTGATGTATTGAGCTTATTAAAGATTTTGAAGGAGCAAGGTATTAGTGATAGCTATATGAGTAATGAAGTTTCTTTATCTATAAATAAAATGATAAATAGAAAGAACTTATTAAATAAGTGTTTTTCTGCTGATGGGATAGAATTAGAGAAGGTTAATGATTTTAAAGGTAGTTTATATAAAGTTCAGGAAGGTGGGGTAGTTGGTTTATTAAGTAGGAGGGTTTTTGGTTTATTTGATGAAATGGGTATGGGTAAGACTGTTCAGGCTATTTATGCTTATGGTTTATTGAAGCAGAATTTGGGAAAGGTAAAATGCTTGGTAACTTGTCCTAAGTCTGTTAGGTTTGAGTGGAGGGAATCGTTTAGGAGGTTTTTGGATGTTAATGTTAGTTTTGTTGAGGAGGGTATTGATTCTGATGTTGTAATAGCTTATTATGACCAGTTGATTGATAGGAAGGTTGGTGGTGTAGAATATAGGAGTAAGTATTATGATATTTTATTAGATAAGGATTTTGATGTGTTTATTATTGATGAGTGTCATTTTGTTAAGAATTTAAAAGCTAAAAGGAGTAAATCTGTTTTTGATATTATTAAGAAAAGAGGGTATGATAGAGAATCTTTTGTGGTTGGTAGGCTTAATGGTTCATTGATTTATTCTAATTCTTATTTTCCGTTTATTTGGTTTTTATCTGGCACTCCTTTGGAGTTTCCGAGAGATATTTATGGTTTTTTAAGATTGGGATTTGGTAAGAATTTTATTAGTTTTAAAGATTTTGATAGTTTTTTTACTCTTTATGAAAAGAAATACTTTTATGGGCGAAAGGTTCATATTCCTATAGGATTTAAGAATGAAGAGGCTTTATTTAATTTAATAAGTTTAATAAGTTTGAGAAGGAAGAGAGATATGCTTGTAGATATTCCGAGTGTAGAGAGAGAATTGATAATAGATTTTGATAATAGTATAAGAAAAGAGTATGAATGGATTATAAGTCAGGTAGATCATCCTTTGGCGAGGGTTATTAAGGGTATAGAATTTTGTAATAATCCAGAGTTGGTTGGTAGTAGATTTGATTCAGTGAAGTTTGGAGCTATTTATGATTTGGTTAGTAGTGCTGATGAGAAGGTGATTATTTGGTCTATGTTTAAGAAGTCTGTTAATTTGTTGGTGGATTATTTAAATAAGAAGGGCATATTAAGTATATCTTTTACTGGCGATTCTGATGTTGATGAGGTTTCAAAGAGATTTATGTCTGGTGATGTAAAGGTGTTAGTATCTACTATTTCAAAGGGGGCTTTTGGCGTGAATTTTATGAAAGTTGCTTCTCTGGTGATTTATTTAGAGCGTCCTTTTAGTTATACTTATTTTGTTCAGTCCAGGGATAGGGTGATGAGAGCTGATAGAGATATTTCTCGTCCTGTTTTATTTATTTATTTAAGAGTTAGAAATACTTATGATGATTTGCTATTGAAGGTGATAGAGAAGAAGAGCAATTTAAGTAGGGTTGTTTTAGAGGGTGGGCAAGAAGGAACAAAATGAGTTTATTATAAGTGTTTTTGAGTTGTTATTATTGTAGTTTTCTGTTGGTGGTTGTATTTACATAGTAAGATAGAGGGCAGGTGTGATTATGTCAGGGAAATCAAATTCAAAAAAAGAGATTGATAAGAGTTTGTTATTGAAAGAGAATGGAAATGAGGTTGATAAAAGTTTAGTTCTTAAGATTGAGGAAGTTGTTGATAAGTGGAATTTTTTGTTTAAGAAGTTTTTTGGTGTTAATTATGTTTTTTCGGGAAAAGAAAGGGGGATGTTAAAGAATTTGTGTAAGGAGTTTTTGGTTTCTGATATAGCTAATGCAATGATTGCTTTGTTTGTGGATATATTTTCTGATAAATGGTATAAGGATAGAAATTTTGTTCCTAATATAGTTTATTTTGTAAAGAATTTTGATTGTTGGAAAAGTAGAGGCTTGGCTTATAGTCCTTTTCTGAATAGTAAAAGTAAGTATTGGTATATTTTAAATAAGGTAAATGTATCTTTAGATAAGATTTCTGGGGTAGATGATTTGATTATAGTTGATAAGGAAGGAGATAAGCTGGTGGGGTATTTTTTAGAAGATAGAAGGCTGAATTGGAGATTATTAAAAGATGTATAATGTAGAGATTTTAAAAGAGAGGGTAATAGATAGATGTGAGATTTGTAAGGGGGCTGGTATGGTTAATGATAAGGAGTGTGATTGTAAAAGGAAGTATCGTGTTTTAGTAAATATGCTGATGAGTGGTTTTCCCGAGGAGATTGTGTATAAGATAGAGAGGGGTGAGATTTCAAAGGAGTTTGATGTCTTAAAGGGGTTAGAGTTTTTTAAATATGGGGTTGACAATTATAAAGATTTTTTGAATAGTGGATTAGGTTTAGTTTTTTACGGTAGTGGTAGTGTTTATATAGCAAGTTTTTTTGTTTTTTCTGTTTTGGATAAGGATTATTTGATTGATGTAGGTTTTAATCGTAGTGATAAAGAATTATGTGTTTATGATTTGAATTTTGGTTCTTATGATGATTTAGAGAGATGTTTGTCTGCTAGGAAAAGTCATTTAAAGAGTAGTTTGGTTTGTTTAGATAATTTGAATATATTGAGCTCAATTTCGTCTAGTTTAAGAGATATTTTGGAATGGGATGGTAAGAGTTTTTGTGGTGAGATTTTTAGAGGTATAGAGGTTTGCAGGAAAAAAGAGGTTATGAGTAGATGGAAGGTATAGAATCTATTATTAGATATTTTTCTAATAAATATGATTTGAGGGTTAAAGTATCTGGCAGGGAATTTTCTTTGTTATGTCCTTTTCATTTGGATACTAAAAATTCTCTATTTGTTAATTCTGAAAATGGCTTATGGCATTGTTTTGGTTGTGGTTTAGGTGGTAATTTTAGTAGATTAGTTTCTTTTTTAAATAAGAAGTTTGGTGAGAATGTTTCACTTAATAGTCAGAAGTTTTTTTATGTTGGTGATGATAGTAAGGTTAGTAATAAGTGGAGGAATAAAATGAGTAATAATGGAGTATTTGGTAGTTTGTTATCTTATTTTTTAAGCAGGGATTTTTCTGCTGATGCTTATTATAAGGTTATAAATTATTTTGGTTTGGGGTGTTCTAAAGATAAGATAGTTTTTCCTGTGTGGGATTTTGATGTGTTCTATGTTGGTAAATTTTATCGTTTAATAAATGAAAAGGGTTATTTTTTTGAGAAGAATTTTTTAGCAAGTAAGTTCTTTTATGGAGAATGGTTATTATCAAGAGATTCTGATATGGTTGTTTTGGTAGAGGGGGCATTTGATTTATTTAGGGTTTATTTAGCGGGTTTTAATTGTTTAGCAACTTTAAATTTTTCAAAAGCTAGTTTGAAATTGGCAAGATTAAGTAAGTTAGGGAGTGTGAAGAGAATAGTGTTATTTTTTGATTCTGATATTTGGGATAAGCCTGTTATTGATAAATGGAGATATTATGGTGATAAGTTTTTTGGTGATGTTAAAGAGGTTCATTTAGAGAGTGGTGATCCAGCTGATTATTCAATTGAGGATATAAAGGGGTTTTTATCTGATGTTAGATAGAGATTATTTAGTTTTTTTAGCAAGGATGATTATGTTCCCTAGTTTGTTAGGGGTGTATGAAAGGTGGTTAAATACTATTCGTTTGGCTGATGATGTAGTGAATGATATTTTGAAAGGATTGCTAAAGAGTTGGAAATTGTTTAGTGATATAAAGGTAGAGTTTTTGAAGCAGGAATTCTCTGGTCGTGATGATATTGATTTGTATATGAGAGAAGTTTCTAATATAGATGTTGATGGGGATTTTGATTTTAATAGATTTTGGGTTGGTAAGTTTTTGAGTAGACTATTTTTTGAGAAATCTCGTAAGGTTGATGATTTGGATAATGTTTATTCTCTTGTTTTGATGGCTTATGAGTTAGATGAGGTTTCAAGGGGTAGTTATATAGATATATCAGTTTGGGATTTTTTGGATGATTTTAATAAGAGAATAGAGAAGAAGACAATCAACCGTAAGCTTTTAAAGACTGGTATAAGGGAGTTGGATGAGCAAGTGAAGATGGTGGATGGGACTGTTACTCTTTTTATAGCTCCTTGGAAGAGGTATAAGAGCATTTTATTAACTAATATAGGAGCTATGGCTTTAGCTCAAGGTTTTAATGTCTTTCACGCTCATTATGAGGGTAAGAGAGAGTTATGGGAGACTAGGTATGATTCTTGCTTGACTGGTATAGCAAAGAATCGTTTATATAACTTGACTGATAAAGAGAAGGAATGTTTTAGTAAGGTTTTTAATAATTTGAAGAATAGAGGAGTGAATTTGTATTTTATGTCTGCTTTTCCAGAGGCTACTGGCTATAATGAGATATTGAATGAGCTTAAAAAATTAGAGAAGAATGGCAAATTTTTTGATGTTATTATTGTTGATTATTTGAATTTGATGAAGCCTATTCGTCGTTTTTCTGATGATTGGTTAGAGCAGGGGCAATTAGCTTGGGATTTGGTTAAATTATCAAAGTTAGGTTATATTGTGGTAAGTGCAGTTCAATCTACTAAACAGTCAGCCGATAGAGATTTAATAAGGTTTAGTGATTTAGGGAGGTCAGTTCTGATAGCTCAGGCGGTGGACAATTTAATAGCAATAAATCAAAGTTTGATAGAAAGGGAGCAGGGGGTGATAAGATTAAGTCCTTTAAGTTTAAGGGATGGAGAGATAACTAAATCTGAGATAAGAGTTGAGATGAATTTATGGAAGATGCGTATTTCTAAAGAGTTGGATGATTATTTAGATAAGCTCCGTGAGTTTTGAGTTGTTTGTTGTATTTACTGGGTGAGGAGGGTGATTAAGAATGTGCAAATTTTGTTTGATTATGATTATAAAGTATTGAATGAAAAAAGGAGGTGAAAAATGGAAGAGAGGATTAAGAGAGATAATTTTGATAAGTGGATAGAGGTATCAAAAATTTTAAGTAAGTATAGTTTTTCTAATATTGTTTTTGTTTTGTTTAATAAGAATACCTTAAGTGGTTTAGTTTTTAGTGGAGAGTCAGGATTTGCTTCAGTAGGAGAAGATGAGGGAGGTTCTTATCAGGTTGATTTTAATGATTTGCTTATTTTGAATAATTTTATAGATATTTTATCTGCTAGGAAAGTAGTTAAAGATACTTTTATTGAATTTTCTCAAGGTAATAGGAATGCAGTTTTGAATTTTTATGATAAGTCTGAGATTTCTTTTCCAGTATTTGAAAGTGATGGGGTGGTTAGAAAATTAGATGCTGGTGATGTTGTTTATGTTGGTCGTGATTTTGATTATTTATTTATGAATGATTATTTATATTTTGGCAAATTAGGTGGTTTTGGTAGGAAAAAATTAAGTAATCCTACAGGTGTTTCAAAAAAGATGAGTAATGTATCTGTTGAGGTTTTGGAGAAGTTTAATTCTTTTCTCTTTTCAAAAGATGGAGATAGCATTTTTATAAGTGATGGTATGTTGGAGGTAAAGATTTTTTCAAGTGTTTGGAATGCTGATAATGTCTTGAATGAGAGAATGAATAAAGAAGTAGATAAGATTAAGAATAATCATAGTGTTCATTTAACAGGTGATTCTTTGACTCAATTTATAAATACTCTTAAAGAGTATGATAAATTTGGTGTAGAAGCTGTAGATATAAATTCTGATGGTAATTCCTTAAAATTGACTGGTTCAAGGGGTATAGGGATGGGTATTAGTTTGGATTTAAAGATTAAAAACTTTTCGGGTAGTATAGATGGGGCAAGTTTGGATGTTATTTCAAAATTAGAAAGTTTATTTAAGGATGTTTATGTAGATGATGTAATGATGCTATTTGAAGGGGATGATTGTCAGTTTATTTTATCTTTGAGGGAGGCAGGTGGATGAGAGAATTGAATGATCCAGATTTTGGTGCTAGGTTTTTAGTAGCTGAAAATGGTAGTGATGTTTTATCTTTTATTAGGTTAATAAAAGAGGGAGCATCTACATCTGGTATATTGGCTTTTGATTTTGAGACTAATGCCTTAAAAGAAGATAGGGTTAATCCTTTAGAAGATAGTATTTTATCTTGTTCTTTTTGTTTTGATGATAAGGTTGCTTATGCTTTTAGATTGCAGAGTAAGAATAAGTGGTTGTATGATGATAATGTAGTTAATTGTATAAAAGAGTTTTATGAATGGATATTGAATAATAAAAATATAAAGAAGGTTATACATAATTTGAAGTTTGATTTGAAGTTAGTTTGGAGAATTGTTGGTAAGTATCCTTTGGTAAATGATAGTTCGTGGGAAGATACAATGATAATGGCTTATTTGCTTGATGAGAATAATTCTGTAGGTTTAAAGAGGTTGGCTTCTCGTTATTTGAATTTAGATGGGTTTAAATATGAGAGGATGGTGTTAGAGGTTGGTAAGATTTCTAATATGAGTAGTTTGGATTGGTATATAGTATCTCAGTATAATTGTGCTGATAGTTTTATGACCTATAAGTTGTATTATGTTCTGTTAGATAAAATGAAAGCTGATGATTTGTTTGATTTGTATGAGAAGTTATGTAGACCCTTATTATTGTTGTTATTAGAGACAGAGATAATTGGTTTTAAATTAGATATAGATTATTTAAAACAAAAGAGGATGTGGTATAGGGATAAGTTAATAGAGTTAGAGAGGGAGATGAGTAAGATTGTAGGTTTTAATTTTAATCCTCGTAGCGTTAAACAATTAAGGAAGGTATTTGAATCTTTATCTTTATCGGGTAAGATAGATAAGTTTGGTAAGACTGGTTTTAGCACTGATAAGAATGTTTTAGCTAAATTATCAAAGCAGGGTGATTTAGTTTTTGTGGATAAGCTTTTAGAGTTTAAGAAGAGTCAGAAGATAAGTGAATTTATAAATGGTCTTTTAGAAAAACAGCGAGATGGTATTATAAGCACTAATTTTCTTTTGAATGGGACTGTGACTGGGCGCTTATCATCAAGGGAGCCTAATTTGCAGAATTTGCCTCGTGGTGCAGAGGTTAGAAGGGCTTTTATAAGTAGGGATGGGTGTAAATTGGTTATAGCTGATTTTGAGCAGATTGAGCTAAGGGTTGCTTCGTTTTATGCTAAGGATAAGACTATGTTAGATATTTTTAAATCTGGGGGTGATATTCATTCAAGAACTGCTATTGAATGTTTTAAATTAAATTGTAGTGAAAAGGAGGTTAAAGAGAAATATCCTGATTTGAGGGTTAAGGCTAAGGGGGTGAATTTTGGTATTTTGTATGGGTTATCTCCAAAGTCGTTAGCGGAGTATATAAATGTTTCTATTGATGATGCTAAAGATTATATAAGTAGATATTTTTACTTATATACTGGTATTAAGGATTTGATAGATAAAACAAGGAGTTCGGTTATTGAGAATGAGTATGTTGAAAACATTTTTGGTAGGAAGAGAAGATTTTTAGGATTGAAAAATCTTGTGAAATCAAAAGGTTTAAATGATGAAGAGGTTAGTAGTCATTTAAGAGAGGCTTTTAATTTTTTAATTCAGTCTACTGCAGTGGATATTTGTAATTTATCTATAATTAATGTTAAAAAAGGGGTTTTAGAGAATAATTTAGATGCTAAGTTATTGGTTCAGGTTCATGATGAGCAGATTTGGGAGGTTGTTAATTCTGGTGTTGAAAGGTTTTGTAGCATTTTGAAATCAGAGTCAGAGGAGGTTATTGGGGGATTTAAAACTCCTATTGATTTAAGAATATGTAATAGCTGGGGAGATAAGTATGCTGACTAATAAATATCGTCCTAAGACTTTTGATGAGATTATAGGTCAGTCTGGAATAGATATTATAAAGTCTTATGTAGGCAAGCAGGATATTCCAGGGTTATGGATATTTTATGGTCCTAAGGGAACGGGTAAGACTTCTTCTGCAAGGGTGTTTGCTTTAGCTTTAAATTGTGAGAATTTGAAGCTGGATAAGAATCCTTGTTTATCTTGTTTGAATTGTAGGGATATTTTGAATGATTTTTCGGTTGATAGAGGAGGGTTTAGTAGACTATTAGTTGAGATAGATGGGGCAAGTAATCGTGGGATTGATGAGGTAAGAAGTTTAAGGGAGATGGTGAAGTTAAAATCTCGTGGTAAAAGAGTTGTTGTGATAGATGAGGCTCAGATGTTAACAGAGCCAGCTTGGAATGCTTTATTAAAAATAACAGAAGAGCCTCCCTCAAGTGTGATATTTATTTTGGTTACGACGGCACTTGGTAAAATACTTGAGACGATTCGTGATAGAGCTTTGTTAGTTGAATTTAGAGCTGTTAGTGATGCTTTATTGGTTAGGCATTTAAGGCATTTAGCAAGGTTGGAAGGGGTTGAGGATATGTTGTCTTCAGAGGTAATAGATTTGATTATAAAGTATTCTGGTGGTTCAGTTAGAAGTATTGTAAAGGGTTTAGATATGTTTGTTAGTTTATTAAAAGAGGGTAAGGGAGATTATTTTGCTGATTATTATGTTAAGGATGAGGCTTATGATATAGAGAATTTAGTTAAATCTATGCTTGAATATAAGTTAGATGAGTTTGGTAGAGCTGTGGGGGAGTTAAAAAATAAGGGTTATAGCCCTGTAGAGATTTTAATAAATTTGTATTCTTCTTTACTGAGTGTTAAATTGAGGTCAATGGGATATAGGATGCTTAAGGATGGTATAAAGTATAGTGGTTATGAATTAGATGATGATATTTTTAGAATGATTTTGGATAGGTTTCCTTTTTGGTTGAGTATTATAAAAGAGGTTCCAAGCTATGATTTGTTATTGAAATTTATGATTGAGAATATAATTTTGTCAGGAAAAGGGGTAAAATTTAAGGAATCTTAATAAAAGGTTTGATACACTGGATAGTATCAAAAAGGGATATAAATGATGTATAATACAAAAATAAGGAAAAATAAGCTAAAAAGTGATAGAATTTATAAAGGGGGGAATGTAGATTCTTGTTTGTTTTTTGAACAGCGTAGACAATCTGTTATTACCAAGTTTGCTTCTAAAAAAAGTCCTTCTATAAGAGTTTATGTCTCTCTTAAAAATGTAGATTATGAACAAAGATTTCGTCAACTTGGAATAATTGATTGGAGGAAAATTGATTCTCCCCCAGATAATCAAAAAGTAGAGATTAAAAATTTAGAAAATAAAGTCATATGTGCTGACGCTAAAACCGCTCTTCAAAAAATTACAAGTGATACTATTCACTGTATCATCACCAGCCCGCCTTACTGGAATATAGTTGATTATGGGTTTGAAGGTCAATTGGGACAAGGTAGTTATGAAGAATATCTAACTCAATTACTGGAGGTCTGGAGGGAATGTGAAAGAATTTTGGTTCCTAATGGTAAGCTTTGCATTATTACTCCGATTATGCCTATTTCTAAAAAGGTTATATCAGAGCAACACACACGGCATATTAAGAATATAAACAATGATATTGAAGACAGTATCTTGTCCAATTTAAAGTTGAAAAGATATAGTCTTTATATCTGGCAAAAGCAGACTACTGAAAAAATGTTTGGTTCTTATCCTTATCCTCCTAATATTTATGAGCAGAATACGATTGAGTTTATAAATGTTTTAGTGAAGGATGGGGAGCCAAGGAAATTATCCAAAGAGATTAAAGAAGCGAGCAAACTATCGGAAAAGGAATGGATGGATTTGACTCGGCAAATTTGGTCTCTTTATCCTGAGGATGTAAAAAGAGTCAAGCATCCTGCTCCTTTTCCAGTTAGTATTCCAAATCGGTTAATTGCAATGTTCACTTTTGCTCGTTATAAAGGGAAAAATGTTTCTTATGAGGGTGATATTGTTCTTGATCCATTTTGTGGAACTGGTGCTACATTAATTGCTGCGAAAAGTTTAGGAAGAAGATTTATTGGGATAGACTTATCTCCTGATTTTTGTTATTTTTCTGCGGAAAATTTAAGACGGACTTTTTGGACTGGCAAAATTTTTTTAATCAATCAAAAGGATAAGTGAAAATGGTTAGTAAAGAAATAGAGGGGATAGTGAGCATTAAAGATAAACAAAAATTGGAAAAAGCAATTTTGCAGGAAAAAGCCAAAGGCACTTCTGATATAGAGATTGGTAATAAATACGGGGTTACATTCAGGTATATTGAGAATCTCATTACTAAATCTCAGGGAATAAATATTAGCGCTCTGAATACTTCAAAAAGAATTAGGACTCTTAACCCCAAGTATTTTAATGAAGAACAAACCAGTGTCTGGAGTTTTAAGCAGAGAGGCAACTGGGCGACTCATAGTGGAGAATATAGAGGCAACTGGTCTCCATATATTCCGCGCAATATAATTCTTAAATATTCAAAACCAGGAGAGTTAGTTTTGGATTATTTCTGCGGGGCAGGAACTACTGCAGTAGAATCAAAATTACTTGGAAGAAAATGTATAGCACTGGATATTAATGATAAAGCTATTGAATTGGCAAAAAAGAATGTAGATTTTATAATAAGTCAGAAACAGCAAGATTTATTTTTAGGAAATAAGAACTTAAAAATTTATGAACCTGAATTGCTGACTGGGGATGCAAGAGATTTATCATTTTTGAGAGATGACTCAGTAGATTTGATATGTGCTCATCCTCCTTATGCAAACATTATTAAATACACAAATTCAAAAGATGGGGATTTATCGTTTTATGATATTGATAAATTTTTATTGGAAATGTCAAAAGTTGCAAAAGAAAGTTTTAGAGTTTTGAAGACAGGCAGGCAATGTGCAATTTTGATAGGAGATATTCGTAGAGAGAAACATATAATTCCTTTAGGGTTTAAATTAATAGATATTTATTTAAAATCTGGTTTTAAACTCAGAGAATTAATTATCAAGCGCCAACATAATTGTAAAACTACTGGATTCTGGTATAGTAATAGTATTAAATATAATTTTCTACTTTTGGCACATGAGTATTTACCGATTTTTGAGAAACCTAAAACAACATCTATCTTAAATGTAGAAGAAAATACAACTAATTATGGTTTAGTTATTTCTGTGGTAGAAAAGTCTGTATTAAAGAAAAAATTAGACAAACTTGAAACTACAACAGTATGGGTTTTATCAGAGAAAGATTTTGAAAAACAGTTAAATGGAAATGTAATGGATAGATATTCAAACGGTGATGGAGTATTAAATGTTATTTTTGATTTTAATTGTAAAATTAAACCATTTTCTTTTGATAAAATAGTTAAGAAGAAAGGATTACTTTTTATTAAGTCTCTCTTCTTAAACAATGCACCTTCAAGAAAAAATGTTGAATTTTATTTACAAAAGATAAGTGAATTTGTAAAGCAAGATTGGCTTAAAAAAGGTGGATACCTTGTTATTCAGACACAGGATATAAGAATAAATGGATATATAGAACCTATGGCTAAAAGGTTGATAGAGATATTGGAATTTGATAATTTATGGCTTAAGGAGATTATAATTGTTACTCAAAATGGTATGAGCTCAACACTTCAAAATTCAAGAGAATATTTTAAAATAAACCATCAATATTTACTCGTTTATGAGGTAATTAAATGAATGAGAAAGTTAAAAAAGAAAATTTTGTTTTGGTAGATGATGAACAGAAACTTATATATTCTTTAAGTGAATTTTTAGATAAAGTAATTATTGGAGATTGTTTGAAAGTAATGAAAAAATTGCCGACAGAATCTTTTGATTGCGTTTTTGTAGATCCGCCATATTTTCTTCAACTTCCGCCAAGAAAATTATTAAGGTGGACAGGTAGCGTAGTTAATGGAGTCAATGATCAATGGGATGTGTTTAAAAATTTTGATGAATATGATAATTTTACAAAAAATTATTTAATAGAAATCAAAAGGTTAATGAAGCCTAATGCCACAATTTGGATTATAGGAACATATCATAATATTCATAGAATAGGGAAAATAATGTTAGATTTAGGATTTTGGATTTTAAATGATGTCATATGGTTTAAAACAAATCCAATGCCTAATTTTTTAGGCGTTAGATTTACGAATGCTACAGAAACTTTGCTTTGGGCTGTAAAAGATAAAAAGGTTAAAAAGTATACATTTAATAAAGAGGTTGCAAGGGGTTTTAATGGTGGAAAGTTAGGAATAAATGTTTGGCAAATTCCGATTTGTATCGGTCAAGAAAGATTAAGAAATGAGAAAGGAGAAAAAATACATTCTACACAAAAGCCTGAAGAGTTATTAAGACGAGTAATTTTAACTTCAACCAAAGAGGGTGATATAATTTTTGATCCTATGGCTGGAACTGGAACAACTGGTTTTGTAGCCAAGCAACTAAATCGTAAATTTGTAATGATTGAAATAAATAAAGATTATGTTAATGCTATTG
>Ga0078972_1009889_pt1 | contig 18373 bp, 16 predicted proteins | sample YelNatPaOPGAMG01_FD_67568 | JGI IMG/M metagenome (GOLD analysis project Ga0078972, IMG submission 67568) | Hot spring thermophilic microbial communities from Obsidian Pool, Yellowstone National Park, USA - OP-RAMG-01 (SPADES assembly) (version 2) | ecosystem: Environmental > Aquatic > Thermal... | reverse complement strand
GTGGAGGAGCCAGATAACCCGGCCCGTAATCCGGCCTCCTCTCACGCTCAAGGAAAGCCCCCTCCTCTGTGAAGATGACCTTCTTCTTTATGGCCCTGTTGTCTATTCTGAGCTCAAGGAAGTAGACCCCCGAACCCATCTCAGGCAGGCGAACAGTGTGAGGCCCTGCCGCAATGATGCCCAGGTCCCTCTCGTAGGCCTTCTGACCCAGGATGTTGTAGAGCTTGAACGAGACATGGGACTCCTGGGAAATGGAGAAGGAGAGTCCGGGCTGTTTGTAGACGGTGGTTATCCACTCAAGGTATTCGGCAGTGTCAGGGGGAGGAGGGGTCTGAGTGGTGTATCTGTAGATCGCGATGCCGGCAGAACAACTGGGAGAAAATCCTATCGCAGCTGTGGTAACGAGGTATCCGTTAACCCAAAGTAACGGTATTCCGGGCCCGCGCACGGAATCCTGGTCAGTGTAGTAATAGTAGCCCACTATGGTAGGGTTGGTTGGGTCGGGGGAGAGGGAGCGGACAACGAGCCCGCGCTCACCGGAAGGGTATCTCTCTCCATCGCTATAAAGATAATTCTCGTGAACCATGGCGACAATGCCGCCCCACCCTCCCCACTCCCAGTAGCCCCACCGCTTCACCAGGACGGGATGAGCCGGGTCAGTAACATCAAAGCAGTGGGTGTGGTAGTATCCCGGGAGATAAAGAAACCTCCTCCTGTCATCGGGCCTCTCCCATACCGCAATGCTCGTGATCACGCTCCAGTAAGAGTCGTAGAGCGGGTCAGCTGGAACGGAGTCGTAGCAAACCAACCGTAGGCTGAGCGGGTCGGAGAGGTCAAAGATGTAGAAGTAGGCGTAGGGGGTATCGGAGTCAAAGGAGTAAGCGTAAGGGTAAAGGAAAACATGCTGATAGGGATACCCGGATCCGCCGAGAACAAACCTCAGAGGGACTGGGTTAAGGGGGTCTTTTATATTGAATGAGGCGTAGCCCCAGATAAAATATAGAATCGTGTCTCGACGCCAACCGCCGCCTATCCAATCCGCTATGTCGTGTTTTCCTCCATTTGGACTCTGGTAATACCGAATAGTCTTCACGAAAACAGGGTTAAGGGGATCAGAGATATTGTAAGCCCTCCAGTCAACAACATAAGTCCCCGCCCCATTCTTCCCAGGATACCAGTCTGACCACTTTAGATACAAGAAGGTGTCCACTACCGGGCCCACGATGCACCCCCTTAGACTATCGTGAGTTATTACCTTGTAGAGATAAGGGTTTCTCGGGTCAGAGATGTCTATTACGGCAACACGGCTACCCAGGCTTATATAGGCTACCCTTCCATCCTTTGAGATAGACATTGCTTTCCCGAGATAACCCCCCAGCTTCACGCACCCAACGAGCTCAACATTGTAGGCATCTGCCGAAAGCAGAAACAAGGCAATCCCTATCATGGTCTAAAAACCTCCTTCTTGCACAGGCAAATTATAATGTGTTGGCCGTGGCCACGCAAGTGGAGATTTCAGAGAGGGCAATTTTATGGGATACGAAGTGCGGGTATAAAAAGCCCCGGCCTGGGAAGTGAGCGGAAATCTGAACCGGGGCTTTTCGGGTTTAATTTACTATTTTCAAGGTATGGGTTTCCCCATCTTGCCTCAGAACGACAATCCTGATGCCTCTCGTGGGTTGGTTTAGCGTGAACTCATGTTTTCCTGATGAAAGGTCGCCCTCGTGCATGTCCTGGATCATGCGGCCCTCAATGTCATAGACGCGCAGGGAGACATCGGCATCCACGGGGAGGCTCAGGAAAACCCTGCTCCCGGCTGACCAAAAGTCAATTCGGCGTCCTGCCTCGGCTTCCTCAACACCTGTCCCGTCAGCCCAGTAGGTGTAGCTCAGGTTGGAGGAATCGCCAGAAAGGGGATACGGGTAACCAGCAATTGCTATGACCGCCTGCCAATACTGGTAGCCAACCCCCGGCAGATAGACCGAGGTGTCCTGGCCTGTGTTTGAGGGGGAGATGTCCTGGACCACGGTCGGCCCAGAGGAATCAAAGAGCATGGCCAGAAGGAAGAAATGCTTTCCGTCCTGGCCGTCAAAGGTGAACTGGAGGCCGTCGGGGACATTTCTGAACCTGATGTAATCGGTGGCCCAGAGGTGAACCGTCCTGCTGATAGGGCCAACGGGATAGGAGTTGTGTATGCCGTGTGGAGCGAAGGGCGGAAGGTCTTCCCCGTAGTAGCCGTATAGCCCGCCGTAGATGCTGGTGTCGTCCAGATAATTGGCCACGACCCACCGTGAGAAGACCTCTGTCATGCCGGGCGCGCCGTGGCTCAAGAGCGCATTCTCCACGCCAAAGACCGAGTTCGCGTCCTCATCAACCAGGGCCCTGGTCAGCGCGAAACCCGAATCAAACTGCTCGTAGAGGTAAAGGGTCCAGAGGTAGGTCTTCACATAGTCCGCGAAACCGGTTGACCATGTGACCAGGCTGTTGTCAGGGTTTGACGGGAACTCAACCAGGGGATCCGGCGCTCCGTAAAGGAACATAGCCAGCTCCGCGCACCCCTCGTCAACCCAGGGAACCTCATTCTCGTCGCCCAGCCAGTGTATCATGTGCTGAAACTCGTGAGCGAGGACACCGAGCATACGCGGGGTGGCAGGAGACTCGTTGTGGCAGTCCAGATAGACGCACTCGCGCTCGTTTGAGTGTATTCCCCACCACTGCCAGGCCAGGGAGTCCGGATACTCGTCCGCAAAATTGAAGTAGCCGTCAAACTGGTAGCCCATGTAGCCTTCTATGATGTAGTAGAGGAGGTAGATCCTCGGGTCGTTGTCAATCTCGTCCGGAGGAGGGCCAAAAGCAGATGTGTCTATGACATATATTCCCGTGTCGGGCCAGAAACCCAGGGAGGCATCCTCAAAAGCGGTTTCTATGGAGTCAACGGTGGCCGTTGTAACAAAGCCAGAGTCCAGGGCCGCGGCCTCAACCATTATGTATGCGTTAGCCGTAACCCTCATGCAGACGAACGGGAGCTTCATCCAGCCCGGAGGCATGGTGTCCAGCCTCATCACCCAGAGGAGAAGGGTATCCCCTTGGTTTGGGCCGGCCTTCGGGCTTTTGTCCCATGCCTTTGTTTTCGCGGCGCACGAGGCATCAGCCTTCTTCTCGTAAAGCAGAGGCGTCGCACAGCGTGTAGGCTGTGCCGAAAGCGCCAAAAAGAGGATTCCGGTCATTTTATCGCTCCTTCAGGGCTATTTTCTTTACCGGACTGCCCTCGCCATTTCCAACCAGGAAATATATGCCATGGGCCATGCCAGAGGGATCAAATACGAATCTCCCGTCCCTGCAAGGCAGATTGGCCACCATCCGGCCCGATGGGTCAAAGACCCTGATGCCTGGCCCGGCGTATCCGAATTCAGCGGGTCCGGAGAGCACGGTGGGCCCGGAAATCAAGGAGGCCCCTGGCTTCCCGGAGGTTTCCTCCACCCCAACGAGCGCCCTATAGGCGTCCACCTTGCCGTAGCCGTAGTAGATGTCCCAGCCAGGGTTACCGAGGTCAATAGCGGTTTCCTTGAGCCTTTGCCTGATATCCTCGTTGGTCATTGAGGGGAAAAGGGCCTTCACCAGCGCGGCAACCCCCGAGACATGGGGGCAGGCCATTGATGTCCCGGAAACGGTCAGGTATGGGCCATAGAACACATTGCCGTATGGCATTATGGAGATTATGTCCACCCCTGGAGCAACCAGCTCCTGCTCAGCTCCGTAGTTGCTGGATGACCAGAGGGTATTCGCGGAATTCGTGGCGCCGACAGCGATGACACTCTCGTAGGCCGCGGGGTAAAGAATAGTCCCCGCGCCATCGTTGCCGGAGGCCGCGACCAGAAGAACCCCTCTCGCGTATGCCGTGTCGCACGCCTCCCTGAGAACCGATGAAGAGGTTGGCCCTCCCAGGCTCATGTTGATCACCGAAAGTCCGGAATCGGCGGCCCAGAGGATCGCTTCAGCGATATTGGAGTTATAGCCTATGCCCATAGAATCAAGAACCCGGAGGGCATACAGGTGGCACTTCGCAACCCCTGCCATGTAGATGCTGTTCCCGGTCACGGCCGCCAGGATACCCGCTACATGCTGGCCGTGTATCTCGTGGTAGAGGCCCCAATCGGGCGCGGGATCGGGGTCATTGTCCACGAAGTCATAGCCAGGGTTAGGGCCAAAGTGTGGCGCCATGTCAGGGTGCAGGTAGTCAATGCCCTCGTCCAAGACCCCGACCTTTACCGCTGTATCGCCCAGGGTGATATCCCAGGCCTCGGGGCAGTGTATGTTTGCCGGGCCCCACTGCTTGGGCCAGATGGAGTCGTCCGGGGTATACAGCGCGTAGACACGAGCGTCCGGCTCCACATAGAGGACTCCTGGCAGGCTTTCCAGGCCAGCGGGGTCGTCGGTCAGAACAACCGCGAAGCTCAGGGCCCCCGGCACCGTCTTTATAACCTGCGCCCTTTCCCTGAGGAGGGGAAGGGACATCTCCATGTCCGCGTCCGACGCGAACCTTACCACGAACCTGTTTTCATTTGCGGCCACAAGGGCCATCATCAACGCGAGCATGATCTTACCTCCATCCGCACGGCGTCCCCTGTCCCCGCGCTTGTGTGCCAGGTAACCAGGAGGACGGTCACTATGAGCCCAAGAACCACGGCCAGGTGGGCCATGACCATGGGCAACCCTAACCTCTCTGTCAATTCAGAAAAGACCATCATGCTTCACCTCGTAGGTTGGCTATTATAGTGCAAAATATTACCTTAAATGTTACCTCAATAATATACCCTAGCCCGAGCGCTTGGAGGCGCGGGAGCCTGAGCCTGCTCTATAATTTCTCCATGCGGATACTCGTTATAAACCCCGGCGGGGCTTCAACCAAGCTCGCGGTTTTTGATGATGAGAAGGAGATAGCCTCCGGCGAGGCGGTTCACGACGCAAAGGTCCTCAAGTCCTTCCAGAGGACGGTTGACCAGGCGGGTTTCAGGACGGAGGGCGTGAGGAAATTCCTGAGTGAGCACGGGATAGACGAGAAAACACTTGACGCCGTCGCTGTAAGGGGAGGCGCTTTCCTGCCCATGCCTTCGGGAACATACAGGGTCACCCAGAAGATAATAGACGCGGTAAAGCGCGGGGAAGTAATGACGGATCACGCTTCAAACCTTGGGGTCCTAATAGGCGATGAGATAGCCAGGCCGCTGGGGATACCCTGCTTCTTCACTGACCCGGTCTGTGTTGACGAGTTCATCCCTGAGTCCAGGCTTTCGGGACACCCGCTTCTGCCGAGGGTATCGCTGTTCCACGCCCTCAACATAAAGCATGTGATCCGGATAGCGGCTGAGAGGCTGGGGAAAAGCCCTGATGAGCTGAACATGGTTGTGTCGCACCTCGGCACGGGGATATCCGTTGTCGCTTCAAGGAAGGGCCGTGTCATAGATGTCTCCAACGCCAACGACGGCGGGCCTTTCTCCCCGCAGAGGACAGGCTCCCTGCCGGTCACAGGCCTCGCGAAGCTCTGCTTTTCCGGAAAGTATACCGAGGAAGAGGTTATGACCATGCTCATCAAGGAGGGCGGGGTCTACGCTTACCTAGGGACATACGACTTCAGGGAGGTGATGAGGCGCATGGACGAGGGCGAGGAGCTGGCCGGGCTGGTCTACAGGGCCATGATAATCCAGGTGGCGAAGGAGATGGGCGCGATGGCATCGGTTCTCGCGGGAGAGGTTGACCTGCAGGTTATAACAGGGGGGATAGCCTTCAACGAGCGTTTCGTGAACGATCTCAGAAGGTATATTGACTGGATCGGCCCCGTTATGGTGATCCCCGGCGAGATGGAGATGGAGGCCCTTGCCGCCGGGGCGCTCAGGGTTCTCAGGGGCCAGGAGGAGGCGAAGGAGCCTTAGCTGATTCCGGGGGTTCGGTTTGCCCCCGCAGGCTCTTTGGGGTTATAATTTTGGTGTGAGCATTCTGGAAGGGATAAATTCCCCTGAGGACATCAGGAAGCTCAGCGTCAAGGAGCTTTACCAGCTCGCGAGCGAGATACGCGAGACCCTGATTGATGTGACATCCAGGAACGGGGGCCACCTCGGCCCGAGCCCCGGGGTGGTTGAGCTCACGATAGCACTTCACTACATCTACGATAGCCCCCGCGACAAGATAATCTGGGATGTGGGGCACCAGGCCTACGCCCACAAACTTCTCACTGGCAGGAGGGAGCGGTTTCACACCCTTAGGCAATTGAACGGCATTTCCGGCTTCACCAAGCCAGAAGAGAGCCCCCACGACCCGTTTGGGGCTGGCCACGCCTCAACAGCAATCTCGGCCGCGCTCGGAATGGCGATAGCAAGGGACATGATGGGGGAGGATTACCACATCATAGCCGTGGTCGGCGACGGCGCCCTTACCGGCGGGATGGCTATGGAGGCCCTGAACCACGGGGGCCACCTGCAAAAGAGGATACTCCTTGTCCTCAACGACAACGAGCGCTCAATAGCCGAGAATGTCGGCGGGTTATCTAACTACCTCGCCAAACTATCCGCCAACAAGCTCTACAACAGGGTCAAGGATGACATAAGGGAGCTCCTAAACTCCATACCCGATAACCTGATAACCAGGAAGGCCAAGACAGTGGCCTGGAAGGTGAAGGAATCCCTTAAGAACCTGATGATCCCCACTGTGATATTTGAGGAGCTCGGGTGGAGGTATCTCGGGCCCGTGAACGGACATGACCTTGATCAGCTCATTGATATACTTGAACACATAAAGTATTTCACCGATGGCCCGGTGGTCCTCCATGTAATAACCCAGAAGGGCAAGGGTTATGAGCCCGCCATGAGGGATCCGGAGCGTTTCCACGGCACGGGGCCGTTCGTTAAGGAGAGCGGCGAGCCCCTGAAGAAGCCTTCCTCTCCCTCGTATTCTGAGGTCTACGGGAGCGCTGTCCTACGCGCCGCCGAGGCAGACGAAAGGGTTGTCGCAATCACGGCCGCGATGTGCCTCGGGACTGGCCTCGCTGGGTTCCGCGAGCGCTTTCCGGAAAGGCTTTTTGATGTTGGAATAGCGGAACAGCACGCGGTCACATTCTCAGCGGCAATGGCCATGTCCGGCCTCATCCCTTTCTGCACGATATATTCAACCTTCCTCCAGAGGGCGTTTGACCAGATAATCCACGATGTAGCCCTCCAGAGAGCGCCCGTCCGGTTCGGCCTGGACAGGGCAGGCCTTGTCGGGGACGACGGCCCTACCCATCACGGCTCGTTTGACATAGCTTACCTGCGGATGGTGCCTAACATGGTTGTCATGGCCCCGAAAGACGAGGACGAGCTCGCTGACATGGTTTGGACGATGTTGCACTATGAAAGCGGGCCTATATCCGTCCGATACCCCAGGGGGTCAGGCCCGGGCGTGCCCATCAAGGATGAGCCGGAGATCATTCCGGTGGGCAGGTGGGAAATCGTTAAACCCGGCTCTGACCTTGCTATCCTCGCCACGGGCAGTATGGTCTACCCCGCGCTTTCGGCGGCCTCCGAGCTTGAAAAGGAGGGCGTATCCGCTGAGGTCATCAACGCCAGGTTCATAAAACCCATGGATGAGGAGCTCCTCCTGGCCCTTGCGGAGGGAGGGCCCTCGCTCTGGATAACCGTTGAGGAAGGGGTTCTGGCAGGGGGATTCGGCTCAGGGGTCGCTGAGTTCCTTGAGGAAAAAGGGCTAATGGGCAAGGTGAGGGTGAGGCGACTCGGGATCCCGGACCAGTTCATCACCCACGGGACAAGGGATGAGCTTCTCAGGATGATAGGCCTGGACAGCCAGGGCATCCTGGAAGCAGTAAAGGAAACCCTATGGCAGAAAAAAGGTGCCCGAGCTGTGGCACGACCAAAGCGGAGATCCTGAAAGGGGAGGCCGGCTGTCCGAGGTGCTTCTCGGTCTTCAGAAAGGAGGTTGTGGCCTTTCTGAACGCGAGGTTCGGCTCCTCCTCATACCGAGGAGAGCCTTATTTCAAGGACCCTGAGTCAAGGGAAATCGCCCAGCGGGTTGAGGAACTGCAAGAGGATCTCGCGCTTGCCGTGGAGCAGGAGGACTACGAGCGCGCCGCGAGGCTCCGTGACGAGGCCGAGAGGCTTAGAAAGAGGCTTCTGCAATGAACGAACCTCGCAGGGTCGCGGAGGAAAGGCCGGCTTGGCTTTCGCTCACCGGACTCTATCCGGAGACAGTTATCTATTCGGGCGTTGAGGTATCGCGCTCGCTTGCTGAGGGCAGGTTCTGGGCAAGGGCTGGCATAGGAAGGGGAAAGCAAAAAAGGGCCGCCTCCAAGGCCCTCGCAACGGTTTTCGGGCCGAGAGCGAGGCTTTCGGAGCTGACGAGGCTCGCGAGGGGCGTGGTCTGGGAGAAATACCCTTACCTTAAGGGGGTAGTTCTCCTGCTGTCGGCTGGCGATGGCCTCCACGCCGGCGTGGGCCCCAGGGAGACCCTTAGGTTTTACTCATACTCAGGGGGCGCCGTCAGCGAGATGGTTTTTCAGCGCGGCATCCGCGCCGCTGATTCGGTTGGCCAGGCTGTGGAATTCGCTTATGACGCTGAGCTTGGCTTCCTTAACCCGGACCTGGAGGAGGTCGGTTCTGGGCTTTGTTTCAAGGCCCTCATGCATCTTCCGGGCATCATCCATACCGATGAGCTGAACGCGCTTCGCGAAGGGCTTGATAAATCAGGCGTTAAGTGCGAGGGCTTCCTCAAGGGTTGGCCGAGGCCGCACGGCTGTCTGGTCGTCATAACCTACAGGCCTGGCCCAGGGCTTAGGCCCTACGAGGCCCACGATTCCTTCAGGGAGATAATCCTCTTTGTTGTGGAGGAGGAGAAAGAGGCGCGCTCGGCACTTCTCTCGTCAGCAGAGGCAATAGTGGAGGACAGGGCCGCCAGGTCCCTAGCTACCCTAAGGGTAGCTAGGGTTCTCGGATACGATGAGCTTTCGGACATGCTCTCGTGGATCAGGCTCGGGGTTGCCCTGGACGCGCTGGAGCCTTTGTCGATCAGGGAGATGAACGCCCTGCTCTTTCTCTCGGGAAGCAATCACATGCGCGCGATGGCGGGGGGAGAGCTCAGCCAGCTTGAGGAGGACATCATGCGCGCCTCGTTTGCCAGGGCGGTTGCCGGGAGCTGGGTTGAGTGAGCCCAGCTCCGATATTGCAACTTTACCCCTCTAGTCCTTATAATTTCCTCCACAAGGAGGCTATGATGACCTTGACCATCCGAACCAAGAACCTTGAACTCACCCCGTCCCTCAAGGACTACACCGAGAAGCGCTTTGCCAAGCTGGACCGCTTCTCCAAACACATCATCCACACGGAGCTCGTGCTGGAGGAGCAGAGGGGGCAATACCTGGGAGAATTCATAGTCAAGGTCAAGGGAAGAACGCTCAAGGCAAAATCGTCAAACAAGGATCCGATGGCCCTGGTGGATGAGCTCAGGGACATAATGGCCAACAACCTGAAGTCTTACGAGGAAAAGCTCCGTCAGTGAGGCCACGGAGCCCTTTTATCGCTCCTGGGCTCAGCCAGGCGCCTGCGGATGCATTCTTTGAGAGGGTCTGGTCTTGAGAGTTTCGTTCCGGCAGATCCTGGAGGAGAAATCCAAGCCCTGGCGCTTGGCCCTTATATCAGGAGAGAAAGGGCTTGATAGGGAGATAACCAGGCAGGACCTGCACAGGCCGGGCATGTTCTTTCTCGGCTACAGGGAATTTTTCCCGGCAAAGCGCGTCCAGATCATAGGCCAGACCGAGATAGCTTTTCTGAGCTCAAGGCCATCGGCCGAAAGGAGGAAGATCCTCGCTGATTTCTACCTCACTGGTATTCCCGGAGTTTTCGTAACCAGGGGGCTTTTGCCGCCCGGGGAGCTCGTTGAGGAGTCGGAGAAAGCCGGGGTGCCAACCGCGCTCACCTCCCTGAGGACGACCACATTCACCCACCTTCTCTCAGACTACCTCGGGTTCCTCCTCGCCCCCTCTCAGGTTGTCCACGGAACCCTGGTGAGCGTTTTCGGCGCCGGGGTCCTTATAACTGGAAAACCCGGCATAGGAAAGAGCGAGACAGCGCTTTGCCTCGTGAGGCTCGGGCACTCCCTTGTTGCCGACGACTTGGTGAGGATAATCAGGTTCCCTGAGGGACACCTCCAGGGGACATTGGGCGGCCCGCCGGAGCTCAGGGGTTTCATGGAGATAAGGGGAGTGGGTATAGTTGATGTTAAGCAGGTTTTCGGCAGGGGGGCTGTAAAGGATTCCTGTGAGGTTAACCTCGTTCTTGAGCTCGTGGAAAAAGAGCCCGGCATACTCCTTGAGCCTGATAGGGCCTCCCAGGAATTTCTCGGGGTTGAGATACCCTCCATAAGATACCCGATGAGGCCTGGCAGGGATATGGCGACCATAGTTGAGGTTCTCGCGCTGGATGTCCTCGCGAGGGGAAGCGGGGAGGGCGCGGAGGAGAACTTCTCAAGAAAGCTCAGAAGGCTTTTGGGAGGAGATTGATGCCGAGGGCGCTTGAGCTTGGCGAGGTGATCAGGGAGCCCGAACCCCCGAACCTTCCCCAGGTAATCCAGGTCTCAGGCGGGTTCATACTCGCCTTCCTCTCCGACGGGTTCGTTCTCATTGACCCCGTGAAGGCCTCCCGCAGGGTGATCTACGATGCCCTCTCCTCAGGCTCCCCGCTCTCGGAAACCCCCATATTCCCCCTAAAGATACCCTGCAAGCCGGGCCTGGCGGACAGGGTTGCGCTTCTCGGCAGGATGGGTTTTCGGGTTGAGGTATCTGGGGGTTTTGCCGTCCTGAGCGCGCTCCCTCGGTTCCCCTGGCACATCAGCCCAGAGGCCCTCGCTTCCTTCTTCGCGGGCTTGGTTGACCTGCCCCCACTAGCGATTGAGGAGGCTGTTGCCCTGGCTTGTGAGCGCCTCGCCCTATCGCCGGAGAGGCCTCTTTCCCCCCGGGCCGCGGCCGAGCTCGCTGACAGGCTGTTCTCCTCGGAAAACCCGTTCGTTGCTCCGGGCGGGGGCGTTACAGCAGTGAGGTTCAGATGGGCGGAGCTCGCCAGGGGCATAACCTGATCCCGGCCATAGTAGGCCCAACAGCCTCCGGCAAGGGCGCGTTCGCGCTGGCCATAGCGGAGAAGTATCCTGCCACGCTCATCTCAGTTGACTCCAGAAAGATATACATCGGCATGGATATCGGCACGGCCAAGCCTCCCCCAGATATACGCAGAAGGTTTTACCTTCTGATGGACATCCTCACACCCGATCGCTCATACTCCGCGCAGGATTTCGCAAACGACGCCGAGAAAGCGATAGCGAGGGTTCTGGAGGAGGGGAGGGTTCCAATCCTGGTGGGGGGGACAGTTCTCTATTTCAAGGCCCTATTTGAGGGACTTTTCCCGGCGCCCCCTGTGGACAGGGAGCTGAGGAGCCAGCTTCTTTCAAGGATCAGGAGAGAGGGAGCCCCAGCCCTCCACGCTGAGCTCGCAAGGGTTGACCCGGCCTCGGCCGCCCGCATCCACCCGAACGACTGGGTGAGGATAGAGAGGGCCCTTGAGGTTTATCATATGACCGGCAGGCCCATGTCCGAGCTGTGGGCCGAGCGCAGACAGCCGAGGTTCAGGCCCCTATACATCACCCTGCCCGTTGATAGGGAAACCCTATACTCACGCATAGACGAGCGCGTTGAGCGCATGATGAGCCAAGGCCTACTTGAGGAGGTGAAGGGTTTGATTGAGAGATACGGCTCGTCCTCGCCGGGCCTGCGTTCCATAGGCTACCGTGAGCTGGTTAGGCACATAGCGGGCGAGATCGGGCTTGAAGAGGCTGTTGCGCTGATAAAGAGGAACACCAGGACATTCGCTCGGAGGCAGAGCTATTTCATGCGCAGTCTCGGAGAGATGCGCGGGCCTGAGGAGGGGGAGAGGTTTATCAGGGCCTTGGCAGAGGGATCAATTTCGGGGTTTTAGGCATACTGATCCCTTATCCCGATTACCCACTCCTCTTTCATAGGCCTCGCGCCTGGGCCGGATTCGCCGCCCACGATTATCCAATCTATACCGGTTAAATCCATGTCTGGCATGGGACCGAGCAGGGGTTCAAAGGAGATAAACCTGAGGGCCGCCGGAACCCTCCGGAGGTGATCAATCCGATAAAGATACCTAGAGGTCTCCACGCTTACCCCCATCCATACATTCGGGGGCCATTTGATTTCGTGCGCGAGCTCCAGGAGGCGACCGGACCGCTTTGTAAGCACCTGGAATATGTGCCAGTGAGCCTCGCGCATTACAGCGAATACCTCTTGGATAAACCAGAGGGGAATCTCCTCGTGGAAAAGGTCGCTCATGGAGTCAACGAATATCATTCGTGGTTTTCTCCAACGCAAGGGGAGAATAAGGGCATCCGGGTGCACGGCGGGCTTGAAACCCTCTCTGCCTCTGTCCATTCAATTGAGGAGTAGCTGGACATTATCTTATCCCCCGGTTATTGGCGTTGGAACATAAGCGAAACCAGCAACATGTAAAAGCCTTTGCCGAAAGGCTTCTGCCACCTCTTTGTTGGTAGCCTTGATTTCATTCTCCCCGAAAAAGCCGGGCCTCTTGGTATAAAGGATCTGACACCAGGAATTGTCGCCCCAGAAAGCGTCCAATCGGGCGACCCTCTCTTCGGATACCCCTTCAGGATTACGCCACAGCACATTACGATTCATGTCCATAACCGGAAAATTCAGAAAAATCTCTATAGATGTGGTAGAAGCCTTTTTTGCTGAGGATACGCGAATAAGCCGCCGCATATTCCTTGATTATGGCTAGCTTCACCTCTGACCAGTAGCCGATCTCGTCAAACCTTATGGCTAAATTATAAATCCGAATGTAAATCGCCGGCCAGTCCGACATAGCGGCCTTAGAAGACCGGAGAATCCCTTCCCGACAGCCAATTCGGGAAAGTTAATCTTCAATCATTGCTCCTTGGCATTGCCTCGCCTTATAAATTAAAGGTGCGTGCCGATAAGTTCCTGCAGGTCTCAAGGCTCATTAAGCAGAGGAGATACGCCAAAGAGGCGTGCGACAGGGGCTATGTCTTCATCAACGGCAAAAGGGCAAAGCCCTCAGAGGAGGTGAGGCCGGGCGACAGGATAACCCTTGACCTGCCCTCGGGCAGGGTTGAGGTTGAGGTGCTGGAGGTCCCTGAGGGCAAGTCCGTATCAAAGGAGAAATCTGCGAAGCTCTACAGGGTTATTGGAATGCCCAGCGCCCCCTCCTCACTCTATAATATCAGCATGACCAGAGACCAAGCCCTAGCTCTGATAAAATCTAGCGTTCCCAACAAGAACCTCGTAAAGCACATGATAGCCTGCGCCGCTTGCATGAGGGCCATGGCCCTGCGACACGGCTACGACCCGGACAGGTGGGAGCTGGCGGGCCTCCTACACGACCTTGATGTTGCCGAGACCTCGGAGGATTTCGCGAAGCATGGGATAGTTGCGGTCCAGAGGCTCAGGGCGATGGGTTTCGGGGACGAGGAAGTCCTGAACGCAATACTCGCGCACGCGGAAAAGAAACCCCTGGAGACTCCAATGGAGCGGGCGCTTTATGCGGTTGACCCGACAACGGGTTTCATCGTCGCTTGCGCGCTTATGCACCCTACGAAGACCCTCGCCGGGCTTGACCTTGAATTTCTCAAGAAGCGCTTCAAGGAGCGTCGCTTTGCGGCGGGCGCCTCCCGCGAGCAGATGGCCTCGTGCGAGTCCTTGGGAATGAGCCTGGATGAGTTCCTCACGCTCTGCCTGGAGGCCATGCGCGGGGTCGCACCTGAGCTCGGGCTATGAAGGGCGATGTGCTCATAACCCAAGCGATAGCATCCGCTCTTTTGGGATTCTATTTCTGGTTCTCGCAGAGGAGGGGATGGGGCGGCCGGATAACCCTCTCCGACCGGGCCGCCTCCGCGGCCGTGATAACGGCCGCGGCCCTGTATTTCTTAATATTCTCGCTTTTGACCTCCTTCCGCTACCTCTCCATGACCCCGGCCGCGATGGACCTCGGGGTCTTTGAGAACACCCTCTGGAGGGTTTCCCACGGGGAGCTGGCCAGGCTCCTTGAGAGCTACACCCACACCATGCCCATCCTCGCTATCCCAGCGCTTTTTTACCGGGCCTTCCCTCACCCGTTCACCATGCTTATTCTACAATCCGGCGCTCTAGCGCTCGCGGGATACCTCGCGTTCAGGCTCGCCAGGATGCACCTGGAGCCTTTTCCGGCAACGGTTCTTGGCCTCGCGTTCCTCCTTCACCCCGGCACATCCTGGCTCAACCTTTTTGACTTTCACCCAGAGTGCTTCTGGCCTGCCCTGTTTTTCGGAGCGGCTTGGGCCCTTGAGCGAAAAAGGCCCTGGGTCTTCCTGGTCCTGGGGGTCCTTCTCGTCCTGGTTAAGGAGCCGCTCGCGCTCTCGGCGGCCGCGCTCGGGGTTTACGCGCTCTGGACCGGGAAAGCCAGGTGGCAGGGAGCGATCTTGATCCTGGCCGGAACCGGGGCATTTTTTCTCTCGGTCCTCTGGCTCATTCCCTCCCTGATGGAGGCTCCATACCCATATTACGAGGCTTATGGGGGCCTCAACCTCCAATTCGTCCCAGCGAAACTGGTCTACATAATAAATATCCTGGGGCCCTACGCCTTCACCCCCCTGGCGAGCCCCATTGAATTGCTACCCGCGCTTCCCCACGCGCTGGCATCCCTCGCCTCGGCCAACCCAACCCACTTCTCCATCCGCTATCAGTATTCCGCCTCACTGGTTCCTCCTCTCATATACGCGCTGGTCTTCGTCACGAAAAGGGCAAAAAGCCCCCCTTCTTTTGGCCTCGGGATCCTGGTCTGCTCGGCCCTGTTCCACATATTCGTCTCCGCGTCCCCTCTGTCATACGAGTTCTGGGCAAAACCCAGGAGCGGTTTTCACTTCTCGCGCTACATTCCGGACCAAAGGGACAGGGAGGTGATGGCCTTCCTCGGGAATGCCGTCCCGAAGGACCCGCGGGTATCCGTGTGCGTTTCAGATCAGCAGGGGGTCTACTGTTCTGTCATAGGCAAAAGGTGGAAAATGAGGATATTTCCCCACGGGATAGGCGAGTGCGACATCGTCGTTGTTGACACGGCGGGGGAAACCTTGCTCTGGAAGGATTTTTACCCTGTCAAGGACAGCGCAGGGTTCCAGGCTGAGTTGAGTAGGGTTCGCGAGCTCTATGAGCCGGCAGGGGCCTGCCGCGGGGTCGTGGTCTATAAACGCCGGTAGGCCTGCCCTAAAACTTTACTACCCTTAATCCAGGCTTGTCCTCAGGAAATACACGCCGGGCCTGGAAAGCCTCAGAAACCTCCCGACGGCACGGAATCCAATATGGGGTTGGATGGTTCCGTTATACAGCCTTTGCTCACCCTGCGCAGTCTCCAGGTAAAAAATGTCCCGGCAGGAAGGCTGACGATTTCCGAATCTTCAACCGCGATTATCTCGCTCCTTATCTCCATGAGGTCAAGGCCCGGATAATTGTGTCAGAGACCTTGGCCCGTGCCATGAGCCAGGGCGCGTCGTTCCACGCGGAATCCGTGAAGGAGGTGTCTATGTTGGTGCCAGCAGTCGTGTGCCGCTTGTTCGGTATTCTGAATGCCTCGTGGCCGTTGTAGGTGAAGGTCTCGGTAAACCGCGCGGTATCAGTTCCTCCGGTGTGGCTCTCGTGGCGCCACGGGACTGCGCCAAAGCTATCCAGACAAATCCTGCAATATGGAGCTTGCCCCAGCTGGAGTTCAAGGATGAGACTTAACCGAGACCACCTTTACCTTCGCTGACCAGCCTCCGGCCTTCGCAATCAGGAAATAAACCCCAGAACAGGGGAGTTCAAGCCTGAAGTCGTGAACCCCTGGACCCATTTTCCCCTCAAAAACTTCCTTCGTCAGCCTTCCCGTCGCGTCGTATAGCGCGAGTGAAAGTTCGGTTTCATAGGGCAGGGAAAGGGTGAGGTGCGCCCTCCCCCTCACAACAGAAGGGGCAAGAAGCCGTGGGCTTGCGGTTCCGGCTGACTCATCGGCCCGGGATAGCGGCTCAAGGTAGAGCACACCGTATCCGGCCGGGTCGTAGAACCTGGTGAGATCCTGGGGCCAGCACGCTATTTTGCCCAGGACAGGATCCTCATAGAAGAGGTGAGCCCTCACCGAATCGCCGTCCGGAACGGGGTTAGCGCCGAGGAACTGCGGCCCCGAATCAAACAGGGACATGGGGATTGCGGCCTCAAATGTGGCGTGGCCGTTGGTCTGACCGAAGGCGAATGAAGAAAGCCCTGACCCGTGCCAATCCCCGTGGGTGAAATCAAGCTTGAACCAGGCGCAGAGCCAGGCGTTTGGGTTGATAAACCTGTTCATGCCCTCGGCCGTATCGTGGGAGGGCCAGGAGCCGGAGGCGTCGTCATCAAGGCAGACAAACCCATCCGCGCTGTCAGTAGCCTGGGCGTCAATGACCGCTTCATAGGCCAGATATAGAAAAGAGCCGTCGTGAAGGGCTAGAATAAAAAAGGAGCCAGGATAATCTGTTTTCCCGTCCCTGGCCAGGTAATCCGAGGCATCCCAACGCGCCGCGTCGTCCCACTCGCCGGGGCTAATTACCCCGTCAACCGCCGGCGCGTCAGGCGAATAGGGAACAGTTATACTCCTGATGACCGAATCCGGTATCACACCGAATTCTGCCCTGCATGTGTCGTCCCCAGGAAAGCTGTCCCGGTAGGAGAGAAAGCCCGTTGCAGTGTAGGGCCCGCCGAGAGGGCCAGCTCTCCACGGCGAGAAGAGCAGGTCAACCGAATCCCCGGCCCGGATGCCTCCCACGAGGGTTTTGGAATCCCGGTAAAGGGTTCCGGATGTGTCCGAGATGAGGAAATGCGCGGTTATGTTATCGGAGATAGATTGGTTGCCAGTGTTCCTGATCCTGAGGGCAGGGGTAATGACCCTTCCCTCCTCCTCAAGCGCCTTCGGTGAGAGGATCGCTGATGCTGTGAGGTTAACGGGAAGGGAGAGGAGGTATTCAAGCGTTATGTTATCAACCGCCGCATACCAATCCCAGTGGAGCCATGTATGGTCAAACCAGAGAAAGGAGAGCTGGAGGCTCTCGGCCGGTAGCCAGTCCCAGAGGCCGATGGTGTCCCAGCGCCCCGATCCCACATCCCAGTAATAAGCGGCCAGGTTCTGCCACGCCCCCCAATCAACCCCATCGTGAAAACGGGCCCTTACCACAAGGGTATCCTGGCCCTTGAAGTTCTGGTAGCCAAGGCCGTAAATGAGGCGAATGGTGTCGTATCCGGAGATGTAAATCCCCGGCGAAATGAGCTCCTCTTCCGTCTCAGGATTCCAGCGCAGGGTGTCGTCATCGTAGGAAACGAGGTAATTCCCCGGCTCCGGCGGCATGGCCGTTATGTGCCACATAGCCGAGGGCCTCACGATCCAGGTTTGGCCGTCAGCGTTGCTGTCCCTCGTGGCCCAGCCCGGAGGCAATGCCCCGGACTCAAAGTCCTCCCTGAAAAAAGGGAGCCAGACCCCGGCTTTGGGGCCGGTGCTGGCCGCGCGCCAAGCCCCTGCTCCGCCTCCGGTGTCAGCCAGCGCCTTCTCAGGGAGAATACCCAGGAGGAGAAGTAGCATGGAAATATTTTAATGCAAGCGCCGCCGCGGGTTCAAGGCGACCTCCTGCTGAATTCGCACCCGCAGTAGTTCTGCCTGTAGAGGCCTAGCTCCTTTGATAGCTCAAGGCTCCTCGCGAACCCGCCCTTCTTGCGCAGGACTGCCTCAACCCAGACCAGGCCGCTTTTCTCCGCTACCTCAAGCCCTATCCTGTTCACGACATCAGGGCGCTTTTTTGGGCTAATCGTCAGGGTTGTTGAGATATTTTTTAAGCCCAGATCGGTTGCCTTTTCCGCAAGCAGGCTAAACCTGAACCTCCAGCACGCCTCGCACCTTTTGCCCCCCTCGCGCTCGCTCTCAAGCCCTTTTACGAACGAGAACCAGGCGTGTGGCTCATATGGGCTCAGGTAAAGCGGCGTCCCGAAGCGCTCCGCAACCCTCTCAACCTGCTCAAGCCTCAGGCGATACTCGGACTCCGGGTGGATGTTTGAGCCCGAGAACAAAAGCGAGACCCGGTAATTCTTTCCGAAATACTCAATAGCGTATGTTGCATCAGGCCCACAGCAGACATCAAGAAGAAGTTCCTCCATCACCGCCCTCCCGCCACCTGGCCGTCGCTTTCAAGCCTCAGCTCAAAATCCCTGGTTATTCCGGGCTCAAGCCCCTTCTCTGGGGTTATACCCCTCGTTGCCCAG
>Ga0078972_1009886_pt1 | contig 18375 bp, 15 predicted proteins | sample YelNatPaOPGAMG01_FD_67568 | JGI IMG/M metagenome (GOLD analysis project Ga0078972, IMG submission 67568) | Hot spring thermophilic microbial communities from Obsidian Pool, Yellowstone National Park, USA - OP-RAMG-01 (SPADES assembly) (version 2) | ecosystem: Environmental > Aquatic > Thermal... | reverse complement strand
CTTCGGCTGAGCCCTTCCAATCACCGCCGGAAAACCGATCGCCGTGGCAAGGCCGCTCACCCCTGCTGCCTTCAAAAAAGACCTTCGACTGAAACCACTCTTCTTTCTTTTCCCTTCCATAAACATGCCTCCTTTCCTGCCGTCGATCTGGGAATGACTTCATGGCGAGGGGTCATCCCTCGCCCTACGACACCCCTGTGGTGGCACCAAAAAGCTCTGCACTCGTACAGTAGCCCATTTCTTCTCTCCAAAGCTCAAACCCCGAGATAGGCTTCCTTGATGTAATCGTTGCCGAGAAGGGCCTTGGCCTCTCCTTGAAGGGTGATCCTCCCGTTCTCGAGGACATATCCCCTGTTGGCCATATCCAAGGCGTTGAAGACGTTCTGCTCCACGAGGAGAATCGTTGTACCTTGCTCATTGATCCGCCGAATCGTTCGAAAGATCTCCTCGACCATGAGGGGAGCAAGACCCAGCGACGGCTCGTCAAGCATGAGGAGCCTGGGCAGCGACATCAAGCCCCGGCCGATAGCCAGCATCTGTTGTTCCCCTCCAGAAAGAGTTCCTCCTCGCTGCGAGGCTCGCTCCCGGAGAATAGGAAAGAGGGAAAAGACCTTTTCGAGGCTCTCTTGCCGCTTGACCTTGGCCTTGGGAAGATAGGATCCCAATTCGAGGTTCTCGAGCACGGTCATTCCGGGAAAGATCTTTCTCCCCTCAGGGATTCGAACGATACCCCGCTCGACGATATGATGGGACGAAAGATGGCCAATCGGCTCTTCCTCAAAGACGATTTTCCCATCGCTCGGACGAAGGATCCCCGCAACGGTCTTGAGCAGGGTGCTCTTGCCCGCGCCGTTTCCCCCAACCAGGGTGACGACTTCCTTCTCCCGGGCATCCAACGAAACCCCGTGAAGAACCTCCACATCCCCGTAACGAACGCTAAGTCCCTCGATGCTGAGCAAGAATATACTCCTTCCCGAGATAGGCCTCGATCACCTTCGTATCCTTCGCCACCTCCTCGGGCAGCCCTTCCGCGATCTTTCGACCATAGTGAACGACGACAATACGATCCGAAAGGGACATGATCGCCTTCATCACATGCTCGATCAATAGGATCGATATCCCGTCTTCACGGATGCGACGGATGTGCTCGATCATGTTGTCGGCCTCTCTGGGGTTGAGCCCACCGACCACTTCGTCAAGTAAGATGACCTCGGGTCGGGTCGCCAAGGCTTTGGCCAATTCGAGATATTTGCGGTGGCCAATGGGAAGGGAAGAAGCCAGATCGTCCTTCTTTTCATAAAGCCCCACCGCCTTCAAAACCCGGATGGCCTCGTCGGTCGCCTCTTGCGGTGAAGGGGTGCGGCTGTAGGCGCCGATTCTCACATTCTCGAGAACCGTCAGGTTCGCAAAGGGCTGGGTGAGCTGAAAGGTTCGTGCAAGGCCTCGCTTGCAGATTTCATAGGGCCGAAGGCCCGTAATCTTTTCCCCCTTGAAGAAAACCGTTCCCTGGGTCGGATGGTAAAATCCCGTGATCAGATTGAAAAGTGTCGTCTTGCCCGCTCCGTTGGGCCCAATAATGCCCAGGATTTCCCCTTTCTTCATTCCGAAGGAGAGATCGCTCACCGCCGTCAGGCCACCAAACGTTTTCGTCAGCCCCCGCGCCTCCAAAATGATCATAATCGCTTCGTCCCCTTACCAGACCCTTGAAAGCCTTCGATAAGCTGTCTGCAATCCTCCCAGGATTCCCTTGGGCAAGAAGATGATGACCACGATGAGGATCGCCCCATAAACCATCAGATGAACACCGCTATAGCCCTTGAGAAGGTTTCGCGTCCCCTCGGAAAGAAGCTCAAGGATCGCTGCACCCACAAAGGGTCCTAAAACCGTCCCCGCTCCCCCAATGATCGGTCCCAAGAGCACTTCAATGGACACCCCTGTGCCGAAGGTCGATTCCTCCTCGATCATCAGGTAGTATTGGGCGTAAAACGTACCCCCTGCAGCGGTGAGAAAGGCGCTGATGGCCATGGCGATCAGTTTGTATCGGAAGACGTTCACCCCGAGGGCATCCGCCGCGCCTTCGTTTTCTCGAATGGCCAAGAAGTACGATCCCAATCGTCTCCGCTCAATGGCGTGGGTCAGATACAGAACCAGGATCATCATGGCGAAGGCGATATAATAGTAAGGCACCTTGGTCGTGAACTGAAAGGCAAGAAGGGAATTGCCCTTCAGAGGGATCGTGATGCCCAAGGGGTATTTCACCGCCATCCACTCGACGGCAAGGAGGCGAAGCATCTCCGCCACGGCCAACATCGCCAGGGCGAAGTAGGGCCCCCTTAACCCATAGCGGAAGCTCAAAGAGCCGACAAACAGGCCCAGGAGAAGACCTACCGTTCCTCCCAGAAACATTCCGATCCAGGGATTGACTCCGAAATGGATTTGAAGGATCGTGGAGGTGAAGGCCCCGATGCCGAAAAAGGCCGCGTGGCCGAAGGAAAACTGGCCCGCATAGCCTCCCAAGATGTTCCATGCCGATCCCAGGTAGGTGAAAAAGAAGATCATCGTTACAAGATGAAGAAAATATCCGCCGATGAATCGGGGAAGGACCAGAAAGAAGAGACCCCCTGCGAGCGCTCCGATCCACGCGAGCGTTCTCTCTCGATTATTCCTCACGGGACCTCCCGAAAAGCCCCTCCGGTTTGAAGAGCAGGACGAGAATGAAGATGAAGTAGATGACGAACTGCTTCAACTGGCCTGGTACAAAGGCCGCGGCAACCGATTCGGCCAGACCGATCAGGAGTCCCCCCACCAAGGCTCCGATGAAGTTACCCATCCCTCCCAGAACAACCACCACAAAGGCCGTGATGACGAAAATTCCACCCACGTGAGGGTTTACGTAGAAGAACGTGGCTGCAAGAGACCCTGCTGCGCCCACACAGGCCGTACCGATCCCGAACGCCACATAGTAAATGCGCCGAAGATTGATCCCCACGGTGAGCGCTCCCTCTTTCTCCTCGGAAGAGGCCCGGATCGCTTTTCCGAGATCCGTGTATTTGAGGAAATAGTAGAGGACACCCGTGAGAAGAAAGGCGAACAAAAAGGCGATCACCTTGGGAAAGCTGACCATCACCGTTCCGATCGTCGTAGCCTTTTTGAGATAGCCAATGTCCAGGGTCCTGAAATTCGGGCTCCAGAGAAACAGGGCGAAGTTCTCAATGAGAAGGGAAATCCCCAGGGTGAGGAGCAACTGGTTATGCTCCGGTGCGTCGAGGACCTGGGAGATCAATACCCGCTCCACCACAAGGCCGAGAAGAAAGAGGATCGGGATGGAGAGAAGAAGGGAAAGATAAGGGTCGATCCCCAGAAGCACAAAGGCCCAGTACGTCGTGAACATCCCCAACATCATGAACGAGCCATGGGCGAAGTTGATGATCTTCATCACCCCGAAGATCAAGGTCAGACCAATGGCCACGAGGCTGTAGACCCCTCCCATGAGAATCCCGCTGACAATGGATTGCAGAAGAAGGGGAAGACCCGGAAGGCTCATCCAACGGCTCCAAAAGTCATAAAGGTATGTATTTAATACATGACGCCCTTGACCGTGTCAAGGGGAAAGGGTGCGTTTCACATCATGCTTCGGACTGGCTTCTGGGAATAGAGCCCCCACCTGAAACGCCAGCCCCTTCCTCCGCGGAGCCGGGGCTGGCGCCTCCGTTTTCCATCATCCCTTGTAGTGAAGTTTCACCGGGCGTTTCACATACTGACCTACGCCGGGCTGGGCCACTACCTTGTCGTTTTCAAAAACCACCTGCCCCCGAAGGATCGTATGGGTCGGCCACCCTCGGTAGCTCAAGCCCTCAAAGGGCGTGAAATCCTGGGCCGAGTGCAGAGTCTCCACGGAAACCTCTTTCTCCTTTTCGAGATCGATCAGAGCCAGGTCCGCATCGGAGCCAACGGCGATCGTTCCCTTCTTCGGATAGAGCTCATGGTAGAGAGCCGGATAATAGGACGTAAGCTCTGCAATCCTTTCAAGGGGAAGGCCTCGCTTGCGATATCCCTCGGTAAGCAAGAGCGGAAAGAGCAGCTCTGTCCCTCCGAAGCCGGCAAGGGAGGTCCAGAGGTCTCCCTCCTTGATCTTCTGGGTTGAACAGGCATGATCGCTCACGACGGTCTTGATATCCCCCGCAAGCACAGCCTGCCACAGCGCCTCGACGTGCTCTCGCTCACGGATGGGTGGGTTCACCTTCCCAAGCCTGCCGTAAGGGATATCGTTCGAGAGGCCGAGATGATGGAGCGTCCCTTCGAGCAAGATGTTCAGTTCGGGATGCTTCCCGACCGCCTCCTTTCCCGCCTCGATCGCATCGATGCTGGAGAGGTGGAGCAAGTTGATGGGACAATGAGTCTCGCCTGCCAAGACCTCCGCATCCTTGATCGCCATGCGCTCGGAAAAGGCTGGCCGGGCATCGCTGTAATCCTTCAGAGGTCGCCCCGATTCATGTTGCCTCACGTATTGGGTCGCCACGTTGATGATCTCCGGCTGTTCGCAGTGAATGCTCAGGCTGATCCGTCCATAGTCCTTGTATTTTTCGTTCGCCCTGGCCACTTCCTTCATGTAGTTGTACAGAAAGCCGAGATCGTAAGAGGTGTTGAGCAAGAGATACTTATCTCCTCCTGCACCGCCTGTGAGATCGAGCATCTTGTAGAACATGAAGTATTTGAAGGTCGAAATCCCGAAACGCTCGATGAGAAGGTCGATCTCTTTCATCTGCTCCGGTGTCATGATGGAAACATGGTAAGCGTAATCGGTAAAAAAGGAGCCTTTCGACTTTTCGAGAACCTCGGGGAAGACCTCCTGGTAAGGTCCCGAGCGATTGAGATAGTTCTTGCCTGTCCGAAAATAGCTGCAGATCGTGGTGACGCCTCCCCAAACAGCAGAGCGTGACTCGCTCAAGGCATCCTCGTCGAGGGGTCTGAAAATACCGATATGGAAATGGGAATCGACGGCTCCGGGAAAGACATACTTCCCCGAGGCATCGATGACCCGCTCGCCAGTTTGGGGGTCGATGCGAAGGGAAATCGCGGCGATCTTTTCGCCCTTTACGCCGATATCGGCCTTCACCACACCCGTCTTAGGGATCACCAGATGGCCACCTTGGATCACCAGATCGTATACCTTCATGATTCCTCCTCTCCCCAAATGGATTGCTTTCCCCGCCGTTTCGCGAGCTATGCTTCGGCGCCCGAACGAAACCCCTTGAATTCGCAGAATCAGAATCCTTCTGTAAAGGTCCTCACGTCCTTGTAGGATTCGACCCTTTTTGCCCTATCCAGGATCTCCTTTGCCTTTTCGAGACCGTAGATCGGCCCCGTGAGGTCGATGAACTTCCTATCGAGCTCCTCTTCCGTGTAGGGATCCTCCAAATCGCCCTTGCTCACCCAAACGGTTTCCGTAAAGGTTTCCCCGTTTTTCAAGCGTACGGTCACCCGGGACGGCCGACGAGCAGGCATCATCTGAGTGAACTCCGCTCGCTCCTCCACCTGGACCCGTGCTGCCAGTTCTTGAATCTCCTTTTGCTCCACTTTCTCAGGCAGAAAGCTTTCGACTCCAGAATGGCCGTGGACCACGGTTGTAGCGATCGCAAAGGGGATGGAGAACTTCGCAGCGAGCATGTTACGGGGTTTCCGAGATGAAAGCTGCGCGGCGAGGGAATAGGTCTCCACATGGACCGATTCCACGTCCTCGGGCCGAAGCACTCCCTCTTTCTGCTGTTTCATGATCCGATACAGGGCATCGAGGCTCGAATGGTTGTAACGGCAGCAGGCATAGGCCTTGAAATAGTTTCGCGTGATCTCGTAGCGGCTACCCAGGGCTTCGGTCATGGCTGCGGGGTTGAAGGAATCCGAGACAACGCCTCCATATACGGAGCCAATGCCGTCTTCCTCTCCAGTGAAGCCGCTCTCGAGGAGATGGAAGGCCAGGATGGCCATGGAACCACTCACACCCGCGTAAAGGTTTCTCACCGTGCCCCCTTCGAGCATCGTCTTTCGCGAGGTGGCCAGGGTCATGGAGGAGGCGATATTGACCAGGGTGATCATCGATTCGACGTCGATCCCCATGAGCTTGCCCACGGTCACCGCAGCGCCTACGGTTCCCCAGGATCCATGAGGGTGCATCGTCATCCTCAGTTTCGAGGCGATCCCGATGCGGCATGCCATTTCATAACCGAGGACAATGGCTGCGATCAACTCCTTTCCCGATACGCCCTTCTCTTCTCCCACGGCAAGGGCAGCCGGCACAACGTGTATGCCTGCATGGCCTCGGGCGAATTGGTTTCCCTCGTCCAGTTCCAACCATGTCCCCGAGGTCCCGTTAAGCAGAGCCGCGTTGAGCGGATCCATCTTCCTCTTCTGACCGATCACCGAAGCGATTTCCCGAGGGGAATAGGCACCGAGTCGCCGGGCCATTTCGCGAGGTTCCCGATGCTGGGCTCCTGCTGCAATCGCGGCGATCGTATCATAGAGCACCTTTTTTGCTCCATCCACCACCCCGGGAGGAAGGTCCTCAAAGTCCGTCTCCACCGCAAAACGACAGATCGTCTTCAGATATTCCGGCATCTCATCCGCTCCCTTCTTCCCCCTTCGGGGACCGCCTCTCAGGAAATCGCTTGATGCATCAGCCGATCCTACACAACGTGAACGAATGCCCTTGAACAACCCTTTTCCCTTCAGGTTCGCTCGGCTAAGACGGCCTCTGCGGCCGATTCGCCCGCGATCTTTCCGAGTACTGTTGCCGCCAAGAGGCCATTGGCCGAACTGTAGCCCTTGACTCCCGACCCCGAAAAACCAACCGCCACCCCGCCTCCGGCGTAAAGATTCGGGATGACGCTCCCGTCGGGCCTGAGCACTTGGGCCCTCTTGTTGATCTTCAAACCGCCCTGAGTATGGAAAAGAGCTCCTGTCACCCTTACACCGAAGAAGGGCGGTCTCAAAGGCCCTTGGAAGTTTTGACGACCCAAAGGATCGGGGGCCCTTCCTTCTGCAGCTCGGTTGTAAGCTTCAAGGGTCAGACGAAGCTCCTCGGGCGGGAGGCCGAAACTTCGAGCAAGATCCTCGACCGTTTCCCCCTTTTTCACAGCACCGATCTCGACGCATTGCGTGAAGTCCTCGAAAGAAAGTACCGACCGATAGATCCGCTCGTCGAAGATCTCCACGGCCATCTGATCTTCCTGCCTGAGCACCTCGATGGCATGTTCCGAATAACCCGTATATTCGTTGGAAAAACGCCTTCCCTGTTTGTTTACCTGGAAGCCTCCGTTCACGATGACGACCCACGTGAGGAGGGTGGCATGAGGGTAAGCCACCGATCCGTGGGCCTGATAGGCCCCCATATGTTCGGTAGCAGCCCCGAGCTCCATCCCCCAAAGAATCCCTTCCCCTGTGTTTCCTTCGTGGCCGAAATAGAAGGCATCGGCCATCTCCGGGATGTACTTTCGGAGCATCTCCTTGTTGTTTCCGAAACCGTTGCAGGCGAGGATCACTTTCTTCGCTCGAAGACGATTGATCCCCTGTCCTGCGATCTCCACCTCGAGTCCCAAGACCTCTCCCGCCTCCGTCGCAATGAGGTCCTTCACGGGTGCCTGGGTGACGAGCATGATGTTCTCCCTGGTGGAAAGGGCCGAACGGAGTTCCTGTATGATCTGCGTTCCCTTCCGAGTCGAGGGGGCGTGAATCCTCATGCGCGAGTGGCCGGGATAGAGGAAATCGGTCACGATGTCGAGGTGAATCCCCACAGCATCGACCAACCACTCCACAAGGTGCTTCGATTCGCGGCAAACATGAAAGGTCATTTCGGGATCGCTTTCGTAATTGTTCTTCCTGAAGATATCCTCGGCCATCAACTCAGCCGAATCGTCGATCCCTGCTGCCTTCTGAAAGCGTGTCCCCGCTGCGGGGATCATCCCCTGGCTGAGGGCCGTATTGCCTCCCACCTTCTTCTCCTTTTCGAGGATAACGACCTCCAGCCCCCGCTCCGCCGCGGCAAGAGCGGCAATGAAACCGCACGCTCCCCCTCCTACCACCGCCACATCGCATTCCAAATCCCACGACAAGGCATCCTTGTTCCTGAGCCGCTGGACCATCTTTTCTCTCCTCTCATCCCCTTTGAATGGGTTGCCAAAGGCCCGAACGGAATCGTCCCTTCCTGCCTGAGTGGTATGGGTTTCGTTCTCATCGGCGTCATCCATCTGTCTCCCTATCTACCGAGTTGAAGAAGAGCTGCCAACTCTTCCAGGGAGTGATCCTCAAGGTTTGTGATGACCTCTCCAAGCCTCTTTGTTTCTTCTTCGGAGAGGGCGAACCGGGCATTGGCATTGAACTTGGCATAAACCTCTTCCCAAGTCGCGGGGTTTTCGGGTTCGCCTTTGGCGAGTTCCACCTCCGCCTTCCACTCCCTGCCCTGCTGATCAAGAATCCGTACGGTCGCTCCCCTTTTCTCAGGATAGCTCTTCTCCCATCGGGTACCCACTGAAAGCTCCACCCTTCGAGAAAGGGCTTGAATCCCCTGGTCCCGAACGGTCTCTTCGCAATACTTGTCCGCTCCGGCATCCCCTTTCATCAAAGCCAAAGCGATCGAATAAGGAATGCTGAAGCGGGCGGCCGAGGGAGTGGTCACATCGGTGATTCCAGCGAGGCGTATGGCGGCCGGGTAGGTCTCAACGGCAATCCGGGCGATCTCGGAAGGTTGAATCCGGCTTTTCTTGAAGGCCTCGAGGGCTCCGTCGATAGGAGCATGGGCATGACGGCAGGCCGCATAGAACTTGATGTAGGTGTTGCATATCTCGAATTCCGTTCCGAGGCCCCGGGTCAAGAGGTCGGCCTTCACCTCGTCGCTCACCGCCCTCAAGAACCCATCTTCACCCTCAAAAACCGCAAGGGGTCCTCGAGCTCCTTTTTTCGCCAGGATACAGGAAAGCAGTCCCGACATGGCTGCCCGGCCGGGATTGATCGGTTTGACCTTGGCTCCCTCTGCTTCGTGGTTAACCTGCAGAAGCCCCGAACCCTGCAAACCTGCCATGCCCAAGGCTCCCACGGTTTCTTCGTGGGTCAGTCCCAGGATCTTAGCGGCCGCAGAGGCTGCTCCAAAAGGGCCTGCCATACCTGTCGAATGAAACCCCCGGTTGAGGCTCGAAGGGTTGACCGCCGCACCAACACGAATCATCACCTCATAGCCGGCAACGATGCCCGTGATCAGCGTCTTGGTATCGGCTTTCGAGAGCTCACCCGCCGCGATCGATGCGGGAATGATGACGGTCCCCGGATGGAGGGCTCCGTATCGGTGGCCGTCATCCATGTCGAGGGCATGGCCGCAGGCCCCGTTGCCAAAGGCTGCGTGAACCGCAGGGACCCTCTTCCTTCTCCCCACGAGGGTCGCTTCCGGAGTACCTCCCAGGCCTTCGAGGTAATCGACAACGAGGCGAGGAAATTCCATGAGCCTCTGGCCTGCCAGGGCTACACCGACGAAATCGAGAATCAGTTTCTTCGTCTGAAGAACGACGGGAGGCTTCAATTGACCGTAGGTGAGACTTTGAACAAAGTCGGCGTAAGATGAGGAATAAGAACCCATCTCATCCCCTCCTTCTCTTTTCCCGCTCGGCGATCTTTTCGGCCACGGTAAGAAGGTTCAAGGCACGCCTATAGGAACCGAAATCGATCATGCGACCGCCGATCGAAGTGGCTCCCAGACCCTTTGCCTTGGCCTCCTCGTAGGCCTTGATCACGCGTCCGGCAAATTCAACCTCCTCCTTCGAAGGCGAAAAGGCCTGATTCACCGGCTCCACATGCCTTGGGTGGGTGACGAGCTTTCCCGTAAAACCCATCAATTTGACCTTTTTCGCCTCTTTGGTTAGGCTCTCCGTGTCGATCACGAGGCCAAAGAAAGGGGAATCGATGGCGAGAACCCCTGCAGCCCGGGCTGCCAGAGCAAGGGTCGCTCGCGGATAGGAGGCCATGAGGAAAAAATCGTCCGCCGTGAGGCTTGTGACACCCATCCCTGCTCCGATCTCCCGCGAGTAGTCTCCCGCACCAAAGCTTACGCCGATGACCCGGGAGCTACCCGAAATGATTTCTCCAACGCGGGCGATCCCCCTCGGTGTTTCGAGAAGGGGCAGGATGGCGACGCCTTGTTCCTCCATGCCCTTTCTCTTCTCTTCGTCATGAAGAAGTCGTTCGAGCCGCACCACATCCTCTTTCGACTCCGACTTGGGAAGCATGATCCCATCGAGACCAGGGACCACGACGTAGCTCAAATCCTCTTCGGTCCAACCCGTATCAAAGGCGTTCACCCTTACGAAGACTTCGAGCCCTTTCTCCTTGAGCACGGGAATCGAATCCCTGGCAAAGACCCGACCCGTCTCTTTCTCGGCCACGGGACAGGCATCTTCGAGATCGAGGATGACCGCATCTCCCGCCTCCGTCGCAGCCGTCGTGATCATCCTCCAGCTATTGGCCGGCACAAAAAGCAAGCTTCTCAATATACGATCCACCGCAACCTCCATTCCAAAGGCCCTTAGCCTGACCCCACCACCCGATATTCCAGAGGTGTTCTATCCATGGCGCCCTCCTTTGCCGGCGGGGGACAAGTCCCTGCCCTACGGATCCTCCGTTCAGCCTGCGGAGACGGACTTGAACACCTTTTGGAGCGTGGGACCGATCTCCTCGGGCCGATCGACCACGTGGGCACCCACCTCCTGAAGGGCTTTCATCTTGCCCTCTGCCGATCCTCTGCCGCCCTCGACGATCGCGCTGGCATGAGAGAAACGAAGACCCGAAGGTAGTCCCTTGCCGGCGATATAGGCGATGAGGGGTTTGGTGTACCCTCCCCCCTTGATCACCTCGGCCGCTTCTTCCTCCATGACCGTTCCGATCTCGCCGAAGTAGACCACGCCATCTGTTCCTTCATCCGATTGAAAAAAAGGAAGAAACTCAGCCAAGGTCATCCCCAAGATAGGCTCCGATCCCAAATGGATCGCCGTGCTTACCCCAAACCCCGCCCTGCATACGGCCCAGCTCAGGGTGCTTGTCTGTCCGCCGCTTCGGGAGATGACCCCTATTCTTCCGGGCCGGAACGCGATCTTCGGCAAGTCGGAAGAGCCCATGAATCCTCCCAGACCGCCTAACGAGGCCCTTCCCGGGCTGACGATCCCTGCCGAACCCGGACCGATCAAGCGAATCCCGGCCCTCTTGGCATGGGCGATGATCTCGAGGGTATCGTGAAGGGGAACCCGTTCGACCCGCATGAGCACGGTTTTGATGCCCGCATCGAAGACCTCGAGGACCGCTCCCTTCGCCTCCGGTCCCGGAACAACCACAACAGAGGCGTCGATGGGACCGACGGCCTCGAGGGCCTCCTTGACGCGATTGTAAACCGGCACCCCCCAGACCGTATCTCCGCCTCGGCCTGGAGTCACCCCTGCCACCACCTTCGAACCGACCTCGATCATCCTTCTTGCTACGTTCTGTCCGAAGCGACCCGTGATGCCCTGAATCAGCATTCGTGTCGTCTCATCCACAATGATGGCCATCTTTACCTCCTAAGCCATGAGGAGAAGCGTCTCAACTCCGCCTTCCCCGCCGGCCATGTGAATCCGCGCTCGGATCGATCTCTTGCGACGTAAGATTCATCCCTAAGGATGTAGGCCAAGGGTTTTTTCCCGATAAGCCTCGATCCCTTCGAGAGGGACCTCGATACGGATACAATTCGTCCCCTTGTGCCAACAATGGTATTCGCAGCTCAGACACTCGTTGTCGAGGCGCTTGATCTCTTCAGGTTCCGTCACGGCAAGGACAGGACGGTTACCCTCGATCTTCAGAATGTTTCGGCCGTAGAGCCGGCACGCCTTCACACACGCAAAGCCACAGGAAGGCTGAGCCGTATTCCGAATGGCCGGTTCGCAACGGCTGTAGTCGATCGTGATCTTGATTTTTCGGGCTTCGAAAACCAACTTCTCCTTTCCCATGGCCTTCTAACTCCTCTCCTCTCTGCCCTCTTCCTCTTGATACCGACGGACCAGCTCCTGGACCCGATCCGCAATGAAATGGGTATCGTAGATATAATCCCGACCGTACAACTCCCACCGAAGGGGAACATCCTTGAGCCCTTCTCGGATGATCTCGTGGGCCTCCTGTTCCTTGTTTCCTGCAAGCAACAAGACCACAGGAAACCCCGGCCGTTTCGGCGCCTCCTCCCTCAAGGCCTTCACGATGGCATGGGCATGGTGCCATTGTTCCTGGTTGGCAAGGCACGCTCCCATGAGCACGTATCCATCGATCGGCTGGGAGAAGATCGCTTTGATGACCCGATAGACCTTGCTTGCAGTGGGATCCCCGCTGGTGTCGGCATAGTTTGCGATCTTGAACCCTCGGGCTACAAAGGCGCTCGCGCCGAGCATGGCACCTCCGCCGCCGATGCCGTGAAAGCCAAGCCATCCTCTCCCCTTGATCTCCGGATACATCTGGGTGAAGTATCCTGTTCCGCGATAATCGTCTTCCTCGATCCTCCAGGCGATCTCCTCGAGTTCGGTCGGTGGCCTCTCCATATCGCGCGGGACGCGGATCTCGAACTCGGGGTGGCGGAAAACGGAGTTATCATCGATCGTCATGCGGCAGTCCGCGGCATAGAGCTTTTTATCCTTGGCCAGCACCAAGGGGTTGATCTCCGCGGCCCTGGCGTCGCAATCCCTGAAGGCCCTGTAGAGATTGCAAATGACGTTTATCAGCTCTCGGTGCACGTCGCCCGGAAGCCCCCCGTCGAAGGAGAGTTTCGAGAGAAGGGCTTCTCCTTCTTCAGGCCCGACCCCTTTGAGGTAGTCCACATGGAGGGTGGCCACCTTTTCTGGATTCCTCTGAGCCACCTCCTCGACACCCACCCCACCTTCCGTGCTGAAAAGGAGGACCGGACCCTTCACCTTGTAGGAGTTGCTTACGATGACGCCAACGTAGAACTCCCTTTCAATCCCGATCTGTTCCTCGACAAGGAGCTTTTTCACAGGAAGTCCTTTGATCGTGCTTCCGATCATCTCGCGCGCGATCCTTTCGGCTTCCTCTTCGTCCTGAGCGAACCGTATGCCTCCCGCCTTGAAACGACCTGTGGCCCAAACCTGAGCTTTGAGGACAACGGGCTTCCGTATCCCATGGGCCGTCTCTCGAGCCTCTTCAGCGCGACTCACGCACCGACCCAACGGAACGGGTATCCCTACCTTTTTCAATACTTCCTTGCCCTGGTATTCGTAAATCCTCGCCATAACAACCTCCGACTCCCGGCCATCAAGCTCCGTCTCGCTCTCGTCTGCCCTCTCCCACGAAAGATCTCCATCCTTTGGCTCCTTTTCCAAAAGTGCCTCAGGCCTTCTCGAACACCATCAATCGGTTCAGGGTTCCGATATCCTCCAGTTTTTCTAAGGAAAAGACGGTCTCGATGAGTTGATCGATCTGGTTTGCCCTCATCCTTTTTCGGGCCATCCCTTTGAATTTCTCGACGATCTCTCCGTCCGTCATCGGGTTTCGGGCATGGCCCCTTGGATAATCGACGCGACATCGATAGCGTTTGCCCTGCTTCGTCACGATTTCAGATATCCCAGCGGGTCGAACCCTGTCCAAAGAGGGATCGCCTCGAAGAACGACCTTATCGATCAGCTCCAACACCCGAGGGTCGCGATATTTTTCCGGTGCGAACTGATCGGGACCGATCTCGCGATCGATCACGGCGATCGCGGTAAGGTAATACGAGCTGTGATCGGCCGTCTCTTTGTTCTTGGGATATTTTTTCACCGGATCGCCCGTATGCTCCGCACATCGCTTGCTCGTTGTGATTCGGATCTCGGCGACATCTTCGGCTCGGATGTTGTGTTGGCGCACGAGGGCCAAGGTTGCGCTGAGATGGCCATGGGATGAGAAGTCCGCGATGATCGATTTGATACACGTCTCCCGGATCGCAAACTTACCTTTTGGAGGGACGACCCTTGAAAGATCGTATTCGCCCTGCATGATCGCCGCCGCAAACCCATCATGGCCCTCGATGATCGTCGTGGGACCTGTGAACCGCCTTCGGGCCAGCTCTGCAGCAAGGATGCCGGCATAGGACATGGTCGGGAAGCGGATGTTCTTGGTCATCGTGTACTCTTCAGCAGGGGTGTCGAGAATCCCCAAGACCGCGTGACAGCTCCCGCAAATGCCTACCGCGTTCTCCATCTCCTCTTCGCTCAGGCCGAGCACCTTTCCGGCAAGAATGGGCATGATGTAGGCCCCTCTCGTATCGCCGTTCCATCCTTTCTTCTCCATTCCGGGGCCCGTCACCGCCTCGAGGAAAGCCAGAGAGAGATCGTATCCTGCCACGATCGTTTCGATCGCCTTCTTTCCCGAAAGATGTTCCCGCTCCCCGAGGGCCAAAACGGTCGGGATCAACTCGCTGGGGTGGTAACCGGTCCGGTAGGTTTCCCCCTGAAGGATAAAAGCCGTATCGTTGTAATCGAGATACCGAACCATCGCGCCATTGACCAGGGTCGCGTTGAGGCAGGATGTCTCAAAACCGCTCCCAAAAACCGTCGCCTCTCTGGGATGGCCTGATTCTCGAACATAGGCTTCAAGTGCCCCGCGGCAATCGCTTTCGTAGCCTCCAATCGCACAGCCCAAGGTGTCCAGGACCACTCGCTTGGTCTGATGCACCACATCCTCTGGAAGATCCTCAAATTTCACGTCCCGTGCAAATCGAGCCAACGCTCGGGCGATTCCCATGCCTCTTGCCCTCCTCGACTTCTTGTCCGGCTTGCCTTGTATTAATATTATAACAAAATACCTTTGTCAAGAGAGAAAATCGAGATGGATGTAACGCCTCAGTTGAGCGGGCGGAAGGACGACCATGAAGGGTGGAAGGCCGGATCGAGTCAGAGCCGGGAATCCGGTCCCGTAGGATCACTCGCTTTCCCAGCCGTATTTGCCGACGAGCTTGACGAAGCGGCAACCTCCAAGATCCTCTTTGAAGGTTCCGCTTGGCGTCTTGGTAATCCGGTAGAGGTCTTGGGAGAAGGCATCGCCCACGGGTATGACGAGGCGCCCTCCCACCACCAGTTGCTCGACAAGGGGCTTTGGGATGTCCGGAGAGCCAGCCGTAACAATAATGGCGTCAAAAGGGCTCTCCTCAGGCCAGCCCTGGGTCCCGTCGGAGATGCGGATCTCGAAATTCGTGTATCCGAGCTTATAAAGCAGCTCCCGAGCCTTTACCCCAAGGGAGAGGATCCTTTCGATGGAGAAAACCTTGTCCGCTATCTCGGCCAGAATTGCCGTCTGATATCCGGAGCCGGCACCAATCTCAAGGACCTTCTCTCCGCCCTTCAGCTGCAACGCCTCGGTCATCAAGGCCACCATATAGGGCTGGGAAATGGTCTGCCTCTCCCCAATCGGAAGGGGATAATCGCTGTAGGCCTGATTCCACAGGGCCTCCTCCACGAAGAGGTGCCGAGGAACCTTTCGCATGGCCGCAATCACCTTCGGGTCCCGAATCCCCCTTGCAACGATCTGTTCATCCACCATCCGGTTTCTGGCTTTGGTAAAATCGATCATCCTTCGGGCCTGTTTCCGTGGATTCGTCGGAGCTGTTTTTCGATCTTCCCCTCAGGATTCGCCAACGCTCTCCGCTTTCTTTTTCAGCTCGTTCAAAATGTTCAGGGCATCAAGAGGGGTTAATTGTTCGATCTTCAGCCTTTTCAGCTCCGATCGCAAAGGGTCCGGACGCGAAAAAAGGGAGAGCTGAAGGCTCTCCACCGGCTTTGCGACCGATCGGGTCGTCTTGGCGATCCGTGGCAATCCCCTTGCGTCCAATTCGCTTCGCTCGAGATTCGAAAGGATCTCTTTGGCCCGTTCGATCACCGGATCGGGGAGACCGGCCAAGCGGGCCACCTGAATACCGTAGCTACGGTTCGTCCCCCCTTCGACGATCTTCCTAAGAAAGATGATCTCCCCGCCCCATTCTCGAACGGCCACATTATAATTTTTCACCCTTTCCTTGGTGAGGGCGAGCTCGGTGAGCTCGTGGTAGTGGGTGGCAAAAAGGGTCTTGGGTCTTCGTGACGGAGGGTTATCATGAAGATATTCGACGACAGCCCACGCAATGCTCAGTCCGTCGAAGGTGCTCGTGCCCCTTCCGATCTCGTCCAGGACGACCAGGCTCTTTGAGGTCGCTTGACTCAGAATTCGGGCGGTCTCCATCATCTCTACCATGAAGGTGCTCCGCCCCATGGCGATATTGTCCGATGCGCCAATTCGGGTGAAGATTCGATCGACCAGACCGATTCGAGCCTCCCGGGCGGGCACAAAGCTTCCGCTTTGAGCCATCAAGATGATCAGAGCCACCTGCCTCAAATAGGTCGATTTCCCTGCCATGTTGGGTCCGGTCAGGATGACGATCTGTTTCTCCTTCGTGTCGAGCTCCGCATCGTTCGGAACGAAGCGCTCCTCCAGGGCCATCTGTTCCAGGACCGGATGCCTGCCGTCTCGAATGATAACCGCATCGCCCTCATCGATCTCGGGCCGGACATAATCGTAACGATCGGCTGCCTCGGCCAAGGCGCAAAGGACGTCAAGGTTGGCCACGGCCGAGGCTGTCCGTTGAAGCCTCGGGGTCGCCTCGGCCACCTGCCTTCGAATCCTCTCGAAGATCTGATATTCGAGCTGACAGATCTTTTCCTGGGCCCCCAAAACCTTCTCTTCGAACTCCTTGAGCTCCGGTGTAATAAATCGTTCCGCATTGACCAGGGTCTGCTTCCGCATATAACGATCCGGAACGAGATGGAAATGGCTCTTGGTCACCTCAATGTAGTAGCCGAAAACTTGGTTGTAGCGGACCTTCAACGAGGGAATGCCCGTTTTTCGTCTCTCCTCCTCTTCGAGCTTGAGGATCCAACTCCGCCCCTCTTTCGAGACAGCCCTCAGCGCATCCAGTTCTTCGTCGTAACCGGCTTTGATAATCCCTCCTTCTCTAAGGCTAAAGGGAGGGTCCTCGACGATGGAAGAATCGAGGAGTTCGAAGAGATCCGGAAACGCTTCGATCTCAAGAAAAAGGGCTCGAAGCATCGGTGTTTCCAAGGGCTCAAGGATCTTTCTGAGGTCCGGCATCTTCAGGAGCGATCGCTTCAGCCCCAGGAGATCCCGCGCATTGGCATGACCAAGGAAGATCCGCGAGGTGAGCCGCTCGAGATCCTGAACCTCCCTCAGGGCTTCCCGAAGATCTTTTCTTTCGATCTTCTTCTCCTTGAGTTCCCCCACGCTCTGGAGCCTCTCGTTGATCTTTTGGACATCCATCAAGGGGTAATGCAACCACTGTCTCAGCCTCCGGCTCCCCATGGCCGTGACCGTCTGATCCAGAACTCCTAAGAGCGAGCCCTTCTTCCCTCCACCACCAAGGGATTCTGTGAGCTCGAGGTTTTTCTTCGTCGTTTCGTCGATCCCCATAAAATCCTGAACCTTATAAAAAAAGAGGGAACGAAGGTGGGTCAGGGCTGTCTTCTGGCTCTCTGCGGCGTAATGAAGAACCATCTCCGCGGCAAGGGCTGCAAGAGGATCTCGATCGATCCTCTCCATAACCTGGGGAAACTGTTCTCGAAGGGCCGGAAGATCTTGAAGCCTTTCCCGCTTCGAATCCTCGAGGTAGGTGATCATCCTTCCTTCGAAGGCCTTTCGAAAACGGGAAAAACAGGGATGATTCTCGAAGCTACGCCAGCTCAGAATCTCCTTCGGTTCGTTTCTCGAAGCCTCGTTCAGAAATGGTTCCACGCCGACGATCTGACAGGCCCGGAACTCGCCTGTGGAGATCTCGATGAAGGAGAGGCCAAAGACCTCTTCGTCCGCGCAGAATCCCATGAGATAATTGCTGGCTCCCGTTCCAAGGTAGGCGGCCTCGGTGAGAAGGCCCGGCGTGAAAACCCGAACCACCTCCCGCCTCACGATGCCCTTGGCGAGCTTCGGGTCCTCGACCTGTTCACAAAGGGCGACCTTAAACCCTTTCTGGAGCAATTTTGAAATATAGGATTCCGCAGCATGGTAGGGAACGCCGCACAGAGGAATCGGGTCCTTTGCTCCCTTATCCCGTGAGGTCAAAGCGATGTCGAGCTCTTTGGACCCGATCTTAGCGTCCTCGAAGAACATTTCGTAAAAATCACCCATTCGGAAGAAGAGGATCGCATCGGGGTACTGGGCTTTAATCTGAAGATATTGCTTGATCGCGGGGGTATGGGGCTTCATTCGTTAGGTTCAAGGTTCAGGGTTCAGGGTTCAGGGTTCAGGGTTCAGCGTTCAACGTTCAGGGTTCAAAGTTCAGCGTTCAACGTTCAA
>Ga0078972_1009885_pt1 | contig 18377 bp, 12 predicted proteins | sample YelNatPaOPGAMG01_FD_67568 | JGI IMG/M metagenome (GOLD analysis project Ga0078972, IMG submission 67568) | Hot spring thermophilic microbial communities from Obsidian Pool, Yellowstone National Park, USA - OP-RAMG-01 (SPADES assembly) (version 2) | ecosystem: Environmental > Aquatic > Thermal... | reverse complement strand
CGCGCCGGCCCGCGGCCGGGGCCCCCCGGGGGGGGGCCTTTCCCCTTCACCCCGCCGCTCGGGTTGACCGGCAGCCGCCCGCCCAGGGCCGTGTGCCCTCCGGCGAGGAGGCCGGCCCCCTCGCCGGGCCCGCAAAAACCGAGGTCTTCGTAGGCCATGATCTCGGCGATGGAAAAGCAGTCGTGGACCTCGGCCAGGTCGATGTCGCCGGGTCCGGCCCCGGCCTGCTCGTAGGCGGCGGTCGCCGCCCGCCGGGCGGCGGGCAGTCCGGTGACCAGTTCGCGGTCGTGCACGGCCAGGTAGTCCGAGGCCGCGGCGAAACCGGCCAGGTAAACCGGGCGGTCGGTAAAGCGGCGGGCGGTTGCGGCGTTGCACAGCAGCACGGCCGCCGCCCCGTCGCTGGTGGGACTGCAGTCCCAGATGTTGAAGGGATAAGCGACCATGGGACCCGCCATGGCCTGCTCCAGGGTGATTTCCCGCCGGAGGTGCGCCTTGGGGTTGGCCCGGGCGTGACGGTGGTTCTTCACCGGCACCAGGGAAAGCTGTTCCCTGGTCAGGCCGTATTCGTGCATGTACCGGTTGGCCATCAGGGCGTAGATCCCCGCGAAGGTGGAACCGGCCAGGCGTTCGTACTCGGTGTCCCCGGACACGCCCAGCCACCGGCGTCCCTTCTCGCCCGCGACGTCCCTCATTTTCTCCACCCCCGCCGCCAGGACCACGTCGTACATCCCCGCGGCCACGGCCATGGCCGCGCTGTACAGGGCGAAACCCCCGGAGGCGCAGGCGTTCTCCACGCGCACGGCCGGAATGTGGGGTAGACCCACGTGGCCCATGAGCAAGGGCGCCAACTGGCCCAGTTGAAAACCGCCCCCCGCCGAAAGGCAGCCGATGTAGGCGGCTTCGATCAGGTCCGGGGCAAAGTCCCGGTCCACGCTGCCCAGCGCCTCTTGGTAGGCTTCGGCAAACAGCTCCTTCAGGCCCTTGTACAGGAATTCGCCGTAGGGCGTCTGACCGGCACCGATGATGGCGACCCCTTCCACCACGACATCACCTCCTACGCGAGGGAAGACTCCTTCAACAGTTGACCGGCGATGATCAGGCGCTGGATTTCGTTGGTGCCCTCGTAGATGCGGGTGATGCGCGCGTCGCGGTAAAACCGCTCCACCGGAAAGTCCTTCATGTAGCCCATGCCGCCATAGATCTGCACGGCCTTGTCCGCCACCCGCCCCATGACCTCGGAAGCGAACAGCTTGACCATGGACGTTTCCTTGGCGCACCGCTCCCCGGAGTCCACCCGGGCGGCCACCTCGCGGATCAGGGCCCGGGCCGCCGCCGTCTCGGTGGCCATGTCCGCCAGCATCCACTGGATAGCCTGGAAGGAGGCGATGGGCTGGCCGAACTGGACCCTGGCCTGCGCATAGGACGTACACATCTCGACCAGTTTTTCGCAGGCGCCGACGCAGCGGGCGCCGAGGGTCACCCGCCCCTTGGCCAGGATGCGCAGGGCGTTCGCGTAGCCCCGCCCTTCCTCGCCCAGCAGGTTTTCGGCCGGCACCTCGCAGTTGTCGAAGACCAGTTCGGAGGAATGGGAGCCGCGCAACCCCATCTTGCGCTCCGTCGTACCGACGGAAAAACCGGGAAACCCCTTTTCCACGATGAAGGCCGAGGCGCCCCGCCCGGGCCCCTTGCTCCGGTCGGTCATGGCGATCACGGTGACCACGCCGGCGTCCGGACCGTTGGTGATGAAATGTTTGAGACCGTTCAGAATCCACCTGTCCCCCCGCCGGACGGCGGTGGTGGACAGGTTCCCGGCGTCGGACCCGGCGCCCGGCTCGGTCAGGGCAAAGGCCCCCAGTTTTTCGCCCCGGGCCATGGCCGGCAGGTAGCGTTTCTTTTGCTCTTCCGTGCCCAGTTCCACGATGCCGGTGGAGCCGATGCCGATGTGCGATCCGATCAGGCTGACGAAGCCGGCCGGCGCCCGGCCCAGGTCCTCCAGCAGCAGGCAGCGTTCCAGGAGGGAAAGGCCCAGGCCCCCGTATTCCTCCGGGATGCTCATCCCGAAAAGGCCCATGTCTTTGGCCTTGTCCAGCAGGCTTTGCGGTATCCGGTCCTCGTCCTCGATCTGCCGGGCGAAGGAATCCACTTCCTTGTCCACAAATTCCCGGATCGTCCGTTTCATTTCCAATATCTCTTCCGACGGGGCAAAACTCAATTCCTACTCCCCCTCTGGTTCTCTTTTGGTCCCGATAAACTTCGTCTTCCTAATTCATCAAATCTCCCGATTCGCGCAGCTTGCGCCACAGGGTGGAACGGCTTATCTTGAGAAAGTGGGCCAGTTCCACTTTGCGATGCGTAAACCGCTTCGCCAACTGGTTGATGATTTGGCTCTCCATTTCCTCCAGCGATCCTATCTCCACGGTTATGGCGGCCCTGGTTGCTTCCCTGGCCGGGAGGGCCTCCAGCAGGGAGCGCAGAGTGGCCAGTTCCCCGGGGTCGTCCTCCCCGATGGCGAAATAGCGCTCGGCAAAGTTGGCCAGTTCGCGCACGTTGCCCGGCCAGGCGTAGCCCAGGAACAGCCGGCGAAGGTCCGGCGGCCAAGCCAGGGCGCGAGGCCAGCCCAGTTGACGCAGGAAATGGCCGAACAGAAGCGGTATGTCCTCCGGGCGCTCCCGCAGGGGGGGAAGGGCCAGGGACAGGACGTTCAGCCGGTAATAGAGGTCCAGACGGAAAGCGCCCCTGGCCACCTCGGCGTCCAGGTCGCGGTTGGTGGCGGCGATGACCCGGACGTCGACGGGAATGACCCGGTCGCCGCCGACGTGCATAACCTCCTTCTCCTGGATGGTTCGTAAAAGCCGCGCCTGCAGGTACTGGCTGACTCCCCCGATCTCGTCCAGAAAGATGGTGCCGCCGTGGGCCAACTCGAACAGACCCGGCTTGCCGCCGCGGCGCGCCCCGGTGAAGGCTCCCTCCTCGTAGCCGAACAACTCGCTCTCCAGGAGGTTTTCCGGCAGGGCGGCGCAGTTGACGGCCACAAACGGCCCGTCCCGGCGCGGGCTGGCGTTGTGGATGCTGTGGGCGAAAAGTTCCTTGCCCGTCCCGCTCTCGCCGGTGATCAACACCGTGAAGCTGGTCTGGGCGTAGCGGCGGGCCTGGGCCACGGCCGAGCGGAGGGGAGGGCTTTCGCCGGTGATGTCGTCGAAGGAATACCGGGCCGCCAGCCCCTGGGCCCATAGCTTGAGGCGGGTGTTCTCCTCCATGTGCCTGATCCGCTGCACGGACTGGACGTTCACCACCAGGCGGTACCGGTCCCCCACCCGGATAGGTATGCGGCTCACCATCAGGTCGACGCCGTTTAACCGGACCAATTCCCCGTTGACCTCGCCGCCGTCGCCGTACAGAGACGCAAAAGGCGCGCAGGCCAACAAACGGTCGAGGTTTTTGCCGAGCATCTGGCGCGCTTTCAAACCGGTCAGTTTCTCGGCCTCGCGATTGAAAAAAAACAGGGTATTGCTTTCGTCCAGGGCCAGGACGCCGTCCTGGATGTTGTTCAGGATGAAGGACAGCTTTTCCATCAACAAGGTACCTTCCTGCCTGGTTTTGACCAGACGCATGGCCGCCTTGACCGCGTCGAGGACCGATTCCCGGCTGCTTCGCACATAGACGGCTTGAACACCCCGGCCTGCGGCCTTCGCCAGGAAGCAGGACCCGGTGGCGACAATCGTTTGCATGCCCCTGGCGATCGCCAGGTCGAGTTGTTGGTCCAAATCACCGTCACCGGCGTAGGTGTACAGATGCAACTGCATCCCCAGCACGTGGCCGAGCAGCGCCAGGTCGTACTTGGGCACCTGGCTGTGATGTTCGACGAACGCCACCGGCTCACGGCAGTTCTCCCGGCTGTCGTGCAGGCTCTTGAGAACATCGAAGTTGGTTATCTCGACCACCGACACCGGCAGCTTCACCGCCGCCTCCACCATCCGGGCGGTGGGGCCGCGGGCGATGACCACGTCCACGGCGCGGTCCTGCTCCCACTGCCGGGCGCGGGCTACCGCCGCGGCCAGAATGGCTTCCTCGACCCGTACCGTCACCGGATGGTCCCGGCACACTTCCTGCACCAGTTCGCCGAACCCGGGATACGGGGACAACACACCCAACCTGGTCGTTTTCATCTCTTCCTCCAAGGCTTCAGCCAAAAACTATGGCTGTCTTTCCCCGACCCCCGCCTAAAGGCGGGGGAGTCGGCGAAAAGACTGCTCTCAACCACCCCCGCCTAAAGGCGGTGGCTTGGAATTCCCGCTTCAGCCCTACTTGATCAGCTTTTCCGCGACGTCCGCCAACTCCCGGGCCATCGGCGCCAGGTCCCGGATGCCCGCGCTCACTTCCGCGGAAGTGGCGGCCTGCTCCTGGGAGACGGAGGAGACCTCGCCCACGTGTTCGGCCAGGGCGTCGATGTTGTTTTTGATCCGGCCCAGCTTTTCCGTCACTTCCCTGGCCGAGGACTGGGTCCGGGCGGCCAGCTTGCGGATTTCCTCCGCCACCACGTTGAAGCCCCGCCCGCTCTCCCCGGCCCTGGCTGCGGGGCACCCGCGTCAGCGGGTCATGGCCGCGTTCAAGCCCAAAAGGTGGGTTTGGGAAGCGACTTCCATGATCAGGCCGATGATGGCGTCCAGGTCCCCGACGTCGGTCCTGATCTTTTCGGCGTTACCGGCCAGGGAGGACGCGGCCGCGGCCAGTTGTTCGGCGGAGGCCGCGAAACCGTCGGCCCCGCCGGAGACGGCCGCCACGGCCGCACCCAGCTTCCCGGCCAACTCGTTCAGATCGTCCTCCAGGTACATGGCCCGGCCCATGATCAGGGTCCCCACCACCCGGCCGTCTTCCCGGACCGGGACGCCCACGCCCTTGTACCCGGCCTCCATGCCGTAGAGACCCTTGGGCACCGCCACGGCCACCCGGTCACCCTTCTTGATGACGCCGGCCGCGATCGAGTCCGGTTTGACGGGGTCGCCCGGGGCGATGGGCAGGGTCTTCCCCCGGCGTACCTTGTAGTAAAGATACTTGTCCGTGGTGGAGACGGCGAAGCCCACGTTCTCGTCGTGCAGTTGTTCGAGGTAGGGTATCATGGCCAACACCTTGTCGATTTCCGCCCCGTATTCCGACAAACCCATCCACCCCCGCTTTGGCGAATCCGGGTCACCCCGGTCTTTTCTCCCTACCGGACCAGTTCCCGGGCGATGACCAGGCGCTGGATCTGGTTGGTCCCTTCGTAGATCTGCAGGATCTTGGCGTCGCGCACCAGTTTTTCGACCGGATATTCGCGCATGTAGCCATAACCGCCCATGACCTGGACGGCGTCCACGGCGATCTGCATGGCCGCGTCGCCGGCGAAGCACTTGGCCATGGCCCCTTCCTTGCTGGCCCTCTGTCCCTGGTCCAGCAGCCAGCAGGCTTTCCACACCAGGCCCCGCGCCGCTTCGATCTTGATGGCCATGTCGGCCAGCATGAACTGGATGGCCTGGTTGGCGAATATGGGCTGGCCGAACTGCTCGCGCTGCTGGCTGTAACGCAGGGCTTCCTCGAAGGCCCGCCGGGCCACGCCGACGGCCGAGGCTCCCACCCCCGGCCGGGTGACGTCCAGGGTGCGCATGGCGATACGGAAGCCCTCGCCCTCGTTGGCCAGACGGTTGGCCACCGGCACCCGGACATTGTCGAAGATCACCTCGCCCACGTGGGAGGCCCGGTCGCCCATCTTCTTTTCCTTCTTGCCGCCCGAAAGCCCCGGGGTATCCCCCGGCACCACGATGGCGGTGATGCCCTTCAGACCCTTTTGCCGGTCCACGGTGCAGAACACGGTGTACAGGTCGGCGATACCCCCGTTGGTGATAAAGCACTTGGTGCCGTTGATGACGTATGCGTCGCCTTCCCGCACGGCCGTGGTGGCCACCCGGGAGGCGTCGGACCCGGCGCCCGGTTCGGTCAGGCAAAAGGCGGCCAGCCGGGGCTTCTCGCAAAACGGGGGCAGAAAACGTTCCTTCTGCTCCTCGCTGCCCGCGAGGAGGATGGGCGTCAGGGCCAGGTTGTTGGCCCCGAAACTGCCGGCCACGCCGAGGCAGCCGTAGGCCACCTCTTCGGCGATCACGGCTCCGGTCACGTGGTCCAGACCCGGCCCCCCGTATTTTTCAGGGACGTGGATGTTCATCAGGCCCGCGGCGTGAGCCTTTTCGATCACCCCCCAGGGAACTTGCTCCTTCTCGTCGTACTCGGCCGCCACGGGGATGATCTCCCGCTCGGCGAAAGACCTGGCCATCCGCCGGATCTGCTCCTGCTCCTCGGTCAGTTGGAAACCTACCAATGGGACACGCTCCCTTCCTCAAGCCTTCCGGTCGTATTCGTAGAAGCCCCTGCCCGTCTTGCGGCCCCATTCGCCCTTCACGTACTTCTCCACCACGGTCGGCGACGGCTTCTGGGCCGGATCCATGGTCTCCTGGTAACGCTCCGTGGCGATATAGTACGAGAGGTCGATGCCGGTCAGGTCCATCAGCCGGAACGGGCCCATCGGATGGCCCAGCGCCCCTTCCACGGCGGCGTCGATGTCCGCGGGGGAGGCGATGCCCATGTCGGCGAGGAACAGGGCCTCATGGGTCAGGGCGGCCAGGATGCGGTTGACCAGGAACCCGTAGATCTCCTTGTGGAGCAGCACCGGGGTCTTCCCCATGCTGCGGCAGACTTCCATGACGGTTTGGGCGGTCTGTTCACTCACGTGGGGGCCTCTGACCACCTCGACCACCTTCATCACCAGGGCCGGGTTGAAGAAGTGCATGTTGCAGACCCGGTCCGGCCGGCCGGTCACGTCCTTGAGCTTGGAGCTGACGATGAACGAACTGTTGGTGGCCAGGATGGCGTGCGGCGGACAGATCCGGTCCAGACGGGCGAAGATGTCCCGCTTGAGTTCCAGTTTCTCCAGCACGGCCTCGATCACCATATCGGCGTCGCCGGCCGCCTCCTCCAGGCCGGGGACAAAGGAAATGTTGGCCCGGGCGGCTTTGGCCGCCTCTTCGCTGAGCTTGCCCTTGGCCACCCGCCCGGGCAGCCAGGTGTCGGCGAACTGCTCGGCCTTGGCCAGCGCCGCCGTCTGGTTGTCCGTACACTTGACCCGGTACCCGGCCAAGGCCGCGCTAAGGGCTATCTGGTGCCCCATGTTGCCGGCGCCGACCACGCAGACGTTGTTGATGCCCGGTACAGTCATGTCGTTTCCCCCTCGTATGATTACTTACCATGGTCCCCGGTCAATCCAGGTATTTCGCCGGGATGCTCCGCAAGACGGCTTCGGCTTCCCGCACCACGTGCTGAACCAGGTCGCCGACCGCGGGCAGGTCGTCGATGCGCTGGGCCGCCTCGCCGGCGGCGAACATGGCCTTTTCCCGGTCGCCGTCGTAGACGGCTTTTATCGACTCGACCTCGAAGTCGATCAGGGACCGGTCGATGGTGGTGTAGTCGTCGGGAACGCCCAGGAAGACGCCGGGTGACTTGACGATGGTGGTCCGGGCGTGCTCGACGCTCCGCGGCGTCTTGACCCAGCGGGCCGGCCCCACGAAGCCCCGGGCGATCAGGGTCCCCCGGTCGCCGCAGGCGACCACGGCCTCTTTCCACAACTGGTGGAAGTCGCTCTCGGCGGTGGCCAAAAACCGCGTTCCCATCTGTATCCCGTCCGCGCCCAGGGCCAGGGCGGCGGCCAGGGTCCTGCCGTCGCAGAAACCGCCGGCGCCCACCACCAGGGTCTTGTCGTCGGAGACGGCCTCGACCACGGCGGGAAGCAGAACCATGGAGTGGACCGGCTCCCAGGACGTATGGAAGCCCCCTTCGTGCCCGGAGGCCACCACGACGTCCACCCCGGCCTTCTTGCACCGCAGTGCCGCCTTGACCGACGGCATGACGTGCATCCACACCAGGTCGGTCTTCTTCACGGCCGCCGCCCAGGGGAGCGGATCGCCGGCGGAGGTCACCAGGACCTTGAACCGCTCTTTCATCTCCGGATCCTCTTCCCGGACCCGGATCGTGGTCTCGATGACCAGGGCCGCCAGTTCCCGCATCTCGGCCGACACCATGACGTTGACGCCGAAGATGCCCCCGGAGGCCCTGGTTTTCTCCAGGGTCCGCCGCAAAACCGTGCGCAGGATGGTTTGCCGGTCGGCCGCCGGATCGGCGTCGCCGGTCTGGCAGAAATACCGGTAGATTTCCGGCTGGCTTTCCCTGACGGCCAGGCCGCTGGTGCTGATCAGACCGAGCACCCCCGCGTCGGCCGCCGCCACGCACAGGTTGTTGTTGGGAAAAGGCCCCATGCCGGCCTGAACGATGGGATACCTGATGCCCACCAGGTCGCAGAGTCTTGACTTGATCATCATGCGTCCTCCCGGTTTTCGCTTGAAAAGCCAAGTGGTCCGTTCCTCGACCCCCGTCTAAAGACGGGGACGTCGGGATGCGCGACAATCTTCAACATACCCCCGGCTAAAGCCGGGGGCTTGCAACTTCCGTTTCCACCCGATAGATGGCTTGTCCGTTCTCCAAGTATCTACCGGCCCTTGAACTCCGGTTGGCGCTTTTCCAGGAAGGCCTTCATGCCTTCCTTCTGGTCTTCGGTGGCGAACAGCATGGCGAAGCACTGCCGTTCGATGGCCAGGCCGGAGACCAGGTCGGTGGCGTTCCCCTCGTTGATGGCCGTTTTCAGAAGGGCCAGGGCCGCGGCCCCCCGGCCCGCCAGCTTGCGGGCCAGCTTTTCCGCCGTAGCCATCACCTCGCCGTCGGGCACCACCCGGTTGACCAGGCCGATTTTCTCCGCCGTCGCGGCGTCGATCATGTCGCCGGTGTACATCATTTCCTTGGCCCGGGCCATACCGACCAGGCGGGGCAGCCGCTGGGTGCCCCCGGCCCCGGGGAAGATGCCCAGTTTGATTTCCGGCAGGCCGAACCTGGCCGACTCCCCGGCGATCCGCAGGTCGCAGGCCAGGGCCAGCTCGCACCCGCCGCCCAGGGCGTAGCCGCAGACGGCGGCTATCACCGGTTTCGCGAGCGTCTCCACCCTGCGGAACACGGCGTGGGTACCCTCGTTCCTCTTGAACATGGTCAGCGGACCGACCTCGGCCATGTCGCCGATGTCCGCCCCGGCGGCAAACACCTTTTCACCGCCGGTGACGATGACCACCCGGACCGCGTCGTCGGCTCCGGCGTCTTCGAAAGCCCGGCCGATTTCCTGGAAGACGTCGTGGTTCAGGGCGTTCAACACCTTGGGACGGTTGAGGGTGATGATCGCCAGGCCGTCCCTTTTCTCGTAGAGGATGTTGCGCAGTTCCAAAACTCCCGCTCCTTTCTCAATTTCCCGCCTTCCCCAGCTTCCCCGCCTCGTACGCCTCCCGCAAAAGCCGTTTGTAAAACTTGCCCACCGAGGTCTTGGGTATCTCGTCCAGGAAGACGAAGTCGTCGGGCATCCACCAGGAGGCCAGTTTGTCCTTCAGGAAGGCGCGCAGGTCGTCCTTGGTCACCGCGGCGCCGGGCTTGACGACCACGCAGGCCAGCGGGCGCTCCTGCCATTTCTCGTCCGGGATGCCGATGACCGCCGCCTCGGCAACGGCCGGATGGCCCATCAGCACGTTCTCCACGTCCACCGAGGAAATCCACTCCCCGCCGCTCTTGATCAGGTCCCGCGTCCGGTCCACCACCTGGACGAAAGCCTCTTCGTCCACGGTCACGATGTCGCCGGTGCGGAACCAGCCGTCGGTGAAAGCGGCCGCGGTCGCCTCCGGGTTCCGGTAGTATTCGCTGATCACCCACGGCCCCCGCAGGAGGAGTTCGCCCATGTCCCGGCCGTCGTGTTTGACCTCCCGGCCTTCCTGGTTCACCACCCGCATTTCCAGCCCCGGCAGGAGAAAACCGGTCTTGGCCCGCAGGGCGTACTTCTCCGGGGCGGGCAGGTCGTCTTGGTAGCTCTTGGGCTGCGAAAACAATGTGGTCGGGCTGGTCTCGGTCTGGCCGTAACCCTGCAGCAGGGTTATACCCAGTTTGGTGTCGAAGGCCTCGGTCAGTTTGGCCGGCAGGGCGGCCCCGCCGGAGACGAAGTAGCGCACGCAGCTCAGGTCGTAGCGCCCCGGGTTCTCCAGGAGGTGCTGCAGCACGGCCATCCAGATGGTGGGCACCCCGGCGCTCAAGGTGACCCGCTCGAGGTGCATCAGTTGGCACAGGTCGGCCACCGTGGGACGGCTGCCCGGCAGGACCTGTTTGGCCCCGGTCAGGGCGCAGGCGTACGGCCGGCACCAGGCGTTGACGTGGAACATGGGCACGATGGGCATGTCGACGTCCCTCTCCCAGATGCCGTACTCGCCGGTCAGATCGGTCAGGCTCAGCAGGTAAAGGCCCCGATGGCTGTACACCACGCCCTTGGGGAAACCGGTGGTGGCGGTGGTGTAGGCCATGATCGCCCCCGACCATTCGTCCGGGTAGGGAAAATCGTACTCCGGCGCCTCCCGGGCCAGCAGTTCCTCGTAGGAGTACAGCGGGGACAGGGTGGTGGGAGGCAGGGCCCGGTCGGTCATGACCACGTAGGCCCGGACCGTGGTCAGGGACGCGCTGATGCTTTCGATCAGGGGAACCAGGTCCTCGTCCAGGAACAGCACCTTGTTTTCGGCGAAGTTGATGCAGTGGACCAGGTGTTCCTTGAAAAGCCGCAGGTTGACCGTATTGAGCACGGCCCCGTAACAGGGCACGGCAAAGTAAAGCTCCAGGTGGCGGTGGCTGTTCCAGGCAAAGGACGCCACCCGGTCCCCGGGGGCGACGCCCAGCCTTTGCAACGCGTTGGCCAGGCGGCACACCCTCTCGTACATGGCGCCGTAGTTGTAACGGAAGATGCCGGAGAAGTCCCGGGAGACGATCTCCTTTTTGGGGAAGACAGTGGCGGCGCGGTAGAGAATGCTGCGTAAAGAGAGCGGATAGTCCATCATGACCCGAACACGCTCCTTTCTTTCCGGCCGGGGGCCCACCCGGCCGGCACCGGCTATACCACCGTGTAGAGACCCGGGTCGAACCCGTCCTCGGCCCGGTAACGGTCGAAAAGATGGCGGCGGTACTTCACGTACTCCTCGTGGACGCACTCGATGCCCTCGGCGGCCAGGGCGGTGATCATGCTGTCGATCCCGGGCGGGCAGCCCTTCAAGGCTATGGCCCGCCGGACGGCCGGATTGTCCCGGTTCAGTTCGCAGGCGCAGCGGCCGAAAAGGATCGTTTTTTCGAATCCCTCGCCGGCCAGCTGTTTCTTGCCGCTGACCAGTTCGACCCCCGGGAAGGGCCGTCCGCGGTACGCCGACATGAGGAGGATCAGCAGGGGGTTGAACAGCGCCGAGCACCCGGTGCACATGCTCTCGTCGTACTTGCGCACGGCCAGGCCCGTGATGCCGGCCCGGGCGAAGGCGGCGGGACCGGTGTTTTCCGGCGTCCATTCCCAGTCGTAATTGACGAACCGCACGTGACCGGCCGGGTCCTCCCCCCGGAACCCGATGTCCGCCACATCCAGGCTCCGCCCGTGCCGCTCGGCGTAGAAGGCGAGGGAGGGCACGTCCGCGCCCCGGTAGCCCATCACGTACGCCCCCGCGACGTCGGCGGCGAAGGTGTCGCGGGAGGCGATGAGCAGGTTCCGCCGCTCGGCGCGCCCGGTGGGGGCCGGCCCCTTGGCCAGGGTGAACACCCCGTCGATCAGGGTGAGGCTCACCGGCAGCTTCTCGATGATCCGCGGAAACATCCGGTCCAGACCGGGTGTCACCCCGTGGCAGTGCATCTTGGAGCCGACGTGCAGGCACCCTTTCAGGTTTTTCAAACCCAGGGAGACCCTGGCCTGGTTGTGGGTCTTGAGCACCGGCACGTTGACGATCCGGTCAGCGGTCAGGGCCTTTTGCGCCACGCGCAGGGTGAAGCCGCCGTAGTCGACCGGTACGAACGGCTCCTCGTTGAAATCCACCAGTTGGACGCCGTACCTCTCCTGCAGGCGGCGGTAACCCAGGACCTCGAAAATGGCCTGCCCCCTGGGCTTGACCCCGGGCAGCGGGGCTTCGCCGACGGTGAGGTTGGTGCACCCGTGCTCGGCCAGAACCCGCACCACGGCCGCCACCACGTGGCTGGTGGTCACCACCCCGTAGGGCGGGAAGGGCAGTTCGAAGTCCCAGGACACCAGGTTGGGTTTGACCAGGATCCGGTCCGCGGACCCGAACCCTTCCAATCCGCCGCACAACTCCAGGGCTTTTCTGACATCCTCGTAGGCGTCGGTGAAGCTGACCAGGGACACGATCGGTTTTTCCATTGTAAGTGGCGCCGCCTCCTTCGCCATGACCAGGGGAACCTGCCCGCGGCGGGCCGCCGCGGCACAATACTGAATTGCAATTACCGTGCCAGGCTCGGCCCGCTTTCCCCGCCGGCGGTCCGCCGGCCCGGGACAACGGCCAGGTTGCAAAACGAAACCGGTATGTTTAATCCTTAAACATCAACCGCCCTCAAGTATCTTCCCGGCGCCACCTTCGCCCCCCCGCCCGGCGCCAGTCTTCCGCCAATGCCTCCCGCAGCACCTTGCCGGTGGCGGTCAGGGGCAGGCTTTCCCGCACCACGATGGCCGCGGGCACGTTGTGGGGGGCCATGTTCTCCCGGCACCAGTCCGCCAACGCGGTTGCGGTAAGGGTATCCCGCCAGTCTGGTTGCAGCGTGACGAAAGCCACCGGAACCTGGCCCCTGGCCTCGTCCGCCACCCCGATCACCCCGGCCAGTGCCACCCCCGGGTGCCGCAGCAGGATGGCCTCGATCTGGGCCGGGTAGACGCTGATTCCGGACACTTTGAGCATGTACTTTATGCGGGTGACGTAGTAAAAGAAGCCGTCTTCGTCGTACATGCCCACATCCCCGGTGTGGAACCAGCCGCCGCGGAAGGATTTGGCCGTCTCGGCCGCGTCGCCGGCGTAGCCAGCCACGAGGGAGGGCGACCGGATGGCCACCTCGCCGCGGGTCCCCGGGGGCACGAGGTCGCCGGTTTGCGGATCCACGATCTTGATCCGGGTGCCCGGTTGGGGAAGGCCGCAAAAGGTGCCGCCATGGAGGGCGGACCGCTCGATATCCAGGTCGTGGGCGTGGAAGCCGGCGGTCATGGTGTCCAGGGTGTGGGTTTCCGTCAGCCCGTAGGCGGCCTCCCGCAGCACCGTGCCGGTCAGGGAAAGCCAGGCTTGACGGAGTTCGGCGGTAAGGCCGCGGGTGAAGCTGGAGCCGGTGCAGTTGCGCAGGGACCCGAGATCAAAGCGATCCACCTCTGGATGGTCGAGAATCTGCCGGTACAGGTCGAAGGGCGCGTACATGGTGGTCACCCGGTACTTGTGCACGGCCTCCATGGCCGCCAGGGGGTCCCAACGGCTCAGGAGGCAAACTCCCCCGCCGGCCACCACCGGTCCGTCCACCCCCATGTCCTTGCCCGCCACCCAGAAGACGGGCATGGCGGCCAGGCTGACCTCGTCCTCGTGCAAACGTCGCAACCAGGCTGGAAAATCGACCTCCCCGCCCTTATGTTCGTCAACCAGCAAATGGTTGAAATTGTAGGTATACAGACACGAGGCGGTGTAGAGGATGCCCCGATGGGTATGGAGAACGCTCTTGGGCAAACCGGTCGTTCCCCCGGTAAAATTCATGGTGGCCCAGTCGTCCAGGGCGACCTCCGGTTGGTCGGCCGGGGACCGGTCCAGGGCTTCCATGAGGGACAGGTATCCCTCTTCAGGCAGACACGGCCCGGGATCGGTCATGCCCGGGAAAACGGTGATCTCGGGCGTTTGCGGCAGGTAGTCCCGGTAAGAAGTGCAAAGCACCTTCGTGCCGGTACCCGCCAGGGCCTGGGCCACCAACGGATACAGCCGGTCGAGGGTCAGGACGACCCGCGGTTCCGATTGCCGGAAGAGCTGCTCCAACTCCAGGGGTTTCAGCATCGGATTGTACAGGACGCACACACCGCCCGCTTTCAGGGTGCCGAAATAGCCGACATAGAACTGGGGACAGTTGGGCAGCAGGAGACCGGTTCTCATGCCTTTGCCGCAACCCGAACCCGACAGGTAAGCGGCAAACCGGTCACTCAGGACATCCATCTCGCGGTAGGATATGCTTCTCCCGTAAAACTGGAGGAACATTTTGTCGGGGTTGACCTTGGCGTGTTCGGCCAGGTAGCGGTGCACGGGCAGCGGCGGAAGCGGCAGCAGCGGTTCGCGGGGCAGGGCCGGGTGCGGCCAGATTCCCTCCCAGCGGGCGCGGAGGTCGGCGAAATAGGATTCCTCGGTCAATGCCAATGGACGGCGCCCCCCTTTCTTTTCATCCGCACGTTCCGGGCGCTCCCAGCAGATGGCGCTGGATGCGGCCGTCGCCGTTTTTGGGCAACTCGGGACAGAAGCAGATTTCCCGCGGGTACTTGTAGGCGGCCATCCGGCCCCTGGCCCACCGGATCAGATCCGTTTCGCTCACCGTGTTGACGTAGTCTCTCTTCAACACCACCCAGGCCTTGACGTTCTGTCCCCGGTAAGGGTCCGGCACCCCGGTCACCGCGACCTCCGCCACGGCCGGGTGACGGGACAGGACCGCCTCCACCTCGGCCGGAAACACGCTGTAGCCGGAGGCCTTGATGACTTCCTTCTTGCGCCCCGCGAGGTGGATGTAACCGTCGGGATCCATCCGCGCCAGGTCCCCGGTGGCCAGCCAACCGTCCGGGAAGGCCCGGCGGTTTTCCTCCGGGTTGTTCCAGTAGCCCCCGGTGACCTGCGGCCCCCGTGCCAGCAACTCCCCCGTCTCGCCCGGTGCCACCTCCCGCCTGGGATCGTCGGGATGGACGATGCGCACGTCCGTGTCGATGACCGGGATGCCCACCGAGCCGGGCCGGGGCCGGTCGCAGGGATTGATGGTCAGCTGGGAGGTGGTCTCGGAGAGGCCGTAGCCTTCCGTCAGGGCCACGCCGGTCACTGCCCCAAAGCGCTCGAAGAGGTCGAACGGGACGGGCGCGGCGCCGCAGGTGCACACCCGCAAGGAATCCAGTTTCCGGTTCTCCACGCCCGGGTAGTTGATGACGGCGACGTTCATGGTCGGCACGCTGACCCAGTTCGTACACCGGTACTTTTCCACCGCCTGCAGGACGGTTTCCGTGTCGTAGCGGGCCAGCAGAACCACGGGGTCGCCCTGGAAGAGGGCCAGGCCCAGGCTGCCGACCAGGCCGGTGGCGTGGCACAGGGGCAACACGGCCAGGTGCACGCCGTTGGATCCCCCGTACCACAGGGAAGCGCACCGGACGTTGGCCGCCAGGTTGGCGTGGGTGATGACGGCGCCCTTGGGCACGCCGGTGGAACCGGCGGTGTACAAAAGGAGGGCGGGATCGGGTAGGCCGGCGGGGTGGAGCGTCCCTTCGCCCTCTTCGGCCAGCAGGGCCGGAAATTCGTATGTATGGGGAAAATAGCAAAGCGGCGCGCCCAGGGAGGGGTGCAGGGGCAGTTCGGGTGCCTCGGGGAGGAAATCCGCGAAGCGGGTGACGACAACGTTTTTCAGGGCGACGTGCCGCCTCGTACCGTGCAGCACCGGATAGAGGGCGTCGCGGAGAATTATGGTCTCGCAGGCCGAATGCCGGAGCAGGTGGGCCAGTTCCTCCTCCTTGAGCATGGGATTGGCGGGTACCGCCACGGCTCCAATCCGCCAGGCCGCCAGGCAGGCGATGACGAACTGGGGACAGTTTTCCATGAAAAGGCACACCCGGTCGCCCCGGGATACGCCGCGCCGGGCCAGGGCCAGGGCCAGGCGGGCGGCGAGTCCGTCGAGCCGCCCGTAATCCCAGACGGCCCCGTAGAAATTGACCGCGGGAGCCCCGCCCCGGGTACGGGCATGTTCCGCCACCATCGCGGCCAGGGTGGCCCGGGGCGGGTCGAGGGTGCGGGGAACACCCGCCGGCCAGGATCGGTACCAGGGCCGTTCCAAGGCGATATACCTTCTTCCCTAACCGATCTCCAGTTCCTTGAGCTTTTTCCACAGCGTGGTCCGGCTGATACCCAGGATACGGGCCATTTCCAGCCGGTTGCCCTTGATCAGCCGGGCGGCCTGCGTCAGGATCTGCCGCTCCATATCCGGCATCGGGCCCAGATCGATGGCCAGCTGCACCTGCCCCGGAAGGGGCCGTTCCCCGGCCGTACCGGCCGGAACGAGCTTGGCCAGCAGGGCGTAAAAGGTGGCGTGGGCGACGGGATTGTCTTCCCCCAGGGCCACGTACCTTTCGGTGAATCCCTGCAGTTCCCGCGCGTTACCCGGCCACAGGTGCCTTTTCAACTCCTCGCCCAGGGCGGGAGTGATCCCGAAGCGGACCGCGGCGTCCGGACCCGCCAACCGTTCGAGAAAATGGATGAAAAGTTCCGGCACGTCCTCCAACCGTTCCCGCAGGGGCGGTATCTGCAGGTGCAACACGTTGAGCCGGAAAAAGAGATCCCGGCGGAAGCGCCCCTCCTCCACCTCCCGGGCCAGGTCGCGGTTGGTGGAACTGATCACCCGCACGTCCACCGGATGGATGCGCTGGCCGCCGACGGGCATGACCTCCTTCTCCTGCAGCACCCGCAGCAGCCGGGCCTGCAGGCCCGGGCTCAACTCCCCCACCTCGTCGAGAAAGATGGTGCCCAGGTGGGCCAGGGTGAAGAGGCCCTGTTTACCGCCCTTCCTGGCTCCGGTAAAGGCTCCTTCCTCGTAGCCGAAGAGTTCGCTCTCCAGGAGGCCCTCCGGCAGGGCGGCGCAGTTGATGGCCACGAAGGGACCGTCTTTGCGCGCGGACTCGTTGTGGATGCTCTGGGCCATGAGTTCCTTGCCGGTGCCGCTCTCCCCGGTGATCAGCACGGCCGCCTCCGAACGCGCGTACTTCCTGGCCTCGCGTACCGTCTCGGCCAGCATGGCGCTGGATCCCACGATGTCGTGGAAGCGGAACCGGGCCACCAGCCCCTGCTGGTGCAACTGCTGTCTGAGCCTGGCTTCCAGGCGGCGGATTTTGTCCGCGGCCTGAAAAGTGACCAGGGTGGCCGTGCTGTCCGGGCCCACCGGGCCGAACCGGCGGTTGACCACCAGGGGTAATTCGCCCAGGTAGACCAGGGCGTCGGCCACCGGTGTCCCGTCTCCCCAAAGGGCCCGGCACGCGGCGTTGGTGCGGCACACCGCCGTCACCGCCCGGCCCAGGACGTCCCGGGCCGCCAGCCCCGTGATCTTTTCCGCCACCGGGTTGAAAAGAGTGACCTCGCCTTCCTCCACGGCCATGATGCCGTCGTAGGCGTTGGCCAGCACGGCGTGCAGCGACTGGCACAGGCGTACGTCCCGCCGCCGCGCCCGAAAGATGTCGGCGGCCCGCAAAAGGGCCTCCCGCACCGCCTCCGGGCCCGTCTCCACCGGTACGACGCAAAGTCCCCGGGCGGCCGCCTTCGCCGCCGCCGACGCCTGTACGGCCACCACCACGGCACCGTCCAACTCCGCAAGGCAGGCATCCAACTCCCCGTCCGCACCGTACAGCCGGACCTCGCAGGCCGCCCCGGCCACGGCGGAGATCCTCCCGTAATCGTAGCGGGGCGGACGCCGTTTGCGATCCAACAGCACGATCCGAAAACCGTGGCCCCCGGCCCGGCCCAACGCCTCCCCGATGTCCAGGCCGCCGGGTTCCACCCCCACCACCGGTAGGGAAAGTTGCTTTTTCAACAACTCGGCCGTGCCTCCGGAGGCGACGACAATTCCTACCCGGCTCCCGGCTTCCCAATCCCGGACGGCCGCCTCCGGCGAGGATTCTTCCCGCACCGTCACCGTCAGACCGAGTTCGCGCGCCGCCTGCCGGACCGTGGCGGAGAAGGCGGGGCCGGGGGAAACGACCCCGATTTGCACCTTGTCCATGACATAACTCCCGTGAAAGACCGTTTGTTGTACCTGCAGAATCACCGGCGGCCCTGGGTCAAGCCGGCCGCCGGGGCACCCGCGACCAGGTTTTCCGTGCCGGACTGGTTGTCGGTCATCCCGGCCATCGGGCTCTCCCCGCCGAAAAGCTCCCTCACGGTGGCCGGCGCCGGGTAACCGGCGGCGCCAAGCGCCCGGCCCGTCCCGCCGGATCCACCGGGTACCCGGCGCACTCCCGCAGGGCCCGCCGGCCGTCCGGCACCACCCGGCCCATCTTGAGTTGGAGCACCTCGTCAAAGCGACTTTCTTCGATCACCGGCCCACCGTTCTTAGCGATGCAATCAAATATAAGCAGGTGGTAGTCATGCAGTAGAGACTAGCCATTTCGGAATAACGTAAGGGGTAACGCTGACACGCCGTCCGCGCCATCCACAAAGATTTCC
>Ga0078972_1009884_pt1 | contig 18377 bp, 10 predicted proteins | sample YelNatPaOPGAMG01_FD_67568 | JGI IMG/M metagenome (GOLD analysis project Ga0078972, IMG submission 67568) | Hot spring thermophilic microbial communities from Obsidian Pool, Yellowstone National Park, USA - OP-RAMG-01 (SPADES assembly) (version 2) | ecosystem: Environmental > Aquatic > Thermal... | reverse complement strand
GTCTGGGCGAGCGGGGGGTGTGAGCCCCCCGGTAGGACCCTGCGGGCGGGCGGGGGGTGTGAACCCCCCGGTTGTGCTACCGGGGGGGTCACCCCCCCCGCTCGTCCGCAGGGTTGATCACAACAAATAAGCGTAATTTAGCAGCCGATCGTTCAGCGTGGCAGAGGCGTCTTCCATCCGTTTGCGGTCGCCCGAAGCCATCGCTTCGCGTACGGCCCGGCACAACTCTTCCAGCTCGCGGCGATCCTCCAGATTGTCCAGACGCGGAATCACGTCTTGCTCTGTTTTCTTCAGCACTTCAACGGCGTCGCGGTATTCCTGGGTGCTTTCCAGTTCCAGAGTCCGGTTGATTAACTCTTCGTTGATGCGTTTCAGTCGGATGAGTTGCGAGGCATCCATCTGGTCCTCGCCGGCTTGCTGGATGGCGAAGCGTTTCTTTTGGCCCGCGTATTGATCGTGAATCTGCACGGTCAAAATGCCGTCGTCGCCATACTCGAAGGTGACATCCAGTGCGCCGTCGCGCTGCGGCCGCGGCGGCTTGAATTCCCAGGGAATCTCCGCCAGCTTGACGTTCTCTGGGCTGTCCGGGTTGTCGTAATTGTCGCCTTCGTAGACGCTGATGAGCACGCGGTCGGCGGGATCGGCAACTGGATAATAGACCTTGCTGAACGAACAAGGGATGTCCGAGCCGCGCTTGATGATCGGATCGAGGAAGACGCGATTGGTGCGCTGATCGACCGGGTTGGCGCACAGCGAATGTTCCAGCTTGACACTGTAGGCGTAATTGTCCAGCCCCGGAGCCCCTTGCAAAATAGCCGATACAATAGCGGCGCCTTGGGCCACGCAGGTCATCGGATCGACGCGGTCGAACGGTTCCGGCTCTTTGCCAGCCAACTTCTCGGCGACATAGCGGCGGACCAGCGGGATCTTGCTGGTACCGCCGACCAACAAGATGCGGTCGATGTCGCGCGGCCGCAACTTGGCTAGCTTCATCGCTTCATCAATGGCTGTGCCTGATTTGATGATGAGCGGCAGGATAATGCGCTCGAATTCGCTGCGGCTGATCTCTTCTTCCAGGCTCAGATGTCGCTCCGGCACCAACTCAGCTTTGCGGGCCACAGCCGTCTGTTCCGTGGACAGGTCGATCTTGGCCTGTTCGACGGCGAGCATGAAACGTTGTTTATAGGGCGAATGGAGAATATCGAAGCCGGTCTTTTCTTGGAAGCGCTCGGCCAGGACTTTGGCCAAGGCGTCGTCGATGTCGTCGCCGCCGAGTTTGCCGATGCCCTTGCTGGCCACTTCCTCGAAGATGCCGTGATGAATCTTCAAAACCGTCACGTCAAGCGTGCCGCCGCCAAAGTCATAGACCAGCACCGTCTGATCGTCCTGGGCGTTGAGGCCATAGCAGATGGCCGCCGCCGTGGGCTCGTTGATGAGCGTCAGCACTTGCAAGCCAGCGGCGCCGGCGCACAGTTTGGTGGCATGGCGGGCCAGGCCTTTCGAGTTGGCGGGAATGGTGACGACCGCCTTGGTAAACGTCTCGTTCAGTGCCTGCTCGGCGTCCTTCTTGAGCAAGCTAAAAAGCATAACGGCGATTTGTTCCGTCCGCAAATTCTGGCCGACCAACGGCACCCGCTCCGGCGTGCCCAAAATGCGTTTGATGGAGCGAATGGAACGCTGCTCGTCGAAATTTTCTTTAGCTTCCTGGCCAAACGCCAGCGTCCCATCTCGGCGGAGCGTGACGATCGAAGGAGTCCATTTTTGGCCTTCATGGTTGGGCACCACCTCTGCTTGGCCATAGTGGAAATTGGCCACCACCGAGTTACTGGTCCCGAAGTCGATCCCGATGTAGGGCATGGAGCAAACCTCATCCTCAAAGAGCTAACCACAGAGACACAGAGAAGAAAAAAGAGACCCAAAACGGATTAATGCTTCATTCGGGCCGCTCGTCTCTGTCTTCCTCCTGTCTGTGTCTCTGTGCTTCTGTAGTTCCATTTCTACTCTGAAACGATGACCTTGGGGCGGCGCAGCACGAATTCGGGTTGTTGGCTGGCGTAGCCACGCTCGACCTGCTCAGCGACAAGCAGCGGCCCCATGCCCTCGACGCGCTTGCTGCCGACGCGCTCGTGGATGGCCGGGTTGTACGGTGAGCTGATAACAGCGTCGTAAGGCTGGATGCCTTGTTTGAGAAGGGCCGCATCCACTTTGCGCGATTCCACCTCGACCGCCGTGATCCAGCGTTGGACGGCAGCCACGTCCGCCGGGTCAGGTCGAGCAGCGACAATGGCTTGCAAATCGTGGGCGATCTCCAGCAATTCGTTGAGCAGGGCCAGGCTGACACGCTTCTCGCCGTGCAGTTCTTGACGCAGCTGCTGATAGGCGCGCTGGGTATCAGCGGCGAAGTTGTTGAAGCTGGTCTTCAGTTCGTCGCGGACTTTGGTGAGCGTCTGCTCCACCGAGCGCAGCTGGCGTTTGTCATATTCGCGCAAGGCGATGACTTCTTCACACAGCTTGTACAGCGTGGAGGAGCCGAGGGTATCCGGCTCGCGGGGCGTTCCGGGGGGACCGGTGTCCCGCCGGTCAGCGGTGTGGAAAGGGCCGCTCGGCAGGAAAGCATCGTTCATGTGAGGTTATCCTTTGAGATCAATGGCCCAAGGATCCAGAGGTTGCTGGGCGAGGCGTTCGAGCAACAGCGGCACGGCCGGCACATCTTCGGGCAGTTTCGGGACGATCAGGGCCGCACGAACGGACGCGGCGTCGGGCACCTCGGCCGGCAATCGATAGTCGGCCAGCGTTTTTTCGTTGTCCAGTGCCTGCCAGGTGCGTGTGGGCTTACCCTCCTGTACACCGTAACGCTGGGCGAGCTGGGCCAACACTCCGTCGGTGGTGTCGATATTGAGGCTGGCAGCGTCGGCGCGGATGCGCCGCTCAATATCGCTGAGGACTTCGCGGGCCCAGTTGATGTCCTCGAGCGGCACCTTCGACTGGCCCTTGCGGGCCCATTTGAGGCGCTCTGCCCAGTGGGCGTCGATGGTCTCCTTGTCCGCAGTCTTGTCCAGGCCGAGCAAGAGAAACGGCCCCACCTGCTCGCGCGGCAGCGGGGCCAACTCTAGCACAATCGGCTCTGCACTTTGACTCATGATCGCCTCGTAAGCCTTTACTCATTCGCCGCGTAAGCAAGAGGAGGTGATTTGTCCCCTTGCTGGCGCTACGAGCGGAGAATGCTATTGTCTATCTTACGCTCCCATCGATCGGCATGCTTCTATCTTTTTATCGATATGGTCAGCTAGGTCACGGATGATGCGGCGCTGTTCGTCGCTGTTGACCAGCGGTAGACACTTGCCGGTGATGCGGCGCAGCTTCTGGAATTCGCGGAGCAAATCCCGCATCACCTCGCGTACAGCCGACCAGTTGACTTGGTAATTGGGCAAGTTACGCAGCTGATCGATGATCTTGCTCATCTGATCGGTCAGTTGATCGCACAGGGTGCCCATCAGCGGAAGGACGTTGCCGACCATGTTGATGGCCCGCTCCTCGACGCGCCCATCATTAGGATAGCGTTTGAGAATACGATCGATTCCTGTCAGCAATTTCTCGATATCGTCGAGTCCTTTGACCTCGATGAGGTCCAGCTCGTACATTTCGTACTGCGGTTCGCTCGGCCGCAACTGCCGCAGCTTTTCCAGGGTACGGCGTGCGTCTTGCGGCCTCTTCGCTTGATTATACAGCTGAAACAGCCGTTCCAGGGTATCCGGATCGTTGGGACGTAATTGGGCGGCGCGTTGCACATAGTTGAGGGCGCTGGCCCACTTTTCTTTCTCGCTGTAGCGAGCGGCCAATCGGCCCAAGCTTTCATAGACCAGATGGTCAAGGTAATGCGGGATGTCCGGGGGGACCGGTACTCGATCGTCGAGCAGATCGAAGAAGCGATTCCAATGAGGATCGGCTTGGGCCAACTCACCTTTTAATTCATAGGCGAGGGCGAGGTTCTGGTGCAAGCGGGGATCCTTAGGGGCAAGCTTAATAGCGGCCAAGAAATACTTAATAGCGCTATCGAAGTCTTGGGTCATGCAGGCGCAGCAACCGAGCAAGTTGAGTAAAACGAGTTGGGTCGCCCGGTTGCCGTTCTTCTCCCGCTCCAAGGAGCGCAGCAGCCGTTCCGCATCCATCCAGGCGCAACGGTCAATCAACTCCTTGGCCTTGACCAGCGCCGCTTCGTGATACGCTTCCCGAACCGCTGTGCTGCGCGGCCGAGCCTTGGTCAGTGTTTTCAGCAAAGAGAGGGCCGTATCAAGCTGGCCGAGACTGCGAAGAGTACGGAGGAGGCATTGTTCATCGGCTGCCGTCAGTTCCGCCAATAAGGGAGCACGGTTGTCGTTTTTGTGATATGCTTGCAACAGTGCCTGGAGCACCAACAAGGATCGTCTTTCGTCCTCTTGGGTTTGGGCGGGGTGGCGCGGTGCCAGCTCCAGCGCCGCCGGCAAGAGAGCAAGGCAATCCTCGATCTTGCCCCGTGTAAGGCGCGTCAGCAAGAGGTTGTAACAGATCTCATAAGACTGCGGGTCCATCTGCCAGGCGCGTGCGAACTCGTCTTCGGCCTGCGCCAGTTGATTTTCTTGCAGCGACAGCAGCCCCATTTGCAAGAGGACGTTAGCGTCTGGCTGGGGGATCTTGCGGAGGACGTTGCGTGCTTCGCTGAGTTTGCCCTGACGCTTGCGGGCCATCGCCAGCATGTACAACACATTTGCGTCCAGGCAACCGGCCTGGAGCGCACGCTCGAACAGCTGGGCGGCGGCTTCGTATCGCGTTGAATCTCGCTCGACGATAGGCAGTGCAGGGAGAGACATGGCACGCTTCTGGGCCTCAGCTAAACGGAGGGCGAATACAACAATCGTTGCCCCGCCCGCACCAAAGCGAGCACCAACAACGAGCCTAAGCGGTGATCGCGCAGGCCGAGCTTGCCGGCTTCGCGGAAACGCTCTGCTGCTTGCTCGAAACGGCCTTCTTCATAGGCCGTCAGCCCCGACAACAACACCGTCTGCTGGAGCGGTCCCTCGAGTTGCCATTGGCTGCGCCAGTGTGGATCGACGCGACTCCACCAGTGGATGGCCTCCTCGTAAGCGCCGCAGCGCAGATATAAGCAGCCCAACAGAGCGCGAGCATACATGGCCGAGGGACTCTTTTCAACGATGGCCACTTTTTGCAACGCTTGCTGTGCTGCTGAGAAGGTCTCTTGATGCAAATATGCCCATGCCTTCACAAACTGGCTTTCGAGCACCAAGTCCCCTTGGGAACCGGCGTCTTGCTGGTCGGCTTCTGCCGCGCGCTGACTCCATTCCAAAACCGCGTCGTAGTTCTTGGCCGCTAGATGACAAACGGCCCCCAGGTAGTGGAACCGTGCATCGGGCGTCGAGGGCCGATCCATTTCCGGCGCCTGCCGGGCCAAGCCGTCTCGATCGCCCCGCATCGAGCGCACTGCTGCCAAGCACCACAGCGCCTCGGTATGCTGGGGATCTTCCCGCAAGCACGTCTCCAGCAACGCTTGCGCTTGCACCAGGGGGACAGGCTCGGGGCTGCGGCCGTTCGGGAGCGGCTCGCACAACCGCTCGCGGATGGTCGCTGTCCTGCCGAAGAACTGGCGTAGGGCCAGCTTGGCCCCCAACAAGGCGATCGCCGCTCGCACAGGGCCGTGTGCCAAACCGAGCGCACGCTCGATAGCTTCTTCCCGTCGTGCGGCGTTGCCACGCTGTTGTTCGATAATGGCCTGCCGCACCAACGGCCAGGGATCGTCCGGCCGCAGCCGATGCCAGCCGGTCAACAGGGCAACGGCCCCCTCCAGGTCGCCGCGGCGATAGTGCAGACACGCCAGCCGATCATGGCCCGGGATGTTCGTTGGGTCCAGACGCAGCAGCACCTCGACGCAGGCGCGTGCCGAATCGTTACGGCCGGCCGCTTCTTCGCGGTGCGAGCGCTCGATCAGGAACGACTCGCCGCGGGCAGGATAATCAGCGCCGAGAACGCTGGGGAACTGTCCAGGATGGCGGGCGGCGCTGCGTTCGAGATAAAGATACTCCACATCGTCGAAATCCCACTGCTGCTCGGCAAAGAACGCTCGCGCCGTCCCGGCTTCGCTGAAGGTGCGTGCGAACAGGTCGAGATCACGCGGACTGGTGCAGCCGTGCAACGCTGCCGCACGCACATACAGGAAGGCATGTTTGGGCCTGAGGGCGTGGGGGTAAGTGGCGGCCAGATGAGCATAAGCCGCAGCCGCCTGCGGATCAGTGGCGTTCACAGACGCCAGGGTATCGCAGAGCAACAGTTGCTCGTCCACGCCAATGTCCATGTTCAGCCGCCGTGCCTCGGCATGGACGGCGCTGAGTAGTCCGGCCCATTCGGCATTGCCCATGACGGGATAGCGGGCCAGCAAGCGAAGGGCCCAGGCGACGTTGCGCGGCTTATCTTCGGGATGGATCGGTTTGCCCAGAGCGCCGCACAAGGCGAGATAACCAGCCGTGAATGGGTCTTTGGGTTCCTCTTGTTCCAGGGCGATGCGCAGATGTTTGTAGGCCTGATCGTAGCGCTCGCAGCGTGCCAGGGCCAAACCCAAACCGCGGAGCAGCGGCACCGTCGGCGGACTGTCCTGCAATAGTTTGGCGAAGAGGTCCGCCGCTTCGGCAAAATCACCGTGCCGATAGTGCGCCTGCGCCAGCGCGAATTGTCCTTGCCGTGTGATGAGGGTCAGGTCCGGCCCCAGCACTGGACAGACATACGTATGCTTGGCCGCCAGCTTTCGCACATACGATTTGCCTTCGGGAAATGCCTCCATCCAGGCGCGCTCTGGACGCCCCATCCACAAGCCGAGGCCCTTCGGCCCCAAGGCCCGCTGCAAGGCGCGCAAGGCCAAGCCACTGTCGCCGCCCGCTGCTACCAGGGAAATGCCCATCTGACAGGTCACGAAGGGGCAGCCGGCGTCAATGCGATTGGCCTCGGCGAGATAGCGCAAGCTCTCCTGCGCTTTACCCTGACGATACAGCAGCAGACCGAGATAGAACCCGGTATCGAGATACTGTTTCCCGGCCTGTTCATGCGCCGCCGTCAGCGCCGTCATCGCTTCTTCCATCTGCCCTTGACGAATCCGGCACAGCCCTAGCCAAAACGATGCCTCGGCGCACGGCGTTTGCACGGCGAAGAGGCGATCGAGCAGATTCAAAACCGCTTGCGTGTCTTTGTCGTCCGTGCCCCCAGCGAACAGCCGTCGGGCTTCGGCCAGCATCGCTTCGACAATACAGTTCCGCTGTTGGGCCACGTCCAGTCCCAGTCGCGCACCGGCTTCCAGGGCGTGCCGCAGCGCTTCCTCGAACTGTTTTTCCTTGAGCAGATGATCGGCCGCGCGCTGATGGCATTGCCCGGCAGCGACGCGGAGGCGGTCCTGCCAGGCCGGCGATAGCCCTCCTTCGGCATTCAGCATGGTAAGGATGTCCAGCGCCTCCTTCCAGTTGCCCTGAGCGAGCAGACGTTGCGCGCGACGAAAAGCTCGCTTCCGCCGCGGTCCTCGCCCGAAAAGCAACCACAGGCACAGTACCAGCAAGAAGAGGGAGAGGACGACAGGGAGGAAGATCTTCACAGTCACGGATGAAACCGCTCCGAACTCGATCAAACCGCGAGCGCGGACATGGTTCGCCAAACCGATACATCCGCGGGGATGTTTTTCGCGCCCTTTCCATTGCTTACGTTAGCTGACTTCTGGCCGTCCTTCAAGCAGGGGCTGATTCGGGCCAGAGAAGAGAAGTGGGCGGCCAGACAGGATGAAGCAACGGTGCGAGGACGGCAGGCACTGCTTCAACGCGGAGCATCCTCTGTAGAGAAGGCCACGGGGTATTTATCTTCGCTGCCTATAATCTGCTGGCAGGACGGTACCTTCAGGCCGTTTTTTCTGCTGCCGCCGCTTGCAAGCCGAGTAGTTCAATGGCCATTTGCCGCAGGCGGTATTTTTGAATCTTGCCGGTCACGGTCATCGGGAATGATTCGACGAAACGCCAGTAGCGCGGCACCTTGAATGCGGCCAGGCGCGCGCGGCAATAGGCTGTCAGTTCCTCTTCGCTCAGCGTTGCTCCCGGACGTGGCCGGACCCAGGCCATGACCTCCTCGCCATATTTATGGCTGGGCACGCCGATGACTTGCGCCTCGCTGACATCGGTGTGGGTGACCAGCACTTCTTCAATTTCGCGCGGCGAGATGTTTTCGCCGCCGCGGATAATCATGTCCTTGAGCCGGCCGACGATGTGGACATAGCCGGATTCCTCCATGACGGCGAGGTCGCCCGAGTGCATCCAGCCGGCTGCATCGATGGCGGCATTAGTGGCGGCTTCGTCGTTCCAGTAGCCGCGCATAACGCTGTAGCCGCGGGTACAAAACTCGCCGGATTGGCCGCGCGGTACAAAACGCCCCGTCGCTGGATCACGCACGCTGATCTCGATATGCGGCTGCACGCGCCCGACGGTGCTGACGCGGCGGTCCAACGGATCATCCAGAGCGCTTAGGGTGGAAATCGGCGATGTTTCCGTCATGCCGTAGCCGATGGCCACTTGCGGCATGTGCAAGCGCTCGACGACTTGCTTCATCAGCTCGATGGGGCAGGGAGCGCCGGCCATGATGCCGGTGCGCAGCGATGTGCAATCATAATGCTCGAATTCGGGGTGCTCCAGGATAGCGCGGAACATCGTCGGCACGCCGTACAGCGACGTACAGCGCTCGGTGTCAACCGTTTCCAGGACGGCGCCCGCGTTGAAGCATTCGCTGGGATAAACCATGCAGGCGCCATGCGTCGTGCAAGCGAGATTGCCCAGCACCATGCCGAAACAATGATAAAGAGGCACCGGGATACAGACGCGATCTTGTTCGCTGTAGCCAAGCGCCAAGCCGATGAAATAGCCGTTATTGAGGATATTGTGATGCGTCAATGTCGCGCCTTTGGGCGAGCCGGTGGTGCCAGAGGTGTACTGGATGTTGATGGGGTCGTCACATTGCAACTGGGTCTCACGCTGTTCTAACTCGGTGACGCTTCTGGCTTGTCCGGATCGCAACAATCCCTCCCAATCGGTATCGAGTGCAAGAACATACCGCAGATCGGGGCAACGCGGTCGTACGGTTTCGAGCATCGGAGCATACAGTGTCTGTCGAAAACCGCGGCCGTGCAGTAAGACGCAGACGCCAGCTTGTCGCAAAACATATTCCAGCTCGTTGGCCTGGTAGGCCGGGTTGATGTTGACGAGGATAGCGCCGATGCGTGCCGTGGCGTATTGGATGACGACCCATTCGTAACAATTGGTCGCCCAGATACCGACCCGATCGCCGACAGCGACACCAAGGGCCAGCAAGCCACGCGCAGCGTCGGTGATCGCGTCCCAAAGCTGTCGGTAGGTGGCGCGATACTTCTGGGAGCGCACAATCAGCGCTTCCCGATTGCCGTAGCGCGTGACGGTATCGCGCAAGTTGTCGCCGATAGTTTGGCCGAGCAATGGAATGAGGCTCGTGCCGTGAGCATAAGAAAAAGCTGTGTGTGAAGGGCCGTCCATGAGAATATCTCGCCTTTGAGGGCGCCCGTGTGCCGGACAATCCGGTCAATAGCTGGGGCCTTCGGACGGCCAACATCATCGCAAAAGCGAGGCCATTGTGCAAGACACCCAGGCAGAGAACCGTTGGATCGCCAGGGAACGCCCCTAAGGCCCCCGTGCTACTTGTTTTTGCGGATGTTCCGCAAGGCTTGATTGGCGGCTTGCCGGAGATCGCGCGAGACCTTCGCCTTCTTCTCAGTCAAGGATTCGAGCATCTGGATGGCCTCTTTGTCGTCTTTAGTGGCCAGCGAGCCTAACGCTGTGGCGGCAGCGACGCGCAGATCGTCCGGGGCTGCTTTCTTTTTGCCCTTGCTGATCGACCCTTTGAGCAGCGCCGTCAGGGCTGGGACGGCGGGACGGCCGGCAGGACCGAGGCTGCTCAAGGAGTCGATGGCCTGGCGGCGCATCGCGGGGTCTTTGCTGTCATCGCGAAGCAGAGCAATTAATGTCTCAACTCCGGACGGGCCGAGCTTGCCCAAGGCACGGGCGGCGGCCTCTTGCACTTCCTTGTGTGAATCGTTAAGGGCCATCGTCAGGGCGGGGACAGCCGAACGCGCCTCTGGGCCAATCGCCCCAAGCGCCTGGGCGGCGAAGCGGCGAACAAAAGTATCGCGGTCTTTCAAGGCACGGCAGAGCGCAGGCACGGCTACTTTCGATTCGGCGCCGCCTTCTTCCAGCGCCTTGGCCGCTGCACGCCGTACTTCGGGATCATCGGATTGGAGTTGTTTCACCAGTTCGCCGACGTCCGCTCCCCAAACGGTCGTTCCCCACAAGACGACGACGATCCCTCCCAGAAAATGTTTCATGGCTCGATTTTCTCCCTGTTTCCGAGGATGAATGGGACCTTCTTATTCAACCCCACAGAAATACAAAAAGGCCGCAGCGCCACTCGGCGCCCAGGCAGGTTGTTTTCTTAACCGTGCCACCAGAAGTAGAGCAGGAAGAGCAAAAGCAGAAGCAAGAGGGAGCCACCCCCAAACAAGAGTGAACGAGTACGGCGAGACGACGGCTGCGCCGCCGCTTGCCCAAGCGGCGTAGAAGGGGCCTTAACGGCCCCTGTCGGTTGCGGCTCGATCTTGGACGGCTGCTTGTGCGGTAAGGGAGCCGAACAGCGGGGCACGGTCTCTCCTGGGGAAATGTCCTTGAATTCCGGGTAGAACGACAGCGGGTGATAGTCCTTGCCGTTGGCGTGGCGCGCTTCCACTTTGGCAGACAGTCGGCCGCGACGCAGACGCAGGACAATCTGTTCCGTGTTGGCCTGCACCCGACACAATTTGCCGGCCCGATTGCGATAGCGCAAGACCCAAACACCATCGCTGGGCGTAGAGAGCGGCGTTGCCTCCACGCCTTGAGGGGGCGGCTCGATAGTGGAGGTCGGAGGCAACGGCGGCATCTCCGGATCGAGGCGTGTCGGCTCGGCGGAGGAGGCCAGGCACCGTTGCACCCACGGATCTTGCAGCGCTTGCGTGGGATCGGCAAAACTCGGCACCGGCGCAGCCAATCGCGAACGCTCCAGATCGACGATTAACTCGCTGGCTGTCTGATACCGGTCGCGTGGCTCACGGGCCAGCATGCGCGACAGGATGGAATCGAGGACCGGAGGCACCGCCGGATTCAATTTGCTGGCCGGCGTGAAGATCCCCTGGTTTTTCTTCTCCACGACTTCCAGGTGATTGTCGCCGCTGAAGGGGACGCTGCCGGTGACCAGATGATATAAGGTCGCCCCCAGGGCGTAGATGTCGCTGCGGCCGTCGGCGTGTTTGGCGTTGATGGCCTGCTCATAGGGCATGTAGTAGGTGGTGCCAAAGCCTTGGCGGGCCGCCGTCAGATGGCTGGCCTCATCCAGACGCCGCGCCAGACCCAGATCGACCAGTTTCGATACGCCGGAACGCGTGATGAGGATGTTGTCCGGCTTGATGTCACGGTGGACGATGTTGCGCGAGTGAGCGTGTTCCAGGGCGCGGGCTACGTCCAGGGCGATATGCACGGCGTCGCCCAAGGCCAAGCGCCCCTGTTTGTCTAGAAGCGCCTGTGCCGATGGGCCGTCAACGAATTCCAGAACAAGATAATATTTGCCCGTGGCCTGGTCTTGGCCGACGCTCAGGGTGCGGACGATGTTGGGATGGTTGAGCAGAGCGCCGCTCTTGGCTTCGCGATAAAAGCGGTCGATGTAGGCTTGATTGCTGGCCAGATGATCGGCGAGGACTTTAATGGCCACCTGCTGGTCTTTGCCCTCGTGGTAGCCGAGATAGACCGCTCCCATGCCGCCTTCGCCCAACTGGCGCAGCAAACGATAACCGCCCAGCATGCGCACTTCATTCAGCAGGTCGCCAGGCATGCCGGGCGGAGGTTGCGTGGGATCGAGGTTGGTCTTGTCCATAATGATGTCGGTCAATAGCACAACCGTCCCTCAAGCCAGCGCGGTCCGCAGACAACCAGGGAGCGGCACGGGCGGAGAGAATAGAACACGAGTCTTCCGTACCACAGGCTAATTTAGTTTATCGCGTACCGTAGCCGGCTGCAATTCAGAATACGACGAAAACGCAACGCAAGTTCACCCGCTTCACCGCAAGCACATACGCCCCGGAACCAAGAACTCCTTTTCTCCTCAAAACGATGATAACAGCGATCGTTGGATCGATGCCTCTATGCCACATTCGGACCGATTCCTTGAAAGGCCGGTCTCGGAGTCGAACCGAGCAGGATGCGTCTTTACCACACCCTCAAGCGGGTTTGCAGCCCGTGGGAAGCACCGGCTCCCTATACCGGCCGCCCTACGCTTTGACAGTGAGTGTCTCGATTCGCCTGACACGCCAGCTTTGCTCGCCGCTGGACTAGCCTAACGGTGGACAGCTAACGTGCGCCAGCCAAGACAGGATCATCTCTGTACAACCGCCCAGAGATGATCGAGACGCAAGAGTGGTCAGGAGAGAACGGACACGCCGTCAGGAGCGGGTGGGACTTCAGGTGAAGCCCGGATGTGCAGATCGGCGCAGAGAGGCAGATGAGGCCGCTACGCTGGTGATTGGGCCGATTATGGCGTGCGTCATGAGGCCCTTCTTTCCCGTCGAATAAATACTGATGAGGCTGGTGCGGTTTTGTCCTGGAATCGCGGACATTGGATAGCCGGCTTTGTTCACTTTGTAGTTCTTTGCGGTCGATGTTCCGGATAAAAATTCAGGCGAGCGCGTCAGCCCCGCGCTCGCCTGCGGCTCGCGGCTAAGCATATCGCACCGATGGGGAACGTACCTCCTTGGGGAGGATGAGGCCCTATTTAGCCAGTGCTGCCTGTGCCGCGGCCAGGCGGGCGATGGGCACGCGGAACGGACTGCAACTGACGTAATTCAGACCGATTTTGTGGCAGAACTTGACCGTGTCGGGGTCGCCGCCATGTTCGCCGCAGATGCCGATCTTCAAATCGCTGCGGGTGGCCCGGCCTTTCTCCACGCCCATCTTCATCAAGCCGCCGACGCCGTCCACGTCGATCGATTGGAACGGATCGCGCGGCACCAGATCATGTTCCAGGTAATAGCGGATGAAGCTGCCGTAATCGTCGCGGCTCATGCCTAGGGTCGTCTGCGTCAGGTCGTTGGTGCCGAAGCTGAAGAATTGCGCTTCCTGGGCGATCTGGTCGGCGACCACGCAGGCGCGGGGCAGTTCAATCATAGTGCCGACAAGATAGGTCACGCGGACGCCCTTCTCGGCAAAGACTTTCTGGGCCGTTTCATGCACAATCTTGGCCTGCTCGCGCAATTCGGGGAGGAAACCGACCAGCGGGATCATGATTTCCGGCTCGACTTTGATACCGGACTTCTGCACGTTGCAGGCGGCCTCGAAGATGGCCCGGCACTGCATCTCGGTGATTTCCGGATAAACGATGCCCAAGCGGCAGCCGCGGAAACCGAGCATCGGATTGAATTCGTGCAGCGCTTTGACGCGCTCGGCGATCTTCTCCGGGGCCACGCCCAATTCCTTGGCCACTTCGGCCTGGCCCTTGGCGTCGTGCGGCAAAAACTCGTGCAGCGGCGGATCGAGCGTGCGGATCGTCACCGGCAAGCCGTTCATGGCCTGGAACAAACCCTCGAAATCTTGCCGCTGATACGGCAGCAACTTCGCCAGGGCCTTCTTGCGCGCTTCCGGCGTGTCGGCCAGGATCATCTCGCGCATCGGTTGAATGTGGTCGAAGAACATATGTTCGGTTCGACATAATCCGATGCCTTCGGCGCCGAAGGCGACGGCCTGGATGGCCTGGCTGGGTAGGTCAGCGTTGGTGCGGATGCGCAGCTTGCGCACCTCATCGGCCCACTTCATCAGTTCGGCGAACTGCTGATAGACACGCGATTGTTCCGGCTTAAGCGTTTTGTTGATGAGCACTTGCACTACTTCGCTAGGTTTGGTCGCTACTTGGCCGGCGAGGACTTCGCCGGTGAAGCCGTCGATCGACAGCCAGTCGCCGTCCTTGAGCAGCTTGTCGCCGACGCTGACCGTGCCCTTGGCATAGTCGATGTTGAGGGCGCCGCAGCCGACGATGCAGACTTTGCCCATCTGTCGACTGACCAGGGCGGCATGACTGGAAGCGCCGCCGAACGCGGTCAAGATGCCGTCGGCCGCCTGCATACCGCGGATGTCCTCCGGGCTGGTCTCGCGGCGGACCAGAATGACGTGGCCGTCCGGCGTGCCTTTGTGTTTTTGCACCCACGCTTCGGCGTCCTCGGCATGGAACTTGATCCGGCCACACGCCGCGCCCGGGCCGGCATTAATTCCTTTGGCCAGCAAACGGCCTTCGGCGATGGCCTTGCGCTTGGCCTCCGGATCGAAAATGGGTTGCAGCAGCTGATTCAGGTCATCAGGCGGAATGCGCCGCGCCGACAGGGCTTCTTCTTTACTGATGAGGCCCTCCTGCACCATGTCCACGGCAATGCGGACGGCAGCGAAGCCGGTGCGTTTGCCGTTGCGCGTTTGCAGCATCCACAGCTTACCTTTTTGGATGGTGAACTCGATGTCCTGTACGTCGCGGTAGTGCTTCTCCAGCTTGATACGGATGTCTTCCAGCTGTTTGTATACCTCCGGCATATCTTTTTGCAATTCGGCGATCTTTTTGGGAGTGCGAATGCCGGCCACCACGTCTTCGCCCTGGGCGTTGAGGAGATATTCACCGTAGAAGACCTTTTCGCCGGTGGCCGGGTCGCGCGTGAAGGCCACCCCCGTGCCGGAATCGTTGCCCATATTGCCAAACACCATCGAACAGATGTTGGCGGCCGTGCCCCATTCATGCGGAATACCGTATTGGCGGCGATAGACGATGGCGCGGTCGTTCATCCACGAGCCGAACACGGCGCCAATCGCTTGCCATATCTGCTCATGGGCGTCCTCTGGGAAGTCCTTGCCGGTGCGTTCCTTGACCGCTTTCTTGAAGCGCTTGACCAGTTCTTGCAAGTCGGCCGTGGTCAACTCGGTATCGAGCTGGACGCCCTTGGCATGTTTTAGCTCGTCCATGATCTTCTCGAAGGGATCAATCTCGTGCTTGTCCTGCGGCTTGAGACCGAGCACCACGTCGCCGTACATCTGTACGAAGCGGCGATAGGTGTCCCAGCCAAAGCGTTCGTTGCCGGTCTTATCGATAAGCCCCTTCAGCGTGGATTCATTGAGGCCGATGTTAAGGACCGTATCCATCATGCCCGGCATACTCTCGCGAGCGCCCGAGCGGCAAGAAACGAGAAGTGGATTTTTCGGATCGCCGAACTTGGCGCCCATGACTTCTTCGGTCTTGCGCAAGGCAGCTTCGACCTGGCCTTTGAGTTCGGGAGGATAGGTACGATTGTGAGCGTAGTAGTAGGTGCAGACTTCCGTAGTGATCGTGAACCCGGCCGGCACTGGCAGGCCGATGTTGGTCATCTCGGCAAGGTTGGCGCCCTTGCCGCCGAGAAGATCTTTCATGTCAGCGCGGCCTTCCGCCTTGCCGCCGCCAAAGAAATAAACATATTTGCGTTCTGCCATGCTAATCCGGCCTCATAGAAGGTCTGGCAACGGCGCCAACGCCGTTGTCGTAACATCAGTTCATTGCAGGCAATGTACGAATCGTCTGAGGCGCGGCAACGTGGTCTACAACCCAAGGCCCTGGATGTTCACGATGGCGCAAGCGGCAGCATCATAAGTTGGTCCTCCTTATCCTTCAGCGCCTTGACACGGATTAGAGCATATTAAACGGATCAACATCGAGCGTATATTCCACGCCCGCCGGCGTTCGTTGGGCTGGCAGCACCGCCCGCAGCAGCTGATGCAATGTGGCGGAACTGGGCGATTGTATCTGGAAGTGGAAGCGATAATGGCCCTTTAAGCGAAACACCGGGGCCTCGGCCGGACCCAGCATGCGCACTGCCGGCGGAGACCCTGCGGCCATCGTTTGCAAAGTGTGCTGGAAGGCGTCGGCGAGTCGGTCGGCGAACCGGGACGCCGCTTGTTGGTCACGGCTGCGAACGATGATGCGGGCCAGCCGTTGATAGGGGGGATAATTATGTTGGCGACGATGGGCCATCTCTGCGGCCACGAAGCCAGCATAGTCGTGCGTCGCCGCCAAGGCGATGCAGGGATGCTCTGGTGTGAATGTCTGCACCAGCACGCGGCCGCCCTGCGGTCCACGACCGGCCCGGCCCGCCACCTGCGCCAGCAGCTGAAACGTCCGTTCGGCGGAGCGAAAGTCCGGCACGTGTAAGCCCACGTCAGCATTGACCACGCCGACGAGGGTTACGTTGGGAAAATCCAGCCCTTTGGCGATCATCTGCGTGCCGAGCAAGATATGGATCAGTCCCTTGCGAAAGGCGGCCAGGACGCGGGCATGGCTGCCTGGCTTGCGCATCGAATCGCTGTCCATGCGCCGGACGACGTAGCGCGGGAAACGCTCTTCGATCTCAACTTGCAGTTTCTCCGTGCCAAAGCCTTGATAGCGCACCGCAGTTTGCCCACACAGAGGACAGGTGCGCTGCGGCTCTTGCTCGAAACCACAATAATGGCAGAGCATGACATCGCGTTCTTTGTGATAGGTTAGGGCCAGGTCGCAGAAGCGGCAGGTTTCGACATGGCCGCAGGAGGGGCAATAGACGTGCGTCGCGAAGCCGCGGCGATTTAAAAGCAGTATCACTTGGCCGCCTTCTTTAAGGGCCGAACGCATGGCATACTCCAGCGCGTCGCTGATGGCCGAGGGCCGGCCGCGCTTGGACGGCTGATGGCGCAAATCGATGATGCCCACTTGCGGCAGCGGCCGATCCAGCACACGCTGGGGCAAACTCAAAAGGGTGTATTGACCGCGCTGGGCATTGTGCCAGCTTTCCAACGACGGCGTCGCGGAACCGAGGAGGATCGGAATGTTCTCCAGCCGCGCCCGCATGACGGCCACATCGCGACCGTGATAGCGCGGGGTAGATTCTTGTTTGAAGGTATTTTCATGCTCTTCATCAATGACGATGAGACCGAGCCGTTTGGCCGGGGCGAAGACCGCGCTGCGGGCGCCAACAATGACTTGCGCTTGCCCTGCCGCAATGCGCCGCCAGTGTCCGCCTCGCTCGGCGTCGCTCAGATGGCTGTGTAGCACGGCCACTTCGGCGCAGCGGCCGCGAAAACGCTGGATGGTCTGCGGCGTCAGGCTGATTTCCGGCACCAACACCAGCGCTTCCTTGCCTTGGGCAATCACTTCTTCGATGGCTCGCAGATAAATTTCCGTCTTGCCGCTACCGGTGACGCCGTGCAGCAAAAACGCATGAAAACCGCCCTGTTTCAAAGCGGGCTCCAATCGGTCCCACACGCCCAGCTGATCGTCATTGAGCGTGATGGGTCCCGTCGGTTCGGAGTCTTCGTGCGTGCTATCGATGAAACGATCGACGCGCCGGGCCACGCGCTGGACCAATCCTTTGGAGAGAAGCGCTTCGATCGGCCCAGGACCGCATTTGGCCTGCCGCATCAACTGCCGTTGCTCGATGGGCTTGCCCGTTTTCCGCAACAGTTCCAGCACAGCCGCTTGTTTCGCTGGGAGCGGCGTTTCTTGTGGCGATAGTTCTTTCAAACCCCCTTCGGGCACTGCTTCGATAAATGTGAGAGTACGGGTGCCGGCCCTATCGCGCACTCCAGCGGGGACCACAGCAGTGAGTACCTGTCCCCAGCCGCACAGATAATAATCCGCCATCCACCGCGTCAGCCGCAATAGATTGTCTGTCAACAACGGTTCGTCATCGACGACGCCGACAAGTTCTTTGACGGGCCGTTCCGGCGGCGTCTCGCTGAGGCGTACGCAATAGCCAACGGTTGGCTTGTCGCCGCGGCCAAACGGCGCACGGACGCGCTTGCCGACGGCGATGCGTTCGCGCAGCGCCGCGCCGACGGCGTAGGTGAAAGCGTGATCGAGTGGCCGATCGAAGACGACATCCGCGAACAGAGTGGCCGTCTGTTCTACAGATGCCGCTTCGGAGGTAAACAGCTCACGTTGCGTGCTCTGCGTCATGGGCGGCCCCCAGATGTGCAGCCTCTTCAGATTACTGTTCACCAATTCAGTTTACCTCACGGACGGCAACACCGCGAGGTCCGTAGGCCACCTTTTCGCGGAATTTTCATCTATTTTCGACCGGAGTTGGGCGAGCGGGGGGTGTCAACCCCCCGGTTGTTGGGCGAGCGGGGAGGGTCAACCCCCCGGTTGAACACAACCGGGGGGGGTGAACCCCCCGCTCGCCGGGTGCTGACGCAACCCCGCCCCCCCGGGGCGGGCGCCACCCCCCC
>Ga0078972_1009882_pt1 | contig 18382 bp, 20 predicted proteins | sample YelNatPaOPGAMG01_FD_67568 | JGI IMG/M metagenome (GOLD analysis project Ga0078972, IMG submission 67568) | Hot spring thermophilic microbial communities from Obsidian Pool, Yellowstone National Park, USA - OP-RAMG-01 (SPADES assembly) (version 2) | ecosystem: Environmental > Aquatic > Thermal... | reverse complement strand
AATAGAAGAATTTTTTTAGAAAAACTCATATATGGTTTGTCTTTTCTTTTCCTCTGCCGGCTTTGCCGGCAGAGAGAAGTATTTTTTAATTTTATATTATTATTTTTCATTTTGAGATTTGGATTTTGAATTTTCATTGAAAATTGATTAATTGATTAATTGAAAATTTATTGGAAATTGGAAATTGAAAATTGGAAATTTTAAAATGCCTTTTCTTTTATTATTTTACTGCAGGTATTTGGCTCGGGCAATGTTGTGTTCCAAAAGGGTTTTGCTAAAAATGGTTTTTCCTTCTGGCGTTGATAAATAAAATAAATAATCGCTCTCTTGAGGATAAATAGCTGCCAAAATGCTATCTAAACCGGGGTTGCAAATAGGGCCCGGTGGCAAACCAAAATATTTATAAGTATTATAAGGAGAGTCAATTTTGGTTTCCTCAATGGATATTTCTGTTGTTTTTTTTCCAGTAAGATAGGTAATGGTGGCATCTGCTTGAAGGGGCATACCAATTTTCAATCTTTTCCATAAAATGCCAGAAACCAATTTTTTATCTTCCATTGTCCTTACTTCTTTTTCAATTAAAGAAGCCATAGTAATAATTTCAAAAATTGTTTTCTTTTGCCTTTTTATCTCTTCTCTCAATTGAGAATTCAATTTTTTGTCAAAATTTAGCAACATTTCCTCCAAAATATCTCTTTCGCTTACATTAAAAGAAAATTGGTAAGTATCGGGAAAGAGAAAACCTTCTAAAGTGGCAGAAGTCGGCAAATCGTTTAAAAAATCAAATTTTTCTTTAAATTCGGGTAAATCTTTAACCGGCAATTTTAATTTTACAATTTGAATTTTAAATTTTTCTTTTAGCGCTTTTTCAATATCATTTAAATTCCAACCTTCAACAATAGTAATTTTTTCCTTAATTACCTCACCTTTAACAAATTTTTCAACAATTTCGGGAATGGTCATTGAAGGAGACAATTGATATTTCCCAGCTTGTAATTTGGTAGATTTCTTTGAAAAAAAGGCATAAAGATTAAAAACAAAATCAGATTTTATTATTCCTTCTTTTTCTAAGTTGGCGGAAATTTCCTTTAGACCTTGTCCTTTTTCAATAGTAAATATTTTTGTTTCTTTATCGTAAGGATTTTTGGCTAAATAAATTTCTTGCCAAAGAAAAAAGAAAGACAAAAAAGAAAAAACAATAAATGATAACAAGAAAAAAATCAATTTTTTAATTTTTTTCATAAAATTAATTGCTAATTAATGGCACAAAAACAAAGCCGGGATATTCTTTTTCTTCAAACTCTTTTTCTGATTTTTTAATAAATAACCAGATTGAATTTCCAATGGGAGTGACAATTCTGCCGCCGATTTTCAATTGTTCTTTCCAAGCCAAAGGTAATTTTTTGGCTGATGCTGAAGCCAAAATCTTGTCAAAAGGCGCTTCTTTTTCAAATCCTTTAGAACCATCAGCCCAAAAAAATTCAACAATGCCTGATTTTATGAAATTATATTTAGCCACATTTTTCTTGCCAAATTCCACTAATTCGGGAACTATCTCAATCGCAATAACTTTGCCTTTTGGAATTTGAGATTTGAAATTTGAATTTTTTTCGGAAATTGGTAATTGGGAATTGGAAATTTCCTTTTGGCTCACTATTTGAGCCAAAAGGCCACTTGTCCAGCCAGAACCTGATCCGACATCCAAAATTTTTTCACCTTCTTTTGGCTCTAACAACTCTAACATAAAAGCCACGACCAAGGGTTGAGATATAGTTTGACCAAAACCAATGGGCAAAGCCTCGTTTAATTCTGAAAAATTTTTCATATTTTCTGGCAAAAAATTCGCTCTTTTTATTTTTCTAAAGGCTTCGATTATTCTTGGCGTTTTTAACCAACCTTCTGAAATTAAAGAATCAATTAAATCACTCATACCTTCTTAAGGCCTCTACTGGCTTTAAATTTGCCGCTCTTTTGGCTGGAAAATAACCAGACAAACAGCCAATCAAAAAAGAAAAAATAAAACCAAATAAAATTAAACCGGGAGACAAAGAGGCTTTGAAATAAAAAATAGGATGAACTTGGCCATAAGATTCAATAAATTTTGCTAAAATAATTCCCAAAATCGTTCCGCCAAAACCGCCAACTAATCCAATAATGCCTGCCTCTATTAAAAAAATCATCAAAATAGAAGAATTTTTCGCTCCCACTGCCTTCATAATACCAATTTCTCTTGTTCTTTCCCTCACTGAAGTAAACATTGTATTCATAATGCCAATGCCTCCTACTAAAATGGCAATGCTGGCAAAAACCATAACGATTAACTGAATAATCGCCATAATATTGCCGGCAATTCCGCTCATTCTTTCTGAAGTGATAACGGAAAAATCAAGACTTTCTCCGCCGGCTGTCTTTTTTCTGGTTTTTTGCAAATTTTCTTTGATTCTCTGAGCAGTTTTATTAACATCGCTGCCATCTTGAACTTTAACAATGGCAGTTTGAGCAGTTCCTCTTTTTTCGCCAGTAATCTCTTGATATAAATTCATATCCATATAAATAAATGAATCGTCGGTTTTGCTACCTAAAGAATTTAAAATGCCAACAATTTTAAATTTTGTTCCTTTTAAAATAATCTCGCTGTCAACTTTTAATTCTTTTTTAAAAATATCTTTGACCAATTGTTGCCCAATGATAACTTCTCTCCGGGCGGTATTAGGCCATCTCCCTTGAGCCAAACTCCAGCCCTGATATCTTTCCAACAACTCTTTGCCTTCTTCAAGAGGCAAGCCAGCCAAAAAAATTGTTTTTCCTTCTTGTTCATATCTTGCCACTATGCTTTGGTAAGACATTGACAAAACCTTTTCTACTCCTTCAGTTTTTTTAATAATTTCTAAATCTTCGCTTTCCAATTTCGCTCCTCCCATAAACATGGTTAAGGGATTGGAAATATCGCCTGGCATAATAAAAATCATTTCCGAACCCAAAGACCGCAATTGTTTTGAAATAGTTTCTTTTAAACCTTCTGATAAAGAAAGCAAACTAATAATTAAAAAAACGCCAATTAGAATACCTAAAATAGTTAGCCAACTGCGCAAAGATCTGTTTTTTAAATTTTTAATAGCGATTTTTCCGTATTGAATTATTTCGCTGGCGACCATAATATTTTGCTAATTTCTTGGTGATTAGTAATAATTTGGCCATCTTTAATATTAATAATTTCTTGACTATAAGAAGCGATAATAGAATCATGGGTAACAACCACAATTGTCTTTTTTTCTCTTTTATGAAAATCAACTAAAATATCCATAATTAATTTTCCGCTGCTGGAATCTAAATTGCCCGTGGGCTCGTCAGCAATCACTATTTCTGGATTATTAACAAAAGCCCTGGCAATAGCCACCCTTTGTCTTTCGCCGCCTGATAACTCAGCTGGCTGATGATTAATTCTATCTTTTAAACCAACTTTAATTAATAGTTCTGTAGCTTTTTCTTTTTGTTCTTTTTCTGAAGCTTTTTGAAAAACCATTGGCAAGGCAACATTTTCTAAAGCAGTTAAATTGGGTAATAAATTAAATTCTTGAAAAATAAAACCAATTGTCTTTCCTCTTAAAAAAGCCAATTGGTCTTCAGAAAAATTGGCGATATCTTTGCCTTTAACAAAAATTTTGCCCTGGCTGGGAACATCCAACAAACCAATCATATTCAACAAAGTGGATTTGCCAGAGCCCGAAGGTCCCATAATAGCAACAAAAGATCCTGGTTTTATTTCAAGATTTACTCCCCGAAGAGCCGGCACTTGAACTTTTCCCAGTTGATAAATCTTCCAAACATTTTCCAATTTAATGATTGCTTCCATAGTTTTTATCTTAAAATCACTTTTTCACCCTCTGATAAGCCTGAAACAATTTCTGTCATTCCTTGACTTCCTTTTAAACCTATTTTAATTTCTCTTTCTTCAATTTTGCCATTTTTCAAAACTTCAACTATATTTTTACCATCTTTTTTTTGAATGGCATCGCTGGGCAATAACAAAACATTTTCTTTGAAAGCAGTTTTTATCACCACATCCGCTGTCATTCCTGATTTTAAATTTTCTGGCATTTCTTCAAAATCAATAATTACTTCATAATAAACCACGCCATTAATAATTTTTTCTGCTGGATTAATACTTCTGACTTTACCTTTAAAAATTTTTTCCGGAAAAGCGACTAAAGAAATATCTACTGGATCTCCACTATTTATCTTCACTACATCTTCTTCATAAATATCTACTTTTATTTCAAAAGAAACTGCCGGCAAGATAACGATAACAGCTTTGTCAAAAGCCGGCTGAACGGTCTCGCCTACTCTTTTTTCTATTTTTACTACCTGGCCATCAACTGGACTCTTTAATTGGCAGTCAGCAATCTGGTTTTCTAATAACTGGACTTGGGCTTGGGCTTGTTTCAATTGAGAATTAGCCAAATCAACATCTTCTTGGCGAGGAGGTGAAATTAATTTGTTTAATTCTTCTTGACTGGCTTTTAATTGGCCTTCGGCCAATTCTACTTTTCCTTGGGCGCTATTAACATTTAATATATTAGTAGTTTTAATAGAAGAAATATTTTGTTGTGCGTTAGTTAAATTAATTAATGCTGTAGCAATACTAGTCCGCTGATTATCTAAATTTGTTTTCTCGGTAGAAGAAATTTTTTCTTGATAGTTCCCTTCTTGACAGGCTTCCCGAACAATTCTTAAAGAATTAGAGACATTGTCAAGCAATTTCTTTGTTTGAGAAAGACACTGGTCAATATCTTCATAGTAAAAATTCTTTTTAGCATAATCTAAACAAGATTTTGCTTTATTGTGAGCGTCAAAAATTACTTCTTTGGCTTCTTTTACTGAAATACTTGCCTGATCATTACCTTGAAAATAATTTTTCTGAAGAACTTCTACGGTTGTAAAAGCATTAAAAATTTTAATCAAGGAATCGTCTAAAATCGTAATAGCACTTTCGTAAGCCGATTTTAAAGACGATTGGCTACTTAGCTTTATATCTTCTAAATTTTGTTTTGCCACTTTTAAAGAAATTTGGGCATTTTCCACCGCTGCCTTGGCAATGTTAATTTCTTCTGTTGTCGCTCCGGCTAATAATTTATTTAATTTTATTTTAGCCAATTCTAAATTGGCTTCGGCTTCACTTAATTGGGAAATCAATTGAATTTTATCTAACTCGGCTAAAACATCGCCGGCTCTTATCTTATCGCCCACTTTCACATTGATTTTTTGAATTCTTCCGCTATTTTTAAAAGACAAATTAAAGCTTTCGCCTCTTTGTATTTGTCCGCTTTCAGAAACTTCTTGCAAAATATTACCCCGGGAAACTGTTACCAACTTTAACTCTGTTTTTTCTCTCTTTAAAAAGCCGAAATAAAAAAACAGCAAACAAATAAATATAATAATTGGAATTAGAGTAATTTTTTTCATGCCGATATTTTTTTAACTAGCTTTAGCAGGTTCTTTTTTCTCCGAATCTTCTTTTTTTGATTTTTTCACCTTAATTGCAACTTTTTTTCCTTCAATAATTTTCTCGGAAACCAATAAATTATAAACCGTTGTAGAAGGTTTAGCGCCAACTGAAAGCCAGTATTTAACTCGTTCAGGCTTCAAAATTTTCTCTTTTTTTAAGGGGTTATAAAAACCAACCTCCTCAACAAAATGACCGCCTCTTATTGGCCTTTTTTTATCAGTTACCACTATTTTAAACAATGGTTGATTTTTTTTACCTACTCTAAATAACCGTATGACTAACATATATATTAGAGATATTATTGAAAAATTAAATTACCAACCTTTTAAATTTAGAGCGTTTTTGGCTGCCTCTATTTCGGCTTCCTGCTTGGAGGATCCTTCGCCCTCGGCTATCAATTCTTTGCCAAGAAAAACTCCTACTAAAAAATGTTTGGCATGATCTGGCCCCCATTCTTTTAATACTTGATAAGTAGGAGTAATACCTACTCTTTCTTGGGCTTCTTCTTGAAAACGGGATTTCGCGTCTTTAAAAAGCCCTTTTTCAATAATTTCTGGCAATTTGCTTATTAAGTGCTTTACAATAAAATCTTGACATATTTGGTAACCTTGATCAAGATAAATGGCGCCCATTAATGCTTCAAAAGTATTTGCTAAAATATATTGTCGCGATTTACCAGTCTCTTTTGCTTCGCCCCTAGAGAGCAATAAAAAGTCGTTAAAGCCTAATTCTTGAGCGATATTTGATAGTTGTCTGGCATTGACTAAAGCCGCTCGCCAATTGGTTAGTTCTCCTTCGCTTTTTTTAGGATATTCTTTGTAAAGATTTTCGGTGACCACTAACTCCAAAACTGCATCACCTAAAAACTCTAATCTTTCATTGTGTTCTAAATAAAAATCAGGATTTTCATTTAAATAGGAACGATGGGTAAAGGCTTGAACCAATAAGTCTCGGTTTTTAAACGAGAGATTAAGTGCTTGTTCAAGTTTGGTAAAATCTTTCATTGATAGAAGTACCAAATTCCAAGCACCAAATTCCAAACAATATTCAATTCACCCTTTTTTGCTAATATCGTTTGATAATTCTTAAAAAACGGAGGCAAATTTATTTGGAATTTGGAATTTGCAATTTGGAATTTAACTCTTTATATATTGTACCTAAAACTCCATTAATAAATTTTCCCGAACTTTCACCGGCAAAGGTTTTGGCTAATTCAATTGCTTCATTAATTGCCACTTTTGGCGGAACCTCCTCTTTATTGCCAAACAATAATTCATAAATACCAATTCTCAAGACATTGCGATCAACAATATTTATTTGATTTAATGGCCATTCGGGCGCGGTTTTTTCAATAATTTGGTCAATCTGCCTTAATTTTTGCAAAATGCCAGTGGTTAATTGCCAAATCAAACTTTCGTCTTCTAAACCGGGACCAAATTCTTTAATATTTTTTTCAACAATTGCTTTCAAATCTTTCTTTTTGTCAAAAAAATCCCATTCATACAAACTTTGCATCACTATTGAGCGCGATAAATGGCGACTTGACACAATTGGACAATTAACGAATTAACGAATTAACAGCTTTTAATTATTTTTAAAATCGTTAACTCGCAACCCGTTAACTCTTTAATTTTTAATGTTTAGATAATTCTTCCCAACTCAATGACTTTTCTTTTTTTTCTTCTTTTTTTTCTTTTAATTCTTTTTCTCTTTTTTTTCTTTCTTTTTTGTCAAGCTTTTTCAGCACGTCTATTATCTCTTTGCCTTTATAATATCCACAATTTTGACAAACAGTATGTGGCAAAACCGGCTTTTTGCATTTTGGGCAAAAAACCAAACGCGGCTTTTCTAAAAAAATATGCATCCTTCTTTTATTCCTTCTTGACTTGGTATGTCTTTGCTTTGGAACTGCCATGATAAATTAATAATAGCAAATTAAAAAAACTTTTCAAGAAAATGTATAAGTCCAAATTTAAAATTTAAATTTTTATTTTAGTAATATCTCAGTAATAACAAAAATTAAATAAAGAAGGAAAAGAAAAATACCTTCTTTTCTGCTAATTTCATGATTACTTCTAATAAAGAAAAAGAAAAAAACAGCGGAAATAAAAAGAAAAATTCTGGCAATAAGCATTGTTGAAATATTTAAGTTTTCTATCGGGCAAATAAGAACTACAATTCCTAAGACAAGAGTAGCCGGAACAATCACCGAGCCCATCAAATTACCCAAAATCAGCCAGGTTTCACCTTTCTTGGCAGAGATAATTGAAAAATAAGTTTCTGGCAGAGCGTTTCCCAAAGCGACAATTAAAAGGCCGATGAAAATAAGTGGCAAATTAAAAGTTTCAGCAAAAAATTGACTAGATTTAATAATTCCCTCGGTAGCTAGCAAAAGAAAACTAACACCGAAAATTATTTTTATAAAATCAATAAAAAAGTTTTTAAATTGTTGAATAATAGATGGTGTTTTAAGATCTTCGTATACTTTTAAAAATCTTTCCTTTTTGGAAAACAACCAAAAAAAATAAACAAAGAAAAATGCAATTAAAAAAAGTCCATCAACTCTTGAAATTTTGTTATCCAAAATCATTAATAATGGCAAAATAGCGGCAATCAAAGTAAAAATAGAGGTTCCCTGAACTAAACGGCTGTCCGAAATAATTTTCCCATCTTTGGCAAATAAAACTGCTAATCCAATTGCTAAGGTTAAATCAATTACATTGCCGCCAATAACATCTCCCAAGGACAATTGAGGAATTTTTTGAAAAGCAGAAAAAATTCCCAAAAATAAATTAGGCAAAGAAGCGGCAAAAGCCATAAGAAAAAAAGCAACCACAAATTCTTTCCAACCCAAAAATTTTGCTATTCCTGTTAAAGAAGAAACAAGATATTGCCCAGAATAATAAAGCAAAATACAACTAATGATAAAAACCAAAATATAAAGAAAAAACATATTATTTATAATTTCAGTCTATATAACGTTATATAGACTGAAAGGGTTTTAACTGATTATAATTTCAGAAAATAAATGATTTGGTAAATAATACCAAAAAGGAGAATTAAAAATAAAGGATAAATTAAAAAATTCTTTGGTCTAATTTTTTTATACATTAATAAAATTAATATGCCGTCAATGCCAAGCATTATTCCGCCGACAAAAGAAATAACTGGAATAAATTTTTTAATACCAATTAAAAAAAGGATTAAAGGTATAAAGCAAGTAATAAACCAGGCTAAATTTTTATTTATTTTTAAATCGTAAGAAAAAACATTTTTTAATGTTAATCCCAAGGCAATAAAAGAGGTAAAAGTGGTAAGAATGCCAAAAAATAAAGCAAGGGAAATCATTCTTTTATCTAAAAAATTTTCCAATCCTGCTAAAGCAGTTTCAGTGGTTTGGCTGCCGGTAATTCCTAAAATTAAATAAATAAAAAAGAGATAAATAAAAATTGGAATTAACAGAGAGATAATAATTGCTTTTTTAAAAAGATGCTTTTTTCCTTCTAAAATTTCTTCTGCTTCAGGAATTAAACTTAATCCCCACAAAGAAAATAAAATAGGACCATAGGGCAGGAAAAAATTTTCCAATTTCAATTTCCCGTTGTCAATTAATAAATTTTCTAGATTTATAAGATTTTTTCCGCGAAAGAAAATGACAATTAAAATAATAAAAAATCCAACTAATCCCCAGAATTCCACTTTGGCAATGGCTTTAATTCCAAAAAAAATTAAAAGAGCGCCAATAGCAAAATAAAAAATAGTGTAGATTAAATCTTTGTTGCCAAAAATAGGAAATATCAGTTCTTTTGTAAATTCTCCGCCAACAATTAAATAAGCCAAGATAGTGCCGAATCCACCAATAATGGTTGAGAAAATGGCAATTTTTTCAGCAAAATCTCCCAAATGATATTTGGCAAAACCAGGCAATCTTTTTAGGTCAGGAGTTTCCAAAGCCAATTGACCAAAGAATAAATGAATTATAATCACCAAACTACCCAAAATTAAAAAATAAAGTAAAATTAACCAAAAACCAACTTTTAAAGTAATATAAGGCAGCGAAAAAAGACCAACGCCAATAATTGTCCCTGAGAGAGTGGCAACTGCGTAAATTAACTTCATATTCAGTTTATTTAATATCAACAATTTTGTATTTAATTTTTCTATCCGGACCTTTAACCTCTATTACTTGGCCAACTGCCTTTCCCAAAAGGGATTTGCCCAATGGCGACTGATAAGATATTTTTCCTTGAAAGGGATCAACTTCTTCTGGTCCAACAATTTGAAATTGCTCTTTTTTACCGTTGGAACTTAAAAAAACAATAGAACCAATCGTTACTTTATTAGATGACTTTTTTTTGATTATTTGAGCGTTTTTTATTTTTTCTTCCAATTCCAAAATTCGGCTTTCTAAAAAAGCTTGTTCATCTTTTGCCTGTTGATAAGCGAAATTCTCCGATAAATCGCCAAAAGATGCGGCGTGTTGTAAATTTTCAGCAATTTCTCTTCTCTTAACTGTTTTTAAATATTCCAATTCTTTTTTAAGTTTTTCCAATCCTTCTTTGGTTAAATAGTGGCTCATAAGTTTTTGCGGCCCCAACCGGATTTGAACCGGTGTTTAATGGCTGAGAACCATTCGTCCTGAACCAGGCTAGACGATGGGGCCAATAATTATTCTTTTACTTTATCATAAAATTTTAAAAAAGTAAAAAAGACTGCCTCGTTTGAGGCAGTGTTAATGTGAATAAATTAAAAAATCAAATATTACTCCATAGCGGCTTGCGAAAACCAAATCGCAAACCCCTTACCCTGCCGTTTCTTTTCTTTAGCAGGGCTATTGCCCCGCAAGAACCGCACTTCACAATCTTTTTTTCGGTCTTCTTTGGTATTATCACTTCACTACCACAAATGCATTTTTTTCTCATTATATCCCTCCTTTCTTTTTAAATATTTTCAAATTTTTATTTCTTCAACAATTTCTCTTATTTTCATTTCTTTTGAGCCATCTATTAAAATTAAGTCACCTGCTTTAATTTCCTCTTTTAATTTTAAAAGAACATCATTTATATTATCAAATTGAAATATTTTTTCAAGAGCCATACCTTTTGTTTTAGCACCTTCAGCAATAAACTTTGCCCGCTGTCCAATAGTAAATAATAAATCAGCGTTTTTTGCCACTCTCTCGCCAATTGCTTCATGCGCTTCTATGGTATACTTTCCAATTCCTAACACATCGCCCAAAACAGCGATTTTTCTTTGGTAGTCTGGGATTTTTCCTAAAATTTCAATTGCCTCAATCATTGAAAAAACAGTGGCAGATTCTGAATCGTCTAAAATAGCAGAATTTTTTATTCCTTGAATTAATCTCATTTTTCCGGGCAAGGAACGATAGTTTTTCAAAGCCTGAGAAATTTCAACTAAGTTTAATTCAAAAATAGTTCCCACAACAACGGCTGATAAAGCAGAATAAATTTGTTCCTTGCCAAAAATTCCATCTAACCAAATAGGCACAACATTGCCTTTGTGATTTATTTTAAAATTTGTTCCGCCATTAATTTTTATATCGCTGGCATAAAAATCGGCTCTTTCTTGAAATCCAAAAGTAATTTCTTTTAAATTGGTTTCATCTTTTATTTCTCTAACAGTTTCATCATCAAAATTCAAAACTAAATAACCAAAGGGCGGCATTGATTTTGCCAATTTTCTAATTTCCTTTGTTTCTTCTTTTTCTCCGGCAAAAAAATCTTTATCAGAGGGAATATCGCCAACATGGGTTACTACTAAAATCGGCAAGGAAGAATTTTTAATCAAAAAGTTGACTTTTTCAATATCAAGAAAGTTTTTCAATTCTGTTTCAAAAATTAATACTTCTTTGCCAATTTTGAAATAATCTTTTAAAACTTGAAAAATGGCTTCTTTGGCACAAAGCCGACCAGCACCGGTGACAATAATCACTTTTGGCTTTCTTAAAATAAAATCAATTTTATTGAAAATTGAAAATTGGAAATTGAAAATTTTACTCATAGTCGGGTGGAATTTCCCATAAATCTATAATATATTTGGCTAATTCTTTGAAAATGGGAGTGGCTGAATATTCAGCCGTTTTTGCCTGGGGATTATAAAGCTTGACTAAAATCAAAAATTTTGGATCAAAGGCAGGAGCAAAACCAATAAAAGATTGAATCGTTTTGTCTGAATAACCTCTTTTGTTAATTTTTAACGATGTAAAAGGAACTTGGGCAGTGCCAGTTTTACCAGCAATGTAATAGCCAGGAATTTTTGCTTCCTTGCCATAACCTTTTTCAATCACGCTAATTAACATTAAAGTTAATTGAGAAGCAGTATTTTTGGAAATAACGGCTGGATTTTGAACTTCAGTTTTTGTTTCAACAATTTTATCATTTTTTACAATTTTATCTACTATGTAAGGGCGAATCAATTTTCCGCCATTGGCAATGGCAGAAATCGCTCTGGCTAATTGAATAGAAGTCATTTCAATGCCCTGGCCAAAACTGGCAGTGGCAAAATTTACTTCATATCCTTTTTTAAATTCTTTATTTTCGGAAAAATTTTCTCCTTGCAAATCAATACCGGTTGCTTGAAAAATGCCAAAACGATTTAAATAGTCCAAAAAAACTTCTTTGCCAATTTGTTGTTGGGCAAAAATAGCGCCGGTATTAATGGATTTCTCCAAAACCTCGGTCATTGTTTTTTCGCCCCAAACCCGGCTGGCATAGTTTGAAATTTTGTGTCCACTAACTTCTACAAATCCTTTGTCCACATAACTGGTTTGGGGAGTAATTTTCCCTACATCCAAAGCAGCAGCCATAGTAATCGGTTTAAAAACGGAACCTGGCTCAAAAACTTTTTGAATGGAAGAATTTTGAAAAATTTCTAAATTTTCAATTTTTGAATATTCATTAGGATTAAAAACCGGAAAATTGGCTAAAGCAAAAATTTTACCGCTATTAGGATCTAAAACAATAATTTCCCCTTCCTCAATGTTCAAATTTTCTTTGGCTTTTTCTAAGAGTTTTTCAGCAAAAAATTGAATATTGTAATCTAAAGTTAAAATAAGATTAGCGCCTTTTTCTGGTATTTTGAAATTTTTTTCTAAAAATCCGCCCGGACCGATTTCTTTTTCTAAAACCTTATCTTCGCCTTTTAAAATGTCGTTATAAAAGCCCTCAATTCCGTATTGGCCATTACCATCTCCTCCGACAAACCCCAGAGCATGGCAAGCCATTGTTTCAAAAGGATAATATCTAATTTTTTCTTTGCTCAAATAAATACCATTTAACTTAAGCTGTTTTAATTTTTCAACCTCTTCGGATGATAACTTTTTTTTGATAACTTCGTAATAACTATTCTTTTTTAATTTTTCCAAAATAATATCTTTTTCCAGATTTAAAATTAAACTTAATTCCTCAGCCGTTTTTTCTATATCTTTAATTTCCAGAGGCGAAGCATAAAGCAAGTTTACCTCTTGATTGGTAGCCAATTTTTCGCCACCTTGAAAAAAAATTTCACCTCTTTCTTCTTGTAAAAAAACAAAGGACTTTTGTTGCCCTTGAGCCAAAGCCCGCCAATACTGATATCCGATTATTTGTAGAAAAACTAAGCGAAAAACAATTATGGTTGAAAAAATAAAAAATAAAAGCAAAAGAAAATTAACTCTTCCAATTTTCATATTCGTTTTAATACTTACTTTGCTGCTACTGAACTTTCAATAATTTCTAGATAATAAACTTTGTTTATTTTTTCAAATCCAAGTTGTTGAACTTTTTCTTCTATATTTTTTAAAGAATTTATTTTTGCAAAATCAATTTCTAAAGATTTGTTTTCTTGAGAGATCTCATTAGCTTTTCTTTGAAAATCCTGAAGCTGATATCCAAGGGTAGTGATGATATTTGTTTGAAATAAAGCCGAGATCAAAAGAAAAACTATTAATAAAATCTCAAAAATTAAAAATATTTTTAAATTAAAATTAAGAGATATTTTTTTGATTAAAAATAAGGGATAAGATAAAGAAAAGTTTTCCATATTATTTTTTAATTAATTTATTTTAATAATGGCTCTTAATTTGGCTGACCTTGAACGAGGATTCTTTTTAATTTCCTCTTTGCTTGGCAAAAAAGGTTTTTTGGTCAAGATTTTTATTTGTTCTTTTTTTCCCTTAAAAAAATTTTTAACAATCCTGTCTTCTAAAGAATGAAAAGAAATTATTACTAATCTCCCGCCAACTTCTAAAATTTCCAATGCCTGGGGCAACGCCTTTTTTAAGTTTTCCAATTCCTTATTAACCGCTATTCTCAACGCCTGAAAAGTTCTGGTGGCAAAATGAATTTTTTGCTGCCAATAATTTCGGGGCACTGCTTCTTTGATTATTTCAATCAATTGAAAAGTGTTTTTGATTTCTTTTTCTTTTCTTTTTTCAATAATTTTTTTGGCAATATTTTCGGCAAATTTTTCCTCGCCATAATCTTGCAAAATTTTCTTAATCTCATAAAAAGAGCAGTAATTCAGAATTCTTTCAGCAGTTAAGGGATTATTAAAATTGTATCTCATATCAAGTGGTTCTTTTTTTTGAAACGTAAATCCCCTACCCGACTCTTCCAAGTGCCAACTAGAAATTCCTAAATCAAACAAAATACCAGAAATGGGTCTAAAATTTTCTCTTTGGACAATTTCTTTTAAATTGGCAAAACTGTCATTGACCAAAATTAATCTCTTTTTAAATTCTGAATGTTCAATTTTTAATTTAAGAAAATTGATATTATCTTTGTCCCAATCAATTCCCAATAATTTACCCTTAGGACCAATTGCTTCAAGAATGCCTAAGCTATGACCGCCTTGACCAATGGTGCAATCTATAAAATTTTCATTAGTTTTTGGGTTCAAAAAATTTAAAACCTCTTTTTGAAGAACTGGAATGTGAATTGGCTTTTTTTCCATTATTTTGAAAATTTTAAACACCTAATTCGTTTAACCTTTCAGCAATATCGCCTACTTCTCTTTCGGTTTTTTGTTTATACTCTTGCCATTTTTTTTCATCCCAAATTTCAATTCGGTTAGACAATCCCAAAATAGCAACATTTTTTTTCAAGTCAGCATAATTTTTCAAATAATCCGGAATTAAAATTCTTCCCAATTTATCAAGCACTACATCCACTGCTCCGGCCAACATTAATCTGGCAAAACCTCGGGCATCAATTTTACTACTTGGCAAACTTTCTAATTTTTTTGCTAATTTTTGCCATTCTGACAAAGGATAAATAACTAAACAATTATCAATGCCGCGAGTAATCACTGCTTTTTTACCTAAAGCCTTTCTAAATTTTGCCGGAATAGCCAATCTTTTCTTTTCATCTATTGAATATGTGTATTCACCAATAAACATAGTTTTCCACAGAAATATATAGTTATCCCAAAGTTTTCCACAATTTCCCACTGAATATTTCAATATAACTTAGTTAAAAAACAATGTCAAATAAAAAAGCCCTTATTTTTCCACAATTTTTCCACAATGGGAATGAAATATTAAAACAGGCTTATTAAAAGCCTGTTTTAAAATTTTTTTTGTTTTTTGAGTTACTTTTTAAACAAATTAAGAAAACTTTCTAATAATGATGATTGGAAAAAAGAAGGTTTTTGTTGTCTCGGTACTACATCTGGTGTTTGAGGACAATGGTAAGGAGATAATGCTGTTCCATTACCGGCGCAATTATAACCATCAGGAATTTCTTTGGAATTAAAAGCATCTATGCACCACTGTCCTCTTTCTTCAGAGAATAAATCTGTCTGAACACAATACGATTGATTAGCACTAAGACAAAGAAAAATAAATGGATACTTGCTTTGGGTTTTTTGAATATCTTCTTCAATTAATTTTAATTGATTGCCATAAACCGGATCATTTTTATTAACTCTGAAGTTGCTGCATAAATCTTTGTAAGATTTTTTTTGATTATAAACCATTCGGGCAATATTTTTTATCTGGACCATATCGTATATTATTCTAGAATCTTTGGCTGCGTTTTCTTTTACTTTTAAATTTTCAACAACTTTGCCCAGAATTTCTCCTAGGTCTTTATATTGTTCAGGCGCTTTAATCTCAACGGGTTTATCAAAATTAGAAAAATTAATATTAATACCAAAGGAAATTTGCCCTTTCCTATTAGCAATAAATTTATTTAAATCAAGAGTTTTCTCTCCTTTAATTCGGTATAAATAGTAATCTTTTTTGCCAATCCACAAATCAGCGGAAAATTCTCCTGCTTTTGCAAAAAATTCATTAAGGTCATTTACTATTTCTTCTTTGTTGAATTCTTTATTTTCGCCTTCATCAAAAATTTGATCTTTGAAAAAATCATTTTTTGAAATCTCGTCAATAATTTCTAAAATTACTTTTTTTGTCTCTTCATTGTCTAAAGCCACTAGATAATGATAAACATTTGTTTTACTAATTTTCTCATCTGGCAATTCTTTTTTTATTGTATAAAATTTTCTATTTTCCATTATCTTGTTAATTTTTTCAGTCATTATTTTTTGTTCCTCCCTTTCTTGGTTTTGCTTTTCTAAAAATTCTTTATATTTTTCTTCGCCCAATAATTCTTCAAAACTTTTATTGTCAATTTTAATCCATTGATTCTTCAAATCTTGAAGATTTATATCTAAAAGAGATAAAAATTGCTCAACCATTGGACCGGCAGGCACTGTAACTAATCTCAAATAATAAGTATTGCCAATTTGTTTTGATTCTAAACCGACAGAAAAACTTATTCCCTCCATTGAAAACTCCATATTGGTTGTAAAATAAATTTTTAAATTATCGGAAAAGGTTTCATCAACATCTCCTGTAAATTTTCCTTTTAAATCAAAATTTACTCCATTTTTTACATTAAACCCAAAAATCGTTTCATTGTGGACAGTTTTTGCTTTGCTCATTTTCTCTGTCATTTTCTCTATTACCTTTTCTGGTTTTGGCCTGAAAGGATTCCATAAAGGATCCCAAAGCCTAGTAGCTAAAGCAGTGAAAAAACCTAAGGCAAAAAACAATATGACTCCAATGATAATTTTTAACCAGAGAGAACTTTTTTTAGAAACAGGAGATAAAAAATCTTCTTGATAAAAAGATTGCGGTGGACTGGGTGGAATATTATTTTCAAAAGAAGAAAAATTTTCTCTAAAATCTTCTTTTATTTCTTCTCCTTGAAAATAATTTTTATAAATAATTTTTTCTTCTTCCATATTGTTTAGCCTTATTTTTTTAAGCGAGAATTAATTTTTAATTAAAAATCGATTAAAAAAATAAAAAGGCTATAAAAATATGTTATTTGTTCTTTATTATATTTTAAAAAATAAACTCATTTTTTACAAGAAATAAAATATTAAAATTTTTAAAAAAATTTGACAAAACAATTTTTTTTGATTATAATAAAAAAGGTGTTTAAAATAAAAAATATAGGAGGTGAAAAATGGCTTGGACGTGTATACATTGCGGTTGCCAGATTTCGTCAATTGGGACAACAGTTTGTCCTAATTGCGAAGAAAATCCCTATAAAAAAGAAAAAAAAGAATTACCTTTTAAACCAAATAAAAGAATCAATGAAAACGAAACAAAAAATAAAAAAGAAAGACATTAAATCAATTTTAGCCCTTGCTTTTTGGCAAGGGTTATTTTTTTCGCTTTTTTTCTAATTCTCTTACTCTTTTTTCATCTAAGCCAAAGTGATGAGCAATTTCGTGCCAGACTGTATTTTTAACAATTTCTTTTATTTCTTCTTTTGAACGAGCAAATTTTTCAATGGGTTTTTTAAAAATAGTAATTTTATCTGGTAAAACCTGGGCATAGCCCCATCGCTTAGTTTTTGGCACGCCTTCATATAAACCAAACAAAAAAGTGTCTTTTCTTAATTTTAATTTTTTTAATTGTTCTAAACAGGGGTTATCTTCAATAACAATTTCAACATTACTTAATTTTTCCAAAAACCTTTTTGGAATTGCTTTTATGCCTTCTTGAACTAATTTTTCAAATTCCTCTCTGGTCATTTTTTCTTTTTTAATTTTGACCGATGAACTTCGCTTTTTAATCTGGCTGGTCTTAATAAAGGCAAATTGTTCTTTTTTGGCAAATTTTCACTTTTTTTAGGTTTTATTTTCATAATTTTTAAATAAAATCTCTGGCTTTTTTTAGCCAAAGACCGTATTGACAATCTGGACTATGAGAAGTTGGTGGATCTTTTCTTAAAAAATTTACCGCTTCAGCAAAAAGATCTTGAACATAAGAAGGGTCAGTGTCAATAATGTGAATTTCTTTTTTAAAAGGTAATCTGTCAACAAAACCATTTTCTTTATCTACGACATAAAAAGCTAAAATTCCTTTTCTGGCAGTTTGATAACCATTTTTTTCTAATAAAAAAGTGTAAATATCCATTTGTAATTGAAAACGATCATAGACATTAGCTACTTTGCTGCCAGTTGATTTATAATCCATAGGAGCCAGTTTGCCATCGGAAAATTCCAAAATGTCATCCACTGCGCCAAAAAGAGTAGCGTCTAAACTAGCGTCATAGTATCTAATACCTTTTAAATTATTGCGCCACTGGTCTAACAATTTTTGGTTTGTAAAAAGTTTTGCCGGAATGTTGTAAGCAACCAACAAAGGATGAAGTTCTCGTTTTTTTCGGTATTTGTCAAATTCTTCTTTTAAAAGAAAGTCAACTGCCGTGTTCAAGGCGTAAGGATAGGGCTGAGGTCTTTTTATTCCCATTCTTTTATCCAGCCAAAAACAAAGCGGACACTCGTAATACAAATTAAGAGAACTAGGAGATAATTGAACAACTTTTTCTTCCATTATTTTAAAATAAATATTTTTGA
>Ga0078972_1009881_pt1 | contig 18384 bp, 42 predicted proteins | sample YelNatPaOPGAMG01_FD_67568 | JGI IMG/M metagenome (GOLD analysis project Ga0078972, IMG submission 67568) | Hot spring thermophilic microbial communities from Obsidian Pool, Yellowstone National Park, USA - OP-RAMG-01 (SPADES assembly) (version 2) | ecosystem: Environmental > Aquatic > Thermal... | reverse complement strand
TAAAATTTACGAAAATTTACGAAAAAAGCTATTACCTTACTCTAAAATTTCAGTATTCTGTTAGGGCTTTTTGTTTCCATTCCTCTTTTTCGCCCAGTTTTCCCCAAGTCTCTTTTTTGACCAGTTTTTGTCTCACGTCGCTTGCCTTATTTATAATTTTTGTTGAAAAGAAGACTGAAAAAGAACGAAGAGTTAGAAGTAAACGTTCTCCTCAATCCATTTCAGAAGGTCGTTAACCGCCCTTTCTATAGCCTCGTCTCTCGGCATATCCTTATACTTGCTTTCTAAACGGTAAATCACCTCTTCAGCCCTAACCCTCAACTCAGCAGTAGGCTTAATACCCAAACCGTAAAGCGTACTCTCAAACAAAACCCTCAAACGCCTCATTCCCTCATTGCCCAAACCATAGGCTTCCTTAACCTTGGGCAAAGCTGGAGAGGGCGTAGGCGTTGGCGCACGCCTCACAAGCTCCCGTCTAGCCTCCCTAGCCCAAACCTCAGGCGCAGGAACAATCGGCACAGCTTTTTCAAAGACGAGCCTAACTCTGCCGAAAGGCGAAACAGGCGGAACCTTGATTATAGCAGTCTCTTCTGGCACAGCGCGCTCTAAAGCTCGTTTACCCCTGATAATTGCTGAACCATCATGTTCAAGTCCGTAAGCGATGGCAAGCGCTGTGTAACGCACAGCTTCACGCAACGAAAAGACTGAAAACCCTTTCTCACGAACCTCTTCAGGGAGAACATTAAATAGATACGCACGCGCTTGTGCAGAGGGCAACACGATACGGTAACCCTCCATACCGCCTTCAACGCGGACATCCTCTAAAACCCAAATCTCCTTCCACTCATTATTAAACTCGACCTTAAACTTTCCGTCACGGTCGCTCCAATAAACACGGTACTGCCAACCATCCGGCGTGTAACCCCTAACCAAACTCAACAGACACACCAACAAAATCTTCTACGTAACCTTTTATTAGATGTTTCCGTCAAAAATTTATGGTGCAACTCCTTGAGAACTTGGAGTGGCGAAGAAATTGAATTACTCAAACGGAATTATCCCTCGATGTCAATCGAGGAAATATCTTCTCTCCTTCATAGGACTTACTCTTCAGTATCCCATAAAATTGTTCGTTTGCGCCTAAAGGGAGAGCTTCCGAGCCTATTGGATAAAGATATTCACTTCGAGAAAATTGAACCAGACTTTTGGGCGTGGTTCACGGGTTTCTGGGAGGGTGAAGGATACATTATTAGGCAGAACATTGTTACAACACATAGATTTAATAACAAATTGTATAGTTACCCTGCTACTGCTTACGCTTTCGGTGTTGTCCAGAAGGACAGGCGTGTTCTTGAATATATCCAAGAGAAACTGGGCGGATACATTCACAAGAAATCTAACTCAGAATGCTACGAATGGAAAATTTATCGAAAGGAAAAAATAGAGCAAATAGCTAGACAAATGTTGCCACATTTAAGGTTCCGAAGGAGACAATTGTTGGAAAAGCTGAAACCATAAATCATTAACGGTTAAGCTTATATTTTCTTCACATTCTTTTAAAAATGAAAAAGGTGAAGTTAAATGCCCCGAAATCTACTCCAGGCATACGCAATTAAAAAGCCAGCCTTCGTGTTTGGCATAGAAGATTTAATGGCGGTTAAAGACAACCCAAATATGCGTTTGACAGCTACACCGTTCGTCCACAACTATGAAGACGTAGTTTTCCTCGGACACGCAGCCCCATGGAAAGGTGCCAAAGGCATCGATGCCGTGAGGGCAGTTAACCCCGGCGTCGCATCTGGGCTCGAAAGAGCTATAAGCATCAGCAGGGCATGTGCAGGCGAAAAAGGCGTTGTCCGCGTTGGCGACCGCTACCTGCCAAAGAAGGTCATATGCCAAATAGAGAAGGCCGGCAAGAAAGCGTAAAGGCAACCTTCTAAATCCAGCTTAGAGGCTTACAGCGATGGCCGAAGACAAACTGGAGCCTCAACTATCAGAACTACTGGAAACCATAACCGCCCGCCTAAAAGACGCAACCAGAGACTTGGAAGCAGCCATCCGGTGCATAGAAGCCTACAAGGCAGACCCTAAAGGCGCACAAGCCTGCATCCTCGAATACCTCAGAACAGGCGCCACCCCCACTTAAAACTCCCCCTTTATTAGCCAAATATAAAATTTGAAAGGTTGGAAAATGAAAAAGGCAGTAACCATAACAATAATCCTGGTTGTAGCGCTAATAGCAGCTTACATAGTCTACGCTTACCTACCCACAGCCCAAGCCCAATCCCCCGTCATTCCAGTATTAACAATAACCTACGACGACGGCACATCACGAACATGGTATCCACCCAACTTTAAACCGTCAGGCCTAACCTACACCATAATAGACCCGTCAACCAACAAGAAAGTAGTCAGCATAAAATGCGAGTTCTACGCCACAGTAGTCTATACTGGACAACCCACAAGCTGGAGCTGCAGCGGAACCTTCTACTGGTACATTTTAGACTCCAGCAAAAGCGTCCTATACCAAACCAGCCAACCCCTCTCAGCATCAGGCTCCTCAGCACCACCAAACAACCAGCCATACGTAGTTACAAGCTCAACAGCTTCAGCCGACGCTATTGAAAGCCTCTACTCAGGGTGGGTTGACGGCGGCACCTACTACCTCCGCTACCGCATAACAGGCTTCACCTACACCCTCAACTTCCCCAGCGGAGCGCAAACAAAATCCGCCACAGTAGCCGACCTAGACTGGCAGTTCAAATACCAAGCTCCAGAACAGTTCATCAGCCTAACAATATCATGGAACTTCGTCCCAACATACGGGTGATATAAATGAAGAAAACAACCATAATCGCCATTGCATTCGCCGTAATAATAGTGCTGGCGGCAGTAGCCTACAACAGAGGCTGGCTTACACCATCTAGCGCCGCATCACCTGAACTTATCCCAGCCCTAATCATCACATACGCCGACGGCTCAACAAACGTCTTCTACCCGACAAAACTTCAACCTATCCCAATGGTAATCTACGACCCAAGCGCAGGCAAAGTTGTCAAACAAGTCCGACTAGAACTATACGCAACAGTAAGCTACACTGGACAAGCCCTAAGCTGGAGCATAAGCGGTAGCGCCACATGGAAAATCCAAACAAGCACCGGCTCAGACCTCTACTCAACAACAATGCCGCTTTCAGGCTCAGGCTCATCGGCTCCGCCCAACGGACAAGCCTTCGTAGTTGCAAGCTCAACAACCGACGCATCAGCCATAGAAAGCCTCTACACGGGATGGGCAAGCGGAACCAGCTACCGCCTATACGTGGCGGTAACCAGCTTCACCTTCACCATAAACTTCGTCGACTCAACACAAAGCAAATCCCCATCAACCCTCCCATCAGCCACATGGAACTTCGTATACTACGCGCCTGGGCAAATAAACAGCGTCAGCGTTTCATGGAACTGGGTTCCAATATACGCTTAGGCGAACCCTATGGAAAAAACAGCCGCTGCAACCGTTATCTTACTCTTTTTTCTAATACTGGTTATCCCAAACTTTTTAGGAAAAACTGAAGCTGGAGCCGCCATAACCGCCACTTTAACGCCAGTCTACGCTGAAGCCGCAGAATCCCACCACACCATCTACGACCCAACAAACTGGAAAATAGTCACAGCTGTCCGCTTAGAACTCTACGTAACAGTAAACTACCAAGGCCTCGCCCTAAACTGGAGCCTCAGCGGCAGCGCCACATGGCAAATCCAAGACTACTACGGCAACGTGCTGTTCACCACAACGATGCCACTTTCAGCGTCAGGCTCATCGGCTCCGCCCAACGGACAAGCCTTCGTAGCCTTAAGTGCAACCGTTGACGCCAGCACAATTGAAAGCCTCGGACACCTCCTTTACTTCCCATCAAACTATTACTACCTATACGTCAAGCTTGACAGCTTCTCCTTCACCATAAACTTCATAGACGGAGCCAAAACCAAATCACCCTCAACCCTACCCTCATCCCCATGGCGTTTCTACTGTCATTCCTACTAAAAAGCGAAAAGCTTAAATTTTTAAAAACTTAAACTGTTCAACAGTGAAACAAAATGACAGCAAAACTTCCTCGTGAAATCCTTGAAAAAGCCATCCAACTCCGCGACCCATTAAAAACGGTTTTCATAGCCCTATACTCTTACGGAAAACCATGCACAGCATCAGAAATAGCTGAAACAATCGAAAAATCCCGAGCCTACACATGCATGCGCCTCAACCAACTTGCCGACATGAAACTCGTCCAAGTCACCAGACAAGGCAGAACCAAACTATACGAGGTAATAAAGGATGCCTAAACAATACGTGGCCTTTCCCTTGCCAAATCCATACAGCTTTGACTGTCCCCACTACACCAACAACGGAAAAACAGAAACAGTGAGAGCCGTAATAGTCCCAACAACATTCAACCAAAAAGACGTCTTCTCATGGCAGATAGGATATAGTTGCAACTTTTGCAGGAAATGCCAAAAATCAGAATGCGTCTACAGCTACGCCGCCTACCAAAAGCAGAGGGAAACCTGATGCCAACATGCCCATCCTGCAAATCGGCATGGCTTATGCAAACCGACAACCCAAACCGCTTCATATGCCTCTCCTGCAAAATGGAATACGAGTTAAAGCCTGTTGAAAAGCAAAACCAGAAAAGAAAATAATGAGGGAAAAGGATGGCTGGAAAACTAATTAAAATTTGCCTACTTCACGGTCAAAAATGCTACTGGCAAAGCCTACGCTACATCCCCCGAAAAAGCAGTTTCCAAGTTAAAGTTTGCAGGGCTAACTTTCCATGCAGCCAGCAACTTATAACAAGCACATGGAGTCTAGCGAAAACTGGCCCATGCGAGAAAGTCGACCTCTGCCCAATGCCATCTGAACCATGCAAACTAGCCCAAAACAAAGGCGTAGCTTTACCAAAAATGAGATGGATAAACTGTTGGGTTTGGTCTCAAGCCAGAAAGGAGGTGCTGGTTTAAATGCCACTTGACTGGACTGGAATGGAAAACGTTGAATACGAATGCCTCCGCTGCCACGCCAGATTCAAAGGAAAAGAAATGCTCTTCCGAGACAAACTAGCATGTCCCGAATGCGGCTACAAAATAATTAAAAAAATCAGAAGCCCAATCGTTAAAAGAGTCCACGCCAAATAGAAAAATTTTAAAAGCAAAACCAGAACAGCCAATATACTGGGGCTTCCAGCACGGAAATTTTTCAGTCATCAACCTTCTCCTTTCGCCCCTATGAGGCAAAAGCTGGAAGCCCCTCCAAAAAGCTTATATCTGCAAAGGTGAAATTCTCCTATTGGACGGTGTGCATAAATGGAAGAATTAAGAGAACGTGTAGAGGTTTTAGACCAAGGGCGCATCACCATCCCAAAGAACATTAGAGAAAAGCTGGGTATACGGACAGGCTCAATCCTTGAAGTGTACATAAAAGGCAAGGCGATAATTATGGAGGTGCTTGTAAAGTGAAACTTGAAGACCTTAAATCTGCCTCGCCAACCTTAATCTCTAAACTTCAGGAAATAGGCATAAACAGCGTTGAACATCTACTGGTTAAAGGGTTCAAGGACATTAAAGCATTAATTCCAGACGTGGCTGAAGGCGAACTTCAAGATTTAATTATTGAAGCGAATAGGCAAAAAGGCTTCTGGTTCATAACTGGAACAGAATTTGCAGAGCTAGAAAAGACTAGAATCTGTTTCTCAACAGGCTCAAAAAGCTTAGACCAAATCCTCGGCGGCGGCGTCTGGAGCTGGAACGTAGCTGAGTTCTACGGGGAAATGGGGATAGGCAAGAGTCAAATATTGTACACAATAGCCGTAGAAGCTGCAAACAAGGGTTACAACGTCATCTACATAGACAGCGAAGGAACATGCCGAGAAAAAAGAATGTTTGAAATCGCTGAGAAAAGAGGCTACAACCCTTCAGATGTTGGAAAACACCTAACCTTCATCAGAACATTAGACACAGACATACTTTTTGAAGTGATTGACAGGCTTCCAGTTACCATCGAAGCCAAAGACATAAAACTAATCTGCGTAGACTCCTTCATAACCCCCTTCAGAGCCGAATACATAGGAAGAGAAATGCTTGCGCCAAGACAGCAAGCTATAGGAAGAGCAGCTGGCAAACTAAGAATCATGGCGCAAGTCTACAACATAGCCGTCGCCATAACAAATCAAGTTGTCGCCGTGCCAACACAAATGCCCACACACGGCGGATTCGAATACAAGCCCACAGGAGGCTTCGTACTAGGCCATGTCTCTGAGCCGAGAGTCTGGGTTAGAAGGGCTGAAGGCTCAAAACGAATAGCCAGAGTTGTTGACAGTTCATGGCTGCCAGAGGCGGAGGCAACCTTCAAAATTACAGAGGCAGGCGTTATTGACATTTAAAATCTGCGGACATGATGTCCGCAAAATGGAGGCAAAATCTTGAGTGAAGAAGAAGAGCTGCTTTCAATAGTTAAAAGGCTTAGAGAACTTGTCGGCGAAATATACCCAGTCATAGAAGACGAAAGTGGTGAAATAATTGACGGCTGGCACAGAGTTAAAGTTAACCCAAACTGGCATAGAAAGACGGTTAAATGCAAAGACGCCGCCGACAAAGCCCTCGTATGGCTTGCAGCCCACGCAAGAAGAACCGTAAACCCCAAAGAGCTTTCAGTTAGAATGGTTCAAGTTGCCGAAAAACTCCTAAGCGAAGGCGTACCAAGAGACCAGATAGTAACCAAAATTGCAGAACTAACAGGCTACAGCGAAAGACACGTTAGAAGACTGCTTCCAGCCAAATACAAAGCTAAAGAAAAAGCGAGGGCACCAGCAGTCAAAATGCTCTACCAAGAGAAGCCAGCCGAAGAGAAAACTGAAGAAAAACCAGAAAAGAAAATGCCCAAGAAATATCTATGCCCAATTTGCGGAAGCCCACTAGCATTTGTCGGCGAACTCTTAGTTCCCTACCACGAAGCTTTACGGTGAAAAGGATGGACTGGCCTAAAAACTACCCGTTCTCCATTAAAAACGACTTCTGGATAGACACAAGCAAATACGTTAACCTTAAAGACATGAAATGGGAAGCCACCTTCGCCATAACCTTCGCCATAGCTGAAGGAAACTATATAGAAGCAGAAGAGGTAGCCTTCGCATGGATAACCAACGACTACATGCTAAACAAGCTCAACGCAGCCCACAAAATAGCCGAATACCTGAAAGACTGGATAAAATTCACCATAATAGCAGACGAACTTGATAAGCAAAACCAAATAACAATTATGTAGGGATTCAGATGCTCAACTGGATTTATCACGGTAAAAACAAGAAACAATGCTACTATGAGCCAAACTGTCTAGTCTGCTACATACGGCTATTTTTTATGCTGATTAAACATGGCTGGTGAAATGGATGGCGGAGTTGAAGTGTTTTTGGGTTAAATGTGACGGGCGTGTTCAAGAGCTTACATGGGAACAGTACAAAGACCTCTACATGAACGAGATGAAAAGCAAAAAGGTTAGACGCCTCCTAATCAGATGCGACGACGGCAAATACATGGTTATAACCCACGGGAGAAACGTTGTAACAATACCAACAAAAAGCCTACTTGAAATTTTGAAGTCGCTGGGACTTTAATGCCAGAAGAAACGTTCAAAGAGTGTCCCCTTTTAAACGTGTGTGAAATGAAAGTTACCCAACTTTACTTTAAACACATCTGCCAGTCCAAACGTTTCAGCTCATGTCCAAGATGGCTATGCCCACCTGAAACAAGCCGTAAACCTTCCGAATGGAAGAACCTCAATGTCTAATGCCCGAAGCAAGGTTAAACAGCTTTCCGCCTTAATCTGCGCCAACTGCCAAATAAACGACTACTCCAAATGCGCCTCAAACTGCAAAATCCACAAGCTAATAAACGAAATCCTGCAAGCTTTAAGCTGAAAGCGGTGTCCCTTTTGGGAGAGAAGATAGAAGTTACAAGAGAAGAATACGAAGCTGAAGTTGCCCGTCTCAGAGAGCTCACCGAAAGGTACAGCCGAAAATGGCCTAGACTCCGCCAGCTTGTCAGAAACGTCTCCAGATGGGAAACAAGAGTCGCCGACCTAACCAGAAGCCTAAACGAGCTTAAAAGGCGCCTGCCAGCCTCATGGCGGGAATACCGCTACATACGCGACGTAGAAATTCCATGGGCTAGAGAACGCCTAGCATACTGGACAAGCCAACGGGAAGCCTACATAGCTGAAATGCGAACAGAACTAAACGAAATCCTAACAGAAAGAGAAAGAATAGCCAGAAAAATCGTAAAACCCCCGCCACCTATTTACATCGGCACAGAGGGCAAAACAGGCTACGACATATACTACAACCCTAAAACCAAAAAATATGAAGTTATCGACCCAACAACAAGAGAAAAAGTCAGAGAGGAACATAAAATAGTGGTGGAGTACACGGCAAGCATAGAAACAGGAGTGCGCGGCAAAACAGGCTCGTTCGAGTTCATAGACGTTGAAGTAACAGCGATAACAGGTGTAAAAGAGGCGGATGACAGCGAGCTTAAACGCATAGAAGACGAAATGGACAGGACTGTTCTAGAATACCTTGCAAACCCATGGGTTGAAGGCGGAGGATGGGGCGCAGCCTTGGCAGTCTTTGAAAAGAAGGGAATAGACTACAACGGGCTTTCAATAATCGAAGAGCAAGACCACTACGGCTATCCAGTTCCACAGTACCCGACAATGGCAATCCACGTTGAAAAAACAACCAAAAGCACGAGGCCAAAAGACTACGGATGGCACGAATACCCAATAAGGTGAGAAAATGGCAAGCTACGCCCTCATAATAGACCACGACATAAGATTCGACCAATGGGGATGGAAAGAGCCATACGAGAAGGCTGTTAAGGCTTCCCTAGAAGCTTTAGGGTTCAAAGTTTTACAAATAATATCAAAGCCAAGCTCAAGCGGAAGAGGCCTACATTACTGGATACACATAGAATCGCCTAGACAACTTTCAGACGAGGAAATAAACATGCTACAGTTCATAGCAGGCGACGACAGAGTCCGCGTCCAAATAAACCAGCTCAGAATAGCCCGAGGCGTCAGAAAGTTCTGGAACAAATGCTTCGACCACGTTATACACACTAGGCCGATAGACGAAAAATGCAAACTATGCAAGCTCAGAAAAACAATCCTAAAAATGGCGAAAGAAGAAGGGCTATTAGCGGAAGGAGTCCAACTATGACAAAATACTTCACAATACTGCACGTAACAAAAGACCACCCAAAATGGAACGAAATACTAAAAGTCATAAGCGACATACAGGCCAAAGACCCAACTTTCAAACACCAGATAACGCCTAAAGGCGAGATAGCCATAGAAAGCCAAAACAGAAACCAAAGCTACAGGCGCGGAGGATGGTTCTACCACAAACACGGAATACAATACACGGTGATAGAGGTGAAAACAGCTGAGCAAAAAGTTTAGACTGTTGAAAATTTACGGTTGCATTATAATAGCCATTCTAGCCGTAGCTGTCTGGCTCTACGTGGTTGGCAACATAAGCAAGTTCGAGTTTCCCCTCTTAATAGTTGGATGCATATTCATAACCTTCCTAACAGCGTATATAGTGTTCATGCTGGGCATAATAGCCTACGAACAAGCAAAACCGTTAAGCATAGTTATTGAGGTGTGAACATGAGTATAAATATGGATGTTAGAAAAGTTGTCATATACGGATTTAAAGACTACATTGAGTTCACCCCCGACGAAGACGAAGACTATGTCCGTGTAAGAGTATTCGTGGAAAAACCTGACGGAAAGGTTGAAGTAGCATCTTCCGATTTATTTAAAAAGGTCGACTTAATAGCCTTAGCAAAAGTCCTGCGTTTCATGTATAAAAGCAAAACCGTTAAGCATAGTTATGTGAGGGATAAAGTTGAGGAAGGAATATCATAGCAAGCCATCTTCGCCATCCTTGAAGAAGCTGAAAAGCCAAGAAAATATAGGCAGTATAGCCTTGAAACTCTTGAAGACCTACTTAGAACAGAGCTTGAACTTCTAAAAGAATATGAAAAATTAGAAAAGAAGGGATAGGCATGGTTAGGCGAGATTTAATCCATAGGCTTGTTCAGGAAGTAGCCGAATTCATGGCGGAGCTTGAAGACAAATATGGACTAACAAGCGAGGAAATAGTTGAAATCCTAGAAGCGGTGAAAGAAGAATACGAGTGGGAGGATTAGGCTATGCCTTTTGATTTTAAGCCTTTAGACCAGCTTTTAGACGACCTCATTAGAAAATACAAGATTAGCCCAGAAGACATAATCGCCCTTGAAATGGCAATCCAAAAATACCTAGAATACCTTGAAGAAGCATGGCAACAAGCAGAGGCAGGAGAAATCTGAAATGGCTGATAAGCAGAGGTTGAAATGTTTTGGCGACGCTAACATGAGTGATGCTTGCTCTCAATGTCCCGACAACAAAGAATGCGTGGAAGAAACAGTAAAACGCTGGAGAAAGCGAGTAAATGAGGAAAAATCTGAAAAGCCATGCCCATACCTAACTTCAAGATATAATTGAGGTGTAGGCATGAGGACAGAGGAGGAAATAAGGGAGAAAATAAAAAGGCTGTTGCGGAAGCCAAACCGCCCAGAAGATAAAGGCTTCTCCGAAGCCATGAGAAAAACAGAAGCAGACATTCTAAAATGGGTTCTAGGCGAAAAAGACAAACTACCATTCGAATAACCCCTCTTTTTCTATTTTTGAAGCAAAACCGCAAGGCTATACTATTGAGCATAAACCTTTAAGGAGGGATGTTCTTGCGTCCAAGAAAAATAAAGCTAGTGGTAAAACTCGCAGGATTCAAAATGCCCCTAGCCGAAGCGAAGATAGTCAAATACGCTGACGTGCTTGAGCCTAAAACAGAGCTTCTCTGCCCCAAATGCCACGCAAAGCCCAAATGGTCGGGGCGTTACGAGTGCGAGTGCGGAGCAACTTATACACATTGGAGTCAGCTTAAACGAGTGTTGCCAAACGGTAAAGAAATCGTTAAGCCAAAACTGATTCAAGGCGAAGACGTTGAAGCAGAAGTTTACGTCATGGACAAGGCTAAATTCAGCCAATACGCAGATGCAACCCTAACCGAGTATGGATTAACTGTGGACGACGCCAATAGTGCAAACAACCTTAAAAAACTCATAATAGCCTTAGACCGCCTAAACAAAGTCATCATCCTACACTTCCTAGACACCTACGAAGAAAGAGTTGCGGTGCTTACCCTTAGCCTTTCAGACCGCATAATATTGAAAGAGCTTATACCGTTAAACCTAGCCGACATCAGAGAAACCCTTAAAGTTGATTTAAGCAACGTAACCGACAAGGACATAGCTGAAGCCGAAGCCCTCATTAAACAGTTGCCAGAAGCCACAGAAGACCTGCTATACGTTCACGACTACCGCATTCAAGGGCTGGAAGAAGTGCCAAAAGTTTCGCCCAAAGTAATTGAGCTTGAGCAGATTCTATCAAAAATGAAGAAGGAAAACGCCATAGTCTAAAGCAAAACCCTCCCCCTTTTTCTCTATGCGAGGGCTTCAAAATGCTTGAAACATTCACAGACCTAAAAATTGACCATCTGAAGCCGAACATGAAATTCCTAAAAGACATACAGGAAATACAGCTTACACCACAAACGGTAATCCAGCTTAAAGTGGACGGCGAGTTTAACCTTCTAGTTTACGACAGAAACGACGAAACCTTCACCATAAACAAGTGGGGAAGAAAACGCAAAGACTTTCCAGCCTTAAACGAGCTAATAAACGCCCTAAACCAAACGCCAATCCAGAAGGCTGAATTCCTATGTGAGTTATACGCCAAAACAGGGGATAAGCCCTTGAAATTGCCCGATTTTATTCACCTTGTTAAAAGCGATAATCCAGAAGACCACCTTAAAATCCACATAGGCATCTGGGACTGGATTAAAACAGACGGACATGAAGTAAACCAGCCATACGAATGGAAATACCAAGAACTTCAAGAAATCTTCAAAAACTGCACCCACGTAAACGTCTTACCCTTCTTCAAGCCAAACAACCACGCTGAAATCCAAACACTATGGAAAATATATGTTGAAGGCCAATCCTACGAGGGCTTCGTAATCAGAAACAACCATGAAATCTTCAAGCTGAAGCCACACGGCGACATAGACGTAGTAGTGATAGCCATAAACAAGCAGTCTTCCTACGGCAAGAAAAACCTTTTCAGCCAACAGATGGTTACAAGCCTCCACGTAGCCCTAATGAACGACAAAGGAGAATTCATAGAAATAGGCGACTTCGCATCTGGAATAGACGCACAACTCCGCAAAGCCTTATGGAAACTCATGGAATACAAAATAGCTGAAGACGACAAACACGTTTGGATAAAACCTTTCCTAATAGCCCAAATAGAATACACAGACCTTTTCCCCAGCAAAAACAAAGTTTACAAGCTAACATCAGAAGGATACAAGAAAATAGGCGAAACAAACCTAATACGCCTCCGCCACCCAAGACTTATACGCTTCCGCCCTGACAAGAACCCTGTTCCAAACGACATTTCCATCAGGCAAATCCCCACAAAATACCTTATAGAGGTGAACACAAATGGTTAAAACCGTCAAGGGACTATTAACCCTAAAAGAGCTGAAAGCCCTACTAACCAAATACGCCCAAACCCAACAGTCTTACAGGCGAGTGGTAACAGACCAAGCCGACATAACCTTCTACGAAAACCACGTAACATTAAGAATCAAAGAGCCGAAAAAGGAGAAATGCTACTACTGTGAAGGCACAGGCACAGCGGGAAACACTAAATGTTGGGTATGCGACGGAACAGGCATAAGAGAAGTGGCAGACGAAGTAACAGCAAAAATAACAGAGAAAGACTACGGGCTGAAAATAGAGGTGAATACTGCTGGAAAACAGCCAGAAATATGGAAGCCAGACGTTGAAAAAATCAAAACCTTCATAAACAGCCTAGCGGGAAAACCATGCGTAATAATCCCCACAGCCAAAAGCGGAAGCAAAGCCAAAAACCCAATAAAAACAATAAGCGAAATCCTAACACAAGCACAGCGTAAAATCATAGAATACTAAAGCAAAACCGCAAGGCTATTCTTTTGGGGATAAGTATGGAAAAGGAGAAAGGCGTAATTTACGCAAACGTTTGGAGAAATATGGCATCAGCAGACATTGTGGACTCGCTTGAGCTTGCGGTTAGAGTGTTAAAGGAAAAGCCTATTGAAGACCCTGAAAGCGTAGCCAAACTATTGCTTATAATCAGCGACATAGCTGAAATGCTCGCAGAAATGGCTCAATATTAAGCACGGCAAAGCAAATCGTAAGACTATTCTTTTGAGGGATGGGAATGCCGAAGTGTCCAAAATGTGGGAAAGAGATTGACTATCTAGTTTATGAATGCGAGGAAATATCAACATACATGGTTAGACTTTCGCCAAACCGACAAAGGCTTGAATGGGAAAGAGCTGACTGTGAAACCCTAGAAGACCCCGATACCTACACCTGCCCAGAATGTGGAACAGAAATAGCCCACCATTACAGCGAAGCAGTAGCCTTCCTTAAAGGAGAAGCAAAAGAGAAGTGATGCATCATGGAGCTGGAGAAACTTTCAGACAGAGAACTGAAAAATCGTTTCATAAGCCTTTGGCAAAGCATTTACGAGTTTGAATGCTTCGGCTCACACGACCTAATAGAGCTTGAAGCAATAGCCCAAGAACTTGAAAGGCGAGGCTACGAAATAACAGAAGTTAGAAAGCCGAGAATACGGAAAACAAAATGAGCAAAACCGTTAGGCTACTTTATTAGAGGTGGTTAAGTTGGTGGAACGGAACGAACCAAGAACAATAATAAGTGACAAAAATCAAATGACTTGTAGATGTGGAAGCAAAGTATGGTTAGCTTATTTGAGAAAAAATATATTAATTCTAAAGTGTTCAAATTGCGGAGCTATTGAAGGTTTTGAGATATTGGACTGGTGAGAACTTGTATCTGTGTCGTCTGCCCCTATAATTACTGAGGGATGGAATTGAGTGAAGTTAAGCCCTACTTTAAAAGCGTTAAACTGCAAGGGATGTTCATAAGCATCACATTAACCAAGCATCCAAAAGCCTCAATAGACGACTACTTAAAAGCTGTGAAAGAGAGGATGGGCGACCTAATAGTGTTTGTTAAATGTCCAAAATGCGGAAGGGAAGTCCCCAAAATTGACATGACAATTCACGGCTACTGCTACATCTGTTTCCATCAACAACAAAGCAAAACCGTAAGCCACTAATTTGAGGGATAAAAATGGTTAGGCTTTTGAAACCCAAGCAAGTGTATCTATGCCCAAAGGATGGAAGCTACGTTGATGACGATTGGTGTAGAAACTGCCACAACTTTGTCAAGGCTGAATGGCACAACGGCGTTTGGACAATATACTGCGACTATCCAGAAGACCAATTCTGTGGCGTATGCGGAAAACCGTTAAAGGTTGTTGCCTATGGGAAAGACTACAAAATAATAGGATGCCCAGAACACAGAGAATTCGACCAAATAATCAAGCTATGCCTTGAGGGATAAAATGATGGATTGGGTAAGCAGTCAAATCTATGAGCTTGAAAGAAGAATCAAAAATCTGGAATGGGAAATCGGCGAAATCCGAAGCAGGTTAGACCGCATAGCTGAAAACCCAACAATACAAGACATACTCACAAGGCTTGAAGACTTGGAAAGCAGAATATACGACCTCGCAGACAGAATAGACAGCCTAGAACGATAAAACCCACCCCAAATCCCCCTTTTTCTGTTTTAAGCAAAACCGTTTAGCCTTCTTTTGGTGGTTGTTTTGGAAAATGTTTTAGACGGTTTTAAGGGTAAATGGGCGAGTTTAACCATAGACTTCCATGATGGCAGAACATTAACAATAAAAGCCATAGTGAAGGCATACGAAAAACCCTTCATATTCATCAAAGCTAATGGGTGCGTCAGAGCCTTAAACGAAGCCATAATCCGAGAAATAATCCCCATAGGCGACGCAACATGAACAGCGAACCAAAACTATGCCCCAATTGCCCAGCGTCAGCGTGGATACCAGAAGTCATTAAACAACTGAAAGCTAAAGAAGTAATTAAAACAGGCGAGAAGCCTTCAGCCCTGAAAATCTGCATGGAACTAAGGCGAATAATAAAAGAGTTAGGCTTACCTCCATGCCCATACTACCCATACACGGAAACACTTTTACTATGGCAACAAGCAAAACCACACGCCTATAATGGTGAGGGATGAGTATGAGAGGCAGAAGTAATGGGAAAATCACTATTTTGCTTGAAGACAAACCATACATGGACAGAATACTTAACACACCCGTGAATCGCTTAACAACTGAAGAGCTTTTCTTAGCTGAATTACATTTTATGCTTGAGGATGCAAAGAAAGGTGATAAAGAGCTTCTTACTTTCAGAGATTCAATCAATTTTTGTTGGAATTGGCGTTGGAGTGAACTTCAAACAATATTGAAGAAACATCGTGAAGAGTTAGATAAACTGTTCAGGAGATACGGCTATATACGTGTCAGTAAAACGGGATGGAGAAAATTCAGCTATGAAACAAGACCTGAAAGATGCAACCATAAAGAAAACGGATGCGTATTCTGGAGTTTAACCGTTTACAATATATTGCGGAAAATGGAAGAAAAAGGCTTAATCAAATCGGAAAAAACAATCCACTACGACCACAGAAAAGGAAAAGGCTTACGCCTTGACACCTTCAGATTTTGGTTTATAAACCGTGAAGCATACCATAACCGAGTAGAAAAGCAAAAGCTGACAGCATACTTATTGAGGGATAAACTATGATTGGAAAATGCTCTGAATGTGGTAAAAGGCGTAAACTATACCATGCTGTGGGAAGCACGATAAACGCCCTATGGTGTGCCGAGTGCATAAGCAAACACAAAGACAACATCCAGAAAGTCTATGAAATACCAGAACTACGCCTATACTCCGTAAGCGTCTTCTTTGAAGTGGAAGCATACAACGAGAAAGAAGCAAAAGAAAAAGTGGCGGAAATGATTAAAGCCCCGCCAGAACTCTGGACAATAGACAACGCAGAAGAAATCCAATAGCAAAACCAGAGCCTATTATATTGAGGGATACGAATGGAAATAAAAGAGCTTATCCGTAAAGACCTTGAAACCGTAACCATCATCAAAGATTTAGGCCATCCCGTAAACGAATGGGAAATTGAAAGGCTTAAAACCGTAAACGATGTGCTATTACATTCAGCATCAATATTAAGCGATGCTCAAGAGATGCTCCAACGTGGCTACAAAACAGAACAGGTAAACAGCGAAATAAACGAAGCCAAATTCTTCATATTCAAAGCTATGCAATATTTAGAGCTAAACCCCCTATGCCCATTCAACGACTTATGCCCCATCTACAAAAAAGCAAAAACAATACCCATACTGATGAGGCGATAAAGAAATGGAGAAACAGCCTAAAATGAAAGTTTACCCTATTGTGCTATACAAACACATAAACGGCAAATGGATAAGAAAACACGATGTAACACAAGCAGACCTTGAAGAAATGGAAGAAAGCGATTTTGTAACAAAAATAATCACATTTGACTCATGGCCAAAGTATGAAGCATGGCTAAAAGCCCACACGGAGAAATCCAAACCATAAGCAAAACCACCCATCCTTATTATTGAGGCGATACGTATGGAGAAGCCAGATTTAGAGCTTAAAGCCTTAAACAGCTATTGCGGAACACAAAACTACTATCAATATATGGGCGTGTTGCTAACCGATGGCGTTAAATACCTAATGGAAAACGGATATAGCTGGTTTGTAACGGACGCAATCGCTGTAATAGTAGCACACCCAAAAATCCGCCAACACCTACAAAAAGACGACTTCTTAACCATCAAGCTGAAACTAAACAAAGATGAAGATGGATACACCGCCGATATGATAATAACAGATGGAAACGACACCCAGCTATACCGACAACACTACGACTTAACCGACGCAAAAAGAGAGCTTAAACTGTTCTACACGGGAAACGTCTTAATGTTAGCTTCAGAATACTAAAAGCAAAACCACCCCCCTTTTTATTGAGGTTAAGCCTATGGAGAAAACCGTTAAAGCCTTAATTCGAGAAGCACAAGGCGACTATGAAGATGGAGAAATGCTAATAGAAGTTGTGGAAGGTAGAACAGTAAACGGAAAAGAGATAACCGTTAAAGCCACCATAGACGAATACGATTTTATTAGGCTTTATGGTGTAGATGACTTTAAAATATTGATGCATAACGGAGAAGTAGGCGACGTAATCGGTCAAGGAAAATGGTATAGAGCAAAAATAAAGCAAAACCGTTAAGCCTCTTTTATGGGATGCGTATGGAATGGGAATATATAGATATTGAGTGCTTCAACTCCAGAGAAAAAGCCAAAGACTTCCTAATAGAATACAAACGTAAACACCCCGAATCAAACGCATTCATATTAAAACGCCATGTTCCCATGTGGCGAGGCTATTTTAAAGGTCAAGCACAATACGAAACCATTATTCTTTATTGCGTAGTGGAAAAGGTAAGTTTAGCCCGACTATTAGAATAAAGCAAAACCATAAGCCTATTCTATGGGATGCGTATGGAAGCGGATTATGATTTAGTTAAAGCCATAATCGAGAAAACCCTTGAGAAGCACCCAAAAGCCAAACGTATAGCTGTGGAAAACTTCCTAATGTCAAGTGTAGGATACGACTATGATAACCAGATAAGAAACCTATATCTTGACGCTTCACTCTACCGATGGAACACCCAAACCGTAAACGCCATAAGACAAGGCTTAAACGTAATGCTCCAAAACGGACTACTCAAATAAAGCAAAACCATAGAACATTATAATGGTGATAATGGAATGACTGAAGATAAAGAATACCTTCATAAAACTCATACTACACGAAATAGCTGAAAACCTAAACCCATACATAGACGTGGAAGAAATCGAATAAGCAAAACCGCATAAGAATACTATGGGATGAGTTATGAAGCATAAAGACGTGATGGAAGATATAGCTGGAAACGATAAAAGCACTTGTGATGGAGAACTCGAATACATAACTTCCGAATTCACTATGGATGTGGATTGGTGGATATACCGATGTAAGAAGTGCGGTAAAGAAGTTTGGACTGTGCAGGGTGGAAGACACTGGTGGAATTTCGAAAGACAACCAGAACAATAACCCCCTTTTTCTAATCTATCGTAAGAAACACGACATGCCACCAAGCGAATCGCAAGAAGCAAGAAATCATAAAAAAACG
>Ga0078972_1009878_pt1 | contig 18392 bp, 15 predicted proteins | sample YelNatPaOPGAMG01_FD_67568 | JGI IMG/M metagenome (GOLD analysis project Ga0078972, IMG submission 67568) | Hot spring thermophilic microbial communities from Obsidian Pool, Yellowstone National Park, USA - OP-RAMG-01 (SPADES assembly) (version 2) | ecosystem: Environmental > Aquatic > Thermal... | reverse complement strand
CGTCGGGATTGATCTCCGGGATCACGAGTGGAGTTTGGGGATCCATGCGAAATGCCGAGGAATTATCAATCACCACGGTGCCGGAACGGACTGCGGCCGGAGCATACTCACGGCTGCGGGCCCCGCCTGCGGAGAAGAATGCAAGATCGCATCCCTGGAACGATTGCTCCGTGAGGCGTTCTACGGTATGTGCCTCGCTCCGAAAGGGGAGGACCTGCCCTTCCGAGCGGCTGGACGCCAAGAGCCGCAGGGACGCCACCGGGAAGTTGCGTTCCTCCAATAAACGGAGGAATTCTTTCCCCACAGCACCCGTAGCCCCGGCAATCGCTACGTGATACGCTTTCACAATAGGGAACCTCTTTGATCTTTGGACTCGGGAATTATATGATACCCGAAGCGTCGTTAGCCTCTGTTCCTCGGTTCGACAGCACCTAAGCAAGCGGCTACGTTCGCAATCCTTCACTTCACAAAGCCCATTCAACCGCGCGTTGCAACAGCGGCCGAACTTCACGCCAGAGGCATGCGGCAAACGCAGCATCGGCAATGGCAAGGAACGCCCCGGGCCAATAGAAGTAGTGGCGACCGCCATATTGCAAAATGGGCAGGAAGCTCAATAGCATGAGAGCCGCCGCTACGATGCCGGGCTCGTTTCGGCGGTGGCGCCAGAACAGCCACGGTGCCACCAAATACACAATTACGGCCAGCAGCATCGCAAAGCCATCCGGAACGAACACCAGAGCCCAGGTGCCATCCGGTCCAACAAACTGAGCGCATGCACACGCTGCCACGGTGTCCGCGAGCACGATTGCCCAAGCAGGCCACTTCAATGATCTTGCTACCGCCGTAAGAAGGAGGATGCAGCCGGCCGCAGCGATAGGCCACCAAATGCCCGCGAACATAAGGGAACCCAGCGGTCCCGACCACTCATGGATCCATTTGCGCAGAATTACCATGCGTGCCATTACAGGTCCCCAGGCGTTGGGTACGCAGACGCGCCGGATCACCCACAGCATCGCGCCGGTGGCAAGGAACGTTACTCCTGCGGATACCATGTAAACACGGCGGTAAAGGAGCAAACCCAGCGCCATGGGGATGGTGATGTAACCCATCTCTTTGGAGCCAACCGACGCGATGAGGGATAGCACAGAAAACCCAATGAACGTTGGGCGGCGACCGACCAGGCCCGCATCCAGGAGGGTAAGGCAGAGTAGAGCAAAGGTGAGGCTGAGGACGTCGTTCTGGGCCGGCCACCAGGTGAGGGAACGGCCCACGGCAAAGAACATGGTGTTGGCGGGCGTGGCAAAGAAGACCACCGCCAATAGACCGAAGAGACATCGCCCCAGACCATGGTGACGAAAAAGCGAGGACGTCAGCAGGTACACAAGGAGCGCGTTCATAACGTGGAGACCAACGGACACGCGATCCCAGGCGGTGAAGTTGGTGCCGAATGCGTGGCATTCCGCTAGAAACAGCATGCTGGTCACCGGGCGGTAGTAAGGAACGTGCGGATAGATCCAAGATCCGGTCCACCAGTGCGGAATATCGCGCCACGAAGCCGCTCGTGCTGCATAATAGATGTTGTGGATATCTTCCGTGCGGCTGAGTTCCGCTTCTGGCCCCCCAGGAAGCCATCCGATAGACGGCGCCCGCCAGAAGGCCAAGAGGGCGGCTGCGGCGGCGCACGCGAATTCTATGGCCCGTGGGTGCGCGAACACCCAGGACCTCAACAGAAGGTACGCCGAACGGGCTCTAACGCTCCAGCGGTGAACATAAGCCGCTGCCATAAGTATCTTGATAGTTCGTTTCTTAGGAATACGAGTCCTGCAACGATGGACTGCGGAGCCGTGTCGTGGCTATATTGACTGCCCAAGGTTTAAAGGTTGTTATCCGAGATCGCGTGGTACTTGAGCACGTGGACCTTACCGTGGAGAGCGGCGAGATTGTTGCGCTCATTGGGCCAAACGGAGCAGGTAAGACGACGCTGCTCAAGGCAATCCTCGGGCTGGTGCCGTTGGCGGCCGGCGAGGTGCGGCTCTTTGGGAAACCTCCAGGCGCATTAGGGCCTGATCGCGATCGCATCGGATATGTGCCGCAGAACATGGAATTGGATCGCACCGTGCCCATTACGGTGGAGGAGCTCATCGGCATCTATACGCCGCGGCGCTATTTAGGCCCAGGAGCCATCCGGAAGGCGCTTGCCGAGGTGGATGCGGAACGGCTGGCACGGCAACGTGTGGGTGCCCTTTCGGGTGGGGAATTGCAGCGGGTTCTCATTGCGTTGAGCCTTCTAAGGGATCCCGCGATGCTCTTCCTGGACGAGCCGGCAACAGGCGTAGACCGGGAGGGACAACGTCTGCTTTACGACACGCTAGAACACTTGCGGAGTGAGCGCGGAATGGCGGTTCTCATGGTGTCGCACGATTTTTCGGTGGTATATCGCCATGCGTCGCGCGTAGTCTGCATTAATCGGCGACTTATGTGCGCCGGAGTGCCGAGTGAAGTGCTCACCGAGGAAACTCTTGAGCATCTCTACGGCCATGAGGCGGCGCTGTACGAGCACCGTGGTTGACCGGGCCGGCGCTTGCACATCCATATCCACGTGCCCGTTGTCCGGTCGGATGGTGTCTGATGGAGTCGTTGCCTTTGCGCCAAGGCATGTCGCGGAACGCAGGTGTTCCCGGCGCCGGCGCGGAATACGCATTCCACAGGGAACTACTGGTCGAGACGTGGGCGCCTCGAGAGCGCGCCTGGATAGCGACGCAGCGGGTAGGTAACCGCCCAGGAGGAGGTTGAGAGCGGAAGATGGGCTTGGAATACCCGTTTATGCAGAGGGCCCTGGCGGTCAGCCTATTGATGGGCACCCTTTGTCCCCTCTTGGGCGTGTTTGTGGTGATTCGGCGGATGTCGTTCTTTGGGGATGCCATAGCCCATTCGGCGTTCACCGGGATCGCTCTCGGCCTGCTCTTAGGTGTAGATCCGTCACTCTCCTCTGTTGCGTTCGCCGTTCTCATCGCGCTGGGAATGGGGTTCCTTCAAGCACGCTCTGCGATCCCCTCGGACACGATCATCGGCGTCTTCTTTTCGGGATCGGCGGCGCTAGGGATACTCCTCATCGGCCTTCTGCAGGGGTACCGCACGAATCTCTTTACCTATCTTTTTGGGGATGTTCTCACAGTGGGAAAGGGCGATTTGGTGGCTGCGGCTATCCTCCTTGGCGGCGTCGCGCTGGCCGTGGTCCTTCTGAGGCGCCCGTTACTCCAGGTGGCTCTCAACCGGGACCTTGCTGCCGTCCATGGCGTTCGGGTGGCTGCCATTGAATATGTGCTTATGGCCCTTCTGGCCGTGACCGTGGCGATGAGCATTAAACTGGTGGGCATCATCTTGGTGACTGCTCTCTTGATCATTCCGGCGGCTGCAGCGCGCAACGTGAGCCGCTCCATTCGACAGGTTTTCGCGTACGCCGTGGGTGCTGGCATCATTTCCGCACTTTTGGGATTGTTTGGCTCCTATTATTTGGACACTGCGTCCGGCCCCACGATCGTGATGGTGTCCATTGTTCTCTTCGTGGCATCCCTAGTAGGAGCGGAGCATTGACGAGGGGAGCGGAGATTGGGTCGGATAGCACTCACGTGCCGGAGCTTGTATAGGCTCGGCTTGGCTGCCACTATCGCCCGAGAGTCGCGTGCGGTAGCACCGGGTATCGTGCGATGTAGGCGGTCGGACCGCAGACCGTAGCGCATCCAACGCTTGCTCGACGGGTCAGGCATGGCGCGACGTAGCGTCGTACACGCAGGGGGGGTTACATGAAACGGATGGGAATGATTACGGCGCTTTTGGGATGGATCGCGTTCGTTGCCTCACCCACCCACGCGATAGAGCGTGAGGTCCTTTTTGACGGAACTGGGGCAGGAGCATGGGACACCTCGCGAGATGCAGCACGCCTGGCGAGCGAATTTTCACTTTCTCAGGTTCTTCAGGCGACAAACCCGCCTGCCTTGCTTTGGCGCTTCGTGCCACGGAATGTTCACTTCAACGACCTTTTCCTCATGAAGCCGATCGCGCGTCCCTTTACCGCAATCCGTGTTAAGGTCCGCAACGAGGGTGCGGCGCTTCAGTTTGCCGCCAAGACGAGAGATGCCGATGGATCGGAATGGACTACGCAGCGCGTGGCGCTCCCATCTCATTCGGATTGGACGTGGGTGGAATTCCCATGGCGGGAGTGGCATATCGCGCCTTGGTCCGGGGACGCCGACGGTCGCCTCGACTTTCCGCTTTCGGCATTCACCATCATCGCATTCGAGGTGAAGCCAGGTGAGCAATACCAGCTCCGCGTGGCGAGGGTGGAAGTGGTTCGGCCCGATCCCCCAACGGCGACGGTGATCCGGGCGGTGCTTCCACGAACCGTGCGCGCCGGGAGGTCTTATGCAGTCCACTTAACATTCCACTTGGATCGGCCTTGCAGGGAAGCGGGCGATTTCCTCCTGTTTAGGAGGGAAGGAGCGCGTATGTTCGCTCTGCCGCTCACGAGATTGGATGTAACCCATGGTCCGGCAGCAGAAAGGGCGATCCGATGGAGTGGTCGCATTGAGATTCCGTTATATGCGTCTGGCGGCACGTATCAAGTGGCTTTGCAGTTGGGCGAGGCTCGTGTCAAAGGGAAAGGAGGCAATCCCATGGGGGTGCTCGGAGCGGTTCAAGTGCAGCCGCGTGTTCCAGGTAAGACCGTGGCCGAGGTGAAAGTGTATCATGGCACTCCCACGCTCTTCATCAACGGCAAGCCGATGAATGGCATGGCCTGGGCAACGTATTCCCCTAGCCCAGATGTGTTCCGAGACTTTGCGCGCGCAGGGGTTCAACTCTACACCTTCGCGGCCACACCTACCGAGTCCGGATACGGCCTCTCGAAGACAGCGTGGGTGGCTCCAAATCGCTACGACTTTTCTCAGCTCGATGAGCGCGCCATGATGCTTCTTCAGGCCAATCCACACGCTTACTTCTTTCCCCGCCTGTACCTTCACGCGCCGAAGTGGTGGAGCGATGCCCACCCCAACGATATCGTCCTTATGGACCCAGGGGACGGGAAGCCCGTGCCGTTTATTCATGCGGGCGGTAAGCCGGCGCCGAGTTGGGCATCTGAGGCTTGGCGAAGGGCGACACTCGCGGGCTTGCGCAAGCTGATCGCCCATATTGAGGCATCCCCCTACGCGGACCGTGTGATCGGCTACCACATCACGTCGGGCACTACGGAGGAGTGGATGATGTGGGGAGCAAACGAGAATGAATGGGTGGATTACTCACCGGTCAACGTTGCTCGCTTCCGACAATGGTTGCGCAAAAAATACAAAACGGATACCGCCCTGCAGCAAGCTTGGCACGACCCAAAGATTACCTTCGCCGACGCAAACATCCCCACCAAGGTACAAAGGCAGGCTGCGGCCCTGGGAGCTCTTCAAGACCCCGCCAGCGGCCGGCCGGTGATTGATTACAACCTCTATACTTCGGACTTGGTGGCGGATACCATCCTTACATTCGCCCGGGGCATCAAGCAGATGACGCACGGCGAGAAGATTGTTGGTGCCTTCTACGGCTACCTGTTGCAGCTTTGTGGCGAGCAGCGGCAACAGAATGCCGGCCACTTGGCTCTGGAGAAGGTACTCTCTTCACCTTACATTGACTTTTTGTGTAGCCCTACCAGTTATGCCTTTCGACAACTTGGAGGCGAGGGCACCAGCCACTTTATGTCCCTCTTTGGGAGCGTGAAACTGCACGGGAAGCTATGGTTCGATGAGAACGATATCCGCACGTCGCTATCCGGTGGCGCCGAAGGCTTATGGGGGCGGCCGGCCAATGTGGATGGCGACATCTTGCAGCAGGATAAGGAGTTGGCAAACGTGCTTACGAATGGTGCTGCCCAATGGTGGTTTGATGTTGGGGGCAACCGATACAACGCGCCACGGCTGATGGAACGGATCAAGGAACTAGTGCACTCCGCAACAGAAGCGCAGTCCGTGGATCGCAGTTCGGTGGATGAGGTAGCGTTTGCAGTAGATGAGCGCAGCTTGGCCTATCTTCGCGTGGGCGATCCCATGGGCTACGCGCTTCTCTTGGGTCAGATCCCCGCTCTGGCAAGGATCGGGGCTCCCGTGGGGCATTACCTCGTGACCGATCTCCCGAAGCTCCAACATCTCAAGCTCTTCATCATCCCAACCAGCATCGCACCCACGGAAGCCGATCGGCGTGCAGTAGATCGCCTGAAGCGGGACGGCCACGTTCTCGTGTTTCTATGGGCGCCTGGGCTCTTCCGCCACGGGAGCCTAGACGAGAAGGCAATGGCTGAATTTACGGGCATCACCCTTCGTATGGCAAAGACGCCGGAACACCTAGAGGTGACCCTTCAGGACGGTCATACCCTCACTGCCGGACTAGAGCCTCGCACATACGGCTTGGATCAATCGGTAGCGCCTACAATCTATGCCGACGATGCTCAAGGGGAAGTGCTGGGGACTCTACCCGACGGCCGACCTGGCTTGGTGATGAAGCGGTATCCCACGTGGACTGCCATCTACTCGGCTGCGCCGTTACTGCCCACATCATTGCTCGTGCGCTTTGCAGAGTTGGCAGGTGTGCACCGATATATCACCACCCCCGACGTGCTGTGGGCGACAAAACAGATGATCGCCGTGTGCGTACGGGATGCCGGCCCACGGGACATCCATTTGCGTGCGCCGGCTACCGTAACGGATCTCTATTCCGGGGCCGCAGTTGCCTCGGGCAGCCGCAGCTTCCGCGCAGATTTCGACAAGCTGGCTACGCGCGTCTTCTTACTGAGGTGACTGGCTTTCGGGTGGAGCACCCTCAGCGTGAAGCCTCGGCAAAGCCGTGGCGTGCCATCGGCAGGAAATGCGTTACAATAGCTTTATGGTACGCCTCCTTCACTTAATGTTCGGGCTGCAGGCTGCAATGGCGCTCGGCCTGTATTGCCCTGGGCATTCCTCGCAGGACCGCATTGTAGCTGTGTCAACGCAACACAGGCAGATGCGCACTGCGGCGGCAATAGGCGCCTATCCATCCTCCCGATGGGATCTCGGCTCGCGTTTGGAGCAATCTGATGGATCTGCGCACGATGTATTCTCTGGGGACGCGCGATTGGCAACCCGGATGACCATCAAAGTGCACGACGCCTCCATCACGGATCTTCTGGCAGATCTGGGGGTGCAGACTTCCATCCGCTTCTTCGTAGATGATGCTGTGAGCCACGATCGGTTGACACTTTATGCCTATGATCGTCCTTTGGCGGCGACCCTTCGCGCGCTAGCCGTCTGTTGCAATTACGAATGGCGCCGTTCGGCAAAAGATGCAGATACTGCATATGTGCTCGGTAGGTCGAAGGAAGCATCACGGCAGGCTGCCGACTTGTTCCGCCGATTGCAGCAAGAGGCTACCGACGAGATCCTATGGGAGGCGAACGAATACAGCCGATTGAGGAAATTCACGCCGGCCGCGCGGCAAAAGGAGGTCGAGCGTCTGCTTACGGAGATGGCGACGGCGAAGGATCCATCGCTTCGCCACGATCTCTCCCGCCGATACCAGGTTGTCGCATCCTTGGGTGGGGACACCATCGGCAGGGCAGCGGCCGTGGAAGTGATCCGGGCGCTTGGGCGCAACGCTCTCCTCGAGCTGTTCCAGCATGGGGATGTCGAGATGAGCTTCCCTGCAAGTGCCGACGTTCAGCCCATCCCGCAGTCGGCGGTTGACGCGGCGCTCAGCGCAATCCCTTCAGGGGCCACGATACGCTCGATCTCAATCAAAGTGCTTCACAGTCAAGAACTTCATCCTAGCGTGCGCTGCAGTGTATTGGTGCGAGCGGGTCCTGGCGCCTCCAGTGCCGACACGCTCTATACCGTGGAACTACCGGAACTCCCTGCGGAGGACATGAGCGCGGATCGCCCTCCGACCAGAGGACCCCTTCCCTCACATTTTGCGGATACGGTGACCGTTGCGCTCAAGAGCATCGTCCATAAATCATCGCGTGGGGGCACAGTCTTCGTGTCACGGCCACGGTTGGGCGATAGCTTGGAGGAGCTAGAGAAGGTCCACCCCATGGATGTTATTGCGGATGCCTTCGTGTCTGTTCGCGTACCACCGTTGGGAAGTGTCACACTTCCGGTGGACCAGATGCTGGATCGGCTTGCAGATGTCTCGCGCCATGAGTGGTGGTTGGAGGACGGCTTTGTCCTGATGCGGAGCCGCGATTATGAGGTAGTGCGCGCGTCCGATCCGCCGCCCGACGCGTACGCGCGGTGGATACAGGCCGCTCAGGGCGATGGTTTGGGTCTGGACGATTATGCCGAGATGGCGGGACTTACCGACCTACAATGGGGCACTCTTTCGGATTTGGCTGCAAGGGGGGACTTTCCGCCGCTGGTGGGCACGGTCGTCCAGTGGCGTCCACATCTGCGGTTATGGAACTCCCTGGATCGGAAGCTGCGCAAAGCTGCCTTAAGCCAGGGAGTAACGCGGGCTCAAATGTCCCCGGCGCAGCGTAAAATGTTGGATGCTGCTTGTGCCGGCGCGGAGAGCGAAGTATGGCGTTTGCGCGTGGAAACCTACGCGAAGCGCCTGTGGGGTGTGCGGCAAGGGGAGGGGGGCATGGCGGCCGATGCCGGTTCCCGGGACCTTGCCTTGCAGCTTTTCCGGCAGCGCGATCCTTCCGTCCAACTTCAGGATGTGCGGATGGTCGTGTTTACCGTGTACGGCTTCAATTACGAGTCACGCGGCGGAAACATATTGATGCACGTGTTCGTGACGCTTCCTCCGCACTGGGAAGACGCTCCGGCAGGAGTTTGATGCCGGATACGCATGAATGCTGCACACGAGCATGTGAGCCCATTCTTAGGCGAGAACTGGGCGATCCTCTGCCGATTCCATCGCTGTTCGGCACACGAAAGTAGCAAGTGTTCGGATGTTGCCTACGCAGCAGGTTATGCAACGCACGATTTATTTGGATTACGCGGCTACGACGCCTGTAGATCCGGACGTGGTGGCCGCGATGCTTCCATTCCTGAGCGAACGGTTCGGGAACCCTTCCAGCATCCACTGCGTGGGACGGGATGCTCGGGAGGCGGTGGACAAAGCGCGCGATACCGTCGCCGGAGCGCTCCACTGTGATTACTCTGAGATCACCTTTACCTCCGGAGGAACAGAGGCAGATAATCTCGCAGTGGCTGGGGTAATGCTTGCGGCTTCCGAGCGCCGCAGGCGCCTTGTGGTGTCTGCCGTAGAGCACCATGCAGTGCTTCGGACGGCCGACTGGCTGGAGACACTGGGCTTCGCGGTGACGCGGATTCCTGTGGATCACGAGGGCCGCGTGCATCCCGATGCGCTTGCGAAGGTGCTAGGTGACGACGTTGCCCTGGTCTCGATTCAGCACGCCAACAATGAAATCGGCACGATCCAGGATATCCATAGCCTCGCTCAGATGGCCCACCGTTGCGGCGCTCTGTTCCACGCCGACGCCGTGCAGAGTATGGGGGTGTTGCCGATTCACGTGCGCGGCATGGACGTAGACCTGTTATCCATTTCTGCACACAAGGTCTACGGCCCCAAGGGCGTGGGCGCCCTCTACGTGCGCTCGGGTGTACGGGTACAGCCCCTCGCGTGGGGTGGTGCCCAAGAGCGAGAACGCCGAGCCGGTACGGAAAACGTAGCCGCGATTGTAGGTTTCGCAAAGGCGGTGGAAATAGCCGTGGCGCAACGGGAGGAATTCGCTGCACGCATGGCCGGCCTCCAAAAACGCTTCCTTGGTGCTCTTAAGGCCGCAGTCCCAGAAGTGGAGATCCATTCCCCTGCGCGGGCATCACTACCTACAATCGTCAACGTGGGTTTGCCTGGCATGGATGGCGCAACGGCGGTGGTGGCACTGGACCGCATGGGGATCTGTGCATCCTCAGGTGCGGCGTGTTCGTCTGGAGCGATCGAGCCATCCCATGTGCTCGAGGCGATTGGTTTGCCTCGCGAAAGAGCTGAAAGTGGCATTCGCTTCTCCCTGGGGAGAGCCACAACCGAAGAGGATCTTGAAGCTGCTGCAGACGCGCTTGCGAGGATTGCAGAGGGCTTGTTGGAAGAACGCCCGCGCTAGACCGGCGAACCCTACCTAGACCCCATCGGTGGCTGCAGCGACGTTGGCCCTGCCTGTGGTTTTTGCGCATCCACCCCGGGAGATGAGTGCACAATCGCGCGTAAGGGTACCTATTCCCATCTTAAGGCGTCTACAGGATTCATCCTTGCAGCCCGCACGGCCGGAGCTACTCCGAAGACGATTCCCACAGCGAAGCAAACGCCGAAGGCCATAGCCACTGCTTGCGCCGTCACTATGGGCCTCAATGGGGTATGTCGGCTCACGAGTGCACACACCAAGGCAGCTCCTAGCACGCCAATCGTTCCCCCGGTAACGGAGAGGAGGATCGCCTCCCATAGAAACTGCAAGAAGATATCGAGCCGGCGCGCTCCCACGGTTTTGCGTACTCCGATCTCTCGGGTACGCTCCGTGACGGTGACGAGCATAATGTTCATAATGCCTACTCCCGCCACCAGTAGGGACACGGCGCTGATTGCAGCGAGCATCCAGGTTACGATGTTGAATACGCGATACACCGCGCGCAGCAACACTGCCTGCGTGAGAATCCCGAAATCCTCGCGCTGATGGTGATTGCGGAACAGAACGGTACGAATGCGATTTAACACAACCTCAGGCGGAACGCGATAGTCGGATTTCACGAGGATGCGGTTCACTTGCCCGGCGTGGAATGCTTCGCGCGCTGCTTCGATGGGGATGTAGATGAGATTGGCGAAGCTGAACATGGCAAAGAGTGATGACTCTTCGGGGGCAAGGACGCCCACCACACGGAAGGGGACGCCCTGAACGGCAATCTCCTTGCCTACGGCTGCATCTCTGCCGAAGATCTCGTCCTTGGGATCACTGGAGAGGACGCATACCCGTGCGTGCAGCTCACGATCGGTGAAGAAGCGGCCTTCCGCAAAAGGCCTCGGCCGAATTGCAGCAATTCCAGGCGTGCAACCGACCACAAAGCCGGAATAGGAATGCCCGTTTCGCTCCACCGCACCGTACACGAACATGAGGGGTACGCATTGATCTACTCCCGGGAGATTGGAGAGGTCCCGCACATCTTTCCAGGTGAGAGAGGAGATACCGATCATGGACATGGGGTTTGGTTGACCACTGCGGTCTAGCTTTCCCGGCACTACGATTACGGTGTTGACGCCTAGGGTTTCGATTTGGCGGCCGATGTCTTCTTCTACACCGCGCCCAATAGAGACGAGCAGCACCACAGATCCCACGCCCATCACGATGCCAAGGGCGGTAAGGAGACTGCGAAGCCAGTTTTCCCTAAGCGCCCGGATTGCGGCAGCAAGGTTCTCTAGGAATGCATTCATTGTGCGCGCCGGCTTTGGTTATGCAACCTCGCAGATGCGAGTCCCGTAGGCCGAAGCGCGCGTGATGCCGGTCCTTCACGCATAATGCGTGCTCGTTGGGAGTAGATGCTGCTCGGGAAGAGAGCACAGATGCGCCGATGGGCGGCCGGCCCGGCCGTTATTTGCAGGGTCAAGGAAAACAGCGACATGACACACCGATGGGGAGGGGGCGGCTGATGGGACTCGAACCCACGACCTCCAGGGCCACAACCTGGCACTCTAACCAGCTGAGCTACAGCCGCCATAACGAGGTGCGCCCCCGGCAGGAATCGAACCTGCTACCAAGTGCTTAGAAGGCACCTGCTCTATCCGGTGAGCTACGGAGGCCCATTACCACCTCTGCGATGCACTCCATCGCAATCGGTACGGTACCCGCCCGCACGAGTGAGTATATCGCCACGCGCAGGCCGTTGTCAACCACAGGTACTTACATCAGCGAGGAATAGGACGCAAGCTCTCGGCAGCTCTATCCTAACGGAGGGCAGGGATCGTGTCCGTGGCTGTCTCGGTCGCGAAAGCGTCCGTCGCGTCCGTGGACGAAGAGCTCTACTCCCTGCTTCTTAGCGATCTCTCGCGCCCGATCTATTGCTTGCCGTTGTGTATCGTGAACGGAGGAAGCCCGTTTTCCTCCCTCAGGCTTTACGGCCCATCCTCGAGGATGCGGGACCACATGCTGTCCTCGACGTGCCATTGTTATTCCCTCCGGCAGAGCGTGGTGCGAGTGGGCCTTTGTGCGGTTGGGCACACTCACGCTTTTATTGATATTCCACTACGAGTGCCAGCGACGTGACGATCTCCTCTAGAACGTCAGCGGAAACAGAGCCCAGCCGTTTAACGAACCGCTGGGTGTCAACGCTCCGGATCTGCAGTACGTCCACCGCCGACGGTTTGCTCAGCCCGTTGCTTGAGTCCGGGTTGATGCGCACATGCCATATGTCGGAGGAGAAATGCGGCTTCCAGTCGGTAATCGGCGCAACCAGCTTGATGGGCAGCTTGCCGATGGCGTCAGAACTGATGACAACGGCCGGGCGTATCTTTCTAATCTCGGTGCCGACGGTCGGGTTGAAGTCAACCCACCAAACTTCGCCGCGAAGAGGCGCAGGGGAACTAGTAGTCAACGATGTCTCCCCCGTGGAGCTCCCGCCACTCCGTGTCGCGATCGTAGTACGCAGCGACGTTTGCAGCCTGTTCCGCAAGCACGCGTCGTCGCTCAGAAAGTGACATCTTCATAAGCGCACGACGCTCAACCAGCGACAAGGGCTGGTCCTTCTCGACGTTCTCTCCGAGCATTCGTTCTGCCTCTTCGCGGCCAATCTTCCCTTCAGCCAGAGCGCGGAGAACCGTTCGCCTCAGCCACTGCGGCCGTTCCGCAGCGATTTTGTCCGGCTCGTCCTTGCGGTAACCGAGGCGGTTGATATTGATGCACCATTCCCGGTAGTGCGACTCCGTTATGATGCCTAGGTCAAACAACCGCCGGACCAGAGCCTGGATGCTCATCCCGAAGCGCCGCTTGAGAAGTCGCAATTCGGCAAGTTGGACAAAGGCGCGCCTGGCTCCTACCTCCCGCCGCACCGTATCCGCCGGCGCGAGAAAGGCGCCTGCGAAGCGGAAGGCTGCCTTCTCTTCATCAACGTCGGCGGGTACATGGAGCACTAGATGACCTAATTCATGAGCAAGGTCAAGTCGTTGGCGTTCTCCAGGAAGTCCTACGCGGGTGACGACGGCGGCGCCGGCAATCGCGCCGCATTGGTCGTACGCAAGGGCAGAGATTCCGTCGAATGTGTCGGCAGCCTCAATCTCGATAACATGCACGCCATGGTCTTCAAGGACGCCCGTGACGCTGGAGATCGGGTCCAAGCCCAATGCCCACCGTTCGCGCAATTCTTGGGCGGCTATCTCGGCCCCACTGATGGTCGTAACCGCGAAACGGTCCTCGGGTACGCCCGGCACGTCGTCGAGGCCAGCTCTCTCCCTGAGCCAGAGGCGTTCCTTAAGGGCTAGCTCGACAACTGCCTGAACTTGCACCTGGTCCCGCTTGCAAAGCCCGGATCCTTTCCGGTACGCGATGAATTGGACTGTATAGTCGGGCTCTTGCCAAAGCGCGGTGGCCGGTACGCCTAGGACGTCCGCTAGTTTTGCTAGCACCGTTGGGGATGGCTGCGACTTGCCTCGCTCATATTTCCAAAGCGCTTGGCGCGTAACGACTCCGCCCAACGCTGCAGCCAGCGCCTGTAGCGATAATCCGCGCGCCAGACGCAATTGCCTAAGGCGGTCACCGATCATTGAAACCCTCTCTGTGGTGTCTCCACTAACCAGTTTACAATTATAGCTGAATCCGTGGCCGTTGTCAACCACAGGCGTTGCCTCACGGAAAACCTGACCCTACGGAGATCGTTACCTCACGAATGAACCTGACCGAGGTGCAATAAACGCGGTCCTGCCTTCTGTGTCGCACACCTGAATACCCACATCGGTGCCGATATGAACGAACCGCGCCCGGTCGCCACCAACACACGATGCGTGGATCACGCTGCCTTCATCTCCAATCTCGAGGCGGTGGATCATCCCTGCGCTACTGTCCGCTGCGTATACGGTGCCGGCGGCGTCCGATGCCAAAGCGGTAAGCTGCTGGAACTCGGGATGCACGGGCTCCCAGTCTGCGCCGGAACATAAATCCGGTAGTCTCAGCCTGTCCCGGGAAATATCTTGCTTACCCAGGTACCATGTTCCACAGATCCATGGGGAGCTCGGGGATGTCTTTGCGCATCCTCCCCTAGCGGGTATTGTTGGCCATAGGCGGATGCATTCAAGCCTGCCATCGCAGCCGCAATCGCTATTGGTCCGCACAACCACATGTGGCTCATATCAGGCAATCCTCCTACAATAACAAGGTGGTGCGCCGTATTTCCACTTGATGGCTATCCGTCCTTTTCGCCGGTGCCTGGAGGACCATGCTGTGCGGCGAATCCGGGCATATTCGGGACGCATAGGCACCAAGGATGGACATGAGCGCATGGTGTTCTCCGCGTGCATGGAGAAGGTTATCTTGAAATAGATGGAATGGATCGCGACATGCCTTGCGAGTACCGGGTGATTGATTGGGTGGAATGCGTCACTGTGCGCTTCGAGGTCCTTGGTCGCCTGCTCGACGATTTAGGAAGTATGTGCGTGGATTGCCTTGTGCCTTGCTACCCCGTAGGCGGAGAGCGGTTTCAAACGTCCCTCGGCGGATTAGGCGTCACGCGTGCCGGCGAAAGGCCGCGGTTTGCTCGGAGCGCTGTGACCGACGATTTACACGGATGGGGTAGGGCCAAGTCCCGATGAACGCTCGGAACGTTGTTGGAGCTCTTTTTGCATGCTTGTGTGGGCTTCCCCTGCGGGCCGCTGCCGGACCGGCCCATCACGTGTACGCAATGGTGGTTCCGGGTCTTACCGCGCGGGACCTCGCTCGCCCCGAGATGGCGGACCTAGGTTCCCTGGTGCCGAAGTGCGCGGTGGGTTGGATGGTGGCCCGGACGGCAGGCTACCGCGATGCAGATTTGTCGCCAGAAGCTCTGATGGCGGCGGAAATGGCGAGCCTGGGGGCCGGAGCCCGCGCAGCCCCTCCATCAAGGCTCGGTCCGCTGCGTTCTGCCGGGAACGCGGAAGACGCCTATTGGGCGGTATCGGCGGCGCAGGAGGCTGCATCGTGGCATGCGCCCGAAGAAGCACACGTCGGACACGCACCCGATGGCGCAGACGCAGTGTCTCGATTGAGGCGCGCGATCTTGAATGCAAATCGCAGCTTGGATTATCCGGTGCATCTAGGTGCGCTCGGAAGCGCCCTCCACAAATCCGGATGGCGAACGGCTGTAGTCGGGGATGCCGGTGTGGGTGCCGTCCAGGTCGCTGCTCCCATTCTTCTGGCTATGGATGCCCAGGGTCGCGTGGATTTGGCGGACACCGGACCGTCAACCGTCGTTCGCGATGCAAGCATGCCCTACGGCATCAAGGCCAACTTGGATGCGTTCGGCGTATTGCATGGGTCAGATTTCGGGGTGTACGCGTTTGGCGATCTTGCTCGGGCCAAGGAATATGCTTCCCTGTGCTTTGCAGATCAGGCGCAGTTTCATATCTCACGAGCGTGCGCGCGGTTGGACCGCCAGATCCTCGCAATTTGGCGAAGCCTCCAACCCGGGGATTACCTGATCGTGTTGGGCGTACCGTACACCCGGTCGGCACTCTATGAGGATCTGGCTCCCGTTCTTCTCATGGGAACCGGCGTGACGCCTGGTCTCTTGACCTCGCCCTCTACGCAACGGCTTGGTGTGGTGGCGAATACAGATTTCCTCCCTACCGTTTTGACGATGATGGGTGCTCCTGTTCCGGGATGGGCAGAAGGGCGCGCCATGGTTAGTTTTGGGCCTTCCAGGACCATGGCAGAGTGGTTGGCGCTTCATCGAGAACTGGCGCATACTGCGCGCCTTCAAGAGGCATTAGGAGGTCTTCCCAGTGTGCAACTCGTGTTGGTTCTGGTCATTGCTGCCGATATTCTCGGCCTGTTCGCTGGGCCCAAGTGTCGGTTGGCATCCGTGATGAGTGCCGGGGCCATTGTGGGCCTTCCTTTAGCGCTCATTGTCCTACCGATATTGCAGCCGGCCAGGGTTGCAACTGGAATGGTGCTCACCGCGCTTGGATTGCTTGCATTTGGACTTGCGGCCGTACATCCTTCTGTGCGCCCCCGTTTTGCCGGAACGGTGCTGGCCAGTCTCGGGCTCCTCCTGACGGCCGATATGGCCACCGGCGGCCACCTCTTGAGCCGAGCCTGGATGAGTTACAGCGTCACGGTGGGAGCGAGGTTCTACGGCATTGGCAATGAATACGGCGCGGCGCTGCTCGCTGCGGTGCTGCTCACTTGGGCAGGCTTGCTGCGGTGGGGACACGGGAGCACGTCCGCTAACTTTGCGTCGCGCCGGTTGGACGAGGCTCCTCGTTTTGGCCCGCGGTCGCTAGGATTGCCACTGGTTCTTACGGTGCTGGGCATCGTGGTTGGCGCACCCATGCTGGGCTCGAACTTTGGGTGCGCCTTGGCGTTCTTCATAACTGCAGTGGCGGCGGCTCTTCAGGGAGTGCCTAGTCCCCGCCGATGGTGGTGGCTGAGTGTAGCGGTGCTTGGTTTTTGCCTCGTAGTAGGGTTGGTTGTGGCAAGTGACCTGGTGAGACCACCGGAGCGCCGGACGCATGTGGGGCGCGTGTTCACACACTCGGCGGATGCCATCGTGATTGCTCGCCGGAAGCTGGCGCTGAACCTGCGCCTGGCGGGCCACAGTCCTTGGAGTGCAGCAGGCATCGCGGCTGCATGGGTACTGGTGCTGAAATGGCGGCGCCGGAAACGAATGCCGAATGATAGCGGGTTGCGGCAAGTGTCCGTGGCCTATCTTTGGGGCACCGGGGCAATCCTCGCGCTGAACGATTCCGGCGTTGTTGCCGCGGCGGAGATGCTGCTGTTGGCATCCGCGGCGCAATGGCTCAGCGCCTCCCACACGGTGCCAGCCGATTCTGCCGGTGGGGCCTCAGCGCCAGCGTAGCGTTGATTGGTGGACCGGGTGGCGCGTGTCACCGAAGCGGCTGTGGAAACAAGATGGCACGTTTGACGTAGGGCTACTAGGTATAATGCAAATGCGAATGATGGGGGATCGTCCAGCGGCAGGACAGCGGCCTTTGGAGCCGTTAACCCAGGTTCGAATCCTGGTCCCCCAGCATGTGCCCTCTTCCGATTCACCTGCTCGCCCGTTTCTTCCTCATCCTCGCCGGAGTTGCGGCGCCACGCGTTTGTGGCGGGCCGGCCTCAGTATGATCACCTTATTCATCTTGGCCCTGGAATGGAGCGGGTTGTCGTACGCGCAGGTTCCCGCTCTGCCTCTCAAACAGAGGGCTTTCCTCATGGGAACCACGCCTCTCCCCGGCGTGTCGCGTGACTTTCTTGGTGCTTTGAAGCTAGTCGCCTCCACCGGCGAACTCATTATGTATTGGCCTGCCCACACAGGCATCGGCTTTCAGAATGACGTGGAACGCCCCATGCCAGGTGGGGGCACATATGTGGATATCGTTCGCCGTATGGGGCTTGAACCTGTTTTGAACCTCAATCCCTGGACGGTAGCGCCAGGCAGAGGCATTGTGCGCAACGACGGGTCGGCTTCATCGGACTTCGGAGCTGCGGATTTTCAACGACAAATGGTCCGCGAGGCTGCGGAGGCGGCGCGCCGCTTCCACCCTGCCTATTTCTGCATCGGCAACGAAGTCAACAGTGTGGCGCAGATGCTTGGCGCCCGGGCATTTGCAGACCTTATCCGGTTGGAGCAACGTATCTATCGCGCTATCAAGACCGCGTCTCCACGGACCAAAGTCATCGTGGTGATTTCCTGGTCACAGCTTGTTGATGGACCGGCTTCCCCGGACTATTCGTTGGTGGGGCGGGTGTCGGCAGTTTGCGATGTTGTGGGACTTACCACGTATCCGTGGCGGCGGTACGCTACACCGGATGCCATTCCACCAGATTACTATCGGCGCATCGCGAGCTATACGTCCAAGCCGATTGCCTTCACGGAGATCGGTTGGAGCTCCGATCGTTCACAGGGGGGCAGCGAACGGGCGCAGGCACGCTTTTTGGTGCGCTTCCTCGAGCTCACCAGAGGAATGCCGCTCGAGTTTGTTCATTGGGCCTTCTTGCATGATCTCTCCCCCGCAGCCGTTGGCGGTATTGCGGTGCAAAGGACGCATCTGGGTTTGGGTCTCCGTCGTTACGATGGCACACCTAAGCCGGTATGGCAGGTCTGGTGCAATTTACATGCCCTGCCGCGGGCGCGCGCAACCACGCGATAGGAGCAATGGTGCCAATCCCCGAGGATGCCGAAACGGTG
>Ga0078972_1009877_pt1 | contig 18393 bp, 17 predicted proteins | sample YelNatPaOPGAMG01_FD_67568 | JGI IMG/M metagenome (GOLD analysis project Ga0078972, IMG submission 67568) | Hot spring thermophilic microbial communities from Obsidian Pool, Yellowstone National Park, USA - OP-RAMG-01 (SPADES assembly) (version 2) | ecosystem: Environmental > Aquatic > Thermal... | reverse complement strand
CACTGGGCTGAGTTATATAGAAAAATTTTATTTGCTTTCCTGATGACACAGGCGGGTGATGTTTTTCGACGATCTCTTCTAGTGCACGATTAAGAACTCCAGTTCCTATCCTTGTTGTGTATTGTTGGTACACCTTCTCAATGGCAGGGAAGAATCTGGCAATATTCTTTCCTGTAAGAGCTGAGCAGGGAATAATGGGTGCGTAGTCAAGAAATTTAAAACGTTCTTTGATTCTAGCCAAAATATTCTTGATTTCTTGCTGAGATTTGTCTGCTATAGCGTCCCATTTGTTAATTCCTATAACGCACCCTTTTCCGGCTCGCTGTATGTAGCCTCCAAGGTGTAAGTCCTGATCGGTTACCCCCTCCTGAGCATCAATCAAGAGTATGGCTACATCTGAGTTGTCAATACTTTCGAGAGCCTTTCCAACAAAGATTTTTTCAATCCTTTCTTTTATCCGTCCCTTTCGTCTTATACCGGCCGTGTCGATAAAGCAGAAGCGGTGGCCATCCCTTTCAAAGTATACTTCTACCGGGTCTCTGGTTGTTCCAGGTTTGGGACTTACGTGGACTCTAGGAGAACCAAGGATCCTGTTGATCATGGTTGATTTTCCTACATTGGGACGCCCCACTATGGTAACCATGATGGCTTCTCTTTTTTCATCTATTTTGCCTTCAGGCACTTCCTGGGAAAGAGGCAAAGATTCAACAATATAATCCAGGAGTTCATCTGTACCTGTGCCGTGCAAAGCGCTTATAGGATAGAGTTTTTCTATCCCCAGACTATAAAATTCAGCCAAAATCAGCGATGCTTTACCAGGATTGTCTATTTTATTGACCACAAGAACGAAGGGCTTTCCTGATCGGCGAAGAAGATCTGCAATGAATCTATCTTCTTCATTAAGGCCGTTTTTTCCGTCCGTGACGAATAAAATAAGGTTAGCCTCATCTATTGCAAACATAATCTGATTGGTTAGTGCTTCCTGGGATGATGAGTCTTCCAGAGTTGAAAGTCCTGCCGTGTCTATAACGGTAAACAGATGTCCTTTCCATTGGACTTCGCCGTATAGTCGATCCACCGTTATGCCGGCTTGATCATCAACGACAGCTTTTCGTTTCCCAACCAGTCTGTTAAAGAGAGTGGATTTACCAACATTAGGACGCCCTACAATAGCTACCACAGGAGCGATCATCTTTAACTAGTCCCCTTCCTATTGACTCATTGATGCAAGGAATTCCGCGTTGTTTCTGGTTCCTGACATTTTATCTAGCAAAAACTCCATTGCATCCACAGGGTTTAGCGGTGAAAGGAGTTTTCGGAGTATCCATATTCTGTTGAGATCTTTAGGCGACAGAAGGAGTTCTTCCTTTCTTGTGCCAGACTTGTTTATGTCGATTGCTGGGAAAATACGGCGATCGGCGAGTCTTCTATCAAGAACGATTTCCATGTTACCTGTGCCTTTGAATTCCTCGAAGATTACTTCGTCCATCCTGCTTCCTGTTTCAATAAGGGCGGTGGCAACTATGGTAAGACTTCCACCTTCTTCGATATTACGGGCTGCTCCAAAGAAGCGTTTTGGACGGTGAAGAGCGTTAGAATCCAGACCTCCTGACAGAATCTTACCGCTTGGAGGAACTACTGTATTGTAAGCTCTTGCCAATCTGGTGATACTATCTAGCAGAATAACCACATCCCGTTTGTGTTCTACAAGCCGTTTTGCCTTTTCAATAACCATTTCAGCCACTTGAACATGTCGTTGAGCAGGCTCGTCAAATGTTGAGCTCACAACTTCTGCTCTAACATTTCTCTCCATATCGGTAACTTCTTCTGGTCTTTCATCAATCAGAAGGACTATCAGGTAAGCTTCCGGGTGATTACGAGCTATAGCATTGGCAATATTCTGGAGTAACATCGTTTTTCCGGTTCTAGGGGGAGCAACGATTAGTCCTCTCTGACCAAAACCAATAGGCGTTAGCATATCCATAACTCTGGTGGAAAAATTATCTGGAGTGGTTTCTAGTTTGATCTTTCTGCTGGGATAGATGGGAGTCAAGTTGTCGAATAGGATTTTTTCTTTTGCTATTTCCGGAGCTTCATAATTGATCGATTCAACCTTTAGTAGAGCAAAGTAGCGCTCGTTATCTTTTGGAGGCCGTACCTGACCTGATACGGTGTCTCCGGTTCTTAGGCTAAACCGCCTAATCTGTGATGGAGATACATAAATATCGTCAGGGCCAGGAAGGTAATTGTAATCCTGAGTTCTCAGAAAACCGAATCCATCTGGTAGTATTTCCAGCACCCCTTCACCGTAGACAATACCGTTTCTTTCTGCGTGGCTCTGTAGAATGGCAAAAATGAGGTCCTGCTTTCTCATCGACGCTGCGCCTTCGATTCCGTACTCCTGTGCTACGCGAATGAGAGTTTGTATATTTTTGCGCTTGATTTCTGTAAGGTTTAAAATTCCTTCAGCAGGTAACCTTTGAACGGGAATCTCCTGTTCTTGAGCCAATTCGGCATCTTTTTCATGCTTTGTGATTGCCATGGTTTCTCTCCTTTTTTTCCATAAACTAAGTTTTTTCCGATAATGCATTTAGCATTTAATTGTTTAGTCCGGGATATGCGGGGGCTTAAGATGATAAGAATTTAGAAACCAAAGCGTACCCAGAAACTTGGTTGTTCGGCTCCTTTGTTTATTTTTTCTTTACACTTCTTAAGCATATCTTCAGCTTCTTGTAGTTTCTTAATTTGAACTAGCTCGGACGGATAATTGGTCAAAGCGTATTTAAGCCTTTCTTGTGCAGCCGTATATTTTCCACGCTTGTAATAAAATTTAGCCACATTGACTTCGTAATTTGCGAGCTTTTGCCTACAAACGGAAGCTTGAGTTGCTGCTTTGGCAGCATAGGGAGTTCCGGCGTAGGCTTTGGTAAGCCTGTCGAATACAGAAAGAGCCTTATTCAACTGTTCATGGTCTCTTTCCACATCTTCACCCATTTTAAAGTAACTCATGCCGAGTTGGTAAAGAGCGTATGGGGCTGCCTCATGGCCTGGATGAAGTCTTGCAAACTGTTCATAGGCTACAGCAGCTTCAGCGTATTTTTTGTCAAGATAGTAAGCATCGCCTAGCTTTAATTCTGCCAGAATCACATGCTTACTGTATGGGTACTGTTCTATCAGTTTTTGAAATGACTTCTGAGCTTCCCCGTATTTCTTTTTCCGAAGACTTTCTAGGCCTTTCCACGCCAACTGATCTGCAGAAGATTCCGTGGTCTTTCCAGACTCAAAAAGATCTTCAAAATAGAATTTAGCTAAATTAGTCCCACATCCGGAGAGCACTGCTGTAATCACAGCCAATAAGCATATTTTTAACCACCACCTACTAAATCTTTTTAGCATGTCAAACGCTCACAATTATCGCCCATACTCTGGTTTTTCCTGCCTGTTTAGATACCCAAGTTGTGTAGTACGTGCGATTCTTCAGAATTTGTTAATCTTAAAAACTTTCCACGTACTGGCTCGCCGAAAAGGCGGCAATTGCCCCATCACTTACAGCCGTAACGATCTGTCGTAAAGGCTTAACCCTTACATCACCTGCGGCAAATACTCCTTCGACAGATGTTTGCATCCTTTCGTCTGTAATTATAAACCCTTGTTCATTGACCTTAACTTCTTTGGGAAGAAAAGACGTATTGGGTTCCAGTCCCACGAAGACAAAAACTCCCTTTATTGGTAATTCAGAAATCTCCTGATTTGCTTTGTTGAATAGAGTTATCTTCTGAACTCCTTCGTTTCCTCCCGAGATTTCGCTTACTGTCGAATTCATGACCGTGGCAATTTTGCCGTTTTCTGCTACACGGTCCTGAAGGATCTTGGTTGCTCGGAAGCGATCTCGCCTATGAACCAGGAATACTTTAGAAGCGAAGCGAGTTAAATAAAGAGCTTCTTCAAGAGCCGAGTCTCCTCCTCCCACCACTACGACATCCTGATCCCGGTAAAAGGGGCCATCACAAACTGCGCAGTAAGAAACACCTTTCCCGGTAAATTCTTTTTCTCCCGGGACATTCAGCTTTTTGGGCGTAGCTCCAGAAGCTATTATAATAGACTTGGTTTCAATAACACCCGCCGAGGTTGTGATTTTCTTGATTTTTTCTTGCACATTGTCGATGCCTTCTACGGTGGCGTTTATTCTCTCTACGCCGAAAACTTCCATGTGTTTTACAAACCGATCGGAAAGTTCAAAGGCGTCGATTCCTTCAGGAAATCCAGGATAGTTTTCCACTCGGTAATAATTAAGAAGCTGACCTCCGGCGGAAAACTGTTCTATCACAGCCGCACGGAGGCGAGCTCTCCCTACATACATACCAGCAGCACAACCTGCAGGACCAGCTCCAATAATGACCACATCGTAAATCATTTTTTGCTTTTGCCTCCAACGGCTAAAAGGCCGAACGCAAGGGAGGTCTTATGGTGTAGCCCCTCATATCACGAAACGATTCTATCAATGACCGCGGCTATCTGTGATTTTGCTACGGCTCCCGTAATTTGTTCAACCACCGAACCGTTCTTGAAAAAGATCAAAGTGGGGATGGCACGAATACCATATCTAGATGGAGTAATCGGATTTTCGTCAACGTTGCACTTCCCAATTTTGATCTTTCCTGCATATTCGTTTGCCAGTTCCTCTACCACTGGAGCAATAGCACGACAGGGACCGCACCAGGCAGCCCAAAAATCTACCAATACTGGAATGTCAGATTTACTTACTTCCTGTTCAAAGTTCTTATCCGTAATTTCCACCACATTTTTTCCGGCCATAGCAAATCTCCTTGCAATCCTGTTGAAATTTCCCTGTGAAACCACGTCGGTACTTGAGTTGAACATGCTAAACCTTAACAGGTCATTCTTCTTATAGCGATCTTTCTAAGATATGTCAATCTTTGACTGGAAGATTTAGGAACTCAAAAAATTTTTGCGGCTTTACCGTGACATGACTTAAGGGCTCTGGTTTTGCGATACAGAGGGGCGCCTTTAACTATCCGTTTGGGAAACTAGCGCTCTAAGTGATTTCATCCTCGGCTGAAAGAGCCATAACCCGAAAAAACTTATGATAAGAATAAGGATGATGGAGTTTCTATCGGCTCCCATAACCCCTAAAACTAAGGCGTAAAATGAGACAGAAAGAGCCATGGAAGATGGAACAAGATGTGCCTGAGCGTAGCTTTTTGCAACGATCGAGAGACTTTTTGTCTGATCATTTATGGTTGTTTTCTGAACCGGTTTAAGAAAACGATTTTTGAACCATGAACCGATTAAAATTTCAACAACGCCCATCCCGATTAAGATGTTTCTTAGCTGTACGAGTTGTTCACCTGCAAATCCCTTTATTAAAGGTTCTTTTCCCGTTCCGGTGATAGTCCATGTGGCTACAGCAACAATGATGCCCATCAAGAGAAATATCAACCATATGATAGAAACAGAAGTGAAAATGCGCCGCAAAATTTTCGACAAATCTGATTCCTGGTATACATTCATAAAAATTTCCCTTGAGTCTGGCTTGCTAAGCTACATGTGGAAGTTTTCAAGCCAAACCTCTTCAATTTTCAGATCCATACATAACTCTTGCCTTAGACAGAAACTAACTTAATTTAATCCGCCGCTTTTATCCAGCTTTTGCAGAAGGGCAAGATTTTTTGCGGCGGATAATTTCTATTGCTTTCAAGAAAGAAACTTCTTTTTCAGTTCATCCCAGGGGGCAAAGGCCATGATTAATCCAGCCGTTATCAGGTAGATAGCGAAAAAGGAAGCCGGAAAAGTTAGATAAAAGAAGGCATAAATAGGGAATGCAGCCACACAGGAAAGAACGAACTTAATTACCCACTCGGTCCATTTTTTTTGCTCTTTTTTCTCGCTCATAGTTGCTACCCATCCTTTCGCCACGGTTGTACTTTCTATCTCGACTTTGTGTTCTTTTTCTCACACACTTTTTCTTTCCATTCTTTTTTGGATATGTCAAGTTCCTATCGCACACTTTTTGTTTGCGTCCTTAAATTTGTTTGTGTATATAAGCACATGATGGTTGTGTCAAGTTTGTGTGCTACCTCGATGAAAAAAGGTTGTTACTAACGTGTCTTGGGTAAACCAATATATGTCCGTTAAGGAAATTTCGTGTGTTGAGTTAATTCGAGGAGGAAAATGATGAGTGGACCAACAAACCAAAGCATTCTTGTTGTAGGCGGTGGAATGAGCGGAATGACGGCCGCTATTGAAGCCGCAGAAGCAGGTTACGAAGTGTATCTCGTGGAAAAAAATCCATACCTCGGGGGAAGGGTGGCTCAGCTTAACCAGTACTTCCCAAAACTTTGCCCCCCTTACTGCGGCCTTGAAATTAACTTCCGCCGCATCAAACAAAATCCCCGTATCCACGTGTTTACGCTCGCTCAGGTGGAATCAATCTCAGGGGAAGAGGGCAATTTCGAAGTTGCCGTCCTTCTCAAGCCCCGCTACGTAAATGAAAAATGCACCTGCTGTGGAAAATGTGCCGAAGCTACCACAATCGAAATCGACAATCCTTTCAATTACGGTATGGACAGAGTTAAGGCGGCTTATCTTCCTCACGATATGGCTTTCCCCATGAGATATGTGATTGATCCTGTCCTTTTGCAAAGTTCTGAAGCGCAGAAGGTAAAAGAAGCCTGTCCCTACGATGCGATTGATCTTACCATGGAATCTAAAACCATTAAGCTTTCGGTGGGTTCCGTTGTCTGGGCTACTGGATGGAATCCCTATGATGCGAAAAAGCTCGATACCTACGGTTTCGGTGTCTACCCTGACGTAATTACAAATGTTATGATGGAACGTATGGCAGCGAATAATGGTCCTACACAGGGACGGATAGTCCGACCTTCTACGGGACAGCCTCCGAGAAATGTTGCTTTTATACAGTGTGCAGGATCTAGAGACGAAAACCATTTGCCGTTCTGCTCAAGTATTTGCTGTCTGGCTTCTATGAAGCAAGCTACCTACGTGCGAGAACAAATTCCAGACGCTACGGTTTACATATTCTACATAGATATTCGAGCGACAGACCGTTATGAAGATTTTTACCTTAAGGTAAAAAAAGACGAGAATGTTGTGTTCTTCAAAGGTAAGGTGGCAAAAATTTTCCCCAGCGAAAACTCTGATCAGCTTATTCTCCGGGTTGAAAACACAATGACAGAAGAACTGGTCGAAATGCCCTTTGATTTGGTTGTCTTGGCAACAGGGATGGAACCTAGCACTTCAGCAGATCCTCTGCCTCTCCCTGTAGCTTACGATGATTATCAATTCTTGCCAGGGCCAGTCGTTCAGCCAGGTATTTACGCCGCTGGATGTGTGAGAAGTCCTTTGAATGTTTCTGAATCTGTACAGGATGGGACTTCGGCGGCTATTCGAGCCATAAAATCGATCGTGGTAAGGAGGTAATCCCATGGAAAAAAAGATCGGTGTTTATATATGTTCAGGGTGTGGCATCGGGGAAGCTATAAATGTCGAACAATTGGCGAGCGTGGCAGGCGAAAATAATGTGCCTGTTTGCCGAAGCCACGGTATGTTGTGTAGCAAGGAAGGGGTGCAGATTATAAAAAATGATATGGAACAGGAAGGCGTCAACACAATTGTTATTGCCGCCTGCTCTCCTAGAGTCATGTACGATGTTTTTTCCTTTGATGGATGTATCGTTGACAGAGTGAACCTCAGAGAACAGGTTGCATGGTGTCAGCCACCAGGTGACGAAAATACTCAAATGATGGCTGAAGATTATCTCCGAATGGGGCTGACAAAAGTTAACAGAATGGAGCTTCCCGAGCCTTACAAACCAGATACCGAAATGTCCAAAGATATATTGGTGGTGGGTGGAGGAGTATCCGGACTTTCGGCGGCATTGGCAGCATCAGATGCTGGATACAAAGTTACTCTGGTGGAAAGATCGGCAGAACTTGGTGGATTTCAGAAAAGTGTTAAAAACATTGCAACTTTCCCTTATAAGAGAGGGCTTCAGAACAATCCTGTTAGTGATCTGGTACAAAAAGTTCAGAATAACGAAAATATCACGGTCTATACGGAAGCCAGAATTGAAAGCACTGCGGGAGGTCCAGGACTGTTTGATGTCACTATTTTGCAGAACGGTTCGACCATTACTCATAAATTTGGAGCCATAGTTTTAGCTACAGGTTGGGTGCCCTATGATCCTAAACAGCTCGATGCTAAATTGGGATACGGTCTTCCTAATGTTATAACAGGCACAGAATTTGAGGAAATGATCGCTGCGGGGGGAATAAAACGTCCGAAAGATGGAGGCGAAGTAAGGAACGTTGCCTTTATCCTCTGCGCTGGTTCTAGAGACCCCAACCATCTTCCTTACTGTTCCACCGTTTGCTGTATAGCATCTCTGAAACAAGCCCTTGAAGTAAAACGTCAGAATCCTGATGCTAACGTGTTTATTGTTTACAGAGAAATGAGAACACCTGGACAGTCAGAGGATCTCTACCGCAAGGCTCAGGAAGAAGGCGTTATTTTTATAAGGTGCCAGACTCCCGAAGTAAGTAAAGGTGCTCAGGGACTTACAGTTAAGGGTTTTGAAGATCTGGTAGGGGATGAAGTTATTATTGATGATCTGGATCTTGTTGTCCTTGCCACAGGAATGGTGCCAACGACATCTTTTGGTGAAAATGTCCTGGCAACGGAAAAGAAAGAGGGAGAAGAGGAAGCCGTTCCAGCCGATGTTATTCTTCGATCGGATATTCTTAATCTTCAGTATCGACAGGGACCTGAAGTGCCTATATTGAAGTACGGATTTCCTGATTCTCACTTTATCTGCTTCCCTTATGAAAGTAGACGAACGGGCATTTATCTGGCCGGTTGTGTAAGAAGACCAATGGGAATTGCTTCGGCGTTAGAAGATGGAGCCGGAGCGGCTATGAAGGCTATCCAGTGTGTTGAACTTGTCCATAAAGGTATGGCTGTTCATCCAAGAGCTGGAGATACATCTTTTCCGGAATTTTTCATGCAGAGATGTACGCAATGCAAGCGATGTACAGTGGAATGTCCCTTCGGAGCGATTAACGAAGATGAAAAGGGGAATCCGCTTCCACAGCCAACAAGATGTAGGCGTTGTGGAGTCTGCATGGGTGCCTGCCCAGAACGTATTATCTCCTTCAAGAACTACTCTGTGGGCATGATTGGTGACATGATTAAATCTATCAATGTCCCTGATGAATACGAAGAGAAGCCTCGTATTTTAGTTCTTGCCTGTGAAAACGATGCCTACCCAGCTCTAGATATGGCCGGGACCCGCCGCATGAAATATAACCCCTGGGTGAGGGTAGTTCCGTTGAGATGTTTAGGTTCAATGAACCTCATTTGGATTGCTGATGCGCTGTCCTCCGGTATTGATGGAGTTGTATTGTTGGGTTGTAAGTACGGCGATGATTATCAGTGTCACTTTATAAGGGGTAGTGAATTGGCCAATATAAGGTTAAGTAAGATCAAAGAAACTCTCGATCGTCTTGCTCTTGAATCTGACAGAGTTCGATTTGAAACGGTATCTATTTCTGACTACGATCGATTGCCAAAGATTCTGGACGAATTTGCCGAACGGATCCAGGAAATTGGCCCGAATCCTTATAAAGGTTTTTAGATTTAATGCCGGTGTGAGGACTCAGATAAAGGTAAAGGATGTTCTCACACCTGGAAAAAATAAAATGAGAGGGAGGAAATCAGCATGAGCGTTAAGGTTGATCCGAATTTAATGAAGGAGCTTCAACATTTTGGATTAAAGGATGCCAGCAAGTGTTTTCACTGCGGGAACTGCACTGCGGTATGCCCTCTTTCTGAAGGGAAGACCCCGTTCCCCAGGAAGCTAGTAAAGTATGCTCAACTTGGGCTTACGGAAAAGATTTTGAAAAGCCCTGAACCATGGCTTTGTTACTACTGCGGAACTTGCTCTGAAAAGTGCCCCAGAGGAGCCGATCCCGGAGAAACGATGATGGCTCTTAGACGATACCTTACGTCTAAATACGACTGGACAGGTTTTTCCCGAAAGTTTTACACATCAGAACGGTTTGAAATCGTTGCCATTCTTATTGTGGCTGTCCTTGTAGGTATAGCCCTTTTGATTTTCAATACTGGCAAACCAGATTGGGATCATGCACGGTTAAACTCTATATGGCCTAAAGAAAAAATAGAAATAGCTGACCTTGTTATGGCGGCCGTTCTTTCCTTCCTGCTTCTTAGCAATGCCTATCGATGCATCAAATTTGTAATGGGTGACCTTCTTGGGAAGATTCCTTTTAGGTACTATAAAGAACAATTTCGAGAATTGATTGTCCACTTCCTGACCCAAAAACAGTTTTCCAAATGTGAGGACAAGAAGCAGTGGTTTGTTCATCTGCTCATAATGACCGGATACAGTACGGTTTTTCTGCTTGTCGTTGGGTTGATACGGCTTTTCCAGAGAGACCACATTGAATACGAATTGCTCCATCCCATCCGTCTTCTCGGATACTACTCTACAGCGGCTATCTTATATGGATGTACATACGCAATGATTGGGCGTTTAAGAAAAAGCAAACCGCCTTATAAGAATTCCCACCCTACAGACTGGATGTTCCTAATTTTACTTGAACTGACCACTCTTACAGGAATTTTCATTCACTTTACTAGGCTGCTTGACTGGCCCTTTGCAACCTATGCTCTTTATGTAATTCACCTTATGGTTGCGGTTCCCATGCTCGTTTTGGAAGTGCCTTTTGCAAAGTGGGCTCATCTTGCCTATAGACCCATTGTAATTTACATGATGAAAGTCCGAGAGGCTTACTTAAAGGATCAAAGTGCAGAGGTAGAGGAGACCGGGAAGGTTGGTGAAGAAGCTGTGGCGTAAAATTTCTAAGAAAGTAGTTGGGATGTTCGAAAAATCGCCAGCCATGTCATGCCGAGCGAATGCGAGGCATCCATTACAGGAGATCCCTCGTTTTACTCTGGATGACGGGCCTCCTGCCTGTCACTTCGTTCGAGACGGCGTCTCATTAGGAGATCCCTCACTATCGCTCGGGATGACAAAAAGGAGGTCGCGGGGTGACAGCCTTTTTTACTTGTCATGCCGAGCGAATGCGAGGCATCCCATAAGAAAGCCACTCACTTCGTCGTCTAATATTTTCGAACACCCCCAGAAAATAGTTGACAGAAGCATAAATTGTGATAAATTACACAATAATTTGAGGAAGAAGGATTTTACTCTGCCTCTTTTGAGGTAGAGATTGTGTATAAAATCCAGTTAGTTGAACGGGAAAACTTATGTAGGAGGAGAACGGTATGGCAGAAATAGGGCATGGTGGTAAAGAGATTGTCGAAAGGATTATGGAGCCTGCTCAGGCTAAGGAGAAAATTAAGGGACTTAAGCAGATTCCCATCAGAAGCCAGATAGCAAATGAAGTAATCGGCATTGCTTATGGGTTCTTTTCTCCTCTTGAAGGATTTATGAAAAAGGCTGATATCGATGGTATTTGCAAAAACATGCGTCTTGCAAATGGAGTTCTCTGGAGCATTCCGATAGTTTTTGATTTGTCCGATGCTGAAATCTCCGATTATGGAATCAAAGTGGGTGACACCGTAGTCCTCACTTACCAAGGTAATCCGATGGCTATATTCGAAATTGAAGAAATCTACGATTATGACAGGAAGACTATCTGTCAAGCGGTTTACGGGACCACGGAAGATAAACATCCTGGATGTGCAAGAACCTACGCTTACAAGGATAAGTTTATAGGCGGTAAGATTACCCTTGTTAACCGACCCAAGATCAATCCTCCTTATGAACCTTACTTCATTCCTCCGCTAGAGATGAGAAAACGTTTTAAAGAAAAAGGGTGGGTTCGTGTTGTTGCCCATCAGACCAGAAACGTGCCTCATACAGGTCATGAATGGCTTATGAAGGGAGCATGGCTCCAGACCTACGGGGAGCTTCCAATAGACAAGCCACTGGTGGGAGTTCTTGTTAACGCTATTATTGGTGAAAAGAGAAAAGGTGATTACATCGATGAAGCGATTATTCTTTGTCAGGATGAACTAAGAAAATCTGGTTATTTTGGTGATCATAACCATCTGACATCTCTCACTTTCTGGGATATGAGATACGCTGGTCCTAAGGAAGCCGTTTTCCATGCGATTCTCAGAACCAATTTGGGGTTGACTCACCATATGTTCGGTCGAGACCATGCTGGCGTGGGAACCTACTATGGACCTTACGATGCACACATCTTGCTTGAAAGTGTAAAGAAAGACCTGAACATTACTCCAGTCTATTCTATGAACTGGCTCTATTGTCCGCATTGCGGTGAAGTAACATCAGAAGGTCTCTGCAATCACAAGAAAGAATGGCAGAAATTCAGTGGAACTGTCATCAGAAGTATTATTCTTGATGGCGTTAAGCCACCAAGATTGATTTTCCGACCTGAAGTGTTTGACCTGGTTATGGAGTGTGCTGAGAAGTATGGGTTTGGGTCTCCATTTGTAACGGATGAATATCTCAAGAATAGAACACCGGTATTTAGTATACCACCATTGGCATAAATTTGCTTTAAGGAGGAGATAGAACATGGCAGAAGAAAAATATCCCATTAATATCTGGGTTAACGAAGAGCGTTACGAGAAGCTTAAAGCTGTTGGGCTTGCCAATATGTGCGAAGAGATGCTTGCTGGGCTAAAGGTTTTGAGGGTGTATGCAAACAATGCCCAGAAAGATAAGATTCTCAAGGTATTTCCAACGGCCAAGTTTGATTCCGCTACAACCAAAAGTATTGAGTTGCTTCCAAGAGATGTTAAAGACAAAATATTTGATCTGGTTGTTGCAAAGAGAAACATTGACGTCTTGGATGAATTTCTCAGCAAATATTAGTATCTAAGTTACCAAGGGGATTCCCTCTTTTGAAAGTGGGTCCCCTTGGTATGTTCCTTACCGTTGCAAGGTCAGTTATCAGAGAAAGTATTTTTAATTTAGCTTTAATGTTCATTGCAAAACACAAGAGATTTTTTTCACACTTAAGGCTTGACAGAGAAAGCATGGTTTCTGTAAATTTTGGTTCGGTAGTTGGTGAAGCACTACGGGGTTAATAGCAGAAGATCAACTTTTAGGGACTAGTCGAGGTTACCATGCTTGAAAATTACGTACCGGTTTTAATTTTAGGGGCGATTTCGGTTGGCTTTGCCGGCGTGACCCTGCTCCTGTCCCAGCTTATCGGTGTTCAAAAGCCATCTGATGTTAAGCTTATGCCTTATGAATGTGGTAACATTCCTGTGGGGCATGCTCGAGAGCGGTTTCCTGTTAAGTTTTATATCATCGCTATGCTTTTCATTATCTTCGATGTGGAAGTGGCCTTTATGTTTCCCTGGGCGGTTCTGTACGAAAATCTTGGTATGTTGGGATTTGTTGAAATGTTTATCTTCGTATTAATCCTCATGCTGGGTCTTGCTTATGTATGGGGAAAGGGAGGGCTGGAATGGGAGTAGAAAAGAATCTTGCCAACCTTGGGATTGTTACTACCTGCCTGGATAAAGTGTTAAACTGGGCAAGAAAGAATTCCCTCTGGCCCATGACTTTCGGTCTTGCCTGTTGTGCTCTTGAAATGATGGTAACTGTATCCGCTCGCCATGATATTGCTCGTTTTGGAGCCGAGGTCTATCGAGGTTCGCCCAGGCAGGCAGATCTCCTTATTGTTCCGGGAACTCTTACAAAAAAGATGTTGCCCATGGTTCTCAGGCTTTATGAACAAATGCCTGAGCCAAAATGGGTGATCGCTTACGGAAACTGTGCGTGCACTGGAGGTGTTTTCAGAACCTATAATGTGATTCAAGGAATTGATCAGTATATACCCGTCGATGTTTATATGGCTGGTTGTCCGCCGAAACCAGAATCTCTTTTAACAGCAATAATGATGTTGAGGGATAAAATAGACAAGGAGTCTTTAAAGAATAGAGGGTAGAAGCTAATCATGAATCGGCAAGAGATTATAGATAGAATCCAGGAAAAAGCCTCATCCCTTACCATGGGCACTTCTCAGGGTATAGATTGCCCTGAGGTGGTGGTGGACAAACAACATCTTATTGAATTTATGAAGTTTCTTAAGGAAGATGAAGCACTGTCTTTCGATCTCATTTCTGATGTGACGGCGGTAGATTATCCTGCACGCACTCCAAGGTTTGATGTGGTTTACCACATTTTCTCGATAAAAAACGGTCAAAGGATCCGAGTTAGGGTGCCCGTCGGAGATGGGGATGGAGTGGAAAGCGTTACCTGTGTATGGCGTGGAGCAGAGTGGCTTGAAAGAGAAGTTTACGATATGTTCGGCGTTACTTTTTACAATCATCCGGACTTAAGAAGGATATTGATGGAAGAGGATTTTAAGTATCATCCTCTTAGAAAGGACTTTCCACTAGAGGGGATCGAGGAATAGTAAAATGACAGTAGAAGGGAATGAAACCAGAAAAGAAATGATTTTAAACATGGGGCCTCAGCACCCCGCAACACACGGGGTATTGAGGCTTCTTTTGCACCTGGAAGGGGAAGTTGTTAAGAAAACTATTCCCATTATCGGTTATTTGCATCGAGGAGTGGAAAAGCTCGGAGAAAACAGGACATATCTACAGAATATTGTCTTTACTGACAGGCTCGATTACACCGCTGCAATGTGTAATAATCTCTCCTATGCTCTTGCGGTTGAAAAGCTCTGCGGGATTGAGGTTCCAGAGCGTGCCAGAGTTATTCGAGTGATTATGGCTGAACTTCAGCGAATTGCAGCGCATCTGTTGTGGCTTGGAACCTACGCTCTTGATATTGGTGCTATGAGTGTTTTCTTCTACTGTTTCCGGGAACGTGAAAAAATTCTTGACATGTTCGAAATGGTTTCAGGACAGAGGCTTACCCCTTCCTATATTTGCATTGGTGGTGTGAGGCGAGATATTACCGACAAGTTTGTTGAATTGCTGAAGTCCTTCTGTGACACATTTAATGACTATATCCGAGATTATGAAAATCTTCTGACCAAAAATCCCATATGGGTTGAGCGACTTAGAGATGTGGCGGTCCTTTCTGCAGAAGATGCTATCAACTGGGGAACAACAGGTCCTGTTCTTCGAGCATCGGGAGTAAAATTCGACTTTCGAAGGGCGACCCCCTACTGTGGATATGAAAATTACGAATTTGATATTCCTACTGGAACTAAAGGCGATTGTTACGACCGGTACCTGGTGAGAGTCGAAGAAATGCGCCAATCCAATAGAATACTCAAGCAGGCCATGAAAGACATTCCCGATGGTCCTATTATGGCTGATGTTCCCTTCGTTACTCTTCCACCTAAAGAACAGGTTATGAGCAACATTGAAGCGTTGATTAAACATTTTAAGATTGCATCCGGAGCCTTTCAGATTCCCAAGGGAGAAGTTTACAGTTCAATAGAAAATCCGAAAGGAGAACTGGGATTTTACATCGTGTCTGATGGTTCGGCCAGACCTTACAGAATGAGGATAAAATCCTCCTGTTTTGTAAACCTTTCGGCTTTGCCGTTTATGACTCAGGGCTGCCTTGTCGCAGATCTTATTGCGGCACTTGGTAGCATTGATATCGTTCTTGGTGAAGTTGATCGTTAAGAAAGATTTTGAACCTCAGAGAGTGAGTAGGGGCGATGATACTCTTTAGCTCATGGCAGGGTGAAATTGTAGATAACAGAGGGGTAAAGCGGGCGAAAAAGCCCAAAGCTATTGCTTTGCCGGAAGAGTTTAAACCGGGCGAAAAGATTAAAGCTTTTTTTGGGTGGGATGGGGTCGTGATATGCGATGATTCGGTCGATCTCATCGATATGGCTTTGAACTACGCCGAAGCGATGCTTAAGGAATCCTGCGGTAAATGCACTCCCTGCGGTCAAGGATCGCGGTTTATGCGGGGCTTTCTTGAAAAGCTGGCTAAAGGAGAAGCTACAAAGGATGATCTGAATGCGCTTCGTTCTCTTGCAACTCTTATAAAATCTACTTCTAAATGTTCTATAGGACAGACTGCTCCGGTGCCGATATTACATGTGTTGGAGTATTTCCCGGAGGAGGTTGAAAAAAGGATTGCGGCAAAAAAACCAGCTCAACCTGGAAACTACCGTTACGCTGTTACGGCGCCGTGTAAAAATGTCTGTCCCAGCAGTTTGGATATTCCTAAGTATGTAGAAGCGATTAAAGAAGTACGCTTTGAGGAATCGTTGGAAATTATAAGGGAAATGACCTGTCTTCCTGGGACATTGGGGCGCGTCTGTGTTCGTCCTTGTGAATCGAACTGCCGTCGAGCGCTTGTTGAAGGGCCTGTATCCATAAAGTGGCTTAAAAGATTTGTAGCCGATTTTGAATTGGAGCGTAAGAAAAAGCCACAAATTTCCAAAGTTCCTGCTACTTCAGGAAAGAGAGTTGCCATTGTGGGAGCCGGCCCTGCTGGCCTTTCATGTGCATTCTATCTTGCTCTTAAGGGACATAGTGTGACCATATTTGAAAAATCAAAAGATCCTGGTGGAATGGCAACCTATGGAATTCCAGATTACCGTCTTCCTCGTGAGGTCCTTATCCGGCATGAGGTTGATATCATTAAAAGTCTTGGGGTGGAGATACGCTACGGGGTTGAAGTTGGTAAAGATGTCATGATTACGGATCTTCACAAAGATTATGATGCCGTTTTCATAGGTGTCGGCGCTCAGACCAGCTCAAAAATGGGACTAGAAGGTGAAGACAAGGGATATAGGGGGTTCATTCCCGGCGTAAGATATCTTTACGACATCAATAATGGCATAGATCCTTATCCTGAAGGCAAGAGAGTTGTAGTGGTAGGTGGTGGCAATGTGGCGATGGACTGCGTTCGCTGCTCTTTCAGGATAGGTAAAACTGATGTGCATCTTGTTTACAGACGGTCTCGAGCAGAAATGCCGGCGGATCCAGAGGAAATTCATGATGCAGAGGAAGAAGGTGTGGTCTTCCATTTCCTTTGTAATCCCACCAGAATCATTGAGCAGGACGGCAAAGTGGTGGGAGTTGAACTTATCAAGATGGAACTTGGTGAGCCTGATCAAAGTGGACGAAGGCGACCGGTTCCGGTACCCGGATCGGAATTTATCCTAGAAACCGATATCCTAATTCCTGCTATAGGTCAGGCTATTGATCTTTCTTTCCTGGCAGGGTGTAATGATATAAAGCTTACCAAACGGAAAACTATAGATGTTAATCCCGATACCTTCGAAACATCAGTTAAAGGAATATTTGCTGCCGGCGACTGCGTCACCGGCCCTGATGTGTTGGTTAGAGCCGCCGGTGGTGGAAGGAAGGCGGCTGAGCGAATTGATCAGTATCTAAGAGGTATTGAGCCAGGGCCTACTGAGGAAGAATTGTTTGATAAGCTCTTTTCGACCATTAAAGTTTTTAACAATAGCGAGAAGGTAGAAGTTCCTGACGGGATGGAGAGGAAGGAACTTCAAAAGCTGGATCCTGAAACAAGGAAATGGACTTTCGAAGAAATGGAAAAGGGATATACACCACCTGAGGCGATATATGAAGCTCAAAGATGCCTTAGGTGTTATCGAATAGGGATGATAGCGTATTAAGAACATCTCTTAGGGGATTGGATGCCAGCTATGATAACTGTAACTATAGATGGAAGAGAAATTCGAACAGAGCCAGGGAAGACGATCCTGGAGGTGGCACGAGCTAATGGGGTTCATATCCCAACACTGTGCTTCCTTGAAGGGCTTCTTCCCATAGGAGCCTGCAGACTTTGTATTGTAGAAATTGATGGCTATGATCAACCTCAGCCCTCGTGTATGCAGGTAGTTGCAGATGGTATGAATATCAGAACGGACACGGATAATCTGCGGCAGATGAGGCGAGATATTCTTAAGCTTCTTCTCCTCGAACATCCCCTTGATTGTCCCATTTGCGATAAGGCTGGGGAATGCCAGTTGCAGGATCTGGTTTACGAACTTGGGTATGATACCAAGATAGTGGAAGGGACTGCGGGAGTGCCCATGCTTCATAAGCCTCCTGTGGAATGGTCCACAATTGGTATCAAATATTTCCCGAGTCGCTGCGTTGTTTGTCAGCGTTGCGTCCATGTCTGTTTGGAAAAGGTTGGCAGGGGGGTTCTTGAGGTCGGAAAAGATGGATCTACTCCTTGCATTATTCCAGCTCATCCGGAAAAGTGTATATCCTGTGGAGAATGTCTTGCCGTATGTCCTGTAGGAGCTCTTACAGAGAATGTTAGTCCGCTTAAGGCAAGACCTTGGGAAAAGACAAAGACTCGCACAGTTTGCCCCTACTGCGGTGTGGGATGTGTAGTTGAACTGA
>Ga0078972_1009874_pt1 | contig 18398 bp, 24 predicted proteins | sample YelNatPaOPGAMG01_FD_67568 | JGI IMG/M metagenome (GOLD analysis project Ga0078972, IMG submission 67568) | Hot spring thermophilic microbial communities from Obsidian Pool, Yellowstone National Park, USA - OP-RAMG-01 (SPADES assembly) (version 2) | ecosystem: Environmental > Aquatic > Thermal... | reverse complement strand
AGACCAGTGTTCGGAGTAATCACCGACAGGCTGGGACCCATGGAAAGCGTCCTACTATCCTTCGGACTGGTGTTCGCCTCCTCCATCATACTCTACCTGCTTGGGGAGGGAAATCCTTTCATATACCTCGTGTTCTTCAGCATACTTTGGCTGAACCTTGGAGGATGGCTGGCGATGGCGCCTACGATAACAAAAATATTTTTCGGAACCAAATATTACTCGGAGAACTACGGGCTGGTGTTCACAGCATACGGAGCCGGAGCAATCGTAGGTACCTCCATGTCTGGAGTTCTTAGAGACATTACTGGGACATACTTGTCCGTGCTTCCGGTGGCGGCAGTATTAACCGTCCTCGGCTCTGTAGTTGCGCTCATCGGGTTAAAGCCTTCGGCGAAAAGCTGATGCACCTAGCTCCGGCATGTTCTTCTAAGCCCAATCGTAAGCAGGCTCATCGTCGCTGAAAGTATAATGGATTTTTCTGAACCTGCCAGCCAGATTCTTAACCTCCTCTTTAACGGCGCTGACTGAATCCGGGGATTTCACAACCCTAGCTATTAAGCTCCCTATGAGGCTCATCTCATCCCTGCCCATTCCAAGCCTCGTAACCTCCTGCACTCCAAGCCTTACCCCACTCGCCATTGTCTCAGACTTGTCCGTGGGGAGAGGAGTCATGCTCGTTATTATGCTAGCCTTCTCAAGGTTTCTAGAAACCTCTAGGGCAGCACCCTCCTTTACCCTGAATATTACTTGATGCGACATGGTGAAACCCTTGTCCGCACATATTACGTCAATCCCGTTGTTGTAAAGGGATTCTGCGAGAGCCTGAGCATTGCTCACAACCATTTTAGAGTACTCCTGTCCGAACGCCAGGAACTCCGTTAGCGTATACGCTAGGGCTGCGACCCTGTTTATGTGATGGTTGTTTATCATGCTGAGCGCGACCCTGTCTATATCTTCCCCATACTGTCTTCTACAAAGGATTATGCCTCCCTGTGGGCCGAAGAACGTTTTATGCGTACTACCCGTCACGACCGACGCGCCCTCTCTCAACGGGTCTTGGAAACAGCCACCCGCCACCAAGCCTAGGATGTGGGCAGCATCATAAACAACAACCGCGCCAGCATCAGAGGCAGCTTCAGAAACATCTTTAACCGGCTGTGGAAACAAGAGTTCTGACGCCCCCATCATCACCATCTTAGGCATAACCTTGGCAATCATCTTCCTCGACTGTTCGGCATCAATATTGTACTCTTCAGCGTTAAACGGCAGGGGAACCATACTTACACCATGATACCTTGAAACCTCCCTGAAACTGCTGTGTCCACCATCCATCACGCTCAAGCCCATCATCGTGTCCCCTGGCTTCGTGAAAGCACCTATGGCCACGATGTTCGCAACCGTCCCTGAAACCGGAAGAGTGTTGACATGCTCCACCCTGAACAGTTTTCTAGCTAGGAAGTGAGTCAACTCTTCAAGCTTATCTATGTACTCGCAGCCCCTATACATTCTCTCGTAGAGAAAACCCACCGCGTACCTGTGACCCATGTCGCAGGTTAAAAGCCTCCTAACCTCCCTGCTAGTAATGTTCTCGCTGGCAATCAGGTTCAGTGAGGACCCTCTGAAGACATGATGCTCCCTAACTATTTCGAAAACCTCTTCCGCAAGATTTTTCTCCGCCAATTACTTGGGCTTGAGGCAAACGGGTCTTTAAAAAGTTTCTTGCAACTGCTCCACGTTTAAACATAAATAATCATCCTAAGCAGGTTTAAAGTGCTGGAAAGGTGGAAAGAATCATGAGGCAGAGAGTCAGCCTGAGTATTGGCAAAACCCTCCTGGTAGACGGGCCTGCGACGGTGCAGGTTGCCAGCGGTATGGTTAACATAATGGGCGCCGTGTTTGCAGAAGGCAGCCGGGTGAAGGTCAGGGGTTTTAGACGTACACCCTTCTACGCTGAGCATTCTGAGGCAAGCCTCATCGTAGAGGGCGAACACTACCGTGTTATAGACGGCCCCACAATACCTAGCAGCTGGGTTGAAGCCGCTGAGAAGACAGCTTCTGAGGAGAAAGGTGTCGTAGTGATCGTCGGCGAGACAGACTCTGGAAAGACGAGCCTAGCTACATTCCTAGTGAACTACTATCTCAATTTCCAGGGGGAGGTTGGCATCGTCGACGCCGATCCCGGCCAGAACGACCTTGGGATACCCGGCACAGTCAGCGCAGGAGTGGTAAACAAGGGTTTGAGCGACCTGGCCCAAGTTAGGCCCGAGATAATCGAGTTCATAGGCCTAACAGCTCCGGAGTCAGGGGTTGGAGAATTAAAGGAGGCTGTTGCCTCGACGATAAGGAGGCTTAGGGAGAAGGGGGTTGAGAAAATAGTTTTGAACACCGACGGGTGGGTTGACTCTAAGGGCCTGAATTTTAAAGCAGAGCTTATCAGCGTTGTTAAGCCAAGCTTCGTTATATCGCTGCTAGAGGGCGAGAAAGCAATGATGTTCACCAGAGTAGTCGACCCCGCCACTAGAACGATCCAGGTTGAGAAGTCACGCTATGTGAAGATGAGGAGCAGAATGCATAGGAGGATGCTGAGGATGCTGAACTACAAGAGGCACTTCGCAAGGTCGAGGCTGGTTAGGAGAAAGACGGGTGAAACCTTTTTCATAAACCATCCTTTCATAAACGGCGAGCCCGCATCGACACCTAGCGAGCTTAAGGAGCTTGGCTTTGAAGCCTTGGAGGCAAGGCTTTACATGGGTACGCTCTATATTAGGATTAGAGGGGAGGGTGAGGAGCCGGTTGCGCTCAACATCAACGGGAGGAGAGTAGTCGTGCTGGGGGACGGATGGGAGAAGGGGCTCCTAGTTGGATTAGGCTGGAAAAGAAGGAGCATCGGAGTCGGCATAATAGACTCTTTAAGCGAGAACGAAGTATCCGTTAAAACTCCTTTAACATCAAGCTTCGACACAGTTAAGCTTGGAGAAATAAAGCTCGACTCTGCCTTCAACGAGAAAAACTTCTATTGGAAGCCGTTGGTAAACCAAAATTAAAAGACGCGTGATTTGAAGTTATTTATGAAATTGACAGCTATATGCGGATTGCTGTAGATCCGAGTGCCACATGGCTCGATGATAAAGCTTTTCGAACACCTTCTTAATCTTCAAGCTCCTTAACCAGTTTCCTGCAAAGGGTGAAAGCCCTCCCAGCCCTCTCAACAGCATCCTTAGCATCTTCCTTACCTATTACTTCATCCGGAGAGAGAAACGCTTCCTCACCGCCGTAGAAGCTCAACTCCCTCTTCTTAACAAGAATCTTTGATGATTCGGAAAGATGTTTCAACTCTCTTTGAAACCATTCTAGAAATCTCTGTTTAACACTTAGCGCGCGCGTCGAGAAGCCTATACCGCCTAGGTCTCCCCCCTGGAAAGCCAGTAGAACCCTGTTCTTATGAAGCCTGCTTAAAGCAACTGAAACCCTGTTTTCATCCATCCCTAGAAGCTCTAAAGCATCCCCTATACATGAACAATTCTCCTTCGAACTCTAGGAAAAGCCTCGAATAACCTCTCCAAGCCAAGCAGGCAGCCACAATATCTTAGCGCGCGCTAAGTGGCATGTTCTTCATTCATGACAAGGATGGACTATTTGGGATCAAATCTGGCCAAATGCAACTTACGCTAGGAAAGGATTTTGAGAAGATACTAGGCAAGGGTGAGCTAGAGAAGCTTAAAAACATGCTCAAGGGCGAGAAGGCTGTCTTGGTGCTCGTCTACGTTGGTGAGGACAATAACGTACACGAGGCTTGAAGCAGTAGACTGAAATTCGGCCTACACCCTGCGAAGGAGGGAGGGGTGATGGTGCTCTACGTGGTTAGGGTGGATGGCGTCGAAGGAGTTGACTCCGGAGGCATGAAAACTTGGCTAAGATCAGCTGCAGGCGGAGGCTACGAGCTCATCACGAGCGTTGAGGGTAAGGAGCTACGGATATCTGTTAAAGAGGCGTGCATTGAAGCCTATGGGCCAAGAAGATACTGAAGCGCACGCTTTTCGTTTAACTTTATTCGATTTTTCTCCAGAAACACGCGCTCCACGATTTCCAGTAGAAGCCTTAAGACGTCAGCGCATTCTTAAGCTCTATTAGGGACTTGTCAACCAGCTTTGTTTCCGCAACGGCTTCAGAGAGGTCTATGCTTACGATGTCAGTGCCCCTTAATGAAACCATTTTCCCGAAAACGCCTTGCCTAACAAGTTCCACAGCAGCATAGCCCAGCCTCGTGGCAAGAACCCTGTCGAAAGCAGTCGGCGACATGCCTCTTATTATGTGCGCCGGGACAACGGCCCGAGTCTCAAACCCTGTTGCCTTCTCGATCTCCTTAGCTAGGAACTCACCTATCCCGCCTAGATAAACATGACCATACTGATCCACCTTAACATCCTTAGTTATCGGGCCCTTATAGTCCTCTATTAAAGCACCCTCCGCGACGACGATCGTTAAACTACCCTTCTCAGGCTTCCTCCTCTTAACAAACTCCACTACGTCGCTTATCTTGAAGGGCTCCTCAGGAATCAGAATCAGATCGGCGCCGGCGGCAAGCCCAGAGTATAACGCTATCCATCCTGCATGCCTACCCATAATCTCGACAACCATCACCCTGTCGTGCGACCTTGCCGTGGTCTTCAATGATTCAATAGCCTGCATCGCAGCGTTAACCGCGGTGTCGAAGCCGAAAGTATAATCCGTACCCTTAAGATCATTATCAATAGTCTTGGGAACCCCGACCACTTTCAAACCAGCCTCGTGGAGCTTCCTTGCAGCCGTCAGAGTATCGTCGCCACCTACAGCAATCAAAGCGTCCAGACCAAGCTTCTTGAAATTCTCGATGCATTTTTTCATGGTCGCCTCATCCTTAGCAGGATTCGTCCTAGAAGTCTTGATCACAGTACCAGCCTCTCCAACCTTATCCTCAACATCACCATACTTCAACGGAACAGTATCCATGTTGAGAAGCCCAGCCCAACCATACCTAATCCCGACAACCTCAAAACCATATTGCTCAGACCGCTTCAAAACAGCACGGATTACACAGTTCAGTCCAGGTGCATCCCCCCCGCCTGTCAGTATTCCTATCCTCATTCCTCCCTCACCTTTTTAGGAATGTGGCGCAGAAGGGGTTTTAACTCTTTCTGAGGGATTTGCGCGTATGCCTTACCTCCTTGATGAACTTCTCCATCTCCCGACTGCCGTGGAATAGTTTCTTAGCTTCGACGATTGCCTCAGCACTCTCTCGTCTGTACCGTACATTAAGCGGAGAAGTTTGTTGACACATTTCATGCTCTTCTAACTGATATCACGCATGCTTTTAAGGAACTTGCTCAAGTCTCTTCATACAGTCTTACGCGCGCTTAGGAATTCCTTGCTTAGCTTTAACTTACTCGAGACATCTAAGGCCTTATTTAAGTGCGTGTTAAGCGATTCCCAGTCCCCCTTAAAGATGCTAAAGGATACTTATGGTCTATGCAAGCGAAAATTTCCGGCAGGAAGATATTGGGACTTGATGGCTTTAACTTTTATCCGGTTAGGTCTGAAAGCCTGCACGCTACCAGTGGGATTAGGAGCTCATCCATTGTCAGTGAGCCGTGTGCACCCGCCCTGACGAACTCAGGCTCGGTTCTCTCCTTCAAATCATAGTGGAAAACAAGCCTGCTCTCACCCTTAGACAGCGCAGTGTAGTCTCCGACCCTGTCTGGGACGCAGCGCTTAACCTCGCCCAACCCGAAAACACCTTTTCTCAAGAGCTCTCTAGATTTAAACAGCTCAATATCTCTTCTAACCTTCCTGTGGAAAACATTCTCAAGGCACTCAACCCCCTCCTTAACGTAGAGGTAGGCTGCCCTAGATTCTCCTGCAGGCGGCATGACGAGGAAGTCGTTAAGCCAGTTTAAGCCGCTGAGCCTGATGGAGTAGGCCTCGCTAATCCTAGACTGGCCGTGGTCTGAGGTCATTACGAAAAGCGTCCTCTCCGCGTTCCCCGGCTTAACCCTGCTGACAACTTCTCTGAGAAGAGTTAGAGTGTTCAGAAGCTCCAGCTCAGCCTCAGTGCTGAAGGGCCCATAGTAATGGGACTGACCGTCGAAGCTGTCCCAGTAGGCGATTATGAACCCTGTTTTCCTATCGTTGACAAGCCTCGCAAGGTTTGTCGCAAAGTCGACGCTTGTCAAGGCTGGAACCACTTGAGACCCCTTGTAGAGAAGCGTTGAAAGACCACTGTTCCTAATACCGTATCTGACTATGGTCTTGGGGTTGATCCCCGCCTCAACAAGCCTCTCCGTAAGAACCTTGGTGCTCAGAAGTCTGCCGGCATCCATGCCAAGCTCAAAAACCCTATTCCTCCTCTCGTCGTTAACAGGGCTTAGGGAAATCATGTTAACCATGGATCCGATCTCCTTCAGGAAAAGCGTGTAGGCCACTATGCCGTGCTCCTGCGGGGTTAGGCCAGTGTTAAGGCTGGTGAGCGCAGTTGATGTTGTAGAGGGGAAGACTGACGTTAAAGCATTAAAACAGATATTCCGCTTAAGTAGGAAAGCGTTCAGGAAACGCCTAAGCCCTTCAGAGGCTTTTTCAAAAACGTTCAATCCCATCGCGTCCACGACGACGAGCACAACCCTATCCATGTTTCTGAATTCCGGAAGCACACCGTCCCTCAGCTCTCTTCCAGCCGGTTTAACACCCATAAGCCTCATGAGACTATTCGAGAGATTCGGGAGGGAGAAGCCGTCGTACCTAGGCTTGAAAAGACCCCGAGCTATCCTCCTAAGCCTAAGCTTCCTGACAGCGTCCATCAAGACGGTTTGCATGGGGAGGATAAGGCTCCCCCCTATAAACACTTATCTTAAGCCTAACGGTGTTTAAGGAGGCATGGGTGGGCCCGGCTGCGTCTACTTGAAGGAGGAGAATACGCTCATCTTGAAAAGCCTTGAGCAGGGTGAAACAGAGATAAGCCTTCCCGGAAAAACCTTGAAAGTAGCCCTGAGGAGGACGGAGGAGGGCTTCAACCTACGCTTGTCAACGCTCAGGGGTGTGTTGAAGATTAAAAAACTCGTTATAGAGAACACTGGGCCCGGGCTCCTAGGCCTCACCGAGGGGCTTCCGGAGAGGATTGAAAGCTTCAGGCTAAGCAGGGATGGCAGGAGCCTTAAGGTAATCGGCTTAAAGCTAACAGAGATGCCCATTGAACTAAACTTCATGCTCGTCCCTTTGGATTTAGACGGCTTCTAATCCGCCTCCTCAAACCAGGGCTGCTCAGGATTCTCCCTGAGCCTTCTAAACTTCTCCCTAAGCCTCCGCGTTTCCCTCCTATGTTTCAAGAGGGCGCTTATCAGGAAGGCTAGGAAGCTTGCGAATATTGCAATCATGTAGAAGAGGAAGAACATCGACACGTCTAGTTGAGCCCTAATCATTATCCTCGTTTCCGCGTGAAGCACAGTTATATATGTTTTATGCTCCACCGGACTTAAAACTTAAAAGCAATCTTCTCAACTCGAAGCAGAATGCTTAAGGCGTATCTGCTGATAGTTTGCGAGGTAGGCTTGGAGAGGGGTATTGAGGAGGCTATAAGGAGGGTCAGCAACGTGACGGATGTCGACGTTGTCTACGGCGAGTACGACCTGATAGTTAAGACAGAGGTCAACGATATTAAGCAGCTAGACAGCGTCGTCTCAGAGATAAGACGTATCAAGGGCGTTTTAAGAACAATGACGCTGCTCTGCGACTAAGCTATCCTGAAGCCTCCGATGTTCACCCGAGAGAAAGAGGCCCGCCACGAATTGGCCTCCTTCACGCTGAAACTCGGCTGCTCAAGCAGATTCTTGTCGGAATGATAGACGAGTGTGACGACTGGTTTTCTCAGAACGCCTCCGCTGGTCAGCTTAACCTGTTCAAGGACGTTCAGCGGTATTTCAAGCCTGATGACGGTTCTCCTATTCCTCCTGCCAACGTACTCCTCGAAGAATATCCTGTGCGTCGTCAGCACAAGCATGCCTTTCAACGGAGCCTCTAGGAACGTTGACCCTCCTATGAACCTTGCAGGCCCCTCGTAGACTAGGCTTTCACCCACCGGAAGCTTCCTTTCAGACACTCCTCAACCACCCCGTTTCCACCTTTAAACGTGTTTAGACACCTAGGGGCAGGTTTTAACTTTTTAGCCAAGCCTGTTTAAAAATGGGCTTCCTTGAAGTGTAAAAACATATCTATACCCATGCCTATTTGTAGACGGGTTGGATGTGTCTGAAAGCGGGGATGAGGAGACTCAGAGGCTCGCAGACCTGAAGAAATACTTGACTGAGAAGAAGACTGAGCTTGAAGAAGAGCTTGAAAAGCTAGAAGGACTAATGCGGGTTGTAGACGACCTCTTAGCTTCTAAGAGCTTTAAAACTGGCGTTGAAGTCATGAAGAGGGCTGAGGCTGAGCCGGTGGTTCAGAAGCTCGACCTCGCCTATAGGAACACTAAGGTTGGGGAGATGGAGGTCTACCAGACTTACGCTAGGGTCACGCCGCTGCCCGAGCTAAAGCTGAGCACAGCAGTCTCACCCTTCGAAGCCTTCCTAGTTAGAAAAGTGTTGGAGCCCATGAGGGAGAGAGATGTGGAGCGGGCTGCTAAAAACGAGCTTAGGCCAGACCAGATGTTCACGTACGACGTATTGGAGGAAAACGGTCTGTTGAAGGCGATTATCCTGCGGAACTTCAGGGATAAGGTAAGGCTGAAGGAGCTTGCGAACTCTATCGCCTGGACGTTTTTCAGGATGGCTGAGAAGGAGCAGCGTGCCACTAGCTCCCCTGGCGAGAGCAGGCCTTAAAGGCGGATTCGAAAAATAAAAATAGGGATAGCCATTGTTTCAACTGTTTTTTCAAGGAACGCTAGCGCGCTAACCATTTTCCTGCATCAGGCGTCTTAAGCTTGTCAATCTTTCAAAACCTCTTTCTTAACCACTTCTCCGACTGGGGCTGGCTTCAGGCTTCCGTAGGCCTCAACCCCGAGTTCAGAAAGCTGGACTAGGCAGCAGGTCATAGAGGGTCTTGCAAGAGCCTTCTCCAGTATTATCGCTTTAACCGTCTCGGCCAGGCTTGTGGAAACCATTCTAAGGATCACCTTGCTCATATAGACGAGGTGCTGGCCGCCGACGACGTCGAACTCTCTTGAGCCGAAGCCGGCCTCAGGGTCGGTCAGGAAACCGTTCCCGCTGACGGTTTCAGCAACCTCTTTCCTAAGCTTCTCCTGGAAGCTCCTTCCGGCGCTGCTTCGGCGCCAGCTCGTTATGACGAGCAGGGATTCGTAGCCCGTCGCCATCCTGACCAGCATGTTAACCTCCAGCGACAGCTTGCCCTGAAGCTCCCTCGCCGTCGAAGCCAGGTGTTGAAGCGGCGTGTTCAGGAGTTGAGCATGGTAATGGGGGACGAGGGAGTCAACTATTATCAGCGTCGGCACCCAGTCATTCTTATCAACCTCCCTAGGTATTGCCTCGATTATCGCCTTATGCTGCTCTAATAGGCTGCTGGCCGGGTATGTCTTAACCCGTGACAAGGCATCCTCCCGAACCCCCTTCTTTAAACATATTGTTCTTAAACGGTCAACATCCCAGTTCTCGGTTAAAACCGCTATGACGACGTCATTGCCCCTGCAGTTCTTAAGCGCCTCGGCTATGAGCGTCATTGACAGGCTTGTCTTACCGGTTGCTGGGCTGCCGTAGACGAGGTTTGAAACACCCGTGGGCAGGCCTCCCGTAAGCTCATCCAGAGGTTTTATCCCAGTGCTGACCTTCCTCATCTCAACTCATCTCCTGAAAGAACAAGGTACTGCTCACCGGCTTCCCTCACCTGCTTCAAGTAGCCCTGCCTCAGCAATGCTGCTAGGGCTCTAAGCCCCTCCGCCCCCAGGCCAGCCCTTACCTCTTCAACAACCCTGTTCAAGCTGGCCTTACCGCCAAGCCCCTTAACCTTCTCAACCACTTTTACTCCCGGCTCATAGTATTCTCCAAGTCCCTCCCTCAGCTCCTCCCCGCCGCTGAAGCTCCTTAACGCTGGCTTACGCTCCTCACGCTCATCATCGCCAAGCGGCTTAAGAAAAATGTTTACCGGAACGTTTGCAAACTCCAAGTCTCCGCCCCTGGTTAGCACAAGCATAGAGTGGTCTGAAGCGTTTTTATCCGGCAGGAGACCCGTGCCCCAAGGGTTAAAGGCTTCTGAAGCAGGTGAGAAAACAACCGTGTCTAGGCTCCGCAGCACCTTCTCAGAAACTTCTGAAAGAGTTTTCTCAACGACCATCGTCTCATAACCCTCCTTCTCCAACTCTTGCAGCAGGACTCCTTCGACAAAGAGCTGAGCGTTATCGCGCCTCCTGTTCCTCGGCCATACTAAACTGGGTTCGCTTACCGCTATGACTGTCCGGTGCTTCGGCCCCATCTGGGCAAGCTTCCCCAACACCAGGAGGGCTGCGAAAACCCTGTGGGAAGCGGTTGCAAGCCCGGAGAAGTCGAAGACCACCCCGGATTCAACAGTGCTTTCGAACTCCAGCTTCTCCCTTCCGCCGAAGGCCCGTCTAAGGGTTCCGAAGGTGAATGGCTCGAGGGGCGTGTAAATCGATAGCCCGCCCTCCGGCGTTTCGAAGTCAAGCCTTGAAGCTATTTCGGGTATAGTTGTCTCCGAGGATTTTGAAACGCTGTCTAGAAGCGCCTTCGCAAGAATACTCTTCATGTTGAATACTCCGAAACAGTAGTCAAGTATCTCAACGAGCGACTCTACGTATTGCTCAACCTTCTCGGAGCAGGGTGGTTTAACAGGATTTAGGTTGTGCTTAACGATGTCGCAATGCTTCGTCGCCCCGATTCTAGAAACGCAGCTTAACTCTCCGTTTAAGTCAAGCAGGATTATCCTGTAATCCTTGAAAACCTCTGAAAGCAGGTATATGAGGATGCTTCTGAAGTTCCCCCCAGCCACACCTATTCTTCCAGCAGCCTCTAAAAGCCTTAAGTCGGATTCGAGCGTGCTCCTCATCCCAGTATCCTCACTCCCCTCTGGGATACTAACACCGTCCTCCCCTGGAGTGCAAACCCGTATCTTGACGGGAGGAATGATTCAGCAAGCCCCCTCCCGCAATTCACGAGGATCATTCTGTCAGCCTTGAAACCCGGATGCGGACAGGGGTCTTTCGAAGTCAAAACCTCCACCGGCGCATCTATCGCGAGGCCTTGTACACGGCTTCTAAACCAGACGGCGACAACCGGCTTAGAGGAGGTCTTCCTCAGCAGAGCCCTGTTCGAAGCGCTTTCCACGAAGACAACCTCAACCCTGTCCCGGCCCCTGTACGTTTTAACAGGCTTCTCACGAAGCCTGAAACCTTTTTCCACGAGCAGCTTCTCAGCCCCGTCCTCTGAGCCCTCTTCATCCCCCGCACCCATTACTAGGACTATTGAATCCCTTCTCAGCTGCGACAAGCATATTTGGAGAGCCAGCTTCTCAGCATCCCTCGTGTCGCCGGCTATCAACATTCTTCCAGCCAAAGAACCCTGGTTCAGGCCCAAGCCCAGTTCCTCTGACACTGGCTTCACACAGGGCTTTAAGGAGCACCACTCCTCCAGAACCTGTTCTAAACCTCCGTCTTGAACCGGCCTCAACCTACTCAAGCCTTCCACGAGCCTCCTTAAAGCAAACGGGTTATCGGAAGCGATTTCAATCCTTGTTTTAAACGAACCCTTACGGGGCCTCGCCTCACACAGTATTGCAACCCCCTCCGCGAGGTTTTCTCTAACCGTTTTTACGAGGGATGATAGGCTTCCCCAGAGTTCAAGAGTCTGACGATGCTTGAACGATTTGATGAACACATCCTCAGGGAGCCTTAGGCGTAGCTTTGTCCTACCCTTAAGAAGCATGGTGAAACCCTTTAGGCCGAAACCCTGGAGGAAAACAGCCTTGGGAACAGGTGCAACAGACAGGAGGAGTGTTTGACCCCCAGGTTCAACTGACTGCTCCCCGCACAGCATTCTCAGCCTGATTCCCCCGGCACCCGGAAAAGCGCCCAGCCTGAGGAAAACGTATGGCAACGATGCTAAGAACCCGATCTGGATGTATTGGGGGCTGCGAAGGAGGGCTGCTGCGAAGGCTGTTGAAAGCCAGATTAACAGGAATAGGAGCAACTCCTTAATGAATCCTCTAGCCCTCTTCTTGAAGGAGCTGTTGAAAGGAATTAGGAAAGTGGCTGAAAAAGCCATCGCGACTATTGTTATTAGGCTTGACAAACCCTTTGGATCAAGGCCTGAGAAAAACCAAACTGAGTCGACGACGCTTTTAACCATGAATCCCTCCAGCAGTATCATTATGAACAGCATGATTCCCCTAACGATTCCCCTTAACATCCTCTATCACGCATAGAAGTATTTTGAAACAGCTATTTATGGCGTGTGCAAGCGAAAATTTGCGCTTGCAGTCAGCGGAAATTTCCTACAGAAAGCTTTATATGAATGCTTTTCGAGCGGCCTTTAAAAGTTTAAAAATTATCTTTATAGTTATTAAGGCCTAAAAAGTGCCGGAGATGAGCGTGAAAGTATCAGTAATAATCCCTTCGTTCAGGGGCTCCCCTACGCTGGTTGAGCTTGTGAACAAGCTTGTTGAAGACGACTACCCCAACAAGGAGGTTCTGGTTGTAGTCGACGCTCCCCTCCAAGAGGTCGCTGAAAAACTTGAGAAACAACCCGTGAAAACAATCTTCCGCCACAGGAGGGGGGGCAGGGTAAGCGCCCTGATAGAGGCCTTCAAACAGTCTTCAGGAGAACTCCTAATCTTCCTAGATGACGACGTTGGTTTTACTGACAAAGGCTTCCTTTCCAGAGCCGTGGAGTCGATGAAAGGGTTTGACATCGGGGAGTTTATGAAAATAGTTGAGGGAGACGGGTTGCTTGCCCAAACTTTGAACTACGAGTTCATGTCGTTCAACTACGGGAGCATGGTTCTTGCAAGCAGGACTGGCAGGTGCTTAGGGTTGAACGGCGCAGCCTTCGCCATATGGAGGCCGGCTTACGAGAAGATAGGGGGATTCAGGCATAAGATACCGGACGACTTCGACCTTGGTATAAGAAGCTACCTTGCTGGGCTCCGCTTCGGCTTCGTAGAAAACCCTCGCGTGGTTAACTATGCTCCCCCCGGCTGGAGAGACTGGTTCAAGCAGCGTGTTAGATGGGGTATAGGCGCCGCCGTCTGGGTCAGGGAGAACTGGCGCACCCTTTTAAAGATGGTGAGGGAAGAGCCCTCACTAATACTTCTCCTGCTTTTCCTAATACTTCCCTCACTCGCCTCCTTCACAATAACTTTCCTTCTTAACACTCTTCTCGAGGACAGGCTTATCTGGATGGGGTTGCTCACGCTCTCATCACTATACTCCGGCCTACTGCCATTTGCAACATTATTTTCATACGGGCTTTTCCTCAAGATCCTGCTGCTCTTCACCAAGACGCTGGTAGCACTCATAGCTGCCTTCGCGCTTTTCTCCGTGTTCTACCATAGAATCTCCAAGAAGATGGGCTACAGGTTCAACCCGGTTAAATTCGCCTTCCTCTACTTCGTATACTCTCCGCTTTGGTTCACAATACTTTTATCCGGCTTCATAAGGGTCTTCGTCTTCAACAAGAATTCTCTGAAGGACAGGCCGTGACATCCCCACCCTAATCGTCCAGTCGGATAGGTTGTAGCGCTCACTCCACCTGGACTACTTTGACCCTGTCTGGAGGCTTCCTGACACGTGAAACCTCCACCCATTCTCAGGTTCACCCTTACTCGCGGGTGGCAGGCTCTTCGACACCTTATAACTTACCCCTCTAAAGCTTCCCCTTAAACCTCTATTTCCCACCCTGATTCTTCACCATTGGCTTCGCGGGCATCAGAGCACTAACACCTGCTCCATAATCCTTTTAACACTCCTCTTTAAACAAGAATGATGATGGAACTGTCTCTAGAGGACGGCAGACTACTGGTCAGGCTTGCCAGGAAAGCCGTGGAAAGCTATCTCAAGAATGAAGTACTCTTAAGCCCCCCGGCAGACCTGAAGGATGTTTTCTACAAGCCATGCGGAGTCTTCGTGACGCTTAACAGGCTCACCGGCCCAGCCGGGTCCGGACGCAAGGAGCTCAGGGGATGCATAGGCTTCCCGGAGCCTGTTAAGCCGCTGGTTGACGCTCTGATAGAGGCAGCTGTGGCCGCGGCGGTTGAGGACCCGCGATTCCCGCCGGTGACCCTTGAGGAGATGAGCACGATAGTGATCGACGTGAGCGTTTTAACCCCTCCTAGAATGTTGGAGGCTAAGGATAGGGGGATGCTTCCCAAAGAGGTTAAGGTAGGCAGGGACGGGCTTATCGTTGAGCGCGGCTTCAACAGGGGCCTATTGCTCCCACAGGTTGCGGTGGAGGAGAACTGGGACCCTGAAACCTTCCTCTCATACACTTGCATTAAAGCAGGCCTGCCCCCGGGCTGCTGGCTGGACGAAAAAACTAGAATATACAGTTTCCAAGCGATTGTCTTCGAAGAAACCTCTCCAAACGGCGAGGTTAAGAAGGCTGAATTAGGCTGCCCTTAATACCTCCTCCTCGGACCACGGTTAAACCTTCTACCGCCGTAACCTCCCTCAACCTCTTTCTCAGACATGTTGACGGAGGTGTTGACGCTCTCTAACTGGGCATCGCTCTTCTCTATGGAACCATACTTGCCGACGTTGAGCCTAAGAGTCCTCTGATACACAGTCACGTAGCCGTTTTTAATCATTATAGTGTCGTTCGGCTTAACTAGGTCGATGTTCTCGTTCCAGAGGGTCAGCAGTATTGTCCCCGTTTCGTCACCGATCTTTGCTTCTGCAACCCTGTTAGTAGAGCCCCCGTACCTTGATGCTACCTCTCTCGTCTCCGAGAGGGAGAGCACCTTGGCGAGAAGGTTTACGTGTTTAGAGTCGGTGTTAAGGTCTTTAACCTTAACAAGCTGCTCCGCCACTTCTTCTCATCTCCGCAAACACTTCTCGAGGCTATATTTAACCTTTCCCCTGGGAGAAAAGCTTATCTTTAGTAATCCGCCGTCCAAATACTGTTATGGAGGCGATAATGCTCGTAAAGGTTTCAAGCGGCTTCCAGGGCAATGTTGAAAAGGTTCTTCAAGTACGCGGAGTCAGAAAGGTTTACGAGTTGACTGGAGACATAGACCTTCTTGTCGAGGTTGAAGCCCAGTCTGAAACAGACTTGAGGAGAATAGTCGACGAGATACTCAGCGTTAAAGGCGTGGAATCCACCGACACACGTTTAGTATTATCCCACGTCGTGAAGTAGAGAAAAAAATATATGCTGCCCCACCCCCACTATGCTCAAAGTTGCAGGCGTTTGTGCTCGCTAAGATAGGAAGGGGCTTCGACAGGGAGAGGGTTATGGAGAGGCTTCTCAGCATCGACGAGGTTATGGAGATTATGGAGCTGACGGGAGACGTAGACCTGCTGATAAGAGTGGATGTGCTCGACGTTGAAAGGCTTATGAAGACGGTTTTAAAAATAAGAGGAGTGGAATCAATCGTCACCACGGATACTCGCGTAGTTCTCTCCGTTGAGCGCGCTAAGGTTTAAAACTGGTTTCCACAATGCCTATGAGGTCTGGATGATTGAAGCAGTACTGTTCGACTTGGACGGAACCCTGATCGAGTTCAGCTACAACTATGCTGCAGCCAGGAGACTAATCATAGCTGGACTGATCGAGATGGGCGTTGAAGAAAACGTCCTCTCAGAATCGAAGCCGGCCTCGGTAAACGTGGAGGACGCAGTCATGTTCATGAGGAGAAGAGGGTTTAGCGAGGATGAGCTAAGGATCCTCAGGAGGAAGGCTTACGAAGCGGTTGAGCCCTTGGAGCTTGAAGCAGCTGAGAACCCCGTTGTGAGGGATGGGATTCCAGACCTTCTCTCGTGGCTTAGGGCGAAGGGCGTGAAGACGGCTGTCTGCACGAACAACTGTAGGAAGGCTTCTGAAATCATTCTCCGCAAAACCCGTTTGAAAAGGTTTTTCAAGCATGTCTTAACCCGGGAAGATGTTGAGAGGCTTAAGCCCTTTCCAGACCTTATTATAAAGGCTTGTGAAAAGCTAGGCACAATTCCGGGAAAAACGATCCATGTAGGGGATTCTCCTATAGATATTGCAGCAGCTATGAACGCTGGGGCTAAGCCCATAGGGATTGTTTCAAGTCTCTACAGCGTCGAAAGGCTCAGGGATGCTGGTGCAGAGCTTGTTGCCATAAACCCGGATGAGCTTAGAGAACTTTTGTCTGCATGGTTTTAGCTTAATCCTCATAAAAGGCAAAAGTATTATATACTAGTAAAACATGGTTTACTCATGCGGGGCAGACGGATAAGGGTAGCTTTCATAGGGGTTGGGAACAGCGCCTCAGCAGCAATACAAGGCCTATTCTACTACTCCGCCAACCCTGAGAAAGAAGGGCTGTGGCATCCTATCGTAGGAGGGTATCGTGTCAGCGACATCGAAGTCGTCGCCGCCCTAGACGTGGACCAGAGGAAGGTTGGAAAAGATGTTTCCGAAGCGATTTTCTCAGAGCCGAACTCCTTCGAGAAACGCTTCAACATTCCTAAAACCGGCGTCATAGTGGAGAGAGGACTATTGGAGGATGAGCCGAATCCCTACCTCGCCTCAACGCTTAAACCCATAAAACAAGACAGAGAGGGAATCGTCGAATATTTTAGGAAGAACCACGTGGACATTGCTGTAAACACTATTTCCAGCGGGCTGGACAAGTCCTCCACAGCGTATGCTGAAGCTGCTTGCGAGTCGGGAGCAAGCTTCGTTAACACTACTCCGACCAGCGTTGCGACGAACACCGCATTTATCGAAAAATTCAGAGAGAGAAAACTCGTATTGGTTGGAGACGACCTTATGAGCCAGCTTGGCGGGACAGCGCTCCATAGAGGGCTCGTGTCACTCCTAAAGTCGAGAGGCGTTAAGCCTGTTAAAAGCTATCAGCTTGACGTGGGCGGCGGACTGGAGACTTTAAACACGATGTACGAGGACCTTAGGGATTTCAAGAAGCAGGTTAAAACATCCTCTATAGTCGAGGAGGTTGAAGAAGGCTGGGAGGTAGTGTCTGGAACAACGGACTACGTGGACTTCCTGGGAAACAACAGGATCACCTACCTCCAGTTTAACGCGACGGGTTTTATGGGTAGCGGCTTCACCATAAACGTTAGCCTAAGGTCTAACGACGGGGTGAACGCGGGAAACATAATACTGGATGTTGTGAGGGCTGTGGCCAAGGCTGTGGGTGAAGGGCTTAGCGGGAATGTGAGCGAGATCTCAAACTATGGCTTCAAGAAGACGCTTGAGAGGAAGAAACTGGTGGAGGCTACTGCAATCTTCCAGTCTAAATACTGTCTTTAACTAATCCTTCTCTGCGATAAGCCTGAGATCCATGGATTTCTCACCCAGCCTAATGACCTCTATGCCAACTATCCTCAGGCTTATTCTAAGACCCTTAGACCTAACCGTCATCCTCTTCGGGTTTGAGGGTGAAACCTCCCTAGCCTCCTTTAGAAAAACGTTAAGAGGGATGAGGTCATCGCCCCATTCGACGGCTTTAGTGGGGGAAGGGTCTCCGACCTCGTGAAGCCTCAGGGTTATCTCAACCTCATACTCCCCCTCCGCCCATCTTTTAAACATGCGTCTAACATGCCGACAGGCTTCTTAAATCCTCTACGCTGAAAAACTTGGATTTTAAGCCATTACTCCTCATACCAGACTCTATTCTTTCAACAGTCTTCCTCAGGCCCTGCTTAGACAGGAGGAGGTGGGAGAAATCCCCGGGGGAATCGGTTGCACCAAACCCCTTAACCATCTTCACGAACCCCAGCGAGGAGAGGATGCGCGTAAGCCTCGACTCCCCGTTTAAGAGGGGGATGTAGAAAGCACCCCTAACCTCAACATTCCTTAGCCTAGTTAAATAGTCGATGTGCCACCTAGCCTTCTTAGTCTTCCTCAAGTGTCTCAAAACCCTTTTCTCGAAGCCGCCCGGCCCAATGGCCGACCCTACGTAAACATAGCAGCCCGGGGGAAGCCTTACTCTTTGGAGAGACCCCGGCTTAAACCAGAGGTTTTCCCTGACGAAAATAAGGAGGATGTAGGACCCTTTCAAAGTCACCCACCTGAATAGGAATCCTTAAGAAACTCCGGGCTGCTGAAAAAAGTGTTGTTGAACGAGAAGAACAAGGAGCCCCAGCTCGACCCCGAGAGGCTCAGGATGATAGAGGTCGCTGCAAACCCGCATAGAATTAGGATAATGATGGAGCTGCTGAACAAGGAGGGTACGGTGGCGTCGCTCTCTAAAGCCCTAGGGTATTC
>Ga0078972_1009873_pt1 | contig 18399 bp, 18 predicted proteins | sample YelNatPaOPGAMG01_FD_67568 | JGI IMG/M metagenome (GOLD analysis project Ga0078972, IMG submission 67568) | Hot spring thermophilic microbial communities from Obsidian Pool, Yellowstone National Park, USA - OP-RAMG-01 (SPADES assembly) (version 2) | ecosystem: Environmental > Aquatic > Thermal... | reverse complement strand
CTTTTTTCTCACGCCCGCTACGCTCGAGGACACAGAGGGCACAGAGAAAAAACATATTAAAAGTTAAAATAAAAACAAAAAATACTTTTTTAATTAAAATTATTTTTAATTTAATTCTCTGTGGACTCTGCGAACTCTGTGAGAGAATAGTTTTTCATCTCGCCCGCTACGCTCGAGCACACAGAGAACACAGAGAAAAAACATATTAAAATTTAAAATAAAAAAAATTTATTTAAAACTCTGCGGTCTCTGCGAGCTCTGTGTGAGATAATCTTTTCTTTTGCCCGCTTCGCTCGAGCACGCAGAGGAAAAAGAGAAAAGCATTTTAGAAGCTAAAAAAGTAATTAAAAAGTAGTTAATAAGTTAGATAACGGTGCATAGATGCGGCTAAAATATGCCATCCCATTATAGAGCGAACAGATAATGCAAAGGATTAAAAGATGATTGGGGAAGAAAAAGGCAGCATAAGAAGATTGAATGATAGAATATATGGTCTATCAACTTTTAAATTCAATTTTTTCCTTGATAAAAGAACGAATCTGATCTGCAGCCTTTAGGGCTTTCTCAGCTTCTTCGTAAGAATAATTTGTTGGCCAATGCACTGGATATCTTGTTTCAATATAATAAGCATTCAGGTATTCACATGATTCTCGTAATATATTCAAAGAAGAATCTTTAGATGTGCATATCTTTAAGAGAAGAGGGAGATCGTGAATTTTCCTAAATTCAAGTTCATTGGCCACAATATACGCTTTCAAATATTTTTCAGCTACCTGGTGAAAATGAAAACAAATTTGAGCGTAAAAAGGCCTTTGTTCCTTTAGATTAATTAAAGCGAATTGGAAATCCTCATCAGCTTTTTTTAGCCATTCGCTTATGATTTCTATATCAGCCATATAGAGTTTTTCCTTCTTTTAAGATCGATTTTAAAAAAGGGTCTCCCATTTTTAATCTTTGCTCAAACTCTTCAGGTCGATAGATGAAAAGGTCAATAGGGATGTTTCGGTCGATCATACGGCTAAGTTCCCTAATTCTATTGGCTCCATAAAGAGGTGTTTCTTTTTTAATAATCAGGAAATCGGCGTCGCTGTTCAAATTTAGTTCCCCTCGGGCAGCACTGCCGAATAAAATAATCTTTTCTGGTTTATATTTTTCAATAATTTGACGCGTTATATAGTTTATCTCTTTTTCAAAATCAATTTCCATTGCTTCTGGGCCTCCAAAGAACGGAATTAATCAAATTTTACGCATTTTCTTATACAAAGTCAATTAATAGTTGGAATTATTTGTAATCCATCGCCAATCAGCGTCCAATAATTTTAGGACGCAGATTAACGCAGAAGGACGCAGATAATAATCTAAGCAAATAGCAAGGAGCAAGGGGCGGGGAGCTAGTGGAAAACGCATAGCGCATAGTGCAAAGCAAGGGAATATAACGAAGAAAGTGTTGAAGGTGGGGAATGCGGGAGTAGGGCAGGGAAGAGGAGATAAGAAACGAGTGAATTTTCGGGGGAGCACTTCAGGAATAATGAAAAAATGGGGAGAATAGGGATCAGAATATTTGAAAAATGAATCGCCAATGAATTAAAATAACAAAATCAAATTAATAAAAAAAGAAAGGCTTTCGGGAATGTTTTCGGAAAAATTTGCACCGATCAAAACAAGATTTAAAGGAATTATCCTGGCCGGCGGGGCAGGGACGAGACTTTATCCCATTACTAAAGTAGTTAGCAAACAGCTCTTGCCAGTTTATGATAAACCGATGATCTATTATCCCCTTTCAGTGCTTATGTTAGCGGGAATTAGGCAGATTTTGATTATATCTACACCGGAAGACCTTCCTAAATTTAAATTACTTTTGGGCGATGGCTCTCAATGGGGGATAGAATTTTCTTATGCTGAACAACCGAGACCAGAAGGTCTTGCCCAAGCTTTTATTATTGGGAGAGAATTTATTGGTAAAGAAAAAGTTTGTCTAATTTTGGGAGATAATATCTTTTTTGGCCATGGCTTACCGGATATCTTAAGAAAAGCCGTGCAGATGGAAAAAGGAGGTCTAATTTTTGGGTATTGGGTACGTGATCCAGAGCGTTATGGCGTCGTAGAATTTGACCGATCAGGAAAGGTTTTGAGCATTGAAGAAAAACCAACTAAACCTAAATCAAACTTTGCTGTCCCTGGTCTCTATTTTTACGATAATGATGTAGTAGAAATAGCTGCGCGCCTTAAACCTTCGGCTCGAGGGGAATTGGAAATAACGGATGTTAATAAAGCTTATCTGCAGAGAGGCGATTTGCATGTAGAGCTTTTAGGACGGGGTTTTGCCTGGTTAGATACGGGAACCCATGAATCGTTATTAGAAGCCGGCAAATTTATAGAGACAATCGAAAAACGTCAAGGTCTAAAAATAGCCTGTGTAGAGGAAGTGGCTTATCGAATGGGATATATTAACGCCGAGCAACTGCGCAAATTAGCTGAACCATTGCAGAGAAATGGATATGGGCAATATTTGTTGCAAATAATAAAAGAAGAAACATAAGGATAAGAAAAAAACTGGAATGGTGGAATAATGGAATATTGGAAAAATGGGATAATGGGAGAAAAGGGAATTGGAATGGTGGAATATTGGAATATTGGAAAAATGGGAATATTGGAATGATGGAATAGTGGAATATTGGAATGATGGAATGATGGAATAATGGAAAAATGGAATAGGGGAATAATGGAATGGTGGAAAATTGGGATAATGAGTAGATGATTAAATATTTTTATATATTTAAATTGGCCTGGATGGAAAGGATGGCTTATCGGGCCAATTTTTTTATGGAGATATTAAGCGGGATATTCTCTTCCCTTATTGTCATTTTTCTTTGGATAGCTATATATCGAAATGCGGGTCAATCAATCCTTGGTGGTTATTCTTTATCGGAGATGATTACTTACCTATTGGGAGGAGGATTGATAAATAGCTTTATTTTGACCACGGCTGAAAACCCAGAAACAAGCCAAAATATTCAAGATGGAACCCTTTCTGTTTTTTTAGTCAAGCCTGTAAACCCTTATGGGATATGGTTAACCCGCGATCTAAGCGCCAAAACCTTCTTTTTTCTCCTCGGTTTAGGAGGATATTTAATAGTCGCCATTTTCTTTCGGGACTATCTAATCCCTATTGTGAGTGTAACTTATTTGGCTTTATTTATTCTTTCACTAATTTTGGCTGGATTGCTCCAATTTCTTTTTTTCGAAGGTTTAAGTCTTTTGGCTTTTTGGGTAGAAAATACTTATGGCCTTCGTTTCACCATGAGAGTGATCATGGAAATAATTGGCGGCGCCATCATTCCGCTTTCCTTCTTTCCGCAGATTTTGCAAAAAATATTTTTCCTCCTTCCTTTCCCATTTTTAATTTATCTGCCTATGAACATATATTTGGGGAAAATCCCCTTTGAGGAAATTTTGACAGAATTCATTAAAGAAGGAGGATGGATTTTGGGGTTATCTATTTTAAATTTTATAATTTGGAAAAAGGGAATTCACAGGTATGTAGCCATGGGAGATTGAGCAGCGAGCAAAATAAAGTAATAAGTGTTAAGGAAAAGAAGGAATAATGGAAGGATGGAATGATGGGAGAAAATGGAATTGGAATAGTGGAATAATGGAATGATGGAAAAATGGGGTAAAGAAGGGAAAGAGTGTTGAGTGTTAAGGATGAGAATGTAGGGAATAATGGAATAGTGGAATAATAGGGGGAAGGGGAATTGGAATAATGGAATATTGGAATAATGGAATAATGGGATGTTGGAAAAGGGGAAATGGATTGGTGGAATAAAAAATGATGGGGAAAATGACAAAAACAGAATTGAAAAAATATGATAAGAAAAAGATAATACCATTAGCATTTTTGGCCTTAGTTCTTACGCTTTCTCTTGTGTTCTACCAGAGCTTCTTAAGAATGGCTGGCGAGTATATGGCTCCGGCAAATTTAAAAGAAGCAGAGGCGGTAGTAATTGAGAGTTCTGAATTAGTCAGGGAGAAAGCCGTTAAGATGGGGATGGAATTGATTTCGCAGAATAAAGCGAGATTACTGGTAGTAGTATACCAAAACTCTCTCGAGGAAAAAGTTTTTGGTCGTCCGAATGATTATGGAGATTTTTTGGCTGCTAAATTAGAAAGCTGGAATCTAAAAAATGAGCAAATTTTAATAATAAAAGTTCCGAAAGATCATCCGATCACTTTAATAGAAGCGCAGATAGTGCTTAAATACTTAGCCGAGAAAGGAATAAAAAAAGTTATTTTGTTAGCGGAAAGTTTTCATACTCGAAGAAGCTTCTGGGCATATAAAAAGGTGGGTGATGACTTGGATATGAAAATATATCCACTCCCATATTTTCTTAAATATCATAGAGAAAATTGGTGGCAACACAACCAGGGAATTCGCGAATTTTGTACGGAGTCGGTAAAATTTTTATATTATCTAATTCGGGGGTACATCCCGATAAAAAGTATTTTCCTATTGTAAAAAAGAAAGTGCATTATGGATTTCTGTATTAAAAATTACCTCAAATTATTTTTGCTTTTCATTAAAGTGGGACTTATGCGGCAAATGGCTTACCGGTCTCACTTTTTATTAATGGTAGTGGGGAAAATAATTCGCCTAATTCTTTTATTTTTCTTTTTCCAAGCTATTTTTCTAAAAATAGACCGTTTGGGGCAATGGACTTTTGCGCAAGTACTTTTTCTTTTTGCTACCTTTCATTTAGTAGATTTTTTAATGAGCATAACCTTCCAGAGGAATTTAATTCAATTTTTGCCCCGCTGGGTTCAATCTGGAGAGTTAGATAGCCGGTTGCTTCTACCAATAAATCATCTTTTTTTAGTGTCTTTTGAGAATGTTGATTTAATGGACTTATTCAGTTTTTTGCCCTCATTATTATTTTTAGGAGGCCTTCTCTATTATTTGAATTTTAGCTTGGGATGGCCGCAGATATTAATTTATATAATTTTAATTATTAATGCCCTCATATTTCTCTATGCTATCCACCTTATGGTGGCGACGATGTCTTTCTGGACAACACAATCTTATGGCGTGGGCCGTATATTAGATAATATTTTCAAGATAAGCAGGTATCCCCTCGACATATTCGAGGGCTGGGGAAGATTTTTCTTCATCTATATATTTCCTTTAATAGTAATTGCTCAGCTTCCCACCCAGGCACTTCTTGGAAAAAGTTCTTGGGATTATATACTTTGGGGATTAATTGTTAGCTTGAGCTTTCTGGTAGTCGCTTTAAAATTCTGGAAAAAAGGATTAAGGAATTATCTATCTGCCAGTAGCTGAAAAATTAATGTCCTAAATTAAACTTTCCTTTTTTGGGGCATCCATCAGATCATTCCCGTCAAGGCAGAAAGGGAGAATAAGATAAAAATAATTTAGAAAGAAAAAATAAAAGGCGTTTATCAACATAGGTTTTTAAGAAATGAGAGCAATTAGGGCCAAAAATTTATGGAAGCGGTACTGGTTTTACGAAAAAGAAGGGGGACTTAAAGGCTCCTTTAAAAACCTGTTCCATGCTCACAAAGTGGTTATTGAAGCAGTAAAAGGCATTGACCTGGAGGCAGATATTGGAGAGATTATAGGCTTTATTGGGCCCAATGGGGCAGGTAAGACAACAACTTTAAAGATGCTGGCTGGTATTCTTTATCCCACCTCGGGAGAAATAGAAGTAATGGGTTTTGTTCCTTATAAGCGGGAAAAAGGATTTCTTAGCCAGATAACTTTTTTATCGGGCCAAAGAAATACTCTTTTTTGGGATTTACCAGCCAATGAATATTTTAATTTTTGTCGATTGGTTTATAAAATTCCTGAAAAAAATTATCATGAAAATTTAAAGAAACTCGCCCAATTAGCCGAAATCGAAGATATCTTGCATGTTCCGCAAAGAAAGCTTTCTTTTGGGCAGAGAAAGAGGTGTGAGTTTGTGGCCGCAATGCTCCATGACCCAAAGGTTATCTTCCTTGATGAGCCGACAAATGCTTTGGATTTAATTAATGCCCGGAGAATGCGCGAATTTATTAAAGAAAAAGCAAAAGAGGGTAAATATACTTTCTTAATTACCTCCCACAATATGGCAGATATCGAGCAAATATGCCAGAGGGTTATCATTATAAATATGGGGAAGATAATTTATGATGGGCCAATTGGTCATCTGAACCGATTGAATGGGTTCCCCAAAAAAATAAAAATTATTTTTAATGGTGATTGGGATAGAGGAGAAATGGAAAAATTTGGCAGGATAATTCATTATAACGGAGCGGAAGTTTCTATGGAAGTACCTGCTGAGGAGGCGGCTAAAGTAGCTGGGCAATTATTTTCCCAATATCCTATTAAAGATATAAGCATTGAAGACCCCTCTCTGGAAACGATAATTGAGGCCATTTATAAAAAAAGTTTATAGAAGAAATAAGGGCAGTTGAAATATATGCGCGCGCGAGAAATAATTTTTATAAGCTTAATTGCTTTAGGAGCAGGGATGCTTTATTCCCCCATGCATGAACTTCTAAAGAATGCTGCGCGAAGCGAATATTACTCCCATATAATTTTGATTCCTTTTGTTAGTGGGGCTCTAATTTATTGGAATAGAAATAATTTATTTACGGATGTAAGATATTCCGTTAAAAATGGGAGTTTCTTAATATGCTTAGGAATTTTAATATACCTAATAGGATTTAGCCATAAAAATTCTTTAAGTCAAAATGATTTTACAGCCGTACTTACTTTAGGGGTAATAATTTTTTGGATGGGAGCTTTCCTTTTATCTTATGGCCAGAAATCATTCCGGCTGGCCCTTTTTCCCCTTTTATTTCTCTTCTTTATGGTACCAATCCCCTTCTTAATATTAGACCGAGTTATTTATTTTTTACAATTGGGTTCGGCAGAAATAACCTATTTACTTTTCCAGTTATTGGATATTCCAGTAGCGCGGAGTGGCTTTGTCTTTGACTTGCCCAAAGTTAGCATTGAGGTAGCTAAACAATGTAGTGGCATTCGTTCGAGCCTAGCTCTATTCATAACCAGTATTTTAGCAGCTCATTTTTTTCTGGAGACAGGCTGGAAAAAAGTGATTTTTGTACTATCTATAATCCCCATTACCATTTTTAAAAATGGAGTTCGCATAGTTACGCTATCTTTGCTGGCCATTTATGTGGATGAAAGATTCTTAACTGGCGGATTTTTGCATCGATCTGGTGGAATTGTCTTTTATATTCCTGCTTTGGTTCTTTTAGGAGCAATTCTTCTTGCCTTAAAGAAAACAGAGAAGAAATCTAAGAGCTAAATAATAAGTATTAAGAAGAAAAGGATTATGGGAATGATGGAAAAAAGGGAATAGTGGAATAATGGAATAGTGGAATAATGGGAGAAAAGGGAATTGGAATGATGGAATAATGGGGAGAAGGGGGAGTTATGAATTTGGAGAAGGGGAAATATGGCATGGGGTGGATTCCGGATTATCCGGACTTTCGGGATTATACAGAAGATACGCAAGAAGTAAAGAATATTTTAAAGTTTAAATCGGAGGTAAAAGGTAAAAAATTACCTGAGAGCGTGGATCTGCGCGAGTGGTGTTCGCCTATAGAAGACCAGGGAATGCTTGGCTCTTGCACAGCTCATGCAGGAGTTGGCCTGATTGAGTACTATGAAAGGAAAGCTTTTGGCCGGCATATAGAAGCATCTCGGTTATTCCTTTATAAAGTTACGCGCAATTTAATGAAGATGAAAGGAGATACGGGAGCATATCTCCGCACCACCATGGGGGCTATGGTTTTATTTGGTGTTCCTCCTGAGGAATATTGGCCTTATACTGATGAGGCAAAGAAATTTGATCAGGAACCTCCCGCCTTTTGTTATGCCTTTGCCCAGAATTACCAAACGATTAAATATTTTCGCCATGATCCTCCGCGGGCCAAACCTGAAGAAGTTTTGAATAAAGTTAAAACTTATCTTTCCAAGGGGCATCCAGCCATGTTTGGTTTTACCGTTTATAATTCTATTGAACAAGCAGAAAAAACTGGGCAGATCCCTTTTCCTTCCCCAAAAGAAAAAATAGAAGGGGGACATGCGATTGTGGCTGTTGGTTATGATGATCGCCTGAAGATTAAAAATAAATATGGAAAGAATGAAACTGTAGGAGCCTTGTTAATCAGAAATTCGTGGGGTAAGGGATGGGGAGATAAAGGATATGGCTGGCTACCTTATGAATATATCCATCGTGGCTTGGCTGAGGATTTTTGGTCAATTTTAAAGAAAGAATGGATGGACACAGGAGAGTTCAGTTAAGATAATGGGGTCAGGTCTTGAATTTCAACATTTTAGGGAGGCTTCGTTAATTTGGCTCATCCTTTACGGATAGAGTATCCGGGCGTTCTTTATCATATTACGCCGTGGGAAAATGCTCAGGCAAATATATTTATCGATGATAAAGACCGAAAGAGATTTTTAGAAATACCCGCCTTTTAGGATAAGAATGACAGAAATTTGGCTATTTACAGGGCCCATGTGGAGGGTGGATATAGAATTGCGGAAATTGCCAGATTTTTAGGTTTGCATGCATCTATAAGTCGCATTATAAGCAAAGTTGATGAAATGTTAAAATTCAAGACCTGACCCCTTTTCTTTTACATAGGAAAGAAAGGAGAATTTGATGGCGCAGTTTTCATTGAGTCCCACTGGTGAAAAATTTAAATTACCAGAAGCAGATGATTACCAAAAGGAATTTTTAAGATTGCAAGAATTGGTTAAAGAACAGAAAGCGCTGGGGCGTGAAATTGTTGTAGTTATGGGTTTGGGATTTGTTGGAGCGGTGATGGCTGGAGTAGTAGCTGATACCGTAAATAAAAATGGAGAACCCATAAAATTTGTTATCGGCATGCAACGGCCGAGCCCGCGCAGTTTTTGGAAAATACCGTGGATTAATCGGGGGATTTCCCCAGTTAGTTCGGAAGACCCTGAGGTTGCCCCATTAATCCATCGGTGTGTGAATGAAAAGAAGACGCTTACCGCCACTTACACATATGAAGCTTTGAAATTTGCTGATGTGGTAGTGGTAGATATTCAATGTGATTATCTTAAAGAATCATTGGGAAATGTGCGTAATGGGCGAGCAGATATGGAAGCCCTCGAAGAATCAATTGAAATTATGGCTGAACATGTTCCTCCACAAGCGCTAATTTTAATTGAAACAACGGTGGCTCCTGGAACAACGGAGCAAATAGCATATCCGATTATTAAAAAAGCTTTTCGAAGAAGAGGGATAAATGGTGACCCTCTTTTGGCCCATAGCTTTGAACGGGTCATGCCTGGAAGAAATTACGTGGCCAGTATCCGCGAATTTTGGAGAGTTTGTAGTGGGGTCAATGAAGAAGCCAAACGGCGCGTAGTAAAATTTCTTAAGGAGATTATTAATACGGAAAAATATCCCTTGACCGTGCTCGATCGACCTATCGAATCGGAGACAGCCAAAATAGTGGAGAATAGCTTTCGGGCAACTATTCTGGCTTTTTTAGATGAGTGGAGCATTTTTGCGGAGAGGAACGGAGTAGATTTAATTAAAGTGATTGAGGCTATAAAAGTTCGCCCTACCCATAACAACATTATTTTCCCGGGTCCGGGAATTGGTGGATATTGTTTGCCTAAGGATGGCGGTCTGGGTATATGGGCTTATCAGCATATTCATGGATGGGAAGATGATATTTTCAAAATTACGCCGTTAGCTATAGATATAAATGATACGCGAGCTTTACATGTGGCTCAGCTTACCAGGGATGCTTTGCGGAATATGGGCAGACCTATTGCGGCAGCCGAGATCCTTCTTCTTGGGGCTTCTTATAAAGAAGATGTAGGAGACACGCGCTATAGCGGGTCCGAATTAATTGTGCGGCGCCTGACAGAAATGGGTGCAGATATGCGCGTGCATGATCCATATGTTTTGCGCTGGTGGGAGTTTGAGAGGCAGGATGAATATCCTGGGGATACACGTAGTTTAAAGAGATTCTTCCGCGGTCAAGAAAAGTTGAAAGAATTATGCGTAGAGCAAGACTTAAAAAAAGCCCTTTCCGGGATAGATGCTCTTATTTTTGCTGTTCGGCACAAACATTATTTAAATCTTGATCCTGATGAAGTAGTTAAAGATGCAGGTGGACCGATTGCGGTTATAGATTGCTTTGGCATTCTGGACGATGCCAAGATCCGCAGGTATTTTGAGTTAGGATGTGAAGTTAAAGGATTGGGAAGGGGGCATATAAAAAGGATAAAAGATGAAGTGCGGCAAAGGAGAAGCGAAGATTAAATGGGACACAGATTAACGCAGATAAACGCAGAAAAAACCTTTTTTATTAATATAAAAATTTAAAAAAAATTTATTTTAAAAAGAATTTAAATCCTGAAAATCTGCGAAAATCAGCGTCCAATAATTATGGGACGCGGATTAACGCAGATAAACGCAGAAAAAGCCTTTTTATATTAATTAAAAACTAAAAAAAAATTTTTATCCTGTAAATCTGCGTAGATCTGCGTCCAATTTATTTTTTTATGGTTATTTTATCGTACATTGCCAGCATATTTAGTTTATTTTTAGCCATTTTTATTCTATATCGGGACTGGCGGTCTTTTGTGCACCGAACCATGTCAGCGGGATTGGTGTTATTGGCGGCAGAGGCCTTCATAATTGCCCTATCTTTTAAGGCTAATTTAACTGAAGAAATATTTTATTGGCAACGCCTGCGGTTCAAGATTTTAGCCTTTTTGCCAGGAATTTGGTTGGTTTTTAGTATGAGCTTGGGAAGGACAGATTACCATGATTATATAAAAAAATGGAAATGGATTATTATATGCATTTTTGTCTTTCCTTTAGCTTTAGCAACTATTTTTGGCAATAAATTCTTTATAGGAGAAGCAATTCAAACCGCTGATAATAATTGGTTAATTAGATTAGGATGGAGTGGATATTTTTTCCATCTGATCTTCCTTGTTGGAGCTGTTTTGATTCTTATGAATATGGAGAGAATCTTACGTGCCTCTATGGGACGTATCCGGTGGCAAATTAAGTTTATAGTCTTGGGAATTGGTGGATATTTTGCGGTCAGGATATATGAGGTCAGCCAAAATATCCTCTTCAAATCTCTGACCTTCGATCTTTTAAAAATAAATACGGCCGCCTTGATAATCGCTGGACTTCTTATTCTAAAGGCTCTGCCGAGGGCACAAGGTTTAAATATTGATTTTTATATATCCTCTAATTTTCTTTATAATTCGCTTGCTGTCTTGTTCGTAGGGATTTACCTTGTTGCCGTTGGATTTTTAGCTCAATTAATTTCTTCCTTGGGTTTATTTGCTGAAGCCCAAAAAATACCGATAACAGCCTTGTTGATTTTCCTGGCTCTTCTTGGTTTAGCTATTTTCCTCCTCTCGGACCGTCTGCGTAAGAAGTTGAAGATTTTTGTTAGTCGCCACTTTCGGCGTCCTATCTATGATTATCGAAAAGAATGGATGGATTTTACCAGAGACACTACTTCCATATTAGATATTAAAGACCTTTGCCGGGTAGCCACCCAAAAAATTTCGCGAACTATAGAAGCTTTGTCTGTTACTATTTGGTTAATCGACGAAGAAAAAGAAGATGTGAGAATTGGGGGAAGTACAGCTTTTTCTGAAAAACATTTAACTGATAATCAAGAATTCAAAAATCAAATTTTAAGCCTAATAAAAGTAGTACGACAACAAAATTTGCCTCCAGAATATGATTACGCGAGAGAAGAATGGATGAAGGAAGACAGAATTAACGGAAAATTTTATAAAGATTTTCATATTCGGCATTGTTTACCGTTGATTGCCGGAGGAAATTTTTTAGGAATTCTGACCGTTGGTGATAAAGTTGGCCAAGAAGAATTTTCGATTGAAGATATTGATCTTATAAAAACAGTTGCTGATCAGGTGGCCTCAAGCCTATTGAACATACAACTTTCCAAACAGTTAGGAGAGGTGAAGGAAGCAGAAGCTTTCCGCACTATTTCTGCTTTCATATTGCATGATTTGAAAAATATCGCTTCTACGTTGTCTTTAACTATGCAAAATCTTCCTCTTTATTATGATAATCCAGAATTTCGTCAAGATGCCGTGCGCATAACTGAGCAGAGTTTGGCTAAAATAAATAACCTTTGCTCTGGGCTTTCAGCGTTAAGTCAGAAGATAGAAATTAAGAAGAAAGAGACCAATCTTCATGAGCTTATTCTAAATGTTTTTTCTTCTTTAAATATCGCTCCTTCTCCAGCGAAGGTAGATAGTGAGGCAGGAAATGAAGCAAAAGCAAAGGTCTATGAATGGAAGTTAAATGGAAATCAGATTTCAGTTATTTATAGTCCGCAAGTCATGAATAATTTTTTCATAGACCCAGAGCAGATACAAAAGGTATTAATTAATCTTTTGCTCAATGCCAAGGATGCCCTAAAAGATAAAGGAGAGATTCGGATCGATACGAGGCAAAATGAAAACCAGATAGAAATTTCTGTCAGCGACAATGGCTGTGGGATGAGCAAAGAATTCATAGAGAAATCCCTCTTTCGGCCATTTAAAACTACCAAGAAAAAAGGGATGGGCATTGGCCTTTTTCAAAGCAAAATGATCATCGAAGCCCATGGCGGCCGCCTGGAAGTGGAGAGCGAAGAGAAAGTGGGGACGAAGTTTAGGATTTTGATACCGGGATAAAAGGGGAATGATGGAATAGTGGAATAATGGAATATTGGAAAAATGGAAATAATGGAATGATGGAATATTAGAATAATAGAATATTGGGATAGTGGAATAGCAGAAAAACGGGATTAGTGGAATATTGGAATAATGGGAATGATGGAACAGATGAAAAAAAATGGAATATTGGAATAGTGGAATAATGGAATGGTGGAATAATGGAATATTGAGATAAGGGGATAAGGGAATAATGGGAATAAAATAAGAGAAGAAAAATAATGGAGGATCGGGGCAATGGGGCAGAATATGACTGTAAGGAAAAATATCAATAGGGGATTTAAAAAACTCATTGTATGGCAAGATGCTGTATCTTTATATATAATTGCTTGTCAAATATTCCTGAAATTTCCTTATGGTCTTAGAAAGGTTGCTGAGAACACAATTGACGCTGCCCATAGTATTTCCAGAAATATTGCTGAGGGATATTGTAGGCGAAGTCTGAAAGAATATATGAATTATCTTAATTTTTCCTTGAGCTCTTGCGGAGAGCTAAATTCTTGTTATGAAAGTTTCTTTCTGGCTGGGCAGATTACAAAAGAGCAATATGAAGAATTGGATAAATTGCACTATAAAGTTGAAAATGGTCTGATTAATTTGATAAAATCGCTTCAAAGAAAGCAGAGAAATGGGTATTGGGAAGAAAATTTCAAAATGGAATAAATTTTCAAATTGAAATGCGGCGAGAAAAAGTATCGTCATTTTTAAATCCCAATGTTCCAATGTTCCAATATTCCAATATTCCTATAGAACTTACTCATGGATAAACGTAAACTTTTAATTGTCGAAGATGACGAGGCTATTCGTACCCAGATGAAATGGGCACTGGCGCAGGATTATGAGGTGCTCCTGGCCGAAAATCGAGCGAAGGCCTTAGAAATTATTAATAAGGTAAAGCCCCTTGTGGTTACTCTTGATCTTGGTTTACCCCCTTATCCCAGCGAAGTAACCGAAGGTTTTCTCGCTCTGGGAGAGATTTTAGGAGAAGATAGTTTAATTAAGGTGATTGTGATCACAGGGCAAGGACAAAAAGAGCATGCTTTAAAAGCTATCGGTTTTGGAGCCTATGATTTCTTTACTAAGCCTATCCAGATCGAAGAATTAAAAATAGTACTTCGGCGGGCCTTTTATTTAGCCGAGCTGGAAAAGCAGAATCGCGAGCTCCAAGAGCAACTTATGGGGGATTCCTTCCGAGGGATGATCGGCGCAAACCCTAAAATGCAGCAAGTATTTTCAGCTATTCGCAAAGTGGCCCCAACGGATGCTCCGGTTCTCATAACAGGGGAGAGTGGTACAGGGAAAGAATTGGTCGCTAAGGCCATTCATCTTTCCAGCAATCGCAAAGAAAAGCCTTTTGTTGTTATAAATAGTAGCGCTATTCCGGAGACTTTATTAGAGAGCGAACTCTTTGGTCATGAAAGAGGGGCTTTTACAGGTGCGCATATAAGACGGAAAGGAAGAATGGAACTTGCCGATGGGGGAACATTATTTTTAGATGAAATCGGGGACCTTTCTTTAAATCTACAAGTAAAATTATTGCGTTTTCTTCAGGAACGAAAGATAGAAAGAGTAGGGGGGAGAGAAGAAATTTCCGTGGACACGCGCATTCTGGCGGCGACAAATGTGGATCTTAAAAAAGCTATAAAAGAAGGCAAGTTCAGGGAAGACCTTTACTATCGTCTGGGGGTAGTAACTATTTCTTTGCCTCCTTTACGTGAGCGGGGGGATGATATTTTACTCCTTGCTAATTATTTATTAAAAAAATATGCTGCTGAAAATAAAAAGAAAATAATAGGTTTTAATCCTGCTGCCTTAGAGGCGATTGAAGCGTATAATTGGCCGGGTAACATCCGGGAGTTGGAAAATCGGGTGAAAAGGGCGGTTATCATGGCGGAGGGAACGAGAATAACCCCTAATGATCTGGAGCTTTCCTCTCAATTTGCCAAATATGAAGCGCGGACATTAAAAGAAGCGCGCGAGGCCTTGGAAAGAGATTTTATTAACCGAGCCTTAATGAAAAATAGAGGAAATGTTTCCAAAGCAGCAGAGGATTTAGGAATTAGCAGGCCAAGCCTTTATGAGTTGATGGAGAAGTTGGGGATAGAGAAAGAGATATATGAGCAAAAGCAGGAAAAATGATGGAATATTGGAATATTGGAATGACGGAATGTTGGAATAATGGATTAATGGAATGATGGGGAAAAGAAAAAGGCAAGGGGCGAAAAGCAGGGAGCAGGGGGCAAAAAAGTACAAAAGTGCTGCGGTGCTGCAGTGTTGAAGTAAAAGACGCGGAGCGCAAAGCGGAAAGCTTAAAAAAGTTAGCAAGTGCTGCAGTGATGCAGTGTAAAAAAGCAAAAGGCATAGAAAGAAACAAAAATTAAATAAATTTTCTCTGCGTCCTTTACGGGATCTGTGGGATAATTAAATAAAGATCATGAAAATTAGAACAAAATTTCAAGAAATAGCCCAAAAATTTGGCATAAATTTAATTTATTTATTCGGCTCTCAAGCAGAAATTGGGGAGAGGTATATTAAAGGAGATTTAATAACTCCAGAAACATTTTCTGATCTCGATGTGGCTGTTTCTTTTAAAAATCCTCCTCAAAATTCTATTAGAGTTTATGGAGATCTTTACGCGGAGATTTCAGAGATTTTTGATCCATTTCATATTGACCTTGTTTTTATCCATGAAATGAACCCCATCTTTCAATATGAAGTCATTAAGGGGATCAGGATCTATGAAGAGGATGAAAGGATGACTGAAGATTTTGAAGAGATGGTGATGAAAAAGGCAGCGGATTTAATATACAAAAAAATAATAATGGATCGGGAGATAATGGAGGCTATTGAGAATGGTTATTTCGAATTTGAATACCAGCCGGGTTCTTGAACTTCTGAGATATTTAGAGAGTTGCCTCCAAGAATTAAAGGCATTTTCGGCTATGACGAAAGAAGAATTTCTTTCTGATAAGAAAAATCCTCCTTTTGTAGAAAGCTATCTGCGGAGAAGTCTCGAAGTAGTTTTTGATATTAGTAGACATATTCTTTCGAAGACTTATGGTTTTAAAGAAATCGAATATAAGGCCATAGCAAGAGAAATGGGCAAGAGAGGGGTTATTTCTGAAAAGCTCGCAGTTGGCCTTTATAAAATGGCGGGATATAGAAATCGTTTGGTTCATTTTTATAAGGAGGTTACTTCCGAAGAACTTTTTGAAATTATTACTAATGATTTAGGAGATTTTGATCAATTTTCAAAGGAAATTGTTTCTTTTATTAAAGCTTTCGAAAAAATGAGGGAAAAGAAAACTATGTGATCTCTGTGTGAGATGTTTTTTATCTCGCCCGCTTCGCTCGAGCTCACAGAGGGCACAGAGAAAAACCTTCTAATTTAAATAAAAATAAAAAATACTTTTTTAATTAAATTTAATACTCGGTGAGCTCTATGGGCTCTGTGAGAGATAGTTTTTTTCTCGCTCGCTTCGCTTGAGCACGCAGAGGGCACCAAGGGAAAGTGCTGCAGGAAACGCTAAGCGCATGGCGCAAAGCGCGAAGCGTAAAAAAGTAATTCAAAAGTGCTGCGGTGCTGAAGTGCTGAAGTGCCAAACTCTTTAAATTTTATTAAGAAAAAAAATTACTCTCACAGAGCTCACAGAGCACGCAGAGAAATAGATAAATAAAATTATTAAAAAATTTTTTATTCTGTGTTCTCTGCGGGCTTCGCGAGAAATAAATTTTTGGCTGCGGCTTTGATGCGCTTTGATCCTTGGGGCATTTGTATAAAATATTTTATTAAAAATAATGAAAATATCAGGTAGGAAATTTTTTTAACTACCGGAATTGCATGGGAATTTAAAAATGGATAATCAATCATTACGGAACAGAGCTTTGTAATTTCCTTGAAATGAGTGTCTTAAGATAGTAACATTAATTCTTCATCATGAGCTACCGCAGCAAGGATTAATTCGACAATACCAAAAATTTTCTAAAAAACTTGATTCAGGGAGAGGTCTCGACTAGTATTTCATCGCCAATGGCGGCTTTTCTCCTTTGTATCATCAAATTGCAATTTGCCTTGATCCATTATTTTTTTCGATCTTTTTCTTACGGACGTATTCATCAAGCTCTCGATTGACTGCTTTTGTTTTGATCTTATGATATGCCAAAAGTATTAAATTCTTTATAAAATAAGAAAAATGTTCTGAGATTAGCAATGGAGTGGGGTTGAGTGCATTTCGAATCAAAGGATAACCTCTGGACTCCTTGGCCGCAATTTGGCCCCAAAATGATAATCTTACTCTGGTCATGTGGAAGAGTAAGGCAACGATTGATTTTTCAATTGCGCAGATTGCCGAGATGGCGGAAATTGGCAATTTTTTTGGCTTAAAATGGCTATTCAAAAAAATTTTCAACCCTATGAACCTAATTCCGATAGATGCTTGGTTTAGCAATAGCTGCCAGATCTTTAAATGAAAAAGAAGGCAATGGCAAAAAAGCATAATGGCTTGGCGGAAAAAATAATAAGCGTGCTTCCTTAGTAAAAAATTCTTTAGATTCTTGCGCCATGAAAATATTTTATTCTTAATAACGATCTCTTAATGGGTGCTACGTCCTACTTTTAGAAAAATATTGAGGATGCCCAGAGGGTCAGGTTTGAATCTGCTTGTCCTTGCTGAAAGGATAGAAAAAGCGAGAATCAAGAAATAAGCAATAGAGAAATGAAATTAATGTTTTCAAACAAAAAAGGGACATTTTAATTGTCCCTTTTTTGTATCAATAAATAAAAATTAAATATTTTTAAATTACTATTTCTTGAATTTCCTCCTGGCAAAAATTCCAGTCCCCAATAAGCCACTGCCAAGCAGTATAATTGTTGATGGTTCTGGGACGGGAGCTGGCACAATATAATCTTGATGATCTAATGCAAAGTACCAATTAAAATTATCTGTTGGAGATTGTGACATAGCGGCATTATAAATTTGTACATCTAAACCATCAGAGCCAATAATATCCATAACACCTACAATTTTCCAAACGGCTTTCTGTGCCTCTCCTTTAACAATGTCTGGATCATTGGAGCCAATATAATCCTTCCAATGGTCTCCAACCCATGCAGCCCGAGCTATTTTTTCAAAAGTCCCATCACTAATTAAAGAATTTAAATCTGAGGTTATTGTATAGAATGTAAATTCCCCAGACGCAAGCCTATCAGGTGAAACGCAAAATACCTCAACGTAGCCAGGCGTAGTATAACCAAAAGTAGATGATGTTACCCAACCATCATAATCAAGATAATAACCGCCACCTGTAGGCGGACTGTAAGTAAGTTGCATATACCCAGTTCCCAGTGAATCTGCAATTGCAGCAATTGGAATCAACAAAAATAAAGCAATCGCTAAAAAGCTCACTATTTTTCTCATTTTTAATATCTCCTTTTATCTTTTTCAAAAAATTTATATATAATATAAGCAAATTTTATGCCATAAATGTTTCATTTAATTAATTGATATCATTACATATTTTTTGAGCCATACTTAAGTTTTCTATGGAAATTGTAAAGAAATCCGACAAAAATCTTATTTTAGCGTCCTAAAAAAATATTTAATAAA
>Ga0078972_1009872_pt1 | contig 18400 bp, 12 predicted proteins | sample YelNatPaOPGAMG01_FD_67568 | JGI IMG/M metagenome (GOLD analysis project Ga0078972, IMG submission 67568) | Hot spring thermophilic microbial communities from Obsidian Pool, Yellowstone National Park, USA - OP-RAMG-01 (SPADES assembly) (version 2) | ecosystem: Environmental > Aquatic > Thermal... | reverse complement strand
TAAAAGCCTTAACAAAAAACAAAGCATTAGCTACGATATCAGTTTACTTTTCAACTTTTTCAATTCAAACTGTAGTTGGGCTTTACGCTGGCTACCTTGCAAACTGGATCGCAATCTCTTTGCTTCTACTTTCGTTAGCGAGTTTTTCCTTAGCCTTTAAGGAAAGAAAATATTTCTTCGTCTCAATTCTTTTTTCAGCCCTAGCTCTCTTTTCTCATCCATGGAGCTGGACAATAGTAATACTTGCTGTACTCTTGCTTTTTCCTTTAAACTTCTTCCTTAGTAAGCTTAATTTAAGAAGGCCCTACAGCAAAGAAGAATCTTTACTTGTAGGAAGTTTCTTTTTAGTTAACTTAATTTTGGACGCATTAAAACAATACTTTTTGAATTCTTTAGGTGGAGCCTACGCAGACTACAGTATTACTAAGAGTGCTTTCTTAGTCTCAAACATTTTTATCTTGAATAGGAACCTTAATTTTCTAACTCAAGTTTTCGTTGGAGGTTATACTACCAACGTTTTAGTTTTCTTAATTTCTGTTCTAGGAGTGGCTCAACTACTAAAGTATGAAGATAGTTTCTTTGATGCTTTATTTCTAACCTTACCAATAGTAGCAGCACCATTTATATTCGTCGACGCAACAACTCAATCTAGACTAATTTACTTTTTACCTTTGAACATTTACTCAACTTTAGGTTTCTATGAACTTTTAAAGAAACTAGGAGAAAAAAGTAGCGGTAAAGCTTTTGTTCTTGTTCTACTACTTCTATTGAACTACAGTTTTAGATCTGTTGCTAACTTAGTTTAACTAAGAAGTTCAACTATACTTTAACTAAAGCCAAAAAACCTTTTTGTATATACTGCTAACTTTTCGCCAGCTACTTGCTGAATAAGCTGAAATAGAAAAAAATGCGTCCTCTTTTAGATAAACGTTTTCTCAAATTACATCCTATGAAGCATACTGAATGTTTTCGCTCAGTCTAACGGTCAGACTCCTCCCACTCACAAAAACTACCTCCACACCCCCAACTCCTTCAAAAATTTCAGCAAATCATTAGTAACCTCTTTACAGATAATTAATCTTGAAACCGTCCCCCAGAATACTCCTTCACAAGCTGGAAACAGCTTCGACATCCTATGACGCGCTGTAGACTTCTGGACCATAAGTTTCCATTTTTCGATCAAAGAATTCACTGTGAAGATAAAACCTTCGGGTAAATCATGCAACTTCAACTATTGCGCTAATTTTTGACATTTTTAATCACAACATCTGATAAGATGCGGCGACAAATTTCCGTATTATTAATTGGGTCAGGAGGCTAATTGCGAATAAGAAAGGTGCGAACATTTTTGATTTTATCTTAAACCCACCTCTTTCACCTCTAAGAAACGAGCCCTATCATAGCCATAAACCGCGAATTTTAAACTCGTCCGGATGCCAAGCAGACTTATGAGCCTGCCAAGGGTTATCATCTTCCAAGCGCTGTTTTGGGTTATAACTCACAGGAACAGTAATTATGTTTTTTTCTTTCAACCCTTTATCAATGAACTCATTACAAAAACCTTAGGTACATTATGATGCACACTACATATACGAAAGCTAGGAACATTGATGCTAGTCTTTCATACCTTATCCTTCTGAACGATTTAGCCATGCAAAGAACCTTTCAATTGCACTTCTAACATGTTTATAGGCTATCTCATAAAATCTATAGGGCCTTCCACGCTTTGGCTTATCTAGACTAAGCTTTGAATAGTTAATTAAGGACCCAGGTATTTTGGACCATACTCCTTCCTTCTGCTATCTCTTAAGCCTTCTAAATGCAGTTGAGTAAGGTCCATACTTAATATTCATCTACCTATATCTAGTTGTAAGAACGTAAAGTATGCCATTCATAACCTTCTTATCGTTGGTCCTTGACCTGCCAACTTTTGTCCTAGAAAGAAGCAAGACCTAACAAGCTCCCACTCGTCGTCATAAGTTCACGAAACTTCGTGGGGAAAGACTAAAGTAAAAAACTTAAATAGTTTTGCAGTGAGTTTAACGTTAAACCATCATTCTTTGTCAAGTGCTCTATAATTTGTCTGGCAAGAACCATATTGCATAAGGTATCTCTAAACGTGCGCTTTGAGCAACGCAAGGCTGTCGAGCCTTACCTTCACAATCTTCGAAAGCACGTGAAGAGAGAAGATGAAGTCAGCAAGCAGAGAGAACGTGCACTAGAAACTGGTTTAAACTAAAGTCGAAGAGAAGCTGAAAGAACGAGACGCGCACATTAGTCAACTTAATGTTCTTCCTTACATTAACGCCGTATGCTCATATATCAGGGCTAGCTGATTGGCGAGTGCTATATTTACATCTCTAAACGTGTTCTCTACATTTATTTCTTTCTCTTTTTCCAAGCTCCACAAAATACTGTAAGGTTGGAAGGTGATTTCTTTTTTAGAAACTTTGCTAACAATCGTAGCGCGCGCGTACTTAAAGTTTGTTTCCCATGAGGAAGCAAATTTTCGTTAAAAGTTCTTACGAATCGCGTAGTAAGAAAGGAATTAGAGGAGCAAGCGCTTTTTATAATTCTATTAGAATTAATGGAGTTAAACGGAGAAAATATACCATCTAGAGTATCTAAAAGGTCCTGAGCTTCATCAGTTGTTAAATGAGTCTTACGATCTAGTGAAATATCGAATGTGATAATTAGTAAGCCGTTTGGCTTGAGAATTTGATTAAAGTTGTGAACTATATCTTTCCAATTCAGAGTGTGCTCCAAAACTGAAATACAGTAAATTATATCAAAAGAATTATTCCGATAAGGTGCTTCTTCTAAATTAGAAAGATTAAATTCTACATCGTAGTACTTTTTGTTAATCTGTTTAAAAATGGGGATTAAACGGTAGTCATTATCGCAGCAACGTATTATGCTATTGGGTATTTTATAACTAAGATAATAGGGAAAGAAAGTGCATCCTGATCCGGCGTCAAGAATTCGAAATTTATAGTTAGTATGTACTACATCTGCTAGTTGAACATATTGTTGAATATAAAGATAAGCGAAGGGGTACTCCCACTGTCTGCTCCACTGATGAAAAGGATCAGCTTCCCAAGGATATTCTTTTAATGCTTTTGCATGAGTCTTAATAAAGGCATTAGAAAAAGATTCCATTTCAAGGAATAAATCTGTTTTTAGAAGTTCCGTATAATCGCTTATCTGAGGAATTCCTTGCGGTAGAATATTCGAATTTACTTTGGTCATGCCATTTGCGTACGTATTGATTCGAATGCTTTTAGAATGCGCATAAGGTCTTTCTGACTATTTTATGAGCGTAATTTCAGATATTGTTACGTTCGCAATTGTCTGATCGCGATCCAAATAGAGTATTAGTTGCGTAACGGCTGATATGTTTAACTCACCTTCCTGCTTTAGGTTGCTGAGTGGTATTAGGACTACCTTCTTTTCACCAGAAGCACAGGTAAACATGTACTCGCCTCGATTTAGTGACTCGCCTCCCCCAATCATATCAGACGCCAATGACAGCATAAAATTCTTTGATCCGCCATTTTGAACCTGGCAATAAATTATTAATCTCAAATACCTATAAGAGGAAAAGTTTTGCGGCTTGTCAAAAATATGGTAAAGACGAATGTAATAATTACCTCTTGTGAGAGTGATTTTATACGCTTGAGTTGGAGTTTCGCCTCTATTAATAGTCGCTTCGTGGCCGACTTTTGCACCAGGAATTCGATACACTTTCCAAAAATCATCTTTGCCGTTCAATTGTTGCCCGACAATAATGTCCGCATTGTATAACTGATTTGACAATTCATAAAGTGTTGAGGCATTTTTCTTTGTGATGTATCTAAGAATATATACTTGGCTCCCATTGGGGACATCGATGCTTTGAGAAATTAACTCCGTCTCTAACGGATCCAATGTCCCAAATGTTTCTGCTGTAACTATAGTCGCTCCGCTTATATTGCCAAAAAGACCGGCCTTTAGAAGTACGTGAGTCCAAGCTCTATATACTACATCGCCACTAAGTTGCTCGTCAACTTTCCCTAAATATAAATCTAGAATGTTTCTACCATAAAAAATGTTCATTCCTGTCAAGGCAGATATCCACTCAACTTTTCGCCCATCGTTATTTTGCACATAGACGATCACCGACCGGTTTCCGTACCCGAAAATGCTACGTATTGCTAATGCATCTTCAATAGTAGATTCAGACGGCTTCGGGGAGCCAGAATAGTAGAACTTGTACTGGACGGATATATTTAAGCTTAAGATAGTCGCAATCATTAAGACATATATCGCAATTAATTAACTTATAATTAACAGTTTGAATATAAGCGACACCTACTTTGCGAGCTATTATTTTAGAGCACATAATAGCGTTTCTAGAGATATCAAGCAGTATTGCTCTACTTCCTTGCTCGGCTAATCTTATTGATATTCGTCCTGTATCACTCCCCTCTTCAAGTATCAACTTATCCTTAACATCAGTAATTAATAACCTAAGAAGGTAATGCACTAATTCAGATAATTCGTCCCATAGAGGTATGCTGTTAGTGCGCGCTACTGCTTTACTCCAGATTTCTAGCCACACATTTTCTGACTGATTTGATAACACAACTACTATTGACATATGGAGTATCTTTTCACTAATTTCCCCGTAAGCGCACTTATACGATTGATTTGATTATTTTTATAAATTGATCTCCAGACTTTTCCCAAGTGAAATTAGTGAGTATATGTCTTTTTAAATCCTCATTTACAGGAGAGTGATAAGCTTTGATTAAACCTTTAGCTATTGATTCCACACTTAAAGGATCCACATATATGGCAAAATCAGAAAAGTATTCTCGTGTACAACCCCTGTTTGTAATTACTAATTTAGCTCCAGCCACAGCGGCTTCAATTGCAGACAATCCAGGTGTTTCATAAAAACTTGGCAACACAAACACCCTAGCTGAAACATATGCCGACTTCAATAATTCCGAAGAATATTTGAAAGACCCCAGAAAATGGATTTTTTTCGGATTTTTAGCCGCTTCTTTTAAGCATAGATCCCAATAATACTTGTAAAATTCTTGCATAGGTCGTCCTATTATAACTAGATGGGTATCGAGCGCAGTCTTGTTGAAAGCTTTTATTAATCTTAAAACGTTCTTTCTTGGCTCGATCCTTCCAACGTAAAGTATGAAATCTGAAATATCATACTTGTTCATGAATATCTTCGGATCGGCTAATTCAATATTTGGGTCAACGCCGTTATAGACAACTCGAATTTTTCTTTTAGGTATCATAAAATGCCTTGATATAAGTTCAGACTCAGCATTGGAATTAACAATTACTAAATCACTTTGTTCAAGGGCAAGCTTCATTAACCTTGGAGAAGACTGGAGACCAAAATCAATTCCTGTTTTGGAGACAAAAACAGAGATTAAATATGCTATAAGATGGGCAAACTTTTTTATGCCAACCCCATATTCCAAGGCTGATTCAAATGAGGACCAATATATCGGACTCGATATAACGCGCGCTCCAGCAGATTTTGCTAATTGAACGAGCCTAAAAGCCTCTATAGGGAATTGTGACACGTTATGCAAATATACTATATCATAATCATGAAAATTATCTTCATAAGAGTAAATTCTACAAATAATGCCTTTCTTTTCCAAATAATGCTTAAGCATTATTAATGCAGTTTCTGCACCTCCATATAATTGAAAGGCTCCCTGAGAAGTTATGAATAGCACCTTAGCGCGCGCTTGTGACATAGTTATGTAGTCTTATTTATTTCGAATAATATGTAGGTAGTGAATTCTTTCTTTATTTGTACAGTATACGTAGGAATGTAAACCATAATTTTACATGAAGTAGGCATTTGATCAGTTAGATTTAATTCCATTTTTCCACTCCAATTATAGTCAGCATTATTGAGTAGTAGATTACCTTCAGCATCCAAGATACTTACTCTGAAACCAGGAATCCCATAAAATAGAATCTTCTTTTCATAAACAGTTAGATTGTCCCAAAGTGAAGATCCTATAAATTTAATCCCAGAATAAATTAAGAGTTTCCCATTACTTGTCCTGCTTGCTCGATCGTTAGATACATTAAGATTTTTTATTGAAGATATTAATCTCCCTTGCGAGTTAAAGACCCACACGCTTGCTTTACCTTCTTGATCATTAAAATCAACACATATATTATACCATTCATAAAACGAATAATTACCAATAAACTTTCTGTTCTCACCTTGGACGTAATTCCTGACTTCAATATGGCTATCTCCGTCAAAAGCCACAACAAGCCTGAGAGTGTCTGATCCAGGCGTATAGAAATAAAGACCAATTTCATCCGCCGTCGGCTCTGCCTCTACCTTAACCCAAACTGATAAATAAAAGTTTCCTGAAGGAGGCAGTATGTATTTATAAATGCCTGATGGAGAATTACCAGTACCATTAATCCTAATAGAAAATGGCCCATCAATGTAATCGTAAATTTCTAGAGATGTGCGGTTTGAACCGTATATATTCCATCCTTTGAGAGAATCAAACGAATCATGATAATATGATATCGATTGATTGTTTTCCACAATTCTCTTGTTTTTTATATCAACTGAATAAACTTTTCCAGGATAGGGGGTCATATTATCTTCAATAACAAATGTTGTAAAGTTATAAGATAAAAATAGATCGCGGTTGTAGCCTGTATACAAACTTCCAAGTAAAGGAGAACGTTGTGCATAGTATTTCAGGATATCATCAGGATTCTTTGGAAGAAGTATATATTTGACTTTTTTCTCATAAAGATTTCTTATTGAATTTGTTAAATTATTATCTAATAAATCAGGAGCAACTTTAATCAAAATATCTTTATATTGTATATTTAAGAAAGGTTTATTTATAAAATACCTAAGAACCTCCATGCCGTAAGATAGTGTTGTATAGTTATCAGTTATCTCAGTTTTGTAATAATCAGCTACTTCAATCCAAGCATCATAGTATGGTGAAATTACATTTGCTGCGTTTATTTCGTTGGGATCAACTTTATTTAACCAATTTTTAACAAATGATATTTGACTACCTATTAAATAAGAAGACATCATGATTAGGAATAGAAAGCATACTATTAAAAGTATCTTTTTTATTTTTCGGTACGGCCTAGAAAATATTTTTTCTTTAATAGAATCGAAAAGAAGCCATGGAATAGCTAATACTGCTACATCCGTAATACTCGGTTCTCTAAACGATAGGTCTAATAGAGTCATAGTAGGTGCAACTAACCCATTAATAAATAAAAACCAAACAGCAGCTAGGTTAATGGCAACGACAATAGCTGTTACTAGAGCATTCGTAATTCTATCTGCCGGGTATTTGTTAAAAGTTGCAAAGATTCCGTATACTGAAAGTAATAACATAGGTAAATTAAGATAATAAAGAAATCTATAGTCCTGTCCCTTATATGGACATTGAAAATACAATGACCATATGCAAAGACTAAAAATTAGGTATAAGGAGATAAAGATCATTTCATTTTCTTTTTCCTTAAAAGTCTTGAAAAGACCTAACAATAAAGCAGGTAAAATCATACCACCCCCAAAAAACGATAAAAAAGCTTTATCGAAAGCACAATAGGAGCCAATAGAAACCGTAGGGTTATAGTGATAGACAAGCCCATAGCTTTCTAGCATCTTTTGTGATACATCTTCAACATCGAGATAGTGAGAGGTAATTACACCAAAAGAGACAAAGTTATTTATGTAGTAAAGAGAGGAAAATAGAAGAGGAATAAGCAATAACGCTATTTCATTAAATCTCACTCTCAAATGAATCTTACGAAATGAAAGTATGCTAAGTGTAAAGGATATTATTAGAAACATGATAAGTATACTAAATTTAACTATAAGCAATATTCTTACATTAGAAAATTCTTCCATCAATGGTAACAGTGGTTTTGCATACAATAAATAATAGGCTATTAATGGGAAGTATGCTACGAGTGTAAACAACCATCGTGTTCTAGTAATAAGCATAGTAAAAGCGCCGACTATTAAAAATCCCAGTACTATTCCCATCTCTTTGGTTAGAGCCGATAAGCCTAAAGATATGGCCGTAAAAAGGATGATCATCTGCATTAAGTTCGAGTGTTTGCTTTCTTCTTTATTTTTGTTACAGGCGTCAGCAGTACGAAAAAGTAATAAAGTTCCATATATTGAGGCCATTAGGTAAAACGTAAGTGCAGGCTCTAAATATAGTCCTTCTTTGATAAATAGGTATTGAGTAGAAGGCATAGCTAAGTATAATATTGATGCTACCATTCCACCATACCGATTTTTTACGAGCAGTTTTCCGGTTTCATATATTATGAGCACGTCTAATAATAAATAAGTAATTGAAATAAATCTTACAGCTATGGTAGATGATGACCAAAACATAATCCAAGCATACATTAATGGAACAAGAGGGGGCATTTTAGCCATATCTCCTGGAGCATATAGAGTATCGCCTCTCATGCTGCCGGTTAACAGGATTGATTTAGCTACTGGAAGATATACAGCAACAGCATCCCAATTAGTTAGGATTGGTTGAAAGAAGGAACCTAAAGCAATGTATACTATAAGTAGCAAACCAAAAACGACAACCATTCCATAGAAGAAGGCTTCTTGAGAGAAGCGAAGGTTTATAGTCCAAGAGTGAGTATACCTAGTGCTATCTTTAGCCCTGAAAGTACTCCAAGACCATATTCTAAAGATGCTAAACAACTCCCAAAGTAAAATCCCACCAGATAGAACACCAAATATGTTAAACCACAGCAGGACGCTAAATCTAGCAATATCGAACATAATTGAACCCATTACAAAAATATAGTGCCATACTAATATGCCAAATATAAGTTCCCGGTTAATAGAAAGGTATCCTGATAAAGTGCTGTTTCTAGTCTTGAATTTGTGAAATAGCACTATGCCTGGTACATTCATTAACAGCAAGGAAACCATTACTAAAATTAGATTCATGATGGTTTTATTCTATATCATTACCTATTATTCTTGCACAACACGCACCAGATTCCTCGCCTTTTTTATTAACAAAAAATTTTGGCCCATGGAACATGGCTAAAAGATAAAGCCCCTAGATAACGGGACAACAACAGCTATTTTGGGCATGGTCCTCTTTATTATCGCTGACGCGAAATACACTAAAGGAAAGGTAATGTAATTCTCAACCATCATACCCATTATTCTTGTAATCAGTCGTTGCATTAGTTAAGCATCCTAAGCGGAATCAAGTAGAGTCTTATACACACACTCAGTAAGCTTCGCAGATTTTTCCCAGCTATAGTTTTTGGCAACATACTCTTTATTTCTTTTCCCGATGTTTTTTATGACATCAGCATTATCTACAAGAAAAGCCATGACGTTAGCAAATTCTTGGGGATCAGGTTTGTTGATGATAAACCCACTTACACTATCTTTAACTAATTCGCTGACTGCCCCTCGATTAAGAGCTATAACAGGCTTACCTGCGGCCATAGCTTCAAGAATAGTTAAGCCAAACCCTTCAAGCAAGGAGGGCGAAACTAGGACATCACATGCAACGTAACATTTTCTAAGAATTTCATCTTTAACATGCCCCAAAAAGATAACGCTTTGTCCGATACCGAAAGAATCCACGATTTCTTTAAACTTTAATTGATCTCCAGATCCCACGAGAACCAACTTAACTGGCTTTTTATGTTTTTCACATAAGAACTTGAATGCTTTTAGAAGAAGAAGGACATTCTTTCTGGAGTCGTTGAGTCTGCCTACGAACAGAAAGGCAACATGATCATCTAGACCAATCGCCTTTCTAAATCGAAAAATCTCCTCCTGAGAGAACTCATAATCTTCTATATTTATTCCGTTAGGTATCACTTCTACTACAGATGAATGAATACGTTCATAAGAAACTAATGTTTTTTTAGTGAAATTGCTAACAGCGATTATCTTATCAGCCCTCGAAACAACTATTTTTTGAATGAAAGGAGTAAATGCTGTTTCGCCGGAAATGTCCAGTAACCTTTTCAAAGGTGGAGTGACCTGAGCTACCAGATAAGCTAAATGATGGATTGTCACTACTCTAGGTTCCTTTACTTGCCACTTAGATAAGCTGAAGTCACTCACATCATTACCGTGAAGAACATCAAAGTAGTCGACATCTTTACGAATTTTGCTATACTTTTTCGCTAAATTAAACCAGAATGAGGGGGCACTCAGGAAACGCTTATGTATTGTCGGTATTCTGTGAACAAACACATCGTTTTCTATGGAGTATACCTCTCGTCCATTAACACTAGGCGAAATTACATGAACCTCGTGTCCTAGCCTAGCAAGTTCTCTGGTTATATGCAATGCATACACACCTGCTCCACCAATTTCCAATGGTGGATATTCAAAAGTTATGAAGCCTATTTTCATGACCTATCAATAAATGTAGCATTTTAAATGCACAAAAAACAAGCACACGCCATATTATCTCTTGCCAGTAGTAACATCTGTGTATACTTGTTCATACTTTTCAACTATTTTATCCCATCTGAGGTTATCTAAAACATATTTCCTCCCATTTTTCCCTAAGTTTTCAGCCAATTCTTCATCAATAAGAACCCTATGCATCATAGACGCTAAGGATACTATATCACCATATTTAACCGAAAAACCAAATTTTCCTTTCAAAACTACTTCAGAGATAGTGTTAGTTTTACTTACTATTACTGGTGTTGAACATGCAGTAGCCTCCAAAGGGATAAGTCCATAAACATTCAAAGGCTCCACATTTACAACCACATCGGAATCTACATAAGCTTTTACTTTGTCATTCTCAGATAATAAACCAGTAAATATCACAGTGTTCGAAATACCTAGATTACGCACCAGAGACTTGATTTCATTTAAATATCCGTCATTTGGTCCAGCTATTACTAAAAGGGCATCTTTAAAATCCATTTCATTCTTTAGATAAGCATATGCTTTAACCAGAAAGTCTATACCTTTAATCTTATGAATTCTGCCCAAATAAAGTATGACTTTCTTATCTTCTGGGATGTTAAACTTCTTTTTGAAGGAGCCTTTAGGCGGCAGTTCAGCGTACTCTGAAAGGTCTATTCCGTTGGGTATGATGGCAATATTCTCTTCAGGCGCACCCATACGCTTATACTGCTCAGCCTCTACCTTGCTAAGAGCAATAACCCTAGCGGCATCCTTTAACAACTTGTAACCAAAGAAAACATCATAAATCCACTTCAACCTACGCCAAGCACCAACTCTAGGAATAGAGCCATGAGCTTGCAAAACGTATGGGATACAATATTTCCTTGCATAGTAGTGAGTAACGATACTTTGAAAACTCCTAAAATCATGTATGTGCACTACGTCAAATTTTTTCAAATTTATCCTTGCAGCTGATATCATGGAAGGAGTTAGAAAGAATGTATAGTGACGCATTATATAATTAAAATAGCTCACCTTTATCTGGTCAATCGTTATAGAACCATTCTTCACCTTTCTTTTACCACCTAGAAAATTAGAGGTATAAACTTCCACTTCATGTCCTCGTTTAACAAGCTCTCTACTTATATTATAAACGACTTGTACATAGCCGCTAGCAGCCCTTCCCGTAGAAAACCAAGGAACTACTTGTAGAATCTTCATGAATTTGGCTTGCTTATCCTTGGAAACGTCTTAAACCACAGCAAAAGTGCTACAATGCTCCATGCTTTCAAAGCTTTTGTATAGGTCTTAGGAGGCCATATCTTCTTCAAATACTTTAAGTCTAAGAAACTCAAATCAGAAGATTCAAGCAAGTTGTCTACGTAGTCTCGCATGCAAGTTCTGGACAACCAATAATGTAGTGGCACTGTTAGCCCTATTTTGCTTCTTGTGTTAGCAATCTTAGCAGGTAGCAAATCATTTCTTTTAATTACGTGTCTAATTAAGGCTTTTGTGATTCCATTGTAGTATCTTAGCCTTACTGGTATGCTTAATGCAAAATTCGTCATTAAAGGGTCAAGGAAAGGACTCCTCGCCTTTACTGCCGTAACAGCCGTTGCTTTTTCCAATCTTAATAGGTCATCTGGAAGCTTACTCATAATCATTGCATGTGATATTTTCTCGACATTATTATTTGATTTAGAAGAATTTAACATTTTAACTATTTCGTAGGTTACGTTAAAGGAGCTATTGTAAAGTTTAAGTAGTTTAGGTAATTCTTCCTCTGAAAAGTATCCTTGGAAGACACGAGAAGCTATTCTATGCTGCCATTCCTTATGGCTTGCTGAATCTCTTGTAAAGAATTCTGAGGCTAACGAAAAAATTTTTGAACCTGTTATATCGGCTAATGCTTCAACTGGAATTTTTCCAAGCTTTAATAGATTTTCCTTCATGCTCGTCGGCAACTTCGTAAAAACCTTAATTGGCATAGGGTCTTCCCAGTAATCTCTCCTATACCCTATAAATAGTTCATCTCCACCATCGCCTGTAAAAATCGTCTTTACATGTTTCTCAGGATTCTTGAAAATATAATATGTAGGTATGAATGTGAATTTGATCATAGGTTCATCATATATCCACTGCAATTTTTCCAGATCCTTTACCACTTGTTCTGGATCTATCCGAACTATATTATGCTCTAAGTTTAAAAATTCAGCTACTTCCGTAGCGGCATTTAACTCTGTTTCATCAGCAACGCCATAATCTAGTGAGAAAGATAATATTTTCCGCTCTTTGTCGACTCGTCTTATTAGCGCGGCTATTAGACTTGAATCCAGCCCTCCACTTAATGCTATTCCTAAAATCTTTTCTCCTACTGGCAAAAGCATTTTAGTTGATTGTAACAGAATCGTGAAAGTTTCCCTCGCCCAGTACTCTAAATCCTCTCTTTCTTCAGATATCTTGGGTGACCGGTAGATTGTACTCTTTAAAGTTCCATCTCTATATTCTATGATTTCTGCTGGCAACAACTTGTAAACATTCTTTATTATAGTCTCTCTCGTCGGCGAGAATCCGTAGGTGAGATAGAAGTTTAGAGCTTTAGTGTTAAGAACCAGTTTTAGATCATCTATTGCCGAGAAGCATTTCATTTCAGATGCGAAGAAAAGTGCATTATCGAATTTTAGATAATATAAAGACCTAGTACCATATATGTCACGTGCTAGAATGGCTCTTTTAACTCTTCCATCTATTTCAGCTAAGAATAATGAAAAACTACCTCGCAAATTTTTAATCGCACCTAAATCATTATTTAGAATAGCTGTCTTAAGATATGAATAAACTGATGAAGAGTCTTCTATCTCATTATCTTCTACCGCATATATATCTTGATCCATCGCTATGATTATTCGTCCATCATAGTAAATCTGAGAATGCTCATCATAACTGACAGTTGCTAAACTTATATCCTTATCTATAAATGTGTTAGTAATATTACCTCTGTGTTTCATGTAGGAAGCCATTTTCTCAAGGAGATTCTCATCATCTAATCCCAAAAATCCACAAATCCCCGTCATAAAAACTCAATTTTAATATTTCTTATGGAGCTTCATAGCTATTGTTTCCATTATTCTAACAGTCTCCCTACCTTCTTCTGGAGTCACGGGAAGAGGTTGACCGTATATGATACTTTTGACAAATCTTTCGATCATTATGTCGTGGCCGAGCATTGGTCTTCCGAGTATAGTTTTAAGGACATTTGAAGTTGTACCCTTCATTATTTGCCAAGCAGTACTTATTGAGGATGTTGCAACATTGACTGGCTTGAGGTTACTTCTCCTATATCGGATTAGCAGCATACTCTGTAAGTCCATTTCCAATGAATATTCTGTTCCAAAAAGTTCAACTTTGCTTGCTGTGTAATTGTTTGTATGTGAGACTATTATGGAGCTAGTAATGTTTTCTCCTTCAATCTCTATTCTATAATCATCATACAATACCCACGGATAATTGCTTATCTTCCTAGCAACAACTTCTACATTTTTTACGTTTTTAACAAAGGCTAGTGACATATAAACAACATGAGGTCCTGTCTCTCCAATTATTCCTCCGGGTAGTTTATGAATCCAATGTTTCTCGTGAACCAAGTATTCTTCTCTAGGTGTTAACGATAGTATTCTCATACCAGTTAGTTCTCCAATAGTGCCACTTTTAACAAGCTCTTCAGCCTTTAAGAAAGGAGGGTAGAACCTTTGATTGTGAACAATGCTAAGCTTTGCGCCATATTTCCTTGATGCATCAATCATCTTATCGCAATCAGCTACGCTGGAAGCCATCGGCTTTTCCAGCAATACATTGGAACCATGTTCCATAGCTTCAACGGCAACAGGAGCATGGACGTTTGGCGGAGTACACACGTCAACTATATCTGGATGCTCCTTCGAAAGCATATCAGAAACATTAGAATATGCGTTTGGTATGCCAAATCTTTCGGCTACATTTCTTGCAAGTTCGTAGTTTAAATCACATACAGCATTCAAAGAAACGTACTTCTTTAATCTAAGGAAGGCAGGAATATGTCGCCTCTGAGCTACAAACCCAGCTCCTACAACTGCAACTTTGAGTTTTTTCATGCTATCATTCCTTTTCATCAACTAATAAATATTTAAGTATTTTTGCCCTTAGCGCGCACTTAAGCAGTAAAGTTTCCATCTTGTTAAACTCCTTTGGTCGCCTGTTGAAGCACATTCACCATTTCTTGGCCAATATTTTTTATTGACAGGTTTTCCACAACATAATTTCTTCCAGAGACTCCTAGCTTCTCGGCAACTTCTGGGTTGTCCTTCAAGTATAGTACGGCATTAGCTAAGGCTCTATAGTCTCCAGGGTTCACTACGACCCCAGACTTAGTTTCATTTACGTATTCTGCTGGCTGACCATCTGCACAGCATATTATCGGCTTTCCTACCGCCTGGTACTCGTACAGCTTCGAGGATATTCCAGGATATGGTCTTCCAAAGTTCCTCAGCGGAAGAATTAAGGCGGTAGCCTCGCTTAGTAATTTTGCCACATCATCTCTACTTAAAATCTTGTCCACTATCTTCACGTTTCCCAGGTTAAGCTCCCTCACCCTAGCCTTCAGGTATGGTGCTAGCTCTCCTCCACCCTGCAGTATGAATTCCACATCTTTAATGTTCTCTAAGAGCTTTGCCGCAAGTAATACTTGATCGAAGTCGTACGCAACAGAAAACGCTCCACTATACAGTACCTTGAATACCTTCTTCTTGTTTGTTATGGCGTATGTTTTAAACTTGTTTATGTCTACTCCACCCCGTACAACATGAACCTTACTTGGGCTTATGTTATATTCTTCGCATATCACTTTTACGTACCCTGGACTTATTGGAGTTATGACATCTGCCATAGAATATGCTATCTTTGCTATTAGTTTGCCAACTTTCTTCAGAATGCTTGATCTTATCAGTCCTAAGTCTATTAGTTCTTCTGGCCATAGATCATCTACATTCAAAACTATTGGACATCTGTAGAAAATTTTGTATATTAACGCTGGGAATATTGCTAATACTTGAGGATTTGAAGCGAATACAGCGTCCACTTTCCTCACCAAAGAGATTGGAAATATTGAGGAAATGATGAATGATGCAAACAAGATCATTCTGTTCGCTAAGCCCTTTGCTGGAATTGGAGGTATATAAGTCCTTATAACTTTAAAGCCTTCCATATATTCTATCGACAGAGCTTTTTTCCTTAGATGTTTCGGAACATTCCCTGTAGGGTAATGCGGGAATCCTGCTACCACGATAACCTTCACGTTGTTTAATATGAGCCCTTTCGCCACATTGTATGCTCTTGTAGCGCTTCCACCCATGTCGGGAGGAAAGATTTGCGAGAGTATCAGCGCATGCATTTAAAATTTAACGCTTCCTTCTATCTTATCCCTGTCTTCTTTGATCCATTCGTAGACCTTTTTTAAACCTGTATTCATGTCTGATGAGACATTAAGAATATGCTTGAAATGAAGCATACGTATTTTGGCTTCAAATTTTCGCAGAAGATGTCTCGGTACAGTGGCGAGTTTTCTGTGTTTAAGCTTGCCCAGGAGTGGCATCAAGTAAGAACATGCCAGCATGCTATGTCAATGATAATGTCAACGGTTTTTAGATAACAAGGGGTTAGTGGCTTGTGGTTTAAGGATAGGCTGTAGGAGTTTGTTAACCATTTTTTTCTGTTTTATGGTTTTTTGTTGTTTTGGTTTTTTAGTATTGTTGTTATTCTTTTCTCCATTCTCTTTAATAGTAGTGCTATTGTTGAGAGTATTAGTCCTTGTCCTCCTAGTATTATTAGTGCTGTTCCTAGTAGTGCCCATCCTGAATGCCATATTCCTTGGAACATTAGTCTGTATAGTACCCAGAGGTATATTATTGTGCCTGGTATTAGCGCGGTTGCTGTTGTTAGTGAGATGAGGAATGCTGGGTTGTAGTGTCTTGCGAGGCTTATTGTTGTTATTATTATCTTTGCACCGTGTCTTATTGTTGAGAGTTTTGGTTTTCCTATTCTTTTTCTGTAGTTTATGGGTATTTCTGTTATTTGCCCTTCTGCCTCCGTTTGCATCACTATTTCAGCTTCTACGTCGAAGCTTGTCGACCCTATCTCTAGTGTTCTAGCTGTTTCTGTTTTCAGCAGGTACATTCCTGAGCATATGTCTGTTAGGTTTGCTCCTGTAAGCAGATTGAATATTTTTGTTATTATCCAGTTTCCTAACCTATGAATGGGTGGGATGTTTTCTCTGTTTGTTCTCATTCCTATTATTTGGTCGTAGTTTTTTGCGTGCGCTAGGAATTTCCATATGTCTTTTGGGTCGTATGTGTTGTCTCCGTCCATTATTAGCATGTATGATGTTTGGACGTTTTCTATTGCTGTTTTTATTGCTCCTGCTTTTCCTTTCCCGTGCTGGAATATTACTTTTGCCCCTTTTTCTTTTGCTATTTCCGGTGTTCCGTCCTTTGAATATCCATCTACTACGAGTATTTTTTTGTACCCTTCCTGTTTTATTTCCTCTATGAGTCCTCCTATTGCTTTTGCCTCGTTTAATGTCGGTATTACTATTGTGATGTCGTCGCGAGATATGCTGTTTTCCACCATCGCTTCTGCCGTTATCGGGTCTGTGTCGGCTTCTGTTATGCCCTCTTTAACGGTGTTGCTGCTTTTGCTTCTTCTGAGGTTGTATAGTAGTGGTATGGCGATCACTAGTTCAGGCATTTGCTTCTTAAAGTGTGTTGTTGACTTGCTCAATTTTCTTTGGGGCGTTAACTGGAAGCCAAATGTTTCTTGGAGTTATGAATGCGTAAAGTTTTCTTTTCTCAGCCAGCAATATTTTGACACCCTCTCCCATCAATTTAACCAAACTTTGAAGAGTTATGTGGAGGAGATCCGTATTTCTTCTGGATTTCGTTTACGGTTCTGCGAATGCACCCTCACGCCCGTCTCCTTAGCTTATCTTCGAGAGCATGAGCTTGACCGCTTCCTTTCTCGCCTTCGCCAGCTCGACGAGAGCAATCAGTAGACCCTTCCTTGAAGCGTCGAGTATTTCCATGGAAACCACTTTTCCGTCACATGGCGACTGAATATTACTGTCAAGGTCGGCTGTTGTATCTGCCACTCATATGATTCCCTCGCTCGCTCAGAATTTTACGCACGCCTCTATTTCATCCTTGTTCTCCCTGATCCATTCGTAGACCCTTCCTAGCCCTGTCTTCACGTCTGTTTTAGGCTCGTATCCAAGTATCTTTTTAGCCTTATCTATTGACGCTCTCCTTCTAATCGCCTTATCCCAGTCCCTCCTTTGCTTGAAAACTATCCCAGCCCTGTTTTCAGTCATCTCGTTTATCCAGTTCGCTAAATCTATGACCCTAGTTTCTGTTCCAGAAGCTAAATTAATCGCTTCTCCAATGGCCTCCTCTACAACTCCCATTCTTAATGTTCCGTCAACTATGTCCTCTACGAACGTAAAGTCCCTTGTCTCCTCACCTGTTCCGGTTATCGGCAGTGGTTGGCCGTGCATTGCCCACCAGAAGAAGTTTGGTATCACGTTCCTATATCTTCCGGGAACTTCTCCTGGACCGTAGACGTTAAAGTATCTTGCTATCGCTACTGGCAGCTTGTAGTAGTCGTGGAAGTAGTTGCAGTATAGTTCGCCTACGAGCTTGTTTATCTGGTATGGTGTGTCAAGGTGTAGTGATACAAAGTCTTCTTTTAATGGTAGTGGTGCTTGGCTTCCGTATACTGAGCATCCTGATGATGCGAAGACAAATCTTTCCACATTAACAAGGTTCGCATACTCGAGTGTCTTTAATGTTCCTAAAGCATTAACGAGAAGGTCTGTTTCAGGATGGTCTACGCTGTTCTGGTTTGCGA
>Ga0078972_1009871_pt1 | contig 18400 bp, 16 predicted proteins | sample YelNatPaOPGAMG01_FD_67568 | JGI IMG/M metagenome (GOLD analysis project Ga0078972, IMG submission 67568) | Hot spring thermophilic microbial communities from Obsidian Pool, Yellowstone National Park, USA - OP-RAMG-01 (SPADES assembly) (version 2) | ecosystem: Environmental > Aquatic > Thermal... | reverse complement strand
CCTACAGCGAAGCAACCGTACCCAAAATGACCGTAATACTCCGCAAGGCTTACGGTGGTGGTTACATCGCCATGAGCTCGCGTCACCTCCGTGCCGACTTTGTTTTTGCATGGCCAAGTGCCGAGATTGCCGTTATGGGCCCCGAGGGTGCAGCCAACATCATTTTCCGCAAGGAGATTGCCGAAGCACCCGATCCGGAAGCCATGCGTCGTCAAAAGGTCGAAGAGTACAAGGAAAAGTTTGCCAACCCTTACGTAGCCGCAGCCAAAGGCTATATCGACACGGTTATTGAACCTGCCGAAACCCGTAAACTGCTTCTGCATGCCCTTGAGGTTTCCAGTACTAAGGTGGCCGACAGGCCCTTCAAGAAACATGGAATTCCTCCATTTTAATCAACCCAACAATCCTTTTGTAAACTAAAAAACTTGTAGCTATGATACATCCAAAACTCGACGATAAAAACGTTACCGCCTTTATACCCGGCACCATTATTGATGTAAAGGTTAAAAAGGGTCAAGAGGTTAAGCAAGGCGATGTGCTTGTAATACTCGATGCCATGAAGATGCACAACCGCCTAATTGCTCCCTCGGCCGGGAAAGTGAAAGAGGTTAAGGTAAAGCCCGGCGATAGGGTAAGCAAAGGCGCTGTGCTTGTAAGTATTGAGTAAAAATCGATTCTATACCATGTAAAACCTCCGCATGGCGGAGGTTTTACATTTTTGGTAAAAGGATAGCATTTTGTGGTTTGTGACTTGGTGTTTTGTGTTTGGTTCTGATTCAAAGCTTAAGAATCAGTCAAATGAAAAGTAATTCATTTAGCACCTTGAGAAAGTCAATGACTTTATAGGGAATAGATACTGTTCTGCGGACAAAATATAGCCTTATCTAAAATTTGGAAAAGCATAATTTCAGATTGCAAAAGATCCCCAGAAAATCGATTTAGATTCACTTTTACTGATTTACTAAGTAAAAAAGTGGTTCATGAAAAAGAACAAAGCGTCACATGATGGAAATTTATCCCATGCTATATCTCTGATAAATGCGTAAAATATTCCTTAAAGGAATTGGGGATTACAGGCTTGCTTTTAAATATTCCAAACACGGTGGATCCACTGCCCGACATGGAGGCATAAACTGCACCCATACTGTAAAGTTCTTCCTTTATCCTTTCAATTAACGGATGCTTGGGGAAAACGGTTTTCTCAAAATCGTTAACCAGTTTACTGGGCCAATCGCTTAGCGGCAAGTTTACTATGTTGCCTATGGGATTATCCCATGGTTTAGGATTGCTGCCCTCGTAGGCATCCCTTGTGCTAACATGGATACCCGGATTAACCAGCAAAATCCAGAAGCCGGCAAGGCTGATATTTACAGGCTCAAGCAACTCGCCACGACCACGACCAATCGATGGGGTATTAGTAATAAAAAAGGGACAATCGCTACCCAGTTCCAAGGCCAGTGCCATTAACTCGTCGATGCTTAAAGGTTCCTTCAGAAAACCGTTCATGGCTTTTAAAGCAAAAGCAGCATCGGATGAACCCCCACCTAAACCGGCTCCCATGGGTATAATTTTATGCAAATGCATCTTAACATGAGGCATTCCAAACCTATTTGCAAGTAAGCGGTAAGCCTTAACGCATAAATTGCTATCGGGATTGCAGTCGATTCCCAAGCCACTCTGAGAAAATTCAATGGTATTGGGAGTACCATCGGTGGTAATAACCTCAAGAATATCGCATAACCCCTTAATGGGATAAAAAAGGGTTTCGATATCGTGGTAGCCATCAGGGCGCTTACGCACTATGTTTAAGCCCAGATTAACCTTGGCATTTGGAAACAGAATCATTGTTTTAGCATAATTTAGGTCACAAAGTTAATACTTAGGCGGTGTTATCGACGTTACATTTAAAGCTAAAGTAAAATATGGTTTTACGTTTTGGAAAAGCAATCCGAAAAGTCGCTTAAAAATAATGGTTACCTTTGCAAGGTAAGAATAAAAATGATGAAACAATGAAGTTGAATAGCCTTACACTCTCAATCGGTTTAATTCTACTTGGTAATCAGCTGGCAAATGCCCAGAAATACAGCTTCGGCGTATTTGTGGACCCGCAGCTATCGTGGTTTAACTCCGACACCAAGCGCTACGACCCCAACGGCCCTGTTGTGGGCTTGAACATCGGCTTTAATGCCGATAAGTTCTTTGCCAAGCGGTATGCCTTTTCCTCAGGACTTTCGATTAACACCCTTGGTGGGAATATCAGGCTTATGCAATCGACTTATACCCTGAAAACAATCGATGGCACCTATAACATTGCCATTGGCGATAATATCAAATTAAAATCGCAATACCTTACCATGCCTGTTGGCTTCAAGTTTAGGACAAACCAAATTGGCTACACCACATACTTTGCCAATGTTGGCATTAGCGGAAGCATCAGAATAAGAAGCTACGCATGGAACGACACCAACAATGTTTCCCGCGAAACTACCCAAACCGACATGGCTTGGGGGTTTGCCTCGTATTACCTTGGAATAGGTGGCGAATACTCCCTCGGAGGCGAAAGCGCCATACTGTTTGGCATAACCTGGAACGATGGCTTAACCCGTATTATCGAACTTCCTAACTCAACCATTACATCACAAAGTTTAGCGTTGAAAGTTGGTATAATTTTCTAACTATTTGGATAACACAAAAAATGAAAGTAGCGCTAGCTCAGTTAAACTACACCATTGGTCACTTTGACCTTAATGCCAAAAAGATTATAGCCTCAATTGAAAGGGCTAAAGCGGAAGGTGCACGATTGATTGTGTTTTCGGAACTATCGGTTTGCGGTTACCCACCCCACGATTTGCTAACCCATAAGCATTTTGTTGATAGATGCATGACCACTATTGACCAAATAGCCCTAAGCTGCAATGGCATCTATGCTATAGTTGGCGCACCAAGCATCAATACAAACCCCTCGGGCAAGTTACTATTCAACTCGGCCTACCTACTGGGCAATGGTAAGATTTTGGATGTTTACCACAAAACCTTACTACCCGATTACGATATTTTTGATGAGTACCGATACTTTGAGCCCAACCCCGGCAACTATCGCCTTGCCGAAATTGATGGTATGAAAATAGCCATAACCATATGCGAGGATATATGGGACGACCAGCCCACCACCACATCGTTTGCCCGAAGTAAGCTGTACCGCGATGCCCCCATGAATCACCTTGCAAAGCTGAATCCCGATATGGTGATCAACATCTCGGCCTCGCCATTCAGTTACGACGTTGAGGAACGTAGGCTTGAGGTTTTCCGAAGCAACGTGGCTCGTTACTCCAAACCCGTTATCTATGTAAACCAGGTAGGTGGTAATACCGACCTGCTCTTCGATGGAGGGTCGATGGTGGTAAATGCCAACGGCGATATCATTTTTAAGCTAAAATGTTTTGAGGAAGATTATCAGGTGGTTGAAACCGGAGCCTTTGATAAAGCCCAACCACTCCCCACCGAAAACCCATCATCAACTCAACGAATTGAGCGTATTCACTATGCCTTAGTGATGGGCATAAAGGATTACTTCAATAAACTTGGTTTCACCAAAGCCACGCTTGGCCTTTCGGGCGGTATCGACTCAGCTGTGGTGTTAGCTTTAGCGGCACAGGCACTCGATGTGAACAACCTGAGAGTGTTGCTAATGCCATCGCAGTACTCATCGCAACATTCAATTGACGATGCTGTGGCACTCGCCAAAAAACTTGGGGTGCAATACGATATAGTTTCCATACAGTCCATTTTTGAATCGTTCAAAAACCAATTAAGTCCTATTTTTGCAGGCAAACCCGAAGACATCACCGAGGAAAACATTCAGGCACGCATTCGAGGTACCCTGTTAATGGCCATTTCAAATAAGTTTGGGCATTTGCTGCTTAATACCAGCAATAAAAGTGAAGCGGCCGTGGGCTACGGAACGCTTTACGGCGATATGTGCGGAGCATTAAGTGTTTTAGGAGATGTTTACAAAACCGATGTTTACCGGTTGGCTAACTTCATCAACCGAAACGATGAGATAATCCCCATTAACACCATTCAAAAACCGCCATCAGCAGAGCTACGCCCCAATCAGAAAGATTCCGATTCGCTACCTCCATACGAAATACTCGACCCGATACTTTTTGCTTACATTGAGCAAGGCCTCTCAGCCGAGGAGATAGCAGGTTTAGGTTTCAGTAGCGCCACGGTAAACCGCACAATCCGACTTGTCAATATGAATGAGTATAAGCGCTATCAATCGCCACCAATCCTAAGAGTATCGTCCAAAGCATTTGGCTATGGGCGAAAAATGCCTCTGGTTACTAAATGGACTTAAACACCACTATTTGATTAAAAAAATTTAGTGTTACGGCTAAAATTATGTTAATTTTATGTTTGAAAGCATAAAATAACGTATTTTTGAAAAAAAAATGTCCAGAAGTTCCTACAACATCGATATTGAAAGCGTATTCGAGGGCGTATGTGGACTTTTCCCAAATCTGAAGCCCGAGGAAAAGGATATAATGCGTAAAAATATCACCTGTCAATATTTCCGCAAAGGTGAGATTATTTACAAGGAAGGAGACACACCTCAGGGCTTGGTGTGCCTATCAAAGGGGAAGGTTAAACTCTATAAGGAAGGTGTTGGCGGACGCGACCAGATTGTTCGCATGGCTAAGCCAATCGGATTTATAGGATACCGGGCATTATTTGCTGAGGAGAACTACTCGGCTACTGCCGAAGCGTTGGAGGATTCAGTGGTTTGTATCATTGAAAAAAATGCATTCATGGGAATCCTCAGGAACAATGCGGAACTTACACTTAACATACTTAAATCGGTTGCCACAGAGCTGGGTTTCTCAACCAACCGTACGGTAACCCTAACCCAAAAGCATATCCGCGGAAGGTTAGCCGAATCGCTCATATTCCTACGCGACACCTACGGGCTGGAGGACGATGGTAAAACCATTAAGGTTTACCTCTCGCGTGAGGATTTAGCAAACCTGTCGAACATGACCACCTCCAACGCCATAAGAACCCTATCGGGCTTTGCCGAGGAAGGTGTAATTGAGCTTGACGGACGTAGGATAAAAATCCTTGACCATCACAGGCTGGAGCGCATTAGCGATTTAGGATAGGCTATTCCTGAAAGTAAACCCGCTTTACCCTTTGCGAGATTGATGTGAGCACCTCGTATGCGATGGTTCCCATGGCCTTTGCCATATCGGAAATGGTTGGTTTGTGGCCAAAAACTATCACCTCATCGCCTTCGTGGACTTCAACACCGGTTGCATCGAGCATGCAAGTATCCATGCTAATATTACCAATGGTTGGCACCAGAGTGCCATTCAGCATCATGCTGTAGTTGCCGTTACCCAGTAAACGCGATAACCCATCGGCGTAGCCAACCGGAATGGTAACTACCGTGGTAGGCTTATTAATCATGCCTTTTCGGCTATACCCTACAGTTTCGCCCGGTTGAATGTGCTTAACCTGTATCACCTTACTCCTTAAAGTGCTAATGGGCATCAGCTTATCGGAAAGTGTTGGGCTTATGCCATACAGGCCAATTCCCAACCGGACCATTTCGAATTGCGCTTCGGGATATCGCTCAATACCTCCGGTATTCAGGATATGCCGTATAGGTTGATATCCTAAAGCATCTATCAGAGTAGTGCAAGCCCTATCAAAGGTCTCAATTTGGTGTATGGTAAACTGGTCGTGTTGCGGCTCATCGCTGGCAGCCAAGTGCGAAAAAATGCTTTTTACCCTAACCGAGTTGGTCGATTTAAGAATGGCAATAAGTTCATCGAGCTGGTCGTGAGTAAACCCGAGCCTATGCATTCCGCTATCAATCTTGATATGGATACCGTAAGAGCTTACCCCTACCCTATTCAGAACATTGATAAACTCCTTTAGCCCGGTGATATTGTAGATTTCGGGCTCAAGGTTAAACTCAACCATTAGCTCATAGGTGCCAAACGACGGGTTCAGGACAACGATTGGCAGGGTGATACCCGCTTCCCTAAGCGAAACACCCTCGTCGGTATAGGCCACGCCAAGGTAATCGACCCGCTGGAACTGAAGCAGGTTTGCAATTTCATATGAGCCGCTACCATACGAAAACGCTTTAACCATGGCCATTACCTTTACCCCGGGGTTAAGTAAACTTCGGTAGTAGTTTAGGTTATGCGCTATGGCATTCAGGTTGATTTCGAGTGTAGTTCGATGAACCTTTCGTTCAAGCGCTGCGCTAATCTGCTCAAAGTGGAATTTACGGCTACCCTTAACCAGAATAGCGGCATCGCGAATCTCCTTGCGCTTAAGGTCGAGCAGGAACTCATGGGTACTACTGTAAAATTCCGCCTCAATCTCAAAGGCGTAATCGTAACGGCTTATTTCAGGGCCAATGCCAATGAGCAAATCCACCCCTTTATCCTCAAGCATTTGGGCAACCTTTGAGTAAAGCTGCTCAGGTGCGTAACCACTTTCCAGTATATCGGAAAGGATAACCACGTGCTGGTCGTGCTGCTTCTGCTGCATCAAAAAATCGATGGCAATGGCAAGCGAACCCAAATCGGAATTATAGGAATCGTTTATGATTGAGCAACCGTTAATTCCTTCCTTTAGCTCCAAACGCATGGCCACCGGCTGCAAGCGCTGTAAGCGCACGTCGATATCCTGTGCTTTATACCCCAGAAGCAGCATGGTGGTTATGCAGTGCATGGCATTCTCATACGATGCTGTATCGGTAAACGGTATCGATACAGTAAAATCCTGCTGGTTATAGCGAATGCTTATTTGCGTTTTTACGTTCTGGCGCTGAATACTCTTAACCTGCACCTTCGAGGCAGGATTTTGCCCCCAAGTAAGTAGCTGGTTCTCGGCCAGCAAGGTGTTTTCCTGAACAATCGAATCGATAACCGAATGATCCTTGCAGTATATCAGCGTTTTTACCTCGCGGAACAGTTTCAATTTCTCATTAACCTTCTCGTCAATATCGTCGAAATTCTCCTGGTGGGGCATTCCAACGTTGGTAAAAATACCAATGGTAGGGTCGATTATAGGTTGAAGTTTAACCATCTCGCCGGGTTTCGATATACCCGCCTCAAAAATGGCAAGATCGAAATGGTTGTCCATTTGCAAAACCGAAAGGGGAACACCAACTTGCGAGTTATAGCTTCGGGGACTGCGCACAATTTGGTATTCGGAAAAGAGTAACTGGTTAAGCCACTCCTTAACTATTGTCTTTCCGTTGCTGCCGGTTATCCCAATCACAGGGTAAACAAAGCGGTTGCGGTGGTAGGCTGCAAGTTTTTGCAGGGCATGCAGCGTATCGTCAACCTCAACAAATATGGCGTTTGGGTATTTACTGTAATCAACTTCGCCTTTCTCAACAAGGAAAGCCTTAATATTTCGGATACTATAAAGTTCATCGATAAACTCATGTGCATTATGGTTTGGTCCAACCAGCGCTATAAACAGCGAGCCATTGCCCGAAACTGGAACTCTACTATCGGTAATCACGTTGCGTATGGCAAAATCCGAATTGCCAATCACTTGACCCTGAACAATTTCGGAAAGCTGTAATGCGGTTAGGTTTATCATCAAAATTATGGAATTGATTGCTGCAATTTACTTCAACAAATTTACAAAATCTATTTTTTAGTTCTAAATGCAAGATAAAAAGCCATCCAAAGCAAAAATAGTATTCCTGGGATTATAGCTTTTCGGCCTGTATATATAGCGCCTAAACTGAATACTATGCACTCAGTGGGGTTAGCAGGGTTGTAAACAACCCTTAAATTGGATCCAACAGGATAGTCAAAATTTTCGGGGCCATAGAACTGAACTACTTTGCCATCGGCAGTTGAAAACTGAATAACAGGATACTTATCGGGGCCAAACGCCGACATTCCTAAAGTTCTCACATATTCGTTGCCAATAACCTCACCTATAGTGTAATTACCAAATAGCAGTAAACGGTATTGAGTTGTAACTGGCATAAGCAGTATCATCAAGGTAACAAACCAGAATAGTTTTGGCGTTACGTGATGCGATATATCAACTCGTGCTTTCACCTACTGAGGGGATAAAATCTTACTAAGCGGTATGTACGATTGGCAAACCTAATTGCCCGGAGTAAAACGATATGGCCTCCTTGGCCTCTTCGATGCTGCGGAATCGTTCAATATCGGCAAGTGACTTACCGTGGCTATCAATCAGTTCAATCAGAAAATTGCTCTCAGAAATATCGAACGAGCGGTTTGATGCACTATAGGTTCGCCATGCCCTATTTGACCTTTTAATACGCAAACCCATAGTACTGTCAAGAATTTTCCACTTTCCCACGATAAATATTCCAAAAAGTTTAACTGCACTTCGATACCTTTTTGTGTCAAAATCAACATAGGCCACAAACGAGGTAAAGCCAATAAAGAGCCCAAAAACAATAAAGATTATCGCCTTGTAAGAGTTAAATAGCTGGGTAATTCCAACAATGGTAATAAAATATCCTGCAATGGAACCAACCGGCCCAAGCACTTCGCCCAACTTATTTACTTTTTGCATTTTACTATTGTTTACGGTTGCGAGCAACCAAAATTATTTTACCCCCTTACGGGTTGCCTCGTTGTAGCAAAGCCTGCAGAGTGGCTCATAGATGTCAGTCTCGCCCAGTAAAACAAGTTTATCGGCATCGGTTTTGCGGTGAGAGTATTGTGCTAAATCGCCGCACTTAACACAAATGGCATGAACCTTGGTAACATACTCGGCTATGGCTAACAGGTTGGGCATAGGCCCAAAGGGTTTCCCGCGAAAATCCATATCGAGGCCGGCTACAATTACTCTAATGCCCATATCGGCAAGCTGGTTGCACACGTTGGGCAGGTTCATATCAAAAAACTGAGCCTCATCAATTCCAACCACATCAACATTCTGTGCCAAAATGAGAATATTTCCGGATGACGAAACCGGCGTTGAAAGTATTGAGTTGGCATCGTGCGATACAACCTCTTGCTCCGAGTAACGGGTATCGATAATGGGCTTGAAAATTTCAACCCGCTGCTTGGCATACTTGGCTCGCTTGAGCCTGCGAATTAGTTCCTCGGTCTTGCCCGAAAACATTGAGCCGGCAATAACCTCGATATATCCCTTACGTTTCCCGCTTACGGGGTTTTCCAGAAAAGGCATTGGTTCAGAAATAAATATTTTGAGTTAGTTTTACAGACAAATGTAATAAAACTTATTTTTGAAAAACGAACAAAACTCGATTTACGATGCAATACTTGAAAAAAGCACAAAATCAGCTTATTGAAGCGGTAGCAATAATCGACAAGGCTTTAAGTTCCGGAAAACTCCCATCCATTGAGCGCGATATATTACTTGCTAAACTCGCCGCAACGTACGAAGAAATTCTTCTCGAAAAGGAATCGGTCACTGCTAAAATCGAGGTGAACCAACCAACTATTTCGGAAAAACCTGCTGAACCTCAAGCTAAATCAACTGCAAGTTATACAGAAAGTGCAAAAACAAATGTAGCTGAAAGGGTTCAGCCACAAAATATTGAGCAGGCTAAACATGAACCAAAGGCCGTAAAGATTGACCCAAAGCCAACCCCAAAACCTACACCACCTCCAGCACCCCAAAATCATGAGGAGAGTTCAGCCATACTTGCCGACAAGTACCAGGGCAAGCGAAAATTCCGTAACGAGGTTATTGCCGAGCAGCACCAAAAGGCTGACATGCAGAGCAAGTTGCAGAACAAACCCATAACCGACCTGGCCAAAGCCATTGGCATTAACGATAAGTTCCTATTCATCAAGGAACTTTTTGGCGGGGATGCCGACCTATACAACCAAACCATAAAGCATATCAACCAGCTAAACGACCTAAACGAAGCCATCATTTATATTCATGAGAATTTTGAATGGGATGCCGACAACGAAACAGCTATGGCGTTTATCGATTTAGTTCGAAGAAAATTTGCTTAACACTCCTGCAGCATGTCGAAACTATACATTGTTCCTACCCCAATTGGCAACCTTGCCGATATTACCCTTAGGGCTCTTGATGTCCTAAAAAGCGTCAACCTGATACTGGCTGAGGATACACGTACCAGCAGTAACCTGCTAAAGCACTACGGGATATCCACCCCGCTTAAATCGCACCATAAGTTCAACGAGCACCAAACGGTCGATTACATTGCAAGCCGCATTGAGGCAGGTGAGGCAGTAGCCCTGATATCCGATGCCGGGACACCCGGCATATCGGACCCTGGCTTCCTGCTGGTTCGCACCTGTGTTGAACGGGGAATTGAGGTTGAGTGCCTACCCGGAGCAACAGCGCTAATCCCGGCTCTCGTGCAGAGCGGTTTTCCCTGCGATAGGTTCGTATTTGAGGGTTTCCTACCCCAAAAAAAAGGGCGTAATAAAAGGCTTGAGGCATTAAAGGACGAAGAACGAACCATAATACTTTACGAATCGCCGTTTCGCATAGTGAAACTGCTTGAGCAGATGCTACCCTTTTTTGGAGCCGATAGGCAGGTGTGCATTGCGCGCGAACTAACAAAGCTGCATGAGGAAAATTACCGTGGCACCATAGCCCAGGCCATTGAACACTTCACCACCAAAACCCCCAAGGGAGAGTTTGTTGTGGTTGTGAAAGGGAAGGAAGAGTAAGGGCAGAATGTGGATACCAGACGTCTGAAATCAGCTATCATAAATTAGCGTATAACGTGGATAGCCAAACCCTAAACGCTACATTCTGCACACTGAATCTTCATTCCCTTAAAGTCCATGCATTCCTTTCAAATCAAGCCTTAAGGCAAGCAATATCTACAGTCAATCTCTTACTGGTTGCTTTTCTTGAAAAAGAAATACCAAATAAGGTAAGGTAGATGAAGCGAGAAGTTTATTATTCCCCACCAGAATACAACCTTTTGGCTTGCAAATGCCGATGAATCCATGATTGGAGTAAAGATATCGTATGTAGCTCTGATAAGAATGTGAATAGCCAAGGTGTACACTCGGGCCTGGACATACAATTCTGGCCTACGTTTTATTACAGGATAAAGTTCTGCCGCTAATAGAATACAAAGCGAACTTGCTGCGTATCCTGGATTTTCGGCATAAACAAATGCAATATTCCACGATGTGTAAAGAAAATTCCATATCGCATCGGTATAGGCAATCAAATCGCCTGGTTTCTCGTCGGAAATCTTCCATCCAACCCGTTTCCCTTTTCCTGATTTAACAAGAGGTATGGTAACAATAAGAATTAAGCCTGAAAGGCCATTGAACCAATTTCCCATCTCAAAGTCCTTTAACGAGGCTTCAAGGATATTTAACCCTAGAATTGCATATAAGAACCATAATACCCAATCCTTTCGGAAAATAGTCCACCACCCCTCACGCTTTTCGTACTGTGCAATACGGGCAAATCCAACTACAAATGCTGTAGGTAACAACACCGAGAGTGTTTTTGCCCAACGGAACCATCCCTCTAAATTATTAAACCAAAGCGGAAAGGTAAAAAGCGATAAAACCCAGAAAACAGCTGCAAACCGATAATTCTTTCGCATAAACTCCACGGCCAGCATTAGCAAAACAATGTAAAGCGGCATCGAAATCAAATACTGCCAAAATGGGATCGTCATACTCATTCAAATTTTAAGTTTAACATCTATGCTTTAATCATATTCCAACTCATTTCAAAGGCTTTATTTATCCTATCTTCATCAAGAACATAAACTTTACCCACATGCTCGTCGGCCAACTCCCTGATAAATCCAAGCATACCCAGAAAAATCATTTCGTTATCAACATCTCTCCTTACCAAGCCTAATTCCTTACCCTTAATAATGATATCATGTATAGGCTTTTTCATCTGCTCTGCCAACCGTTTATGGTTATCGTTAATGTAAGGCGATTTATAGTACTGTTCAAGGAAATGACTCTCCTTGTAATGATTAATACGATGTTTAAGGTAATTGACCCATACCAATTTTAGGCCCTCTCTAAATGAGTCATTGGGATTGTAATGTTCCAAAAATCTATCGACACTCTCCTGATAAAGCTTAAGGTAAAGCTGATTGAGTAAATCTTCCTTGTGCTTAAAGTAAAGGTAGATGGTACCCACGGCAATATTTGCCTGCCTGGCTACCTTTCCCATCGAAAAGTCTACAAACCCATGATTTATAAGCACATCAAGGCTTGCCTCAAAAATCTTTCCCTTTTTGGCCTCGTCCTTTCTTCTCATGTGGCAATATTAATGAATAATCATTCATTTTACAAACTAAAATTATAACATTCTTATTCTGATTGATTTAATCAATACAATTGCTTGGGAAATAAAAAATGCAGAGGTTAGGATTCAGGAAATATTTTCTCACAAATCGGTGTGGGTATAAAACGCCTCAAAATGGTTCAGGTTCTTAAATCTGGAATCTTGAACTCCGCATAGCGGAGCAGGTTCTGAAATCTTGAACTCCGCATAGCGGAGCAGGTTCTGGAATCAATTACTTAAACAGTGGATTTTGCAAGCTACGCACCATACCCTACTCCAACCCCGGAATAAACAGCGATAGCTTTACCGATAGCGAGTGGAACTGGCTACCCTCAAAGGATGCGAAAATACCAATTCCTCCAACTACTCCTATTTGGCTAATGAAGTAACCAACCTCATAGTAAGGCTTATAGCCCTGAGTTTTAAGGAAGGCAAATTGCAGGTTTTCCTGCCAAATCCTATTGCTCAGGAATGGTAAGTATTTTAGTGCAAGGTAAGGCGATTGGTAACCCAAAAAGGCCTGGGCATAACTGTCCGATGTACTGCGACGGTAGTAACTGATATTCTGGTAGCCCTCATTGAACGAGGGGATGACTACCGGTACCCGCATGGTGTTAAAGTGCTTGAAATCGACAAAGTAAAGATTGCGTTTACTGGCAAAATCGCCATATATAAATTTGTAGGTTATGCGATTACTTGGGCCGGTTCTAATGGTTTGGCTTACCATGGTTTCCCAATGCACATAATCGGCGTTTGTGTTGAAATATTCGGCAAAAGCCTTTTTTACCTGAACGGTAAAGGTTGGCCATCGGGAGTATAGCATTTGCTTTCGTCCATCGCGGATACGGTAGTGGTAATAGGGTGTGTAACGCAAGCGAATGGAACCCTCAAAAGCACTATGTGTCGAGAGGCTCTGGGATGTAACCCCTTCATTAGCCGGTGTATTGGGGGTGTACCATTTCACGTTTTGCCTGTAAAAGATAAAATCGGTATTGTTCTGCAACTCTACCCTACGCGCAAGCGAAACCGAAGTGTAAACCTCAAAGCCGTTAAACGGATCGATACGGTTCGATAGGGAAACATACCTGTTTTCGTATAGTTTCAAGTAGTTTCGGCCAAACCAAAGCGAGGCCGATGTGTTGGTTATCGGGCTTATGCCCGCATCGCTATTAAAATCGTAACTGATCCAGCCCAAGCGAACGGATGCTAAGCCGCGGTTCATATTAGCATACGAGAACCTGAAATCGGTTTCGCCCATAGGCGTTTTACGAGCAAAGGCATAGTAAGCCGATTGCCTGATATATATACCATTAGCCTGATACTGCTTACCGTAACTTCCCCACGCTCCTACCACAAAACCATCAACAGTGTTAAAACGGAACTCGTTTGGGGCGCCAAATCCAGAGAATCGAATGGTTTGCTTCTTCTTAGCATCGTACCATCTGTGTCCATTATACAGTATCTTCGGAAGGTTTACTTTGACAGCACTATCGGCAACAGCACTATCGGGATTGAGCTGCAACTTACGATCAATTTCCCTATTCACCTTGAACTCCTCGGCATCAAGAGCAACAGGCCTAACCAGTTGCCATGCCACAGTATCGGCTTTTGCGGCCGATGAATCGATTGTTATTGTTAGCGGATTGGGCACCTCGAGTTTGTTTGAGAGGGTATCGGATTTACGCACCTGCTTTTCCATGAGCTTTTGCAGCTCATACATTTCACGGTTAGTAAGGTTATCCTTGTTGAGTAACTGCTCCATGCGGTAATCCGCCTTTTTCTGTCGTTGTGAGGCATTCCTTTTAACCGGTTCAGGTTCAGCAGGTTTTACAGCTTCGGCCTCTTTAATATCAATTTTAACAGGTGGTTTAACCTTGGTGTTGATTTTTACATTACTGTATTTAATGGATGTAACATATTGTATTCGTGCAACATTGCCCAAAAAATTAGCATCAATATCAAAATACTGGCTAATGGGAAGCCAGGCGTTGAGTTCAACCTCGCCAAAAGTTTGTTTTATTCGGAATGGCCCGGCCAGCGACTGAACAGTAAAATCAATTTCGTGCAGGTTCCAGTAATCCTCGGCAATATACATGTAACCCTCCACCAGCTGTCGGCTTTTTCGTTTGGGAATAACCTTTACCTTTACCAATGCCCGGTTATCCTGAAAGGCATAGCCCTCGTACTTAAACTGGTAATGGTTAAAGGCGTAAGGCGCCAGCGGTAAAATGATTTCACCAATTTTAGGTTGATAGAGATTTGCCGATACAAAACCAAGGATGTTGTCGGTACTATTGATCTCGCCCGGGAAGTTGGAACGAATCATCTTAACCTTCTGATCAAACTTATCGGGAGCCGTAAACTTAACGTTGTTGTAGGTTTCCTGCATGTAAAGGGAGCCTTCCTTAGGCGGGTTTGGGCTATCCTTTATGCTTCGTTTAACCAACCACGAGAGTTTATCGACCTTAAAGGTGCCTTTCAGGTAAACCTCAGCCTCGTACTCGCTAACCAAATTGCGGTAGTATGGAGCCATGGCTATTGCCTTGCGAACCACATCGTAGGCAATATCTTCGCCCTTGCCTCCAACGGTTACCGGAGCAATCAGAAAAGGTTTTACAGGCATAGTGATGTTTAGGGTTACCTCATCGGCTTCCAATTTGACCCTTTGTTCAACAGTCTCGTATCCAAGACTACGAAAAATAAAGGTGAACTCACCTTTGGGAACTCTTAGAAGGTAATAGCCATCGGAGTTGGATGATGTCCCTTGCCTAAGTTCCTTGGCATATATCGATGCGTAAGGGATTGGCTTACCGGCATCGTCGGTGATTTTGCCTTTCAATACTTGCCCATACAAATAAAATGGATCAAACGCCCACAGGAGTATAAATGCTATGAGGCAAATCCAAATCTTCATGGCAAAATACTATTCACTTGGCTTATAGTCAATTACAAATATTTTTGTACCAAGAAAACGCTCAATGCTGTGCAACTTGTTTCGCTGGTCGGGGCTGACAAAGGTTATGGCTACGCCATCGGACTGGGCACGGGCCGTACGGCCAATGCGGTGAACATAATCCTCGGGGTCGGAAGGCACATCGTAGTTAACCACCAGATCGATGTCCTCAATGTCGATACCGCGGGCAACAATATCGGTTGCCACCAATACCTGAACCTTTCGGTTGCGAAAATCACGCATCACCTCCTCGCGCTGTTTTTGCTCCAAATCGGAATGCATGGCGGCAACACTAACACCTTCCTTGCGCAGCTTGCTCTCAATGCTTTTCACTTCGGCCTTGGTCGATGCAAATACTATGGCGCTTTGCACCACATCCTTTTTGCTTAAAAGCGATGCCAAAAGCGATAGCTTATTTGAAGCAGAAACGTGGTAAACTGCCTGCAAAATATTCTCGGCCGGTTTGGAAACGGCCAGGTTTATCTCAACAGGATTGCTTAGTATCGATTTGGCGAGCTTACGTATGTTAGGGGGCATGGTGGCTGAGAACATCAACGTTTGTCGTTGCTTGGGCAGGTATGCAATTATTGCCATGATATCGTCGTAAAAGCCCATGTCGAGCATGCGATCGGCTTCGTCGAGCACAAGGTGTTGAATGCCATTTAGGTTAACGTAGCCCATTTGAATATGCTGCATCAAGCGACCGGGGGTGGCAACAATAATCTCGGCACCATGCTCCAAAGCCTGCCGCTGCCTGTCCCAATTTGAACCATCGCTCCCACCATAAACGGCAATGGAACTAACCGGAGCAAAGTACGAGAACCCCTCAACCTGCTGGTCGATTTGCATGGCAAGCTCACGCGTGGGAACAATTACAAGTGTGTTGACTGATGTGGCATCGTGCTTTTCCACAGCCAAAAGGCTTAGTATGGGCAACATGAAGGCTGCCGTTTTACCCGTTCCGGTTTGTGCACAAGCGAGCAAATCGCGTCCTTCTAAAATTACGGGTATGGCTTGTTCCTGAATTGGAGTGGGCTTTTCGTAACCCATGGCATCAATGCCCTCGAGAACTGTCGGATGTAAATTAAATCTGCTAAAACTCAAATCTATCTAAATTTTTTGTAAAGGTAGCAAATGTATTTGAACCCGGATTGCTAAAACTCCCAAATTCTGTTAACCCGAATAATTAAGCCGAAGTAGTATGAATTAACCGATTCTACCAGTCTAATAAAAAAGTAGATGCAGAAACATTTTTAGAGGAATGAATCGGAATATGTCGGAATGGTAGAATTAGAGGGAATTAGAGTACACTAAATCGAAATGGGAATACGGAAACATTTTTAGAAAAGAATAGTCAAAAGAAAAACAAAAAACATTTTTAACAACCTATTAATTGACGGGTGTGGGTTAAAGCATTACTGAAAAAGAAAAGTAAATTGTGATTAGAATTTACTTAATCAGCTAAACCCAACCAAACCAGGGCAATTGTTAAAAAATTATTGCCCAGTAAACAATTAGAGTTAAAAAGTTTTCCTTGAAATTCCACTAAAATTTAATATCATTGTCGTGAATTTAATGGCTTGCTTTGTAATGGAAATTCTTTATCAATTAAGTATTTACGAAAAAGTAATTGGCGTTGCCTTTATAGTATTTGTGCTTGTGCAGCTTTACTTCTACCTGTTTTTTTACCTAAGGGTTATCAGTAATAAATTCAGCCCTTTACCCCAAAACTATAACCAATACCCACCCATATCGGTAGTAATCTGTGCCCGCAACGAGGAGGAAAACTTAAAGCACTTCCTACCTAAAGTTCTGGAACAGGACTACCCCGATTTTGAGGTGATAGTGGTTAACGACTGCTCAAGCGACAATTCCGACCTGGTGCTCGATAATTTGCAAAAGAAATACCCCCGCTTACGCGTAACCACTATTAAGGAAGACGAAAAGTTCACCCACACCAAAAAGTTAGCCCTAACGGTTGGCATTAAAGCAGCCAAAAATGAATGGCTGGTTCTAACCGATGCCGACTGTTTCCCAAAATCGAATGTATGGCTACGCCACATGGCATCGAACTTTACCGATGGCATTGAGGTAGTAATAGGCTATGGCGGTTACTTGGCCGAAAAGGGATTTCTTAATAAACTTATCCGGCTCGATACCCTATATATAGCCCTAAACTATTTTGGTTGGGCTTTAGCCCGTAGGCCATACATGGGAGTTGGCCGTAACCTGGCCTATAAAAAATCGCTGTTTTTCAAAAATAAAGGTTTTGCAAATCATGCCGGTATCGATTCCGGCGACGATGACCTTTTTGTAATGGAGGTTGCAACCCCGAGCAACACTGCTGTGGAGTATCGCCCTGAAGCTCACACACTATCGGTTCCTCGCAAAACATACTCTACCTGGCTGCGCCAAAAACGTCGCCACCTGTCAACATCTAAGTTCTACAAGGGCAACCTAAAAACCATACTAGCCCTTGAACCTATTAGCAGAACCTTTGTTTACATTCTGTTTGTACTAACCTTAGTTTTCAAGATTCTGCCAATCATTTCAACCGCATTGTTCTTACTCGTTATCGCTGTAAAGCATATCATTACCGCCATAGCAGCCAAACGATTCCAAGAACTTAAACTAATGCATGTTGCATTTTGGTGGGATTTGTTTTCTCTCTATTTTTATGCTAAATTGCTAACCTTTAACACCTTTAACCGACGACAGCAAAAATGGTAATGATCCCGGATAATCTCTCGGAAAAAGCTAAATACGACCTTGTGCTTGTCGATAAAGCACTAAAGGGCGACCAGAAAGCTTATGCCGAACTTATGGAACGCTACCGGGATGCCATTTACTTCATGCTGCTTAAGATGGTTAATAACAAAAGCGATGCAGAGGACTTAACCCTTGAGGCTTTTGGCAAAGCTTTTAAGAATATCCATCAATATACACCAAACTATGCCTTTAGCACCTGGCTTTTCAAGATTGCATCGAACAACTGTATTGACTTTATTCGTAAACGCAAAGCCAACCTGATATCGATTGACCAGGGCCCCGAGGATGCCGAAGGCAATTCCATGTCGCCATCGTCGGTTATTCCAGCATCGACACCCGACCCAGAAGAGAATCTAATAAAGGAACAAA